>Ga0302320_10012549_pt1 | contig 17776 bp, 5 predicted proteins | sample Bog_T0_3_FD_202130 | JGI IMG/M metagenome (GOLD analysis project Ga0302320, IMG submission 202130) | Peat permafrost microbial communities from Stordalen Mire near Abisko, Sweden - Bog_T0_3 | ecosystem: Environmental > Terrestrial > Soil > Wetlands > Peat | place: Sweden: Abisko, Stordalen Mire...
AGTCAACAAATCCCCTGCCAATATTCTCAATAATGGACTTTAGCTCAGCCGCCTGACGATTAAGAAAGGCGCGCACTCTCGGAGATTGTTCTGCCGCCACGCGCAACCCTCTCTCCAGATCGATTCCCTCTTCCACATCTTTCGTTGTTGCCGCCCTGGTAATCAAGGCGCCAAGAGCAACTTCCAAATCATTTCCGGTCGGTTCGACCAGCTTGACAGTAAACACATTGGTGAATTTGCTCCCATTGTAATTCAAGCAGGCCGTAATGGAGTTTGAGCCGTTCTTCAGCGGGAGGATCCATTCATCCAGAATTATTCGACTTTGGTATGCTTCCCCGGGTTTTAGCGTGACATCGCTCCCACGACTTATTCCTCCCTCAAATCTGGAATTGTTGAACTGTTTGCTGCCATCCAAACTAAAAAGAAATCCTTTAACACGGTCATAACCCAGATTCATGGTTATGACATTGCTGGAAAGATTTGAAAGCGTGCATGTTACTATGATGGGTTCGCGCTTGATAAAGGTGTCTTTGGAAGGCGCGAACTTCATATCCACCGTGTTGTCTCCACCCTGCACTGAAAATGCGATAAGGACGCTGAAAAGACCGCCAAGAAGATGAATTCTTTGTTTCATATGTTCACTTATACAATTTATTCTCCATAGGGCGAAAGGGCAACGGGGATCGAGCGTATATCCCGAATTCTACAGATGACGGGCTGTGATTCAATCCGGCCATGCCAGAGCGGCGCACCTTCAAAACTCTTATCCGTGGTTGTTTCGAAAATCGCTTTCATTCTGACTTTCAAATTGCCGCCAATATTCAGTTCGTCTGGAAAGCCCTGCCAGGAGTTTGTTCCCTGATAGATCTGAGCGAAGCAAATGTCCCGGACGTAATGTTCACCGGGTTTGAGGATCCAATAAACAGGCGCGTTGTCAGTCCAAGCAGCCGGCCTTCGCTGAATGAGATATTTATTTCCCTTTTCATCAACCAATTCAAAAGAGAGCGTTTGCCAGCCCCAAGACGATCCCTCCTTAAGCAAGTATTGGGTATTGGTGGAGTTGTTCGAGATGACCACATGGAAATGGCAATTGGTGTGGATGTCCACATAAGGTTCCGAATTGAACGGCGAGTCCAAGAGAGCAATGGACACGCTTAATGAGCGGCCGTTTTCGCTCGCAGGGCTTGTGGAGGTTGGCGCCGGGGTCCCCGTTGGAACAGGCGGCGCACTATTGCTGGAAATGCCGAGCAGGCCGACGCTCAAAACGAGCGCAAGGCAGAGGAAGAGTCTTGGATTCATAATCCGTGTCAAGAAGCGGTTGGCTCTTCGCCGTTGTTGCGGAGGGCGCGCATGGCGAGGGCGAAGACCAGGAAGGCGAGAAGCGCTCCCCCGAGGATCAGGAGGCGGGTGTTGTAGGAGGCGGCGGGAGCAACGGAGGCTTTCATCTCGATGCTCAGATCGGTCCGCGGCTCGACGGCAACGGCGCGCTGGAAGGTGAGCACGCGCCCCTGGTCGGGGATGCTCGCGCGAATGCCGGCGGGGTGGTTGACAGCGGCGTCCTGCTGCTGGATCAACTTTTCCGCCAGTTGGGTGTAGGCGGCGTTGTCGTCGGCGCTGTTGTTGTCAATGATGTCCTTGGCGTCCTGCTGGGTGTAATTGAGTTGTGGACGGCTGCGCAAGTCGCGGAGTTTGCCGCCAACCGCGCCGGGGTCGCCGCTGGCGGCGGATTGGCGCTCGTTGAGGCCGATGAGGGCTTGCTGGAGTTTGATGTTGTGAAGTTGCACACGGGCGTCCTCGTTGAAGGCGGCGTCGTGAGTGGAAAGGCCGTAGGCGGCTGCAAAGTCGTGGCGGGCCTGCTGGGGGTCGCCCTTGCTGAGGGAACTGGTGGCGAGATCGTAGAATTCGCGGGCTTCCGCGGTGCGGGCGATCTGGAGGGAGTTTTCGGTTTGAAGATAGACCCTGGGGTCGAGGGCTGCGGCGGGCGCCCGGACCTCCTCCCCCTCGAGTTGGAGAGAATCGCTTTTGGCTTTAACCTGCCATTTTTCGCCGAGGGAAATGCGCCAGGTGATGTTTTCGAGGGGCAAATCGAATTTGGGGGCGAGGAGATCCAAGTCGAGCGACTTGGCGCCCGCCGAGCCGGCGCGGCATTCATAGTAGATTTCGACGGACACCGGCTTGTCACCGTGGGATTGCTGTTCGAGCGGGATGAGATATCTGTCCGCTTCGACCCAGGGCCAGACGCCGTTGTCGTTGACAAAGGCGAACCAGAAATGAGCGTGGGTGTCCTTGGGGAGGGAAAGTTCGAGGAGGCGCTTGTCACCGGGCAGAATTTCCAGCCGGGCCTGAGTGAGCATGATGCCGTCGTCGGAGATGACGGAGTTGAAGGTGACGCTGATGACGTGGGCGGGGAGCAAGGCGGTGGCCTGGTGGCGCTGGAGTTTCAACGGAAGCTGGAACGACTTGTCAAGCAGCCTGTAGGTGAGGTTGGCGGGAACCGCGGCCAGGTCCTTTTCGAGGATGCGCGGGATAGTCTGCCATTCGGCCGGTTGGAGGGCGGAGGGGAGCTGGTCCACCACGACCTGGAGGCGGGGATCGGATTGGACGGTGACGAAACCGCGCTGCAAATTGACCTCGGCGGCTTGGACGCCATCGAGAAGCACCTCGCGGGCCTCGGCGGGGATGGGAGTTTGATAGGTGACTTGAAGGAGGTACTGGCCGATGACGCGGCGGTCCAATTTGACTTCCCATTCCTGCAAGCCGTTGGTGACGGAGTTGGTGACCTTGAGGAAATCGAAGGCCTGGCCGCCCTTGAAGAGGACCTGGTCGGCGTTGGCGGGAATGAAGACAAGGAAGCCTTTCAGGCCGGCGTTCTTGATTTGATAGAGGAGATTGGCGGTGATTTTGAGCTGGCCTTCGCGAACGGCGGCGTGTTGCAGGCTGGTGACTTCTATCCACGGGTCCGCCTGGTCAATGTTAAGTGCGAGGCTGGAGGGAACCTGCGAGAGGCTGAAGGCCAGGACGCCTTTTTGGCGGATGCCGGATTTCTGCGGGTCCAATTGGGTATAATTTGTGAAGTCGCCCACCCGGAGGGCCATGCCTTGTTCGGGCACAACCAGGAGGGTGCCCCACTGCTTGCCGGCTTCGCGGAGGGCGACTTGGGGGACTTTCCAATTCTGCGCGGTTTTGACGCCGGGGCCAGCCAGAGTGATGGAGAAACTCTGGCGGCCGACGGTCTTGCCGGTGAGGTGCAAAGTGATGATGCGGTCGTCATTGGTCTTCAACTCCGTCCACTGGCTCAAGGACGCGCCGCTGATGGAATCCACGTCGAATCCCCTCGGCATGACAAAGCTCAAGGAGAAGATGCCGGCCTTGCGGATGTCCGCGGTGAGATTCTCCGCCAGCGTGGTGTGGTCCTCGCCGAGCGACAAAGTGTCGGTGGTTTCAATACGGACGTCCGGTTCGACGGCCGAGGCTTTCAAGGAGAGGGTGGCCGTGGCGTCGGAGTAACGGAAGGCGCGGCGAAGGGCGAGACCTGGAATCTGGCTCCGGAAGGCGCTGACGGCGTAAGTTGGGAAATCCTCGAGGTTGATGGGGGACAAGCCGGTCGGTGTGACGGTGTCCAGTTGGACTTCATCGCTGGTGGCGATACCGGCCATGCCGACGAACTGGCCCGCCGCGTTGTCCACGGTTATCAACCCCAGGGATTGCTCGAATGGCAGGGGGCCGGTGACGACTTGGGAGCGGATGAGCAGCATGAAATTCCGCGAGAGCGCGGGGTTCAAAGTGACGCGGAGTTTGCGGGTGTCGGGGTCAAAGCGCCAAGCGGGCGGGGTGGTGGTCGAGCTGGAGGCTTGGGGATCAATGACATCGGTGACGGTCGCGCCGGTGGGGACGTTGAAGGTCAGTTCGGACAACTCGCCCTGAGACAGGAGAATGGAAACGTAGTCAGCGCCTTCAACCACGCCGCCCGAAGGGACAAAGAGTTGCGCCATGTCGGCATGGAACTCGGGCTTTTCCCGCCGTGGATCGCGGCTGCGCGGCCGCCAACTGATCTGCACATCCACAGGGGACAGGACCAGAGAAGCCACGGTGTTGGTGGTGGCGTGATCGCATTTGATGGAGACCGCCTGGGGCGAGAGCACATCCACATCCAGATTCACAACGGTCAGGGTGGCCTGGTTGATCAACCCGTGAGGGGCGGGAAGAATGAAGCTGCCGCCGCCCTGGTCGGGGGAAATGCGCAATTCGTATTGCTCCTCGATGTCGAAGGTTCCGTTTTCCTGGGCCACCACTTGTTGGGCGTACATCGAGCCGGCAACGCCCGGCTCGAGCTTGAGCGAGCGGGTCGGAAAGACGATATGCGTCAGCACGGCCGGGCTGGCGAGGAGCGGGAGCGCCTGACCTTTGACAGCCTGCCAGCGGATTTTTGCCGTGCCGAGGGCGAGTTTGTCCTCGATGCGGATGGTGTGCGTGACGGAATCGGGAAGCGCGGGCGGCGGGAGGGGCGTGGACTTGGAATCCGCGCCGAGAACGGAACCGGAACCAAGACAGAAAAGGCCGGCCACCAGCAACGCGAGGGTGACGGGCGCCGCGCCGCTGGAGGAAGGCAGGGGCGGGGCGGCTGGTTTGCGGGGCAGGCGGGAAAGCTGGCGCAGGCCGGGGATGAGGACGCGGACTACCAAGAACGCGACGAGAATCCAGCAGAACGCCTGCGCGCCGTTCGGGAATCGCAGCGCGGCCCAGGCGAGCAATGTCCAGCCGCAGGCGGAGGCGACGGCCTTTTTCAGCGGGCCTCGGGTAATCCAGCCGGCGACCCAGAGGACGAGAGCGGCCAGGGCGGGCCAGCCCCATTCGAGGACGGCAGCGGGGGTGGTTTTGTCGGGCAGGTTGGACACGGAGATTTGCAATGCGCTGCCGGATTGTTGCACCGGCGCGAGGAAACGCAGTCCGGCGGGGATGGATTGCGGCGCGGTTCCGGCGAGAAGCGCGAGTTGGGACAGACAGACGAAGGCCAGGACGAACGCGCCCAAGCCCAGGAGGAGGCTGCAAAGATGGAGCACGCTGTACTTCCAGGCGTCGGCGCGGACGGTCCAGCGCCAAACTGCGAGCGCCACCGCGACCAAACCGAGGGCTTCGAAGAACAGCTTTTGCGCGCGGCCGGATTGGCCGCCTTCGAGCAGGCGCGTCAATTGGGCAAAGCCGGTCGCATCCACGGTTTCGCCCGCGGGGCGGAGCGAGTTGGTTCGCGGCAAATAGACCAGGCGCTGGCCGGCGTCGGGGTCAATCTTCCATTCCGTGAGCATGACGGGGGCGAAGGCGATGGGGGCGCTGACGGTGACGTTTTCGCGGTCATTGGTCCTGGATGCGGAGGCGAGGGTCAAGTCCAGTTCGAGAACGGCGTTGGGGTCCGCGCTTTGCGGGAGCGGGATGAGATTGGTCGCGCCGTCGGACACGGGGACAGTAGCGATGCCGTTGATGTAAGCGGACCAGAGCTTGGCACCGTTGGGGATGGTGAGACGGAAATTGGGGTTTCCGCGGGTTTTGATGAAATAACGCGCACCGGTGACGGCCTGGCCCTCCTTGGTGATGCGGGTCTGGAACGTGGCGCGGTCAACTATTTGGCTGACAGACTCGCCCTGGGCGAGGGGTTTGAGTTCGAGTTTCAAATTGAAGGGGCGGGAGCCGTAGCGGTAGGCCTTGAGGATCGGCTCGTCGAAGAAAAGGCGGTATTCGGAGGGGACTTCGGCGGGTTCGAGGGCCATGAGGCCGGGGGAGACTTCGGTGGGGTTGACCTGGAATTGATAGGCGCTGATGACCAGGGTGTAGCCCTGCTCGGATTGGGCGTCGAGGGGGCGCGCGCCGGTGAAGAGGAGGGTCTCACCCTGGGCCTTGAAGGGGCGCTCGTAGGTGGCGAGGAGGCTGTAAGCGCCGGCGACGGGGGTGTGGAGTTGGACGACGTAACCGCCGTTGGTTTTTTGCCAGTTGCGGATGTCCTTGCCGGTGAACTCGACGTTGGAGTATTCGTCTGACAGTTCGACGCGGAAGGAGGCGACCGGAGCGCCGGAGACTGTATAGTTGATAAGGCTGCTGCCGTAGGCGATCAGCTCGCCAATGGAGAAGAGGTGAAGGGCGTCGGCCTGGACGGTTTGGGGCAGGCGCTCGACTTGCAACGTTGCGGACCAGGCGGAATCGGTGACGGAATCGGTGAGGCGGAAAGCGGCCTGGATGCCGTCGAGCTTGGCCGGGAAGAAGGCGGTGGCGATTTCGGTGAGGCCAGTGGTCTCGCCGGGGACTGAGGTGATGCGCAAACCGGCATCAGCGGAAACGCCAACGAAACCGCGGACGGATTTGGCTTTTTCGACTTCGATATGAGGGAGGGTCCATTGGCCCGTGGCAATTCCCTGGTTGCGCTCCAATCGGAGATGAATCAACTGGCGGTCTTTGATCGGCTGGCCCCAAGTGAGGCGCAATTCGGCATACGATTCGCCGGGCGGCTCGGTGAGGACATAATCGTTCAAACCCTGTGCGGAGGGCTGGGAGACGGCGTAGCCTTTGGGAACTTTGATCAGCAGCTCGCGCAACGGGGCTTCGCGGATGTCCAATTCGAGTTCGGCGTCAATGACCAGTTCGTTTAGGCCGTCGTGGTAGGCGATGCGTTCGGAGACGGAAATCTCGGGCTGGATCTGGTCGGCCTGAATCGGGATGGAGACATCCGCGCCGGCGAACCGATAGACAAAGCGCTGGTTGCCCGCCGTGCGGAAGACCGACCGGGTGGCGTCGCTTTCGGGGAATTGTTCCGGGGCGACCTGGGTTGCGCCGCGGGCGTTGGCGATTTCGAGGCGGACAGCGCCTTCGTTGACGATGCGGAAGTAACCGGCAAACCGGGTGGCGTCCTCGGGGCGCATTTGGAGGACGTCAACGGTGAGCGGGAACGGGCTGAGAGGAGTCTGGGCCTGGACGAGGATTGAGAACTGATCCTTTTGGGGCTGGTTAAGCTGGACGACGAGGCGGCGGTCGGAGGAGTTGGTGACGGTTTCAACTTTCCAGCCGAGGACGAGTTTGTCGGGCTGGACGCTGGTGATGTCGCCCGCGCCGTGGAGGAGGAGGGTGACGCGGTTGAGTTCGCCTTGCATGACTTTGAAATTGATGAGCGCGTTCTGGCGCATCCATTCGGGCAGGACGTTGATTTGGGACTCCATCTCGGCGGAATAGAAGAGGCGGCCTTCGGTTTCGGGCTGGACTTGCTTCCATGCGAATTTGACCGCGCCTGTGGCGGGAAGGAAGCTGAGGAAATCGCTGCCGCTGCGGATGGGGCGGGCCGCGCCGGGGAACTGGAATTGGGTGTCGGCGGCCAGACCTTGGAGGGTGACCGGTTCGAGGACGCTGGGGATCACATGGAAATCAACGGAGTTCCAGCCCTCCGTCTGCTTGACGGCGGCGGTGAAGCGGACACGGACGGGGTAGGTGCCGGGGCGGTCGAAGGAGAGGATGAAGTGATTTTGCTCGGCGCGGATGTGCTGGTAAGGGCGCGCCTCGAAGGTGGAGAGGGCGACCTGGCCGGAGAAGACATCCAGCGTGCCGCCCCGGGTGTCCTCGACTTTCGCGGTGCCGGTGAGGGTGAAATCGGCGAGGTCGTTGGTGAGGCTGCCGGTGAGCTTGAAGTCGGTGAAGGCGACGGGTTTCAAGGGCGGCTCGCCCGGCTTGACGGGTACGGGTTTGGCGGAGGCGGGTTTGTTTGTGTTTGTCGGTGCGGTGCCGGTGGCGCAAGAGGGACCGAAGAGGAGAAGGGCGCACAGGGCGGCGGGGCAAAGGAGATGAAACACGGATTTCACGGATTTCACGGATTGAGGAGTCATAGTTTTGGTTGTTGGTTGTTCACGGGCGGAAAAGGAGATTGAAGATGGAGGAGCCTTCGCTGGCGCGGATTCGGAAGTGTTTTGGCGGATGGGGACTCGATTCGGAATCGGCCGGGTTGGATTGGGCGGTTTCATTCCGCGTCCAGCGCTGGGCGTAGGCGGGTTGATTTTCCTCAACAGCGGGTTTTCCGTCTTTTCGTTCGCGTGTTTTCATGGCGGTGTCTCATTGGCCCGTGATGCTGCGGGCTTCCCGGAGCATGGTTTCAAGCTGTTTGGGGCGGGCGTCTATGCCGTAGAATTCGGGGATGCCGCGCAAATAGCTTTGCAGGGAGTTGAGGGTGACTTCGGCGGCGTAGGGTGTGCCGGCAAGCCATTCGGAGAACGCGCTCGCGGTCGCGGCCAGTCGCATGGCGGGGCTGGCTTTGTCGAGCGCGGGGGATGCGCCTTCGTAAGGGACGTCCCAGGCGTGTTCGGAGTAGTCGGAGGTGCCGGGGGTGCGATAGCGGACATAGACGGTGCAGATGGGACCGTCGCCAGCGGGTTTGAGTTCGACCGTGTAAAGGGCGTTGCCGGATTCGGCGACGGCGAGTTGGGCGGCCTTGACCGAGTTGTCGCGGAATTGTTCCTTGGTGAGTTGGTCCTTCGCGTAGCCGAGTTGACGCCAGGAAATGACGCGGTTGGTGTTGAACTCGACCTGGACTTTGACATCCGAGGCCGCGACACGGAGAGCGCCAGCCAATTGACCGGCGAACTCCGTGGCGGCCTCCTGTGGCGTGTTGACAAATCCGTAACGGCCTCCACCGGTACGGGAAAGGACTTCAAGGAGGCTGTCGTTGTATTCTTCCCAGCCGACACCGAAACAATCGAGGGCGATGCCCTGGGCGCGGTTGACCTCGACTTTTTTCTTGAGTTGATCGGGGTCAACGTCGCCGAGGTTGGCAGCGCCGTCGGTAAGGAGGACGACGCGGTTTTCGCCGTTGGCCAGGTAATGGCGGAGGGCGGCTTCATAGGCGAGGCGCATGGCTTCTTCCAGATTGGTGCCACCTTCGGGGTTGATGGCGTCGAGTTCAGCGGCGAGTTTGGCGGCCTGATTGCCGGGAACGCCGTCGGCCACAAGCCGGGCGGTGCGGGAGAAGATGACGACGCTAAGGGTGTCTTGCGGCCCAAGTTGGGTGGCGAGGACGCGGAGGGCCTCGTGGATGATGCTGACGCGGTCGGCGCGTTCCATCGAGCCGGATTTGTCGAGGAGGAGGACGAGATTGAGCGGGCGGCCGGCCTGGCGTCCTTCGGTGGCGGTTTTGACGGCGAAGCGGAGGAGGTCGCGGTTGTGGGCGAAGGGATAGCCGGCGCGTTCCCAGTTAAAGCCGACCGCCGCGCCGGGTGCCGGTTCGGGACCGCGATAGTCGAGGGCGTTGATGAATTCCTCGGTGCGGATGGCGGCGGGGTCGGGCAGGAGGCCCTTCTGGAGGCTGGTGGCGGCGAGCTTGAAGGAGACATCGCTGACGTTGAGGGAGAAAGTGGAGAAGGCGTTGGAGCTTGATTGCACTTCAGACTGAATGATCGGGGCGGTGGAGGATTCGCGATTGCGGATTGCGGATTGCGGATTGGCGGGTTCGGATTTAACCGCAGAGCGCGCAGAGCCTTTCTCCGCGTCCTCTGCGTGCTCCTGTTCAAGTTCGGATTTAACCCCAGAGAGCGCAGAGAGCGCAGAGGGGGAAGAGCTTTCTGTCTTTGCGCTCTTTGTGATCTTTGCGGTTTCATTTTCCGCGCGGGATGCGGTCTTCTGGTCGGATTTCGTCTTGCCCGGCATTATACTGGCCGGTTCCGTCAGGCTGGTGATCTCGAAAATTTCCGATTGGCCGCGCGGAGCGTCCGCAGGCTTGGCGGAGGAGGCTGGTTTACGGATTGAGGAGTCGGCGGTGCGCGCTGATGAGGTGGAGTTGGAATTCCATCTTTCGTAAGGGATTCCTTCGACCTCGCCGAATGTAGCAGACCACGCATTGGTGGCTGGTGCGGCGCTTAAATATCCGTTCGCGCTCAACGACTGCTCGTTAGTGGTGCGGCGAGCGTCGGAGGTTAGCGCCTCCGCCTTCCCGGCGTTGAAGCGGTAACTAGAGTCTTGCGCGTGTTCGGTGGCGAAGCGATCTCCATATTCGTGAAGGGAGTTGGTGCCAGCGGCGGACTTGGTTCCGGGCAGGTAAACGGAAGAACTGGACGGAGAAGTTACCATCGCGACCGTATTCCAGTTATTGCTGCCAAGCAGCGAGTGCGCAGCGTCCGGAGCGGGAGCAGCCCCTGCGGCAAAGAGGGATTCAAGCTGCTTCTGAGTGAGCGAGTTGCTGAACATGCTTGTGGAAGACGTGTAGCCGCCAGAGTCTTTGTTGGCCTGCTGGGCGGTGCCGACGTTGCCCGCGGAAGTAAATTGACCGCCACCATTGTACCAAGCCGAAACCGGGGTACTCCCAGTGTAGGAAGAGCCGCCAATCAGCGCGCCGGTGTAGGGGAAAAGGCCGTCGGTGACGTCGGTTGTGAGAGTGCCATTGATAGTGGTAGTGGGAGTAATCCACGCGACAATGGACGAGTTGGTGGTCTTGCCGGCGGTGGGAACGGTGGGGCTGGCTGCTCTCATCATTGTCAATCCACTGTTCAATGTCGTCTTGCCGGCGGTGGGAACGGTGGGGCTGGCTGCTGTGGTGACATAGGAGTGCGACGTTGCTGCGCTGTTGTTGTGATACAAGTCACCTAGAATGGGCACATCGCCCAGCAGGGGGGCGAATGGGCCCGCGGTGATACCTCCGCCGTCTTGGGCATCGGTCCCGTAAATCCCATTATACCCGCCGATGACGTCGTAGGCCACAATGGCATTGGGATCACCGTTGGCGATTGAATTGCCGTTTTGCCCGCCATAAACGTCGTAGGCAATGGCCTTTCCAGAGGAAGGATCGGTGCTCTCGTTGAGGGGCCAGAAGGCCACAGCACCGAAACTGGGAGTGAGGACCGTGGAGGCGAAACTGTTGGGCTTGACCTCCTTGTCGTGAGAATTCGCGGGCGCATTTGTCATGCCCCAAACCACGTCATACTGGCCGCCCATCTGCGCCTTATAGAAAGCATTCGTGTCCACCGTTCCGGTCAGGGAATAAAACCGCAGTGCCCCCTTACCGGCGTCAGCGGCGGCGTAAGAGCCGTTGGTCATTTGAACCGTGGCGAAACCTCCATTTTCGGAAACGACGCCAGCGATAAGTGATCCAGAGTTGTTGAAGGTTGTGGGATGACCGAACGAACCATTGGTCCCTTGGACGCCGGCATGATCTCCGGCTTTGCGGTCGTCTGCCGATTTCTTAGACACCTTCGATGCTTCATCAACGAGGTCAAGATTAAAACTGTCCATCGAACTGACCGTCAAGTTGTCGTCGAAGAATTCGCGGCCCGATTTCGGGGCGTCGGACGTGGCGGCAATATTCCGGGCGCGCGCACTGGCTTCTTGGCCGCTGGCGGGTGTTGAACTGGCGGGTTTGAGGGCCGCGAGCCTTTCGGCGGAAGAGGAGAGCAGCGAATTACGATCCGTCGTCTCAAGCTGCCCGCCTCGCTGGTTGGCTGCAACTTCCCGTTTTGCGGCTTCACTCCCGTCTAAGCTGGCGGGGCTTTTCCCCATCTGGCTATTATAGAAATCATTGTTCACAAAAGGCGTAGTGAAAGTGCCGTTAGTGCCAGTGGACGAGTGGGCGGCACTGTTGGCGAATAGGTTGCCGATAAGGGGGAGGTCACCGAGACCGGGGTTGGCGTTGCCTGTGGCGGGTGTCCAAGTGGCTGAAGTATCAACATAGCCAAGGGCGTTTAGGCTTTGCACGCCGCCGTTGGTGCTGGTAGTCAACCAGCCGCCGTTGGTGCCGGTGGGGATGCCGTCAACCTGTATTCGTCCCATGTTCCCGCCGGTACGGGCTATTGCAAGATTCGGAGCGCGGTTCAACTCCTTGCCGGCCTGATTTTCGGACGGGTTGACATAGATGATTGACTGGCTGTTCGGGTCCAGGGTATAGGTGACGGGCGGCAACTGGCCAATGACGCCGTAGAGGCTGGCCTGGCCGCCGAGGCTTCCACTGCCACCCGCACCGCCGCCGCCTGCGCTGATGTCCTTCTTCCGCGCCTCATCCGCCTTGTTCGCGGCATCCCACGCGAGGCCGACGAGTTGGCCGGAAGGGTTGCCGGGGGCGATGGTTCGCAGACCAGCCGTCAAATCACCATCGGACGCGGACGGGGCAATCTGGCCGGGTTTCGATCCCACCGGACCCGCGCCGGGGAAGATGCCTGATGGATTGTTGACAGATGGCGCGCCTTGGTAGGAGGGTGCTGTGCCTGCTTGCACTCCGAGAGACCTGTCGCGCATTGCCACATTGCCCAAATTCATTCCAAAGTTCAGCCCTTTGGTGTCCGTTTGGTCCACGGAGGCGAATTTGGTGTCAATTTGGACTTTCTGCGGGGTCTTCTTGATTGATTCCAGGACCCCATCCATTTTGTCCAATTGGTCCGCAGGCGCCCGGACCAGCATGTCACCAGTCTTGTCATTGTAGATAACGAATGAGCCGTCATTGTTGGTCGGGGTTAAGTCAACACCGATACCTTGAAAGTAATTGATCATCGGCTGATTAGGCTGCGAAGTCGGAGTCTTGGAGGTCAAATAAGGAATAGCCGTGGTATCCACCGTGGGAAAAGTGGCAGAGCCTTGCACCGCTCCGCCATATCCACCGCCGCCGTAGCCGCCCATGCCGCCGCCATAACCGCCGTATCCACCACCATTTGTGGCGTTGGCCTGCCCGGAAATGCCTGAGATGGTAGCACCGGAGAATCCTTGCGCAACGGTACTCGGGTCCACATGGAAATTCCGCTCTTCCATCTGGCGGCCGCCGCTCCCTGAACTCCCGCCTCCGGCACCGCCGCCACTGATGGAAGAAGAGGCGGTGGTGACCGTGCTGGAGGCGCCACTTGTGATGCGTTGCTGCAAGGCGTTGCCCGCAGTTGAGGTGCTGCTGCTGCGTCTTCCGTCGGCGGACGTGAGCAGATCGGAAAGGGGGCCTGAGAAGTCGAGGACATCGCTATTCTGCGGCACATAGACATTGAGCTGCGCATGGCCGCTGGGCTTGGAGTCCATCTTGTCAACGATTTGCTCGATTTGGTTCATCTCGTCTCTGGAGGCGGTGACGAGGACCGATTGGGTGCGGGGATCGGCGACGGCATTGACGGCGACTTGGTTCTTCTGGAGGCCGCTCTTGCCGGACGCATTTTGATCGGGGAACAGGGCGTGGAGTTCGGAGGTCACATCGCTGGAATCGGCATTTTGGAGAGTGAACAACTTGACTTCGGTTTTCTCCCCCTGTGGAATATCGAGCTTTGAAATGATGTTGGAGATGCCGGGCAGGAAGTCCTTCGGCGCGCTGATCACGACCGCGTTGTTCTGGTCGTCGGAGACGGCATTGACGCTGGCTCCCGGCCGACTTGAGGTCTCACCGCTGGCACCGCCACGGCCCCGGCCGCCACCGAAGATCGCGGCAGTGCCTGCAGGGTGGCCGATGGACTGGCTGTTCGCGAAAATAGCGTTCAACTCAGCCGCAAGCTCCTTGGAATCGGCGTAGGTGGTCTTAAAAACCTCCAGGTTGCCATTGCCGGTGCTGTCCATCGCTTTAACCGTTTCGGACATCTTTTGGACTTCCGCTTTGGAGCCGGTCATGACGATAGCGTTGCCTGCATCGCTTGTGTTCATTACGGTCATCGGTGGAGTCAGTGAGGCGAGATCCGTGACCACCTGCCGTGGATCTAGCGAATGGACTGGGATAACCTCTGTGACCAATTGCTTATCGGCCGGGATGGAGGTCCAGCTCGTGTCAATTTGGACGGGGGTGCTGGCGTTTGCCCGGGCATCCTCGATGGTCATGATGCTCAGGTTCTTTCCGTCTTGGATGGCGGTCAAATTGCGGGATGCAAGGACCTTGTTGAGAACGGCAACCGTTTCATCCTTACTCAATGGTGTGGCGCTCTGCAAATCCACCGTTCCCGGGACATTGGCAGCACTGGTGGACGTGCGCCGGTCAATGGTGAAGCCGGATTTGTCGGCCAGGTAATTTAGCGCCTGGTCAACGGTAACGTTGCGCAGATTGAGCTTCACGCCCTCGCTGGCCGTAGGGGCGGTACCGTTATAGTCGTAGATTTCACTAACAAGCGCCTTGCCGGAGGCAGCCTCATGGCTGGAATCGCCGGTGTAGATCGCGGCTCTTGCCGGGGTGGACGGCTTTGCGGCGGTGACTGGCATGGCGCCGCTATCAATGAGCGTGATGTCCGAAGGCAGGGTATGGGTTAAGGCTGAGACTTGCGGCTCGGAAGAGCGGTATGTGAACTTGCTTCCCTCTGTGGGCGAAGTGGCATCGGCGCCTCTTATGTAAAATTCGGCTTCGCCGATTTTTGGACCTGCGGGCGCCAGGCTGGCATAGGAGCTTCCGCCGGTTGGACCCGCCGGACCTGAATCCTTCTTCGCGTCTGGCAGGCTCAGCCTAATGCGCCCATTCACCGCCTGCTTCTCAGACCCAATTGCCAACCTAACCCCATCGGCGTGGGTCTTTGCCAAGGCGCCCATCGTCATATTTTTGCTTTTGGCGAGCTTCGGAAGGAGCAGTACTGCGAGCATGAGCACGATGGCGGCGGCGGCGGCCAACTGGATAAGCCTGTAGTTGCGACGGCGGCGCGGACGGGCGAGTCCTTTGGGGCGGATGGTCTTGAAGGAGGCGAGGAGGGCGTCGCGGCGGGAGGGGCTGAGTTTGAGGGGGGCAGGACGCTCGGAGAGGGCGCCGGCGGTCGTGGCGGCGGTTTCGCGGACAAGGTCGAGGGTGAGACGGAGGCGCTGGTGCAAGGCGGCGAGGGCGGGGTCCTGGGCCATTTGTTGGCGCAGGACGGCGGCTTCTTCGGGGGTGGTTTCGCCGAGCAGCAAGGCCGTCACCCTGGCTTCAAGTTCGGTGCGGTCGTTGGGAGGCAATTCTGGATTCATGGCAAACCTCCATTTGGAATACTGATTTTCTGTACCACGGATTTCACGGATTGCACGGATGGGAAAGAAAAACCAGAAATTTGGAAAGCAGAGAGCAGGATTTTCTGATCCGTGTAATCCGTGTAATCCGTGGTAAAATCTTCGCGAAAATGAGCGACGCTGACGGATTGCCGTGCAAAGAGCGCAAAGAAGAAATACGGTCGGTCCTCTTCTCTGCGTTCTCTGCGTTCTCTGCGGTTAAAATATTGTCGGGATTGCATGATTTCTCCCGGTTGGCGTACAGAGGCGCAGGCTGGCGGGGGCTCAATCGAAGGGGTGTGACTGGATTGGGAATTGGTCATTGAGGATTTGTCATTTGTCATTGGAGCGGTCATGGGACAACTCCGTTTTTGGCCAGCTCGTCGGCCATGTTTTTTAGGGCGCAGTGGAGGAGGTAGCCGACATTGCCGGCGGTCAGGCCGGTTCGGGCGCTGATTTCCTTGTAGGAGAGGTCTTCGGTGAATTTGAGGCGGATGAGCTCGCGGCTGCGGGTGTCGAGGGTCTCAAGGGTCAGACGGACCAGGCCAACGCCTTCCATGCGCATGAGCTGCTCGTCGGGCAAGGGCATGGGGTCGGTTGGCTCGGCGGCGGTGGTGGGGCTGGCGGCGTCGAGAGGGAGGATTTTGCGGGACTGGCGGCACTGGTTGAGGGCGAGGTTGTGGACGGTGCGGTAAAGCCACCGGCGCGGGTCGCGGACCTCGTTGAATTGTGCCTGCAAACTCATAAACGCTTCCTGAACAAGGTCTTCCGCTGAACAGAGCGCGCCGGTCAGGCGCAAGGCATAACTCAACAGGGGCGATTCCAGAGCCGTAAACAGCTCTTCGATCGTTTCGCATCCGGGCACTGCACTGGCCTGATCTTGTTGCATTAAAACCATGCCGGCTAATTCGGCGGTCGCGGGGCGATCACCGGCCTGCCCGGCGTCCTCCTGTTCGTTGGGTGGACACCATGTTCACCTTATATGACACCGCAGGCCACACTTTCTTAGACGAAATATGCAAATATTTTCTCCAAAGGGCGAAAAAAAGGGGGAAATGGGGGGTTGGGAAGGCAGAAACGGATGTGCCGCCGGTTTGCCCTGTAGCGGCGGTCTATGACCGTCGCAAAGCAGCGGTCGGCATGTCCGCCACCGCTCCGGGCCACGCCCATGTAACGGTACGTAACCGTTACGTAACGGGTCCGAAAGCGCCATTTCTCATAGGTAATGTAACGGTGTAACGGGTGTGCCGCCGGTTTCCCCCCGGCGCAAGGCCGGTCGCGGTAGTCCCGTGTCCGTGTAACGGCATGTAACCGTTACGTAACGGGTCCGAAGACGCCGTTTCTCATAGGTAATGTAACGGTGTAACGGGTGTGCAACCGGTTTCTCCCCGGCGCAAGGGATTGAGATTAAGATTGGAAGCGACGGTCATGGACCGCCGCTACAGGATTATGCGGCGGAGGGTTTGGCGGGGAGCGGGACGACCTTGGATTGGAGGCCGAGTTTGGCGCACACGAAGTAAACGACCGCGCCTACAATGAAGGCGGCGACGGGGGCGGCGGGGAGAGGATAGATTTTGAGGATGGGGAGGATGCCCACGACGAAGCCGGCCAGCCATGCCAGCCAGCCGGCGGGATTGAAACCGGCACGGGGACCGGACCAGGCGCAGCCGGCAAGCAGGTAATCCACCGTCATCGCGCCGCAGATAGGCCCGAAGGAAGCGCCGATGATGGTGAAAACGCCAACGAGGTTGCCAGCCACACCGGTAATGGCCAGGACAATGCTGACCACAGTGCCGATGCCGACGGAAACGAAGGGATTGACCTTGGGCAAGGTGGTTTTGAAACTGTTGGCGGCAATAAACGCGGAGAAGCACGCCGCCGGAAAGGCCGCCAGCGCCAGCAGGCCAAGAAGGACCGCCGAACTCCTGGCCCGGAGGAGCGGGATCAAATTAGTCGTATCGAGAATCAGGCTGGGTGAAGTGTCCTTGGTCGCCATGGCAGACGCCGCGTTCACCGCGTCCTGGCTAAACATGGGCGAGCCGTAAGCGCCGGCAACGATCAGCAGCGAAATGCCCGCCGTGACAATGATGGCGAGGGCGACACCCACCAAGCCGCCCATTTGCACGTCTTTCTTGTCGCGGCTGTTGGTGCCGAAATCCACTCCGGCTGCGCCCGCCGTGGCAAAGAAGCCGACGACGAAGGTCATCATGGCTGCCAGCACGCCCCACATGCCCAGCTCGTGCGGAACGTCAGGGCTAACGTGTTTGTGCAGGTCAATGAACTTCTGCGTGTCGAAATCGCCGATGGTTCCCGCCGTCTTCAACAAGAGGAACAACAGGATGGCCAAGGGAATGAGAGGGAGGTAAGTGGCGACCTTGGCAACGTATTGGATGCCTTTGATGCCGACAAAGCCCGCCAGCAAACCCCAGAGAACCATGATGAGCTGTGGGGGGACGTTGACGTGCGCCAGCGCCAGGGAGGAAGCCAAGAGAGCCGAGGAGGCATAGATATTGACGCCGACCCAGCCGAATTGAAGGACGCCCATAAGGAATCCCGGCATCAGAAAACCGCCTTGCGCGCCAAAGGTCGAAGTGCCCACGATGTAGAGCGGGAGGCCGGTCTTCATGCCCAGAAGCCCGGGAACGAGGTAGAAAAGAAAATGGCAGACCAGCGCCGCCAGCACCAGGCTCACCAGCGCCCAACCGATGCCTTGCGAGAGCATGCCGCCGGCGTGAGGGTCGTCAGCCGCCCCCTTCCAAAATACAAACCAGAGGAAGATGCCGGCATAGGTGGGGGCGGTGTTGGCGTACCAGGGGGCGCGTTTGTTGGCGGGGTTGGGGGCCGCGCTGGTGATGTACGAGGGAAGTTGGGG
>Ga0302320_10012550_pt1 | contig 17776 bp, 13 predicted proteins | sample Bog_T0_3_FD_202130 | JGI IMG/M metagenome (GOLD analysis project Ga0302320, IMG submission 202130) | Peat permafrost microbial communities from Stordalen Mire near Abisko, Sweden - Bog_T0_3 | ecosystem: Environmental > Terrestrial > Soil > Wetlands > Peat | place: Sweden: Abisko, Stordalen Mire...
GCAGTGCGGTGCTCAATCCACAGTCCACCTATACGCTGGGGACCAATCTGTCGTCTGTGCCACCGCCCATTCTGATGCAAACCAGTAACCCGAACGACCCGCCGGTAGATGTCACCAATCAGCTATCCGGGGGCCAACTCGGGGCACTTGTCCAGCTTCGCGACACGACTCTGCCGGCATATACGACACAGCTCGATAATTTCTCGGCCAATCTGGCCACGCAATTCAGCACCCAGGGACTGCCGCTCTTCACCATTAGCGGCTCGCCCACAGGGACGATTTCGCCCAGTCCTCCGGTGACAGTCGGGTTGTCCTCGACAATTCAGGTCAATACGCAGGTGACAGCGACACCGTCTGCGGTTCGCGACGGCATCCCTACGCAGAATACCAGCGGAGACGGCTACACCGGCCTGATCGACAATGTTCTGACCAAGACCTTCGCTGCAACCATCACCAATGGGACTACTACGACGCCAGGTCTGGCGACCCAGGCCGGCAACTTCGTCGCGCAGCAGTCGGCGGACACGTCGCAGGCCGGCACCGACCTGACCAATGCGACGGCCTATCAAACCACCGTCGCAAGCGCACTTTCGAACGGATCCGCGGTCGATGTGGATCAGCAAATGGGTCTGATGATCCAATTGCAGAATTCCTACCAGGCGAACGCCCAGGTGATCACGACGACCTCCACCTTGTTCACCGCCCTGCTTAACATTTTTGTTCAAAGCGCCTGAACCCGCCCGATGATCGGAAGAGACATGTCAACTCTCGTACTTGAGCTGAAGGCGGACGATCTGTTGATCATCAACGGAGCGCCGATGAGGATCCGCAACAAGACCCGGATCGAGCTGAACGGAGCTGCCCGCTTCCTGTTCGGCAAGCAAATCATGGCGCCCGGTGGCGACACGTCGCCGGCCCGGCGGATCTATTACGCCATCCAGACGGCGTACATCGGCAACGAACAGGAGCGGCCACCCGCACGCGAGGCCGCGCGCAAATTCTGCTCCGAGTTCGCTGCTGCCACGACCAGCAGGCTCGCGGTGGAACTGCTGAACGATGCCATGCGTGCGGTCGATGAGGATCGCTGCTACGAAGCACTGAAACTTATCCGTCGCATTATTGTACATGAAGATGCGATATTGAAAGGCGGCGCGGCTCCCCCGCGCCGGGTGGCAGCATAATGAGCGGCACGATCGGCACCTCATCCTATGGCCCGCTGGATCTCGTCCTGGCCGGAGCGAATTCGCTACGCCAGCAATATGCAAACCTGCAGGAACAAACGACCAGCGGGCTGATTTCGCAGTCTTACTCCGGACTGGCGCCATCCGCCGTGTCGCAGTTCATGGACCTGACCGCGGTATCCAACCAGAACAACGCCTACACAAATTCCATTACCATGGCCCAGGGCCAGGCCTCGGTCATGCAAAATGCCCTGACGCAGGTCAGCAGCCTGATCAGCAGCGTGTCCTCCAGTGCTCTCAGCGATAGTGGCACCGTAGCGGCAGGCGATCTTACCAGCACGCAGCAACAGGCAACCCAGGCGCTGTCGCAACTCGTGTCGCTCATGAACACGACCTACTCGGGCGATTATGTGTTCGCGGGCGAAAATACCTCGGTGGCGCCTGCGACGCAGACGTCATCCACCGCCGCGTCCTTCACCGGCGCGACTGCCGCCGATGTCCAGATCGGACCTTCGGAAAGCGTCTCCCTGGGCCTGTCCAGCGGTGGCATCGCCGCCATCAACAACGTCATGACCCAGCTTTCCGCCATCGCCACAAGCACGAGCGCCAATTTTTCCAGTACGATGGCGACCGCCGCCACGGTGCTCAGCGCCTCCGGCACCACTTTGTCAGACGAAAGCGCCGCGATCGGCCAGTCCCAGGACACCATGACCGCGGCGAGCAACTTATACAGCACGATGCAGACCACCCTGACGACCCAGATCAGCGACCTTACCCAAGTGGATATGGCAACCGCTGTCTCAAAGATGCAGGCTGTGAACACTCAGTTGCAATCGAGCTACCAGGTGCTCGCAGACATGGATAAATTGAACCTGGCAAGTTACCTTTGATGCATTCGCTCGACGCGTTGCCGCGACTGACAGATGCATCGCTCGACCCGGCCGACTGGCCGGAGTTGCGCGCTCTGGCCCACCGGATGCTCGACGATGTTCTCGACGACATGGCCGGCATCCGGCAACAACCGGTCTGGCGGCCGATGCCCGGCGACGTGCGCGAAGCCTGGACGGACGCCCTGCCCCGTCAAGGCGCCGCGGCAGACGACGTATATAAGTCATATCGAGAACTGATCGCGCCCTACGGCGTTGGCAACCGTCATCCCAAATTCCTCGGGTGGGTGCATGGTGGTGGAACCGCCATCGGGATGCTGGCGGATATGCTGGCGGCCGGGCTGAACGCCAACTGCGGTGGCCGCGATCATGCGCCGATCGCGTGTGAGCGGCAGGTCATTCGTTGGGCCTCCGAGATGCTGGGGATGCCCGCCGACTCATCCGGCCTGGTTTTGACCGGCACGTCGATGGCAAATTTTGTTGCGGTTTTGATTGCTCGCAGCGCGGCCCTGGGTGAGGGCGTTCGTCACACAGGCGTTCCGGCAAGGCGACTGACCGGCTATGCATCGGCCGGCGCCCATCTATGCGTCGCGCGCGCATTCGACATGGCGGGCCTGGGCGCGGAAGCGTTGCGGCTGATTCCGAACGACGACGCGCATGTTATGAGTCTCCCGCTCCTGCTCGAGCGGATCGCAGAGGATCGGGCGGCCGGACTGCAGCCGTTTCTTGTTGTCGGCACCGCCGGCAGCGTCGATGTCGGATCGATAGACGATCTTTCTCGCCTCGCCGGCATCTGTGCCCGGGAACATCTGTGGTTTCATGTCGACGCAGCCTTCGGCGCCATCGCGATGTTGTCGCCCGCGCTGCGCGACCGGTTCGCAGGGATGCAGCAGGCGGACTCTGTGGCGTTCGACTTCCATAAATGGGCGCAGGTTCCGTACGATGCGGGCTGTATCGTGGTGCGCGACGCCGAGGCGCACCAGGCCGCTTTCGCGCGCGAGGTTGCCTATCTTCGGCGTGACGCCCGCGGTCTGGCGGCGGGAGAGCCCTGGCCGGTCGATCTCGGCCCGGAACTGTCGCGCGGGTTCAGGGCGCTCAAGGTTTGGATGACGCTGAAGACGTACGGCGCCGATCGGCTTGGACGAGTTGCAGAGCGAAGCTGCGCCCTGGCGCGTTCGTTGGCGGAGGCGATTGATGCTGATCCGTTGCTGGAACGTTTGGCGCCGGTGCCGCTCAATATCGTCTGTTTCGCTTACCGGTCCGGGGACAATGCGATGCAGGCCGCCATCGCGGCGGATCTTCAGGAGGCCGGCGACGTCGTGCTGTCGACGACGACAATTCGAGGCAGGACGGCCTTGCGAGCGGCTTTCGTCAATCACCGGACATGCCCGGAAGACGTTATCGCGGTCGTTCAGGCCGTTGTGACGGCCGGCCGGTTGCGCAGCCGGGTGATCACGTGAACACCGTTGTCTATTCGACACTAGGTTTTCGGGCCACGGACGCAAAGCCGTCAAGCGCATTGCTAAGGCAGGCGTTGGATCTTGCCGGGCGGGCGGACTGGGTATCCGCTTATCACGCGTTGCAGCAGGCGGCGGAAAATCCGGCGGACAGCCGGTGTGCCCGGTTCATGCTGTGGGAGGTTTGCCAGGCCCTTGGGCATCCCGATGTCGCGCTGGCAAACCTGCAAGCGGTGCTGCAGGACAATCCGGTGACCTCGCGCTATAGCGCCGCACCGCGCCGCAGGGTGTTGGTTCTAGCCGTGCCGGGTGACTTTCAGGCGAATCTGCCCGTGGGTGCGCTTCTCGATGCAACCGGGACCGAGCTACACACCCTCTGGTTGTGCGACCCCGAGGCGATACTTAAAAATCCCCGGGGCGCTTTCAAAGGATGCCCGCCGCCCTTCAATTGTGTCTTCATCGCTATCGCTGAGGACGCGCGCCACCAGCGAGCTCTGCTTGCCGCGGACAGGCTTGCCGAAACGCTCGGAATGCCGATTATCAATCGTGGCGAGCGGATTGCGGCGGTTTCGCGAGCCGGCGCGGCGCGGTTGTTGCAGAACTTACCGGATGCGGTCGTTCCACTGCACACTCTCATCGAGCGGGACTCTCTGACCAGCGCCGCCGCCGGCCCGATGCCGGAATTTCCGTTAATTATTCGACCGAGCTGCTCCCACGCCGGCAAAGATTTGGCACGTCTCGACGATCGTGCGGCACTGCGGACATATCTCGACACCGTCGCCGGCAATCTGTTTTACGTTGCGCCATTTGTCGACTACCGGAGCGCGGATGGTTTCTGGCGCAAATACCGCCTGGTGTTCGTCGGCGGCCGGCCGTGGCCCTATCATCTCGCCATCCACAGCGACTGGGCAATTTGGTATTACAATGCACGCATGGATCTCGAGGTGTGGAAACGCGTTGAAGAAGCCCGGTTCCTACAGGATATACGGCAAGCCTTTCCCGGCCGGGCCCTGGCGGCGTTGCGGACGATCGGCGAACGTGTGGGACTGGACTACTTCGGAGTCGATTGCGGCGTGCTGCCTGACGGCCGCATTGTAGTTTTCGAGATCGAAACTGGCATGATCGTGCATGACTGGGATGCGATTGGCGCCTTCACCTATAAGCGGGATTCCGTCGAATCGATCCGCCGGGCGACTGAGGCGATGATCGACTTGTCTGTCGCACCGGCCACAGTAGCAGCGTAACGAGGACGCGCCAGCGGGCCGGAACGCTAAGACAACAATAACGACTGGTGGCTCTGAAACATTTCTGTCCAACAGAGTGCCCGCCCTGCGCGGATCCATTTCCGGAACACCGAACAGCGCTCGCTTCGAAACGTTACCATTTTTTAGAGTGCTGTCCTGTATTTTTGGGATAATGACAACTGAATTGAATAGCCGGGCGCGGTGCACATCGCGGCCTGCCGCAAACCCTGTGACACGATCAGGGTTTTTGTTGGTGTGGTACGCTACGCAACCTCACTAGCAGTTGCTTTTGGAATCGGGATGACTTATGGAACGGAACAGCGGGGCTCGCGCCGACCGCTTCTTTCGTCGCTTTTTAGCACCGACAAGGTGAAATGGGGTTACTGTCAGTCGATATAGACTTAATACCATACGATACGTAATATATTGCGCTATCGGCGCAGGAAATGCTGCATAAGTGCTTCCGGTGTGACTGCGAATAATTGCCATCCGACAAAAGTGTTTAGGTGACGCAAATGCGATCGACGCTACGGTCCGGAGTGCAACCCTTGCTCCGGAAGGCTTTGTCAACGTCCAAAATCTTGAGCGCAGAGCGAGAGCGCGAGCTACTCATGCGCTACCATGCCAGCAATGACAAAGCGGCCATGGATGAGCTCGTTCACTCGCATATGCCAATGATCTTCCGCATTGCCGGCGGTAGTGCACGAAATCCTGGTGTCGATATTAATGATCTGGTGCAAACCGCAACCGAAGGATTGCTGATTGCCATTAATCGTTGGTCATTCGAGAAATCCGATGCTGGTGGCGCTCGCTTTGCCCGAGAGTCCGCGGAAGAGGCGGCCGAGTCTGTCGATTCCGTGGCCGGAACGGACGGGACGGTCCGAACAGACCCGGTGCCAGATTCTCCGCACTTTTCCCGACTGGCAACCTACGCCATGTGGTGGATGCGAATCTTGTTGACCGACAGCGTCATCGCGCAGCGCGGCGTCATTGTCCGGGCAAAGAACCCAAAGGTGCGCAAAGCGTTATTCAGTCTACCCATGGTTATCAAGAAGCTCAATATTCAATTGCCGCTTTCCGGCTCCGATATCGGCCAAATTGCCGCTTATCTTGGAATCGGCGCACGGGAAATCGAAGAAGCGCTGGTTCACGCGGCCGGGGACGTCATGTTGGACGAACCCGTGGGTGACGGCACAATGCTGCGCGGCGAAGTTATTGCCGATGAACGTGTCGAAGGCGAGGACGGGATCTTAACCCGGCTTGCCTCGGCGGAGCGATGGAATGCGGTCTGCGAAGCCCTGATGGATCTGCCCCCGCGCGACAGATTCATTCTCATCACGCGATACCTTTTGTGTCCCAAATGGAAGTTGGACCGGCTATCGGACACTCTTAAGATGTCTCGCGAGCGCATTCGTCAGATCGGCGTCGACGGACTGGCCCAAATTCGCTCCGCCATCGCCGAAGCCGAAACGGTCCGGGACCGGCGGCGGCCGGGACGGCCTGCGTTTGCGCATCCGGCCTTGATTCCGTTGCTGCGGAACCCAAGCGGGCATGATACCGGCCCCGTGCCGGCGAGTCATCACGCCGAGGCTGAGGTTGCGAAACTGGTGGCGGCCATAGAATGCGCCTCAGAGTCGTCAGACCCGCAGGACATGGACGCGCTTCTCAAAAACCAGAAGCTTACAGTCGGTCCAACCCGGATTGTTGGCGGCCGCGCGGCCGCGAAAACGAAAGCTGGCCGCGGAACGAGTGAGGCTGTCGAAACAACCTGTCTTGCTGCCGTATAATTCAGTCAAAGATCCGGCGGGCGGCAGCGCGATCTCGCGTCTTCCGTTCGCCGTTCGGCATCCTTCTCGAAACCCGCCAGAAAATTATACGCCGCCGTTATCGCATCCAAGCCAGTTGCATCGGGTCGCAGTGTTCCAGCCGCTTGCCGGGTCTGCCACAGAATGGCCATTACCGGTTCGGCCAGAGCCTGAGGCATTGTGGCGGACCATAAAAGGAATGCGTTCTCGAACCGAGCAAGCGCCTGGGCGATACCCAATCCGGCCGGGTCATCCGATTCCGCCGGATCGATCGGGCATAGGCCGTCAGTCAGCATCGGGTGCGGCGCGGACAATCCATGCGCCCGGGCGGCCTTGTTCAGCTGACCACGCGCCAGCATCAGTACCGACGCGGCCGCCGGGTCGGTCATCAGCGGTCTAAGGTCGATGTAGTCGGGCGGAATCCCCGGGGAGATTTCACATTCGCGAAAGGTCCGATAAACGGATTCGCAATTTGAATCGACCCCGTGAACCTCTACTGTGCGGGAGATGGCGGACTTGGACCGAGAGCCGCGCCGGCATCGGCCGCCAGTTCGCAGCCCGTCGTGACTCTGGTGCGTTTTCAGATGATCTGACTCCGTATCCGTTGCGTAGATACAAAGACGGATACCGTCTGTCAACCCTCGGTTTACATAGCCGCGCCGTGCCAGCGGCTCTTGGTCCGAGACTACAAAGGCTCGGGAGGTCCATCGGCCTCCGCTCCGATGAAAGCGCGTGCCGGATTTGCCGCGATGGCGGCCATCCTGCCCAGGAAGTGTCCGTCCTTGGATAAAGGGCATGATCCCTCCTAAGCGACCCGAACACGGGCGAGAAAGTTGTCCACTTCGGTTGTCAATTGCACTGCCTGTTGGGACAGTTCGCCAGCCGCACTCAATACGTCATCGGCCGCCCTGCCCGTCTCCGTCGCGCCTTCGCTCACACCGCCAATATTCGTTGTCACATCCCGGGTGGACTGCGCCGCCTGATGCACATTCCGCGCGATTTCGGATGTCGCCGCACCTTGTTCCTCAACGGCCGCCGCTATGGTGATCGATATCGAGCTTACCTCCTCTATCGTTCCGGTAATTCCACGGATTGCGTCGACCGCTTCCTTCGTTGCACCCTGGATCTGTGCGATTTGGGCGCCGATCTCCTCGGTCGCCTTTGCGGTCTGGTTGGCCAGGCTTTTCACTTCGGATGCCACAACAGCAAATCCTTTGCCCGCATCGCCAGCGCGCGCGGCCTCGATCGTCGCGTTCAGCGCAAGCAGATTGGTCTGGCCGGCGATATTGGTGATCAGTCCGACAACGTGGCCAATCTTTTCCGCGCCCTCGGCCAAAGCCCGGACGATCGCATCGGTCCGTCGTGCATTCGTTACGGCTTGCCCCGTGATCGTCGACGACTGTGTTACTTGACGGCTGATCTCGCTGATCGAGGAGGTCAGTTCCTCAGCAGCCGCGGCGACCGTTCCGACGCCAGTGCTGGCTTCATGTGCGGCCGAGGTTACCGATGAAGCCTGTTCATTCGTGCGGGTAGCGATCAACGACATCGACCGGGCAGTGACTTCCAGTTGGCCCGCGCCAGCGGACAGCATCCCGGTCATGGCGCTCACCTTTGCCTCGAACTCATGAACGAGACCGTTCAGTTGCGTCGTGCGTTGCTCCTTCACCACCTGTGCCTGATGGTGCTCCGCCGTCAGCCGATCGGCTTTGATCATGCTTTCCTTGAACACCTCAACGGCCTTAGCCATGTCGCCAAGCTCGTCGGCCTTGCCGCGAGATGGAATCTCGACGGATTTGTCGCCCGCGGCGAGTCGGGTCATGGCACTTGTCATGCCCGCCAGCGGCTGAACGATGCCGCGTCCGATGATCAAGGCCAGCGCTGTGCCAATCACCAGACTGATACCCGCCATGATTTCTTGCAGCAGCGATGTGGTGGACAAGATGTCATCTGCCGCGGTTTTGCTGTTGGCGAAATCCTCTTTCAGTGTGTCCTCGGCGGTGGCGAGTTCCTTTTGCATGCTGATGATCCGCGGCCGCAACTGCGTCTCATAAAGTTCGGTCGTCTTTCGATCGGCCGCTACCTCCGAACCAAATGCATCGAGATAGGCCGCGAGTGCGATACCAACCGGTGCGACCAGCGCCTTGACGGCGGGGTCCGGAAGTTGCTCGGCCGTGGACAATGCTGCTCGGGCCTTTGTCATTGCTGCCTCAGCAGCACCGTTCCCCTCCTTGGTCGCCACAAAGTGCCAGTTGGCGATCTGCGCCTGAAGAGCTGCACCGCGCAAATCCTGAACCGCCTTGACGATATCGGATCCGGCCGTTGCATCAGTGGCATCAACCAATCGCGTCGCGGCGGTCGTCAGTTCGGCTCCAACCTGAGACAGCTTGGATCGTTCGGTCAAAAGGACCTTAACGCTCTGCTCAATTGCGTTGATCAAGCCGTTGTGTGTCTTAATCGCCTCGTTGACGCCGCTATATGTCCGCCGTCGCTCAGCCGATATTGTCATCTGGGCTGCTTCTGCAAGCAGCGTACGAACCTGGGTTTCGCGGTCGTGCACCTCGGTTAGAGCAGCTATGTCGCCGTCGGAACGATAACGCGACGCGGCCCGGCGAATCGCCTCCAGGCCGGCTGATGCTGTCAGAACCCGGCTCACATTTCCCGAAACGGCATCAAACGTCTGGACTTGCGTCGCGATGCCGCCAAGTTGATACACGCCAAACCCAAGCGCCCCAACGCCAAGGGCAACGATGATTCCATATCCGCCGTAGATCCGCGTGCGAATCTTGAGATTGTTAAGCACGCTTGGTTTGCTCCTCATCAATCTCGGCTGCAATACGGCCGCCACGCCGGCAGCCCGAACTCGGGCGAAAAACGGATTGCTGCAACCTCGGCAGGCGCGCAGCAGATGCTTCTGACATATATAAAGACCTGAACGAAAACCTTAGCCATTCGATCGAGTTTATCTTGAGACCAACGAGCCGCCGAGAGTGCATACGCTACTGGCACGGAATCGTTCGGGCACAATACCCCGTTGCGACTACGACACTGTATGAATTACGCAGCGGTCTATTGTCTCGTATCTGTGCCGATCCATTTAGTCGCGGGCGTTCGCCGAATGACCTCCGCATTGGCGGGTGGCAAGCTCGTAGATGACGGCGGCAATCTGGCCTGCCGGTACCGGTCGGCTTATTAAAAAGCCTTGCGCCAAAGTGCAGCCATCGGCGCGAATGCGGGAAAGTTGATCCGCGGTCTCGACACCCTCCGCGACTGTGTCGATGCTCAGGCTGGTCGCAAGGGCGGAAATCGCGCGAATGACGGCGTTTTGAACAGCGGCAGCGGATCCCTCGAGCACGCAAGACCGGTCGATCTTGATTTTGTTAAATGGAAAGCTATTCAACTGACTCAATGAGGAATAGCCGGTGCCAAAATCATCCATCGCGACCCGCACATCCATGGCATGTAACCGATGAAGTGCCGCCAGTACCGCTTCTTCGTTGCACAGTAGAGCACTTTCGGTGACCTCAATCTCCAATCGGTTTCCCGGTAGGCCGGATACCGCGAGGGACAGCTCCACCGATCTCAGCAGTCTCCGCGTGTCCACAAACTGAAGCGGTGATACGTTGACCGCGACCGATACCGTGTCGGGCCATCGGGTAGCCGCGCGGCAGGCCTCCTTCAGAACCCACTCGCCAATCGATACGATCAAGCCGGTCTCTTCCGCCAGGGGGATGAACTCCGCCGGCAAGAGTATCCCGTGTTCAGGATGCCTCCAGCGAATAAGCGCTTCGAAGCTGACTATCTGGCCAGACCCCAGGTCGATCTGCGGCTGATAATCAAGTTCGAATTCACACTGCGCCAACGCCTTGCGAAGATCAGCCTCCAACGCGCGCTTGGCCAGCGCGCGCGCATCCATTTCCGGTTCAAAGAAGCTGAACGTGCCGCGGCCAGCCTTTTTTGCCTGATACAGGGCAAGATCGGCGCTCCGAAGCAACTGGCTGTATTCGCGACCATCACGTGACGCGATCGCTATGCCGATGCTGGCGCCGATGCTGACCAAATGCCTATCGATCAGATACGGGTGGCCCAGGACGTCAACGATGCGCGTAGCCAAACGGTTTAAGCTCTGCCGATCCGGCGCGGGTGAGATCAGCAGCGCGAATTCGTCGCCGCCGAGACGGGCGACCTCGTCACGTGGACGCAGCACGAACCGCAAGCGCTTCGATACCAAACGGAGCAATCCGTCGCCAACCGCGTGGCCCAATGTGTCATTGACCGTCTTGAACCGGTCGAGATCGATAGCCATGACCGCCAGCTCGATTTGGTCGGATCCTTGGGTATTTTCCTCGCCGGCGCTTATGTCAGTCAGCGCCGTAACAACACGATTGCGAAAGAGCTGCCGGTTCGGCAGACCGGTCAGCGGGTCGTGCATGGCCTGTTCGAGCGCGCTGGCTTCCGCCGAGCGCCGGGCCGTGACCTCTTCGAATAAGACCATCCAATGGCCGTCGCCAAGGCGTGTCACCGCCAGGTTGAAGAAGCGGGAAACCGGTCCGGACGAGACAGCCAGCGTGCTCCTGTGATCGGCGAATGCATCGACAGCGGCTACGCAGATCTCCTGGAGACGCTGGATGATGGTTTCTTCCAGCACCGCGCTACCGCTGAGCAATTCGAGCACCGACCCGGCCCGGCTCGCTGTCGCCGCTGGAATCTCCAGCATCGCACCTAATCGGTCGTTAGCAAAAACGATATCGAGGTTTCTGTTGAAAGTCAGGAGCCCTGCACTCATGCCGTTCAAGGCGGCGTGCAGATGAGAAGTGTTGCTGGAGCCGTCGGCGGAGCCGCGCCGATCCATTCCGATTTGGGGCTGGTCTGAAGGCCGAACGAACATGGAAGGGCTCCGCCGTCAACTTGGGCGCTGAACCGTATCCCGCCGCGTGAGGCAGCAAGGCACCGGTAAGGACTTGAGTGGGAACGAAGGTCTTTTTGACCTCCTGGTTAAATTATAGACTCCTGGCTGGAATCACCCATAAGTCGTTCGATCACGACGCATGGGTCTTGTTCTTCCAGCCAATTAACAAAAGGCTGCTACTTGCCGACGCCCAGCGACGCCAGCACCGAGGCGAAAGAACTGGCATCGGCCTTTGGATCCGATGTGCCGCTTGATTGGGCGGTCGATGTCAGATGCTTTAAGGCGTTGATCGCGCCACCGCCGATCTTGTCAATTGTGCTAATGGCGCCAATGGCGGCGATAACAGGTAACACGATGGACTCCGTTGGCTTGAAATAGAAGCCGGACACGTTGGCCAGTGAGGATTCGACCGTCCGCGTCTCGCTTCCCTTTTTATAAGCAGCGCTGGAAAAATGTGATCATCGTGTGGTAACAGGATTGAATTTCGCCAGTCTGACCGGCTGCAGGCGGTATGCGTCCAGACCACGGCCCGAAACGGCCGTCGATGACAAGGACCCGCCGGATGTGGTTATGACGGCGCCGGGCCGTCCTAACTCTGCCCCGCTGTTCGCTCTCGGCAACAATATGACGTTGCCCCGGCCCGCCAGTATGCCGGACGCCGATGAAGCGGCGACCGGCCACGCCACAGCGCCGGAGGTTGAAAGCGCGGCGAAGGAACTCGACCCTTTCGCCTCCGTCTCCATCGCCGCTGCGACCTTCTCACGGTAAGGATCGCCCTCCTGGGGGTCAGCCGAATGATACCACGCCGATGCCGTTTCCCAGCTTCCGGTCTTGTCCCGCAGTTGGTTCAGGAACGTGACGGCATAACGTGCATTGGCACCGGGATCGAACGCCTCCTCGAGACTGTGGAAGGCGTCGGGGTGGTGCATCAGGTTGATTTGCATGCAGCCAACGTCGATCGATTGCACGCCTCGTGACAGGAGGTCCCGGGTGAAGGCGACAGCCTCCGCCTTGGAGTCAAAGAACTTGCCTTCGCCTGCAGCATTGATTGTCCAAGGCCAGGGGCTGACCTGTCCGTCCGCCGGATCGGGGCGTCCCGACTCCACGCGGCCGATCGCGGCGAGCATATGCGGCGGCAGTTGGCTCCCCGCCTCGGCCTGGTGGATAGCGCTGCGGCACAGCAGCCCCTGCTCCGCCGCGGCACCCATTGGCCCCGGCATGGCCCGTACGGTCACCGCCCATAGTGATGCTGCGATCACCAAGGCGGTCACGGCGATAAGCGGCCTCATGACGTGAACGGCGCCTCGATCTGGCTGATGCGCGTCAGGATCCGCGTCTCCAGCCCGGCTGCACCACCGGGTTCGGCCGCCGCACACCAGGAGGCAAGTTCAGCCTTCACCGCGGCTGTGATCATGCCGCGCGCCACCTCGAAACCATGCCGTCGCACGTTTTGGTCCAGCTTTGGCTCCTTCGGAAGGGGCGTGGCCGGCACTGCCTCGGTGACCGGGGCCCTGGCCCGTCCGGACAGCAATTCGCGCGCGGAAGGCGACAGGGTCACCCGCGTCACGGCGAAAGGCGGAGCCTGGTCTCGCTGTAAGTCGAGAAGTCCCGCCTGCCGCATCCGCACCAGTTCGGCCTCGGCCTGAAAACCTTGCTCCGAAACCGCAACGCCGCCGTGGAAGGCAAATTCGGAGCAGAATGCAATGTCCTTGGCGGATGCCTCTTCCAGGCGCACCGCCGCGGCGCGGACTGCGTCACGGGCCGGCCCGGGCACCCAGCGACGCAGTTGTTGCATACCTAGATTCTCTCGACTTCTGAATCGAGTGCTTCGGCCAACCGGACCAGCAGTCTCGCTTCAACCGGGATCATGCGTTCAAACGCTTCGACCAAATCCAGGGCCGCAGTGAACACCAGTTGGAAAATCGCCAGCGGTTCCACTACGCAGCGGCTTTCACCGAACAGCGCGAGTGCGGCCTCCGGCCCTTCATCCTGCAGCAATTGTCCCGCGCGCTGCGACAGGTTGCGCAACGTGGTCAACGCGAACACCTCCATGGCTTCCGGGGCGCCCGCGCCAGTGACGTTGGCCTGCTCCAGCAAGCCGGGTTCGTTCACCACGGTCTCCAGACGGCCAAGTGTCATATCCACGACCAACGGCCTCATGCCCACAAAGTCGGCGCTGGACAGTGTGACGAGCAGCTCCTCGCCTTCGGTCAACTGCTCACCGTTTCTCCGGCGCTCCATCAACGCGTCGTGGAACCCGCAAAGCCAGAACGCTAGCCGGAGGCCTCCCGGACCCAGTTGGGCGCCGGCCTCGTTGGGCGTCATGGGCTTGTTGATCGAGGAAAGGCCAACCCGTGTTCCGACCGCGACGGCAGGCTTTGTGGTGACACCGCCGCGTGGTGCCTGCTGCATGCCGCTGACTGGAAGCGGCCGGGCGCCCTGCATTGCCCCGTTCACGGCATCAGGCCGCATGCCTTCGATCATGCCATCGTCCTTGATATCGGCGTCGGGGATTGGCCGCGGCGACCGCCGCCGCAAGCGGCTGACCGGCGAATATGCCGTGTCGGCGGGATCAGGGGCCGTTTGCGCCAGATGGTGGTTCGGCTCGATGGCGCGCAACAGGGGCTTCGGCCGCCCGGGTGCCTGCAGGCCCGCCTCGCGCGCGGCATCCTGGACAGCGGCAGAAATAACCTCATGCAGGCCGTTGTTCATTTTGCACACCGTCCGTAACAATTAGCCGATAGCGCCGGCCGGCATCGCCTGAAGCCGTTTGCCATCGCCGTTTCTGTCATGTCCCAGCCTCCGCCAGTACGTTATAGGGGTTCGATATTGGAAATCCACACAGCGGTGTCGCCATGCCGGCGCGATCGTTTTGACCGCCCGGCGTTTCCCCGCGCGGTCCGAACATCCAGCCGGCATCATGGATGTTCGTTGCCTGGAAGTCAGCTTTTTTCCTGAGACCATTATATGGAATCGAAAGGTCCACAGAGGATGTTACTAGGTGGCTGCACATGAATTTTCGTCTGTGGATGTCACCGATCAAGCGCCGCCGGCACAGTCCGTCGCTGACCGCGTCATATCAGTCTGTCTACTTACCGTATCGATAGTACTCCTTTCCTTTGCTCTTTGGGGTGTGGTGCTGACATATCAGGCGGGCATTGCAACAGACTTTCCGAGGGCATTGAAGTCTGCCGAAACCGGCCGGACGGCAGTTTTTGTTATCGATCGGCTGAGGATGCTTATCGCGCTCACGCTCATCTTCGTTCCCGGCACGGTCCTGATCATTTTTTTCCGGAAAACGATACGAACATTCCAACACCGGATAGAGGAGAGTCTGGCCCGGGAAGCCGCTAGCTCCAGCTTCAATGAAAGACGCTTCTTCAGCCTGGTACAAAACGCTTCCGATCTGATTATGATTTGTGGCGAACTCGGCACGATTTTGTATCAAAGCCCAACAGCGCAAGCCGTGTGGCATTATCCCGCCAATGAGCTGCTGGGTGTACCGCTCGCCGGACTGGTCCATCGCGACGACCAGCCGGCGCTGACGCAGATTTGGCAACAACTGCTCGAGTCCTCGTCGAGCCCTGCAGGATCGGAGATCCGGACAACGGAGTTGCGCCTGCGTGACGGCGCGGGCAACTGGCGCATCGTCCAACTGATCGTTACAAACCTCCTGCATGATCAGGCCGTCCAGGGTCTGGTCGTGACCATCCACGACATCACCGAACGCAAAGCCTTCGAGGAGCAGCTGACGCAGCAGGCCTTTTTCGATACGCTCACGGGGCTTCCCAATAGGGTGTTGTTCTGCGACCGCCTTGAACAAGCGCTGGTTCGCGCTGGCCGGCGCAAGGATGCGGTGGGGCTGCTTTGCATCGGCCTCGACAACTTCAAGCTGGTCAACGACAGCCTCGGCTACGAGATCGGCGACAAGCTTTTGATGGAGGCCGCAGGGAGGCTTAGAGGCTGTGTGCGGGCTCAGGACACGGTGGCACGCCTCGGGGGCGACGAATTCGCCGTGGTGCTGGAGCGCCTGGCCGGCGAGAGAGATGCCCTGCCCGTGGCAAAGGCCATTGCGGAACAATTCAGGCGGCCGTTCCAGTTTGATGGCCGTGACATCGTCGTCACCGTCAGTGTCGGGATCGCCTTGAGCAGCGCCTACCAGGAAAATGTGCTCCAACTTCTTCGTAACGCCGATGTGGCGATGTACCGGGCAAAGAGCGACGGCAAGGCCCGCCACATGATTTTCGAACCAAGCATGCGCACCGACACATTGGCCCGCCTGGATCTCGAGGGTGACTTGCGACACGCTATCGAACAGAACGAGTTGCGGATTCATTATCAACCAATCGTGGAGATGGTGTCCGGTGAGATCACGGAACTCGAGGCGTTGGTTCGGTGGCAGCATCCGGTGCGCGGCTTGGTGTCGCCGATCGATTTTATTCCGATGGCCGAGGAAACCGGGCTTATAATTCCGCTTGGAAAATGGGTGATAGAGCAGGCCTGTCTGCAGCTTGCAGAGTGGCAGCGACAGTTTCCCTCGGAGCCACCTCTCGCGCTGAGCGTCAATATATCGCCCCGTCAGTTTCAGGAGCCGTTTCTTGTCGCCGATGTGATTCAGGCCCTTCTCGAAGCGGGTTTGCCCGCGAGCTGTCTAAAGTTGGAGATTACCGAAAGCGTCATCATGCGGGATGTTGAGTCAACCATCCGCACGCTTTGGGAATTGCGCCAACTGGGGGTGCGAATAGCGGTCGACGATTTCGGCACCGGATACTCGTCGCTATCATATCTGAAGCGGTTGCCGCTCGATGTGCTGAAAATCGATCGCTCGTTCGTCAGCGGCATCGTTGACAACCAGGAGGCCAATGCCATCGTTTGCGCCATTATCGCGCTGGCCAAATCCCTCAATCTCAAGGTGACAGGCGAAGGCATCGAAACAACCGAACAGGCGGATTTGCTGAGGGAGTGGGGATGCGATCAGGGACAAGGCTATTTGTTCAGCCGGCCGCTTGATGTGGAGCGAACCGGCGCATTCCTGGCGGCGGCAATGGAACGGAAAGCTGCTATATCCGAGCCACCTGAAGCGATGCAGCTGGCGGTCTAGCGGGCCGGTCAGGACCAGTTCACCCGCTCGTTCTTCACCTCGACCAGCCGGAAACCGGGCACGGACGTTTTGGGAACCGCCGGCTGCGACGGACTAAGAACCAAGTGCCCTGGCATCCGGCCGCGCTGCGGCTCCGCCTGAACCTTGGCATTGGGGTAGGCGCGCAGGACAGTCGGCAGAATTTCCCGCACTTTGCGAGCCAGCGCCGTCGGTTCGCATTCGCTGCCGATCTGGCCTTGCAATTGACCCCAGGTCAGCTTCAACGGCGCCTTCAGACGCGGCAGCCGGTAGGCGAACAAGGCATATAGGTCGAGGCCGAGCGAGTTGTCCGAGAGCAGTGCGATGCCGCGTCGGTCGAGCGGAACCGCATGCTCGCGAAGGTGGTCATGGAACCTCTGGCTCAACTGCACCTCACCGGACCAGCTCTCCGAGGTGGGATTCCAGAGGTTCATGCCATCGACGATATTGGTATCGGTGATGATGGTTCGTTCGCCGCCCTCGACATCCCACTGCATGGTGAAGGTGCAGCGGCCGATTCGCAGCGCCTGTTCGCGAATAGGTCTGATCGTCCCGCGTTGGCCGCCGCGCACTTCCAGCCCGAGACTGCGCAGAAATGCGCTGAGATTTTTCCCTAGCGAAACGGTCCGTGACTTCAGACCCTCCGTTTGCAGGTGGAACATGATCAGCCGGGCCTTTGGCCCGTATGGGACGCCAACATAGTCTTCTTCGCCCTTTTTCGGCGTTTTGTCGCGTGCCTGGCTTACTGTGGAGGCGACCCCGCTCATGACGCCCGGACGGACCATCAGAGTAAATCGACCGCTTTGGCGCTTCCACACCGCCGTGTTGCTGGCAGGCCGCGCGTGGGGCAGACTCGTTTGACACAGGCCGCTGTGGTTGAACGAAAGGTCATCCCCGGTTGGCAATTCGCTCAGCAGATCATGCAGGGTTTCAACCCGATTGAGCGCCCGGGCTCTGGTTCCCTTCGACGGCAACTGTTCAGCCTGCCTCCTGGCCTCGTCATAGCCAATAAGGCCTAAGCCGAGTTGTGCCGCCGGGTGGTCGGACATAGGATACAATCCTCGCGTTACAGTTTGGCGTCTTAGCGTATTTTCCCAGTGCAATACGCTGACTTTGACCATCAGAGGATAAAAATCGTCCTCCGGTGGTCGCATTCAGCGCTAAAAGTGACGGTTTC
>Ga0302320_10012551_pt1 | contig 17775 bp, 18 predicted proteins | sample Bog_T0_3_FD_202130 | JGI IMG/M metagenome (GOLD analysis project Ga0302320, IMG submission 202130) | Peat permafrost microbial communities from Stordalen Mire near Abisko, Sweden - Bog_T0_3 | ecosystem: Environmental > Terrestrial > Soil > Wetlands > Peat | place: Sweden: Abisko, Stordalen Mire...
GCGGAAAACCCAAACACCCTGACGCGGGGTGGAGCAGCCCGGTAGCTCGTCAGGCTCATAACCTGAAGGTCACAGGTTCAAATCCTGTCCCCGCAACCAAATCACCCAAAACCCGCCAGCGGTAATCGCCGGCGGTTTTTTTTGTGCTGTAAAGCTTGGCAAAGCAAATGCTCAGCAGCACTTCATCAACCGATTGCCGGAGCAAGATCTTCAAATGCGGGTCAGTCCGGGCTTGGCGCGTTCAGGGTCGAGGACGATTTCAATCGAACGAAGTTGATTTGGCGCTGCACACTGTCCATAATTGTGCATAATAGTATTCATTACATAAAGGGCGCATCGCCCGAAAAGCTTGAGGGCAGGATGACGGAAAACTACGAAATAGAACTCGCCGCGGAGATTGTGTCGGCCTATGTCCGAAACAACGCGCTCAGGGCTGACGATCTTCCTGGCCTGATCGCTCAGGTCCATGGCGCTCTTGTTCGCGTTTCCGCCGGCGCTGCGGAACCTGTGGTGGTCGAAGAGCAAAAGCCCGCGGTTCCGATCAAGAAATCGGTTTTTCCCGATTTTGTCATCTGCCTGGAAGACGGAAAGAAATTCAAGTCATTGAAGCGGCATTTGCGCACGTCTTATGACATGACGCCCGAGCAGTATCGCGAGAAATGGGGTCTGGCTTCGGACTACCCGATGGTCGCGCCGAACTACGCCGCGCAGCGCTCGGCGCTGGCGGTGAATATTGGGCTTGGTCAGAAGCGGAAGGCGGCCTCGGCCGTCGAGGCGGACAAGCAGTAACGCGATCGGTCAAGCCGTAACGCTCAAGCCCGCAGGCGCAGACCTGCGGGCTTTTTTCGTGTTTCTTCAAGGCGCAGGACGACCCAACCAAGTGGCTTCATGTTGGCGCTCCGTCTTCGCTTGGGGAAACCGAACGACGACGGGTATTGTTCCGATCGACTGGCCAAGTCATACGGGATGCGGACGAAAATAAAAAACCCGCCAACGATTGACGTTGGCGGGTTTTTTGCTGGAAAAGAAGGGTTTGCGCCTGGGGAAATTTCCCCGACCGCCAGATGCGGTCAGGGAAGTTCTTGCGGATTACCGCTTCTTTTGGCGGTTAGGAAATCAGACGGCCTGCAGATTCTCGGCCGCGCTCTTGCCGGAGCGTTCGTTCTTCACGATCTCGAAGCTGAGCTTTTGGCCTTCGACGATGGTGCGGAGGCCGGAGCGCTCCACAGCCGAAATATGGACGAAAACGTCCGTTCCGCCGTTGTCGGGCTTGATGAAGCCGAAGCCTTTGGTCGAGTCGAAGAACTTGACAGTTCCAGTAATCATGACGATTTCCTTATCGCGCATAGAAAATATGTTCGCCAAGCTTTTACGCAAGGCAAACGTTAGTCGATTTTGTTAGGGAAGATCGTCGTGGCGCCAAAGAATCTGAGACCTTGGGAGCGGAGACAAAGCTCAACAAGCAATATCGAGACGAATCTTATAGTCGCACTCTTTGACCAAAACAAGGCGATTTCACGCCCCGGGGCGCGAGCGGGGGCCTTGTCAACCTTGCGTTGCGCTGTGGAGTTGGGCCAGGGCGGCCTCGCGTTGATGGAAGTCGTAAAGCGCCGCATTGAATTTCAGCGAGGCTTTGACCTGCTCGGAGAGAGACGCGCCGTTTCGCTTGAGCCAATCCAGACTGGCGAAGGTTCGGGTGACTGAGGCTTCGGCCGCTTCCAGGGCTTCGCGCAAAACCATCTGTTTCCGATTGGGAAAACGAAGAATCTGATTCACCCTTGCCTCCATGCCCTCGCGTCAGGCCCGCTTTACCGAAGCAAAAATGGGGCCAGACGCATTTTCAGGGAGTCTGGGTTGTGGATGTTGGATTAGCCACCGTGCGAAAAAAGCCGGGCGGCATGCCAGCCGATGTGATTGCTCATGAAAGTCGACATGAAATAATAGGAATGGTCATAACCCTCCCGCATGTTCAGCGTGAGCGGAATGCCGGCTTTTTCGCAAGCCTCCCGCAACAGCCAGGGCTTCAGCCCATCCTGCAAGAAGGGATCGGCGGTCCCCTGGTCGACGAGAAACTCCTTGAACTTAGCGCCGTCGGCGATCAAGGCGGTCGTGTCATAGGCGCGCCACGCGGCCTCGTCGGGTCCGAGATATTTCTGCAAGGCCGGCTTGGACCAGCCGCTGGTCGAGGGCTGGACGATCGGGGCAAAGGCCGAGCAACTCCTGAAGCGGTCCGGATGTTTGAGGGCGATGGTGAGCGCGCCATGGCCCCCCATGGAATGGCCGAAAATGCCCTGGCGGCTCATGTCGGCGGGAAAATTCGCGGCGATCAGCTCGGGCAATTCCTCGACGACGTAGGAATACATCCGATAATTTCGTTCAAAGGGCGGTTGAGTCGCGTCGAGGTAGAAGCCGGCGCCTTGCCCAAAACGCCAGTCATCGGGATCGTCAGGGACGTCGGCGCCGCGCGGCGAGGTGTCGGGCGCGACGATGATCACGCCATGCGCCGCCGCAGCCGCGCGGAACTCGCCCTTCTCGGTCACATTGGCGGAGGTGCAGGTGAGACCTGAGAGATACCACAGCACGGGCGCCGGGGCCGGGGCGGCCTGCGGTGGAACGAAGACCGAAAAACTCATCGGGCAATTGGTCGTGCGCGCCTGATGGCGATACACGCCCTGCACGCCGCCATGCGACCGGGCGGTGGAGACTTCTTCCATTTCGCGTTTCCCCCTGACGCTTTTTTGGGCGCGACCCTTAGGGACCGCGCCCAGGTTCATCAGGCGGCAAGTCGTCCCGCTAGCTTGGCGACATGGGTGGCGAGGGCGTCCATCAAGGGCGGCGACAGACAATCATAGGGTTGCAGGCCCAATTCCCTCAGACGGTCGCGGACGGCGCCCATTTTCGATGGCGGGTAGCCCTGTTCGATGATCGAGGACACGAAGGCGGCGAATTCCGGCGCTGCCCAGCCGTCCTCTCTCGACAATTCGGGATGCACGAAATCGAGGCCGTAGAAGGCGTGGTTCTTGTCCTCAATGCGGCCGAACATATGGACGCCGCATGCCTTGCAGGCGTGGCGCTGGATGGTGGCGTTAGGATCGACCACCGCGAGCTTGTTCTCGTTGGCGACCACCCGCACATTTTCGCGTGGCGTGACCGCCACCACGGAAAACACCGCGCCCGAAGGTTTCCAGCATTTGCTGCAGCCGCAGGCGTGATTATGCGCGATCTGGCCCCTGATCTCGACCTTCACGGGATCGGTCGCGCATTTGCAGGTCAGCGTTCCCCCGGCGAAATCGGCGCGGCCCTGCCTGACGCCGTTGTCGACCGACGGATGGATGCGAATGTCGCTGGTGCTCACGCTGGACATGTTTCCCTCCTTTTTCGTTGTTGTGACGCTTTGACTTCTGAACAGGTCAAGGATTTGATTAAAGATTTGGCTGAGGCCAGACTGGCTTTCACTCATGCTTGCCTCCTGGTTATGGGATTACGGGTTTATCCGGCCGCGTAAATCGCTCCCTTCACTGGCCCGCCGGCGGGTTCTCCACGATTTCGCGGCTTAGAAAAGCGGCGGCGTGCCGCCAGGCGTCGTCTGTGTCGCCGCGAAACGTCGCTTGTCGGAAAAACACGCGCTTGCCGTCACTGGCGTCGAACACGCCCATCCAGACATTCGATTCCATGGTGCTGGCTTTCTGCACAGCGCCGGCCAGCACCAGTTTGGCCCCCGCGGTCCGCGCCTGTCCGAGAATGCAATCCGTCTCGCCTTGGGGACAAGGCGCCGCGTCTTGCGGCGGCGCGACGATGCGAAACAGGCCCTTGGACTGCAGGCTGTCTTTGATCTGGGTTTCCATCGCCGCCAGTCGTCTCGCGTGTTCGGCGCTCTGGTCGCGGGGTTCGCCCGAAGTGTCGAGATAGCCGAATGGCGTCAACAAAAGAGTTTCCTCCGCCTTGGCGGCGCGCGTCGCCACGAAGACACTTGCCAGTAGTAAGGCGCCCGCGAGGCGCGCGACGACGACATAGGTCTTTCGCATTATTCAACTCAAGTATTAGAGCCGGGATATTTCTGTACTACGTTCAAGCTGCAAAAGCCGACTGGACCAATTGGTCGCTGGCGAGTATGGCATAAACCGTGCTGCCTTGAAGTCGTCGGCGCCTTAATAATCTCTTATGATGATTTTCCGGTTGACTGCTTTGCAGTGGCCGCCAGATAATCTTCAGCATGACCATGAAAAGCCGCGCCCGTTTCGATCTGTTCAGGCATGCCGTCATGGTCGGCGTTATGTTCGTTGTCGGCGCCTGCGCATCCGTCCGCGCTGAATCCGCCGGGCTCAATGTGGTCATCGGCGTTCTGACGCGCGAAAAACCGACACCGCCGCTCTACGATCCCACCGCGACGCCGCCCGACGAAGCCTTGCAAGGCGCCCGTCTGGCGCAAATGGACAACAACACCACCGGCGCCTTTCTGGGCCAGCATTTCGATCTCGACGAGGTGATCGTCGGCGCGGATCAATCGCCGGTCGCGGCGGCGCAAAAGCTCGCCGATGCGGGCGTCGGGCTATTTGTCGCCGATCTGCCCGCCGACGAATTGCTCGCGGTCGCCGACGCGCTGAAGGATCGCGGCGCGCTGGTGCTCAACGTGTCGGCGCCCGACGATTTTTTGCGCGGAAAATCGTGTCGCGCCAATCTGTTCCACCTCGCTCCAAGTCGCGCCATGCTGACCGACGCGCTGGCGCAATTCCTGTCGGTCAAGCATTGGGCAAGGCTGGTTCTGATCCTCGGCCCCACACCGCAGGACCGCCTCTATGCCGAAGCCTTGCACGGCTCGGCGAAAAAATTCGGCCTGAAGATCGCGGCGGAAAAGCCCTGGACGTTTGGCGCGCTGGCGCGGGCGCGCGGCGACAACATCACTGAAGCGGACGCGCTCATCCTCACCCAAGGCCTAAGCTACGACATCATGGTGGTGGCCGACGAAGCCGGCGATTTCGGCGATTATATCTCCTATCGCACCTGGGATCCCAAGCTGGTGGCGGGGACGCAAGGGCTGATCGCCGCCTCCTGGCATCCCACCCAATACGCCTGGGGCGCCGAGCAATTGCAGGACCGCTTCCTGCGTCTGGCGAAACGGCCCATGCGCCCGATCGATTACCAGGCCTGGATGGCGGTGCGGGCGCTCGGCGAAGCGGTGGTCCATGTCAATTCGGCCGATCCGCGCGCGCTCGCGGCCTATATGCTTGGACCCGATTTCGACTTTGCCGCGTTCAAGGGCGTGGCGGTGAGCTTTCGTCCTTGGGATCGGCAATTGCGCCAGCCGCTGCTGCTGGCGCAACCGGCCTCGCTCGTCGCGGTGGCGCCGCAACCGGGCTTCCTGCATCAACGCACGCCGCTCGACACGCTTGGGGTCGATGAACCGGAAACCGAATGCCGCCTGAAGTGAGGCGCCAACATCAAGAGGCGGACGTGCGTGTTTTTCCAGCTTTGCGCCTGACCCTGGGTCTCGGTCTGCTCGCGCCGGCGCCGGCGATGGCCGCCCGCGTTTACGTGACCAACGAAAAGGGCAATTCGATCAGCGTGATCGACAGCGACAGCCAGAAAGTGATCCAGACCGTGCCGGCGGGCCGTCGCCCGCGCGGGATCACCATCAGCCCCGACGGCAAGTCGCTTTATGTCTGCGCCAGCGACGAAAACGGCGTCGAAGTTTTCGACACGGAGACGATGAAACTCGTGCGGACGCTGCAATCGGGGCCGGACCCGGAACAATTCGCGCTCAACGCCTCGGGCAATCCGCTCTATATCGCCAATGAAAACGACGCCCAGGTGACGGTGCTCGACGTGGTGAAGAACCAGGTGCTGGCCACCGTGCCAGTCGGCGTCGAGCCGGAGGGCATGGCGATCAGCCCGGATGGCAAGCTGCTGGTCAACACCTCCGAAACCACCAACATGGCGCATTTCATCGACGCCACGAGCTACAAGCTGCTCGACAGCGTGCTGGTCGACAAAAGGCCGCGCTACGCGGTGTTCAGTCATGATGGCGCCCGCCTCTGGGTGAGCTCCGAGATCGGCGGCAGCGTCGCCGTGATCGACCCGGCGACACGCAAAATCGTGAAAAAGATCCGCTTCGACATTCCCGGCCTGACAAAGCAGGAAATTCAGCCGGTGGGGATCAGGCTGACCAGCGACGGCAAGACCGCCTTCGTGGCGCTCGGTCCGGCCAATCGCGTGGCGGTGATCGACGCGCAAACATTGGAGGTTGAGAAATATCTGCTGGTGGGCGCGCGGGTCTGGCAACTCGCCCTCACGCCGGACGAGAAACTGCTTTACGCGACCAATGGCAATTCCAACGATGTGTCGGTGATAGACGTTGCGAACCGGAAAGTGGTCAAGACCATTGCCGTCGGCGCGGCGCCCATTGGCGTTGTGGTCTCGCCGAAATGAGGAGGCTTTGGATGCGAGCAGGATTATTGATTGGATTATTGCTGGCGGCCTGCCCGCAGGCCGGCGCCGCTGTCGCCGAGCCGGCGCCGGAAGCGGAGGCCGACTGGCCCTGCGCGCAAAGCCGGACGCCGACCATCAGCGCCGCCGCGATCTGGGCCGGCCCGGACATCGCGCAGGCCGGCGCATGGGATGAGGATACCGGCGCCGCCGAATTGGCGCAAAAGCTCGCGTCGCGCCGCACGCCGCTTGAAGACGTGGACCCTTTGCTGGACGATTTCGCGGCCAAGGCGGGGCCGGAAAAGGATGTGCGGCTTACCCGCGTTTTCGCCGGCGTGCTTGAACTCATCAACCGGGACCGCAGCCGCCTCATCGCCGGGATCGTCCGTTACGCGCAAGGCCAGAACAAGCTGGCCGCAAAACTGCGGCAGGAAAGCAACGCGGTCGCCGATGCGCAGGAAGCCGACGCGCCAGAAAAAAGCCAGCAGGAACAGCAAGCGGCCCTGCAATGGGACAAGCGCATTTTTGAAGAGCGCAGCCGTTCGCTGACATACGTCTGCGAGGAGCCGGGCCTGTTGGAAAAGCGGGTCTTCGAAATCGCGCGGCGCATTCAGGAAAGGCTTTGATCGGCGGGAAACAAATAAGAGCTTTCTGAGTTAAATCTGAGAACCAGAATTCTGGCTTCATAGGAAAAGCCGCTACGGCCGGGCAAAAACGCCCAAAAAAGGCCGGCGGAAGGCGAGGAAACGGGAGGGTGGACCATGAATGTCCTGATTGTTGAAGACGATGTTTCGGCAGGCGCGCCGTTGGCGGATGGCCTGAAGGCGGAGGGATTCGACGTAACCATCTGCGACGGCGCGGACAATCCCGTCGAGACCGCTGGCGCGATCAACCCTTGCGCGGTGCTGTTCGATACCATGGCGCCCGGCGCCCAGGTTTTTGACGCCTGCCGCGAGATGCGGCGCACCGGGCGCACCCAGCCGATCCTTTTGCTGAGCGGACGCCATGACGCCAGCGACCGCGCCAATGGCCTCAACGCCGGCGCCAATGATTTCATCGCCAAGCCGTTCCAGTTCGTCGAGTTGGTCGAGCGGCTGCGCGCCCATCTGATGCATCACAATATCTCGCACGACGACAGCGAGCGCCGGAGGGTAGGCCAGTTGGTGCTGGACATGCGCGTGCGTCAGGCATTTTTCGGCAATGTCCACATTCGCCTGACCCAGCGCGAGGCCGAGCTTCTCGCCTTGCTCATGCACAACCCCAACCAGCCGGTCTGCCGCGGCGCCATTTATGACCAGCTTTGGGGCGCGCAACTCGGCACATCGCTCAATGTGGTGGACGTCTATATTGGCTATCTGCGCACCAAATTCGCCGAAATCACCCGAGTCGGCGGCCCCTTCATCGCCACGGTGCGCGGACGCGGCTTCATGCTCGACATGGCGGGCTATAAATGCGCGCGCTAGCTCTGGTCCTGCTCGCGGCGCTCTCGACCCCGGCGCAGGCCGCCGCCGAGGTGGACAACGACTATCCGACTGAGACGCGCGCCGATTACGTGTTCGCCTGCATGGCGGCTAACGGCCAGACGCGCGAGACGCTGCACAAATGCGCCTGCTCGCTCGACGTGGTCGCCTCCATCCTGCCCTATGACCGCTATGTCAACGCGGAAACCGTGCTGTCGATGCGACAGGGCGTCGGCTTCACCGCCAATGCTTTTCGCAGCGTCGCCAGATTCGACGACATGGTCGCCGACTTGCGCCGCGCCCAGGCGGAAGCGGAGGTGCGCTGCTTCCAGTAAATCAATTGGCGTCTTCGGGCCCGGCTGCGGCAGGGGGGCGCTCCTCGGCGGGCGCTGAAGCGATCGGCAGGAGGGGAACGCCATAGCTTTCGAGCACGGCGTCCATGTCCTTCTGCCGATTGCTTATCGCGGCGTTGAGCCGGTGTTTCCAGTCGCTTTCGTTGCGCCTGACGCCGAAGGCGATGCGGAAGCTGAACAGCGGCCGCGCATCCTCCTTCAAGGGGGTGGCCGACAGCGGCGGCGAGGCCTTGCCGGCAAAATAGCCGCCGATCGGCCCCCACAGAATGGCGGCGTCAATGACGCCAGCTTCGACATCCTTGAGGGCGTCTTCGGCTGGCGAGGCATAGCGGCGGTCAACCAGCAGCGGGTAGGTCTTGGCGGTGTCAGTCAGGCCCAGGTCCAGCAAATGGTCGGCGGGCGGCGTCGCCGCGATCACGCCCAGCCGGCGGCCTTTCAGGCGCGGGTCTTCGAGCCGGTCGATCCCGTCGAGCGGTCCGCCTTTTTTGGTCACCAGCACATAGGTCGAAGCATAATAGGCGTTGGTGTGATCGACGATGTCGGAGCCCACGGCGGCGCCAAGGATCACGTCGCAAAGGTCGGTCCCCAAGGTATTGCGCACAAATCCGGGGCCTTGAGGCGACCAGAAATAATGCAGCGGCAGCTTCAGTTCGTCGGCCAGGATATCGGCGATCCTGTTCTCGAACCCTTCCCGCGCCTTGTTGGAGAAGGGCAGGGCGGCCGGGTCGGCGCAAACCCGCAAACGGTCGGTGGCGACGAGATCGGGCCGGATCTGGGCGGATGCGGCCGAGGACGCCAGAGCCGCGCAAAAAAACCTAATTAGGGCCCATGCAGGAGTCTTCGGCATTTTTCCAGCTCTGGGGCTTGTCGGCATGCTTTTGCGGCCGGTTGCGTGGCACGGCGTCATCGGAGCGCGCTTTCAGATAAACGTAGATGTCGTCGATATAACACATCACGTTTTTATTGAGCCCGAGCGAGGGCATCACCTTTTCCTGTCCGGCGCCCAGGTCCTGCTTGCCCTGAGCGACCGTGGCGACAAAGGCCTCGTAATCTATGTGCTTGAGGGAATCGAGCAGCGCTGGCGCGTAGCTCGACCCCATGCCGTCGGGGCCGTGGCAGCGGAGGCATTCCGAATTATAGCGAATAAAGCCCGAGAATGTGTACCAGTCGACCGTTCCGTCGGGACTGATGTTATAGGTGGGATCGCCCTTGGCGTTAAAGTATTCGCCGTCCTTGCTGCTCGCCGGTTTTTGGATATCCGCCAGGGCAATGGCAGAAACGAAACAAAAAAGCACGCTTGTCGCGCGCAAAATAGGCGTTTTCACTCTTCATCCCCCGATGATTGAGAACGCCGGGCGGAAAATTCCGCCCGGCGTCGAGGAAGCCCGAAGTTATTCGGGAAGAGCGAACACCGTTAGCGCGCCGCCGAGCGAGGTGTAATTGCTCAGCTGCGCGTAGCCGCCGACCGCGCCGAGACCGGCGTGCGGATCGGTGAGGCCCGCCGCGAGGCCGATGCCGGCCCAGCCGCCGACGCCGGAGAGGACGGCCACATATTGCCGGCCTTTGTGCTCATAGGTCATCACGTTGCCGATGATGCCGGACGGGGTCTTGTATTTGTAGAGCTGCTTTCCCGTCTTGGCGTCCACCGCCTTCAGATAGCCTTCGAGGGTGCCATAGAAGACAACGTCGCCCGCTGTCGCGAGAGCGCCGGACCATACCGAGAATTGCTCGGGATCGGACCAGACGATCTTGCCCTTGGTGGCGTCCCAGGCGATGAAATTGCCCATGTCGCTGCCGCCGGCGGCCGGATACATCGAAAGCGTCGCGCCGACATAAGGCTGGCCGGGCGTATAGCTCACGCGGAACGGCTCGTAATCCATGCAGACGTGATTGGTCGGCACGTAGAACAGGCCGGTCTTGGGCGAGAAGGCCGAAGGCTGCTCATCCTTGGTGCCCAGAGCGGCCGGGCAGACTCCCTTGGTGTTGACGTCCTCGCCATTTTGTTCGGTCGAGTATTGGGCGACGACCAGCGGCCTGCCATAGGTCGGGCTGGACTTGTCCATATCGACCTTGGTCGCCCAGTTGACGGCGGGATCGTATTTTTCCGCCACCAGCAATTCGCCAGTTTCGCGGTCCATCGTGTAGCCGAAGCCGTTACGGTCGAAGTGAACCAGGAGCTTGCGCTCCTTTCCGCCGATCTTCTGATCGACCAGCGGCATTTCGTTGACGCCGTCATAGTCCCACTCGTCGTGGGGGGTCATCTGGTAAACCCATTTGGCCATCCCGGTATCGGGATTGCGGGCGAAAATCGTCATCGAATATTTGTTGTCGCCCGGACGCTGTTTGGGATTCCAGGTGGAGGGATTGCCGCTGCCGTAATAGACCAGATTGAGGTCGGGATCGTAAGAATACCAACCCCAGGTGCAGCCGCCGCCCTGTTTCCACTGGTCGCCTTTCCAGGTCTTGAGGCTGGAATCGGCGCCGATCGGCTTGCCGAGTTCGGTGGTGTTGACCGGATCGACCAGCATTTCGTTGTCCGGTCCTACCGAATAGGCGCGCCAGGCCATTTTGCCCGTCTTGATATTATAGGCGGTGACATGGCAGCGCACGCCAAACTCGCCGCCTGAAATGCCGACCAGGATATTATCCTTCACCGGCAAAACGGTCGCCGTCGCGGTCTCACCCTTCTTCGGGTCGCCGTTGACCATGGACCAATCGACCTTGCCGGTCTTGGCGTCGAGCGCCACCACCGTCGTGTCGGCCTGGCTCAGGAAGATCTTGCCATCGGCATAGGCGAGTCCGCGATTGACGGTGTCGCAGCACATCACAGGAATGACATTGGGATCCTGCTTGGGTTCGTATTTCCACAGGATCTTGCCCTCGTTATTGAGGTCGAGGGCGTAGACATTGTTGGGGAAGGGCGTGTGAAGATACATGATGTCGCCCACGACCAGCGGCGAACCTTCATGTCCACGCAGCACACCGGTCGAGAAGCTCCAGGCCGGGACCAGTTTTCCGACATTTTTGTCGGTGATCTGATCGAGTTTCGAATAGCGCGTATTGGCGTAATCCCCCGCTTGAATAACCCAATCCTTGGGATTTTGGGTCAGTTTCATGACGCTGTCGTTGGCTCTCGCGGGCGTCATCAAGGCGAACGAACTAACCGATAAAAGCGATGCGAGCAGAATTTTCATGGTTTTCCTCCGCTGCCGCGCGGTCGTCGCATCGGAGTTTTCGCCGATGGTTCGGCCGTGTGCGGGCTGTTCTTTTGACGCCCCGGTTGAGAATGAAGGGAGTGATCAGCCCCGTTCAAGCTAAAGGAGTGCTTTGTCATAACGCATGAAATGTACAAGTGGTTTCAAAAGACAGCAACGTAAGCGAGGCATCAAAAGCTATTATATTCTTCTTATTAAGCGACAGATAAACTAATGCAATGCAGCATAAAATGATGCGCTGCATTAAAGGATTGCTTTGCCAGCGCATGAAACAAAAATTGGTCCAAACAGCAAAGCTTGTCCAAAAACGGGCGCTTGGTCCGTATCTTGCTTAGGGAAGTCGCGAAGGGAGACACGTCACGCAGGGAAAGCATGGTCTTGGCTGAAAAGTTAAAAAAATTAACGGCTTAACCCGTTGACAGCCCCGATGCGATCTCTGAAAAGGCAACCTGAGATTGAAGGAACGGTCATGCAGTTTTTCACCGCCGTCGTGCTTGTCTGCCAGTTATCCACCACGCCGCCCGCCGCGTGCACCGAAACCAGCGCCATCGACATGATTTCGACCCATGTGGAATCGGAACTGGGATGCGCCCATGGTTGGCAGGAGTTGATTTCCCGCGGCGCCCTCAAGGAAGAAATGGACAAGGGCCTCTATGTGAAAACGCTGTGCCGGCGCAATGTCCAGGCGTCCAATGCGGCGGTGGAATAGCGGTTTCTGAGATTTGGCTTAGATTTGAACTTGGCCATTGCGCGGGCGAAGGCGTTCATCATCTAATAGGGCGGAATTCTCCTCCAGATCAGAGGTCGCCCTATGAAAACGCGCGCCGCAGTCGCCTGGAAAGCCGAAGCTCCGCTCACCATCGAAACGGTTAATCTGGAGGGGCCCAAGGCCGGCGAGGTATTGGTCGAAATCATGGCGACCGGCATCTGCCACACCGACGCCTATACCTTGTCCGGTCTCGATTCCGAAGGAAAATTCCCCTGCATCCTCGGCCACGAGGGCGCAGGAATCGTGCGCGAGGTCGGCGCGGGCGTGACCTCGGTCAAGCCCGGCGACCATGTCATTCCGCTCTACACCCCGGAATGCCGGCAATGCAAAAGCTGCCTTTCCCAGCGCACCAATCTCTGCACCAAGATCCGCGCCACCCAGGGCCAGGGCGTGATGCCGGACGGAACCAGCCGGTTTTCCTGCGCGCCGGCGGGCGGCGGCATCGATCCCGTATGGCACTACATGGGCTGCTCGACCTTCTCGAATTTCACGGTGCTGCCGGAAATCGCCGTCGCCAAGGTGCGCGAGGACGCGCCTTTCGACAAGATTTGCTACATCGGCTGCGGCGTCACCACCGGCATAGGTGCGGTGGTCTATACGGCAAAAGTCTGGCCCGGCGCCAATGTCGTGGTGTTCGGACTGGGGGGCATCGGCCTTAATGTCATTCAAGGCGCCCGTATGGTAGGCGCCGACAAGATCATCGGCGTCGATCTCAATCCCTCCAAGGTGGAGATCGCCAAAAAATTCGGCATGACCGATTTCGTCAATCCCGACGAAGTCGGACGCGACAAGGTGGTGCAAGCCATCGTCGACCTGACCGACGGCGGCGCCGATTTTTCGTTCGAATGCATCGGCAATGTGCACACCATGCGTCAGGCGCTCGAATGCGGGCATCGGGGCTGGGGCACGTCGGTGATCATCGGCGTGGCGCCGTCGGGAGCGGAAATCTCGACCAGACCCTTCCAGCTCGTGACCGGCCGCAACTGGCGCGGCTCGGCTTTTGGCGGCGCGCGCGGCCGCACCGATGTGCCGAAGATTGTCGACTGGTACATGGAAGGCAAGATCAACATCGACGACCTGATTACCCACACCATGCCGCTCGACCAGATCAACCACGCCTTCGATCTCATGCACAGCGGCGAATCGATCCGCTCGGTGGTGATTTTTTAGGGATCAAAGCGGACGTTTTGCCCGCAGGGCTTGGCGTCCGGGCGGCGATTTACCATCGGCGCCAGGTTTCCTTCAGCGGGCGAGACGCGACGGCGCGCCTTGCGCAAAAACCGGCCACTCCCATGTAAACTGGAACGGTCCGCGCGGCATAAAACCAAGCGCGGGCCGGGGGAGACGCTGGCATGGTCGCGACCGATCTTTTCGCCCCCGATTCTTCGGAACGGAAGGCGCCCGCGCCCGCCGCCCAAGGCGACCCGTCGCCGCGAAAATTCCTGTCGGGTATTCAGGCGCTGGCGCAGTTGCCAATCCTGCAACGCCAGCGCGATCTTGCCGCCGGACGCGATACGGCGGGTTTTATCTCCGGCTATCGCGGCTCGCCGATTGGCGGTCTCGACCAGACCCTGTGGGAGGACAAAGCCCGGCTCGAAGCGCATCGCATCAAATTCCAGCCGGGCCTGAACGAGGATCTCGCCGCCACGGCGGTTTGGGGATCGCAACAGGTCAATCTGTTCGAAGGCGCGACCTGCGATGGCGTCTTCGCCCTCTGGTATGGCAAGGGCCCCGGCGTCGATCGCAGCATGGATGTCCTGAAACACGCCAATGCGGCGGGAACGTCGCGCTGGGGCGGCGTGCTGGCGGTGGCCGGCGACGACCACGCCGCGCGCTCCTCGACCTTGCCGCATCAGAGCGAACACATGTTCGCCTCGGCGATGATCCCCGTTCTAAATCCCTCCAACGTGCAGGAATATATCGATTTCGGCCTGCACGGCTGGGCCATGTCGCGCTATTCGGGCTGCTGGGTGGCGCTCAAGGCGACCGCCGACACGGTCGAAAGCGCGGCCAATGTCTCGCTCGACCCCTTCCGCGTCCAATGCATGACCCCCGAGGATTTCGTCCTGCCGCCGGGCGGCCTCAATATCCGCTGGCCCGACGCCTCGCTGGATCAGGAAATGCGCTTGCAGCATTTCAAGGTTTACGCCGCCATGGCTTATGCGCGGGCGAATCATCTCGACCGCGTCGTCATCGACAGCCCGAAAGCGCGGCTCGGCATCGTCGCGACGGGAAAATCCTATCTTGACGTGCGACAGGCGCTCGACGATCTCGAAATCGACGCGGCGCGCGCCGCCGAAATCGGGCTGCGTGTCTACAAGGTCGGCATGAACTGGCCCCTCGACGCCGAGGGCGTGCGGCATTTCGCCGAAGGTCTCGACGAAATTCTGGTGGTCGAGGAAAAGCGCCAGCTCATCGAATACCAGCTCAAGGAGCAGCTTTATAATTGGCGCGACGACGTGCGTCCGCGCGTGATCGGCAAATATTCCGACAAGGGCGAATGGGAGTTGCCGCAGGAGGATTGGCAATTGCCGGCGGCGGGCGAATTGAGCCCGGCGATTATTGCGCGCGTGATTTCGGCGCGCATCGCGCGCTTCTTCAAGGACGATTCACTGACGGAGAAGCTGGCGCTGCTCAACGCCAATGAGCGCAAAGCCGAGGCGCTGAAGTCGATGCCGACGCGCGTGCCGCATTATTGTTCGGGCTGTCCGCATAACCGGTCCACCATGAGCCTGCCGGAAGGCAGCCGCGCGCTGGCGGGCATCGGCTGTCATTACATGGCGACCTGGCTCAATCCCGAGACGACGCAGACTTTTTCCCAGATGGGCGGCGAAGGCGCCGCTTGGGCCGGGCAGGCGCCCTTCACCATCACAAAACATGTTTTCGCCAATCTCGGCGATGGCACCTATCAGCATTCCGGCCTGCTGGCGATCAGGCAGGCGGTGGCGGCCAAAAATCCGATTACCTACAAGATTCTCTATAACGACGCGGTGGCGATGACCGGCGGCCAGCCGGTCGAGGGCGGGCTTTCCGTGCCGATGATTGCGCGTCAATTGCTGGCGGAAAATGTGCGCCGCGTCGTCGTGGTGGCGGAATCTCCGGAAAAATATCTCGGCTCGGGGCTTTTGCCCGGCGGCGTCGACGTGCGCGACCGGCATGAATTGCAGGCCGTCGAGCGCATGCTGCGCGACATGGACGGCGTGACCGCCATCATCTTCGACCAGACCTGCGCCGCCGAAAAGCGCCGCCGCCGCAAGACCGGCGATTATCCCGATCCGCCGTTGCGCGCCTTCATCAACACGGGGGTCTGCGAGAATTGCGGCGATTGCAGCGCCCAATCCAACTGCATGTCGGTGGTTCCGGTCGAAACGGAATTGGGCCGCAAACGCCAGATCGATCAGTCCTCCTGCAACAAGGACTATTCCTGCGTCGATGGCTTTTGTCCAAGCTTCGTGACGGTAAAAGGCGGTCAACTGCGCAAGGGCCGGGGGGAAGCGGCGCTGGACTGGGTCGCCGCGCTGCCGGACCCGGGGCCGGCTCCTCTCGACGGCGTTTGTAGCATCCTGATCGCAGGCGTCGGCGGAACCGGCGTGGTGACGGTGGGCGCTGTTCTCGGCGCCGCCGCGGCGCTCGAAGGCAAGGCCGTTTCGGCGCTCGACATGGCGGGGCTGGCGCAAAAGGGCGGTCCCGTCACCACCCATCTGCGCATCGCCGCGCAAGACGAAGACCTCCACGCCACCCGCATTTCGTCGGGCGAGGCTGCCGTGCTGATCGGCTGCGACATTGTCGTTTCAAGTTCGCCGGAAGTGATTTTCAAGCTGCGTCCCGGTTTTACGCGCGCCATCGTGAATGATGATTTTTCGATCACCAGCGAGTTCGTGCGCGCTTTCGCCGCGCAGGCGACGACCGGCGATCTCATCGCGCACCCCGATCCGGTTTTCCAGCGCGAGGCGATGGAAAAAGTCATCGCCGACGCCTGCGGGCAAGACGCTTCTGGACAAGGCCGGGCCGATTTTCTGCGGGCGGCCCGCCTCGCCACGGCGCTGCTCGGCGATTCCATCGCCACCAATCTTTTCCTGCTCGGCTATGCCTATCAAAAGGGCGTGCTGCCTGTGGCGGCGGCTTCGATCCTCGCGGCGATCGAAAATCAAGGCCTTGCGGTCGAGCAGAACAGGCGCGCTTTTTTCTGGGGCCGTCGCGCGGCGCATGATTTGGCGGCGACGCAAGCCGCCGCTGGCGCGCAATCGAGGCCGAAACCCTATGCGAAGCTTCCGCTGCCAGACATGATCGAGGCGTTGGCGCGCGAACTGACCGCTTATCAGAACCGGGACTATGCCGAGCGCTTCAAAAACCGCGTCGCGCAGATCCGCGCCGCGGAAATGCGGGTCGATCCCAGCAGCGTGGTTTTGTCGCGCGCCTTTGCGCTCGGCTATCACAAGCTGCTCGCCTTCAAGGACGAATATGAGATCGCCCGGCTCTTTTCCCGCCCGGAATTCCGCGCCGACCTGAAGGCACAGTTCGAAGGCGGCGCTTCCGTGTCCTTCCACTTCGCGCCGCCGATTCTGACGGCCCCGGCGGGCGTAAGACCTCGCAAGCGCAGCTTCGGGCCGTGGGCTTTTTCCGCGCTCAGGCTGCTCGCCGCGCTGAAATTTTTGCGCGGAAGCTGGCTCGATCCCTTCCGCTTTTCGCCGGATCGCCAATTCGAACGGCAACTCATTCAGGATTACGAGGAGCGGGCCGACGAGATCATCCGCAAGCTCAGCGCCGATAATCTGCCTGTTGCTGTGGAACTGGCGGCGCTGCCGCAGCAAATCCGAGGCTTTGGGTCGGTCAAGGCGCGCTATGCCGCGCATGCAAAAAAGCGCGAAGCGGCATTGATGCGGCGTTTTGCGGAGACGAGCCTCAAATCCACCTTGGCGTGATCGAAACAGAAGGCGCCGGGACAGGGTTGAAGCGACAAACCTCGGGAGGAGAGGGCCATGAGCTACGCGGATATTTTCGTCGTGCCGGTTTCCCGGCAGAATATCGCAGCCTATCGCGAACAGGCTGAAATCTTCGTGACGGTCTGGCGCGAAAATGGCGCCTTGTCCTGCGTCGAGTTGGAGGCCGATGACGTTCCTTCCGGCAGGCTGACCTCCTTTCCGCAAAGCGTTGACCTGCGGCCCGACGAGGAGGTGTTCATCGGCATCGCCACTTACGCCTCGCGCGCACAGCGCGACGAAGTCAACGCCAGGGCGATGAAGGACCCCCGCTTGACCGGCATCTCGTCGATGGCCTTCGACGGCAAGCGCATGTTCATCGGCGGATTCAAGTCCTTCGTCGGCGATTTGAACAGCAGCGCCGCGCGCTAGAGCGTTTTCAAGCCAAGTGGATGCCGGTTGGCGTGAAGAAAACGCGTAAAGACAGAGACCTAGAGCCTCGATCTGATGCAATCAGATCGGAAAAGGCTCTAGTCGAAGCGCGGCGGCCGTTTCTCGATGAAGGCGGCGACGGCTTCCTCATGCTGCGGCGTCTTGTGCGCCAGCGCCTGAAAAGCGGCGGAAAGCTCCAGCAGG
>Ga0302320_10012553_pt1 | contig 17773 bp, 14 predicted proteins | sample Bog_T0_3_FD_202130 | JGI IMG/M metagenome (GOLD analysis project Ga0302320, IMG submission 202130) | Peat permafrost microbial communities from Stordalen Mire near Abisko, Sweden - Bog_T0_3 | ecosystem: Environmental > Terrestrial > Soil > Wetlands > Peat | place: Sweden: Abisko, Stordalen Mire...
GCGGCGATGGCCGGGACGCCGGCCGCCGCGCTCGTGACGGTTGCGCTGCCCGAAAGTTTCGAACCGGCGTTCGTGGAAAAAATCTACGACGGCCTGAACGCGCTCGCAAAAAAAACCGGCGTGGCCATCGTCGGCGGCGAGACGACGGCGAATCCCGGCGGTCTTTTGATTTCCGTCGCGCTGCTGGGAACGGTGGCGCGCGGCCGGCAGATTTTGCGCAGTGGCGCGAAAGCGGGCGACGCGATTTTTGTCACGGGCGAACTCGGCGGCTCGCTGGCGGAAAGGCATCTGGACTTTGAACCGCGCCTGGCCGAGGCGCGCTGGCTCGCGGAAAACTTTTCCATTCATTCGATGATTGATTTGAGCGACGGGCTGGCGGGAGATTTGCCGCACGTTTTGAAGGCCGGCGGCGTCGGCGCCGAACTTTTGAAATCGGCGGTTCCGGTTGCGCGCGCGGCCAGGCTGGCGGTGAAAAAAAGTCCGTCGGCGAAGCCGGCGTTCGCCGCCGCGCTGACGGACGGCGAGGATTTTGAACTGCTGTTCACCGTCGCCCCGAAAAACGCCGTGAAATTGCTGGACGCGTGGAAGAAACATTTTCCGCAATTAAAATTGAGCTGCATCGGCAAAATTGTTTCCGGCGACGGCATTTTGATCCGCGACAAAAGCGGCGCGCACAAACTCAACGCCCATGGCTACGTTCATTTCGCATGAAATCAACAAGGAAGTTAGGAAATCAGGAACGGACTTTCCTTAATTCCTGCTTTCTTCATAAGAAAATTGGTTGAGTTAATCATGACCACGTTCATTTCGCATAGTCCGGCGGAGACGGAGGCGCTCGGCGAAAAATTTGGCCGCGCGGCGGCGTACGGGCTGGTCATTGCGTTGAGCGGCGACCTCGGCGCGGGCAAGACGCAGTTTGTGCGCGGGCTGGCGCGCGGGCTGGAGATCTCCGGCCGCGTGCATTCGCCGACGTACACGCTCGTCAATGAATACGGCGGCGGACGCTTGAAATTGTTTCACCTGGACCTGTACCGGCTGGAAACGCCAGCGCAAATCCGGTCGGCGGGGATCGGGGACTTTTTGTCGCCGGATGGCGTGGCGGTGATCGAATGGGCGGAGCGGCTTGAAGCGGAAGGCGGAAGGCGGAAGGCGGAAAATAATACGATTGCAGTGAACATTGAAATTTTAAGCGAGACGGAGCGGAAGATCATTTATGACGATTTTGGCGCTTGAATTTTCATCGGCGCGGCGCGGCGCGGCGCTGGCGCGCGGCGGCACGGTTTTGTCTGAAGCGGTTGAAACCACCGGCGGGCGGACCACGAACGCGTTCGGGCTGATTGAAAAAGTTTTGACGGAGGCCAAAGTTTTGCGCGGGGAAGTTGAAGTGATTGTCGTTGGCATCGGGCCGGGAAGTTACGCGGGCATCCGGGCGGCGATTGCGCTGGCGCAGGGCTGGCAACTGGCGCGCGGCATCCAACTGCTCGGCGTGAGCAGCGCGGAATGCCTGGCGGCGCAGGCGCAGGCGGAGAAAATTTTTGGCCGGGTGAACGTGGTGATTGACGCGCAGCGAAATGAATTTTACGTCGCGGCCTCGGAAATTTCAGCGGCGGGGCGAAGGGAAACCGGGCCGCTGCAAATTTTGACGGCGGCGGAAACCCGGTCGCGGGCGGCGGAAATTTTCTTCGGGCCGGCGGCGGCGGTTTTTCGACCGGACGGGAACAATCAGTTTCCATCGGCGGCGATGCTGGCGCGGCTGGCGGGTGGGCGGACGGATTTTGTGCCGGGCGAAAATCTGGAGCCAATCTATCTGCGGGAAACTAATTTTGTGAAAGCGCCGCCAACGCGGCTGTAGTTGGGTTGAACGCGGGCGGACACGCTTGTCTATTTTTAAGACACTTGATTTCGGGACAAATCTCCATTTTTACGGGTAAAGGCTGGATTTTGTGATGGTGGTATGTGGCTTGCTGATTCAGTGGGAGCGTTTTGAAGCTGAAAGCGTTTATTTCTTATGATGTTGTATTCGTCACAAGCCAGACACCAAGTCAAATGCACCGGGTTCACCCTGGTGGAAACTTTGATTGCCTTTCTCGTGTTCGGGATGGTCATCAGCGGCGTGCTTTACGGATATGTGCAGATCAACCGGATGGCGGAATGGAGTTCGATGTCGTTGGCGGCGCAATCGGCGGCGTCCTCGGGTGCCGAGCGGGCGCGGGCGGCAGACTGGCGTCCACGGGATTTTCCCCCGACCAACGGCCCGGGCACGATGGATGAATTGCCGGCGAACGCCAACTATCCGGTGTTTACCAACGTGGATTACATGGACATCCCGACCAAGGGAGATCCCGCTTCGACGAACTTTTCGAATTGGACGACCAATTACGTCTGGGTGACCACCGCTTCAGTCAATCCGCCACTGCGGGAGATCCAGTCGTATTGCCTTTGGACTTTTCCCCTCACCGGCACGGTCTACACCAACACCGTGATCCTTATGCGCGCGCCCGACCAATGAAATCATGCCCGCACATTTCAAAACTGCTTCCGCGCCGCGGTGAAACCGGATTCACGCTGGCGGAGATGATGGTTTCGACCTCGATTTTCCTGTTCATTTTCGTCGGCACCATGGTGGCCATTCAAATTTTCGGGATGCGCGTCGTGACCCTGGCCCAGACCAAACTGGTCGCCACCACGGGGGCGCGGCAGACCTTGAACGCGATGCGCGACAGCATCCGGGCCGCGACGTTTGTGTATGTGGGAACCTACAACCCGACGAATGGCAGCACGTTCGCCCAGGTTCCCATCAACAATCTGCAAATGGGCAATGCGCTGGAGATCGTCTATACGAACCAGGCTTCGACCAATTATCTGGTCTATTATCAGGATTCGACCCAGCCGACGAACCTGATGTGCAGCATCACCAACAATGTGGTGACCGTCCTCGCCCAGTATGTGACCAATTATTACTGCTTTTACGCCGAGGATTACCAGACCAACATTCTTTTGAACTATCAAAACAACCCGGTCATCCACGTCATCATGAATTTCAGCCAGTGGGAATACCCCATGGCCTTCGTCGGCACCAACGGCGTCAACGCCTATGACTTCTACCGGTTGCAGACGCGCATTTCCCGGCGGTCAAAATGACGCCTTAAACACCATGCAAACCCCGCTCCACCACCACCGTCCGGCCCGCGCCGGCTTTGCCCTGTTGATCACCCTCACGTTCACGGCCGTGATGCTGACCGTTTTTGCCAGCATGTTTTATTGGGTTTCCAGCAACGCCAAGGTCACGACCCGCAACAACCTGTTCAACGAGTCGGAATACGCCGCCGAGTCCGCCGAGGAAAACATCCTCACCACCATGATGCGCGATTTCACCTACAGTTCACTGAGTTCATCGGTCGGCACCTACAACACCCTGATGCCGCCCACGAACGGCTGGCCCCTCAACTTCCAGTTCAGCGACACGAATGGCAACACCGCCTACACCGCCACCGTGACCATCTCGCCGTATTCCTGGGCGGTTTTGACCGGCCAATACTCCGGCCTCACCGGTTACGCGCAGTTCTGCCAGGTCGCCTCCACCGCCACGCCGCTGAACCAGGGCGTCAACCTTTCGGCCACGGTCTATCAGTCCGCGCAGTTCGCCCTCGTGCCCGTGTTTCAGTTCGCCGTCTTTTACAACATGGATCTGGAGATCAGCCCCGGCGGCCCCATGAACATCAACGGCAAGGTCTGGAGCAACGGCAACATCTGGAGTTCGCCCAGCGCCACGCTGACCTACTACGACACGGTGGACGCCTCTGAATCCATTTATTACGTCCGCAATCCCAACGACCCGCAGGCCAACGGCAGTTCCAACAACGTGGTCTACAATATCACGCTTAACAATCCGCTGCAGAATGTGGATTCGCTGACCATGCCCATCGGCATCAGCACGAACAACGATCCCACCAACGTCATGTCCATCCTTTATCCGCCGCCCTCAACTTATGCCCCGCCCAACTATTCGGCGGCCTACGGTTCCAACGGCATTGTGTATCTCGAAAACGCGGCCGACCTCATCATCAGCAACAACGCCAACGGGCTTGCCACCGCCAAGGGCACCAACATCACCGTTTATTACCAGAACCCGAACACCTCCCAGGACATCCAGTTGGTTCCGGGCGATTTGCCGCTGGCCACCAACGTCACTCAACTCGGTCCCTTCAAGACAACCAACACCGTCTATGCCTACTCCTTCGTGACGAACTCCTCCTTCTGGGATTACCGCGAGTCCGACACGGTGCAGTCAGTTGACATCAACGTGGGCAAATTGAATGCCTGGCTGACCAACGCGACCGCCCGGGGCGGGCAACAATACAACACCTTGAGCAGCAGCGGCAGCACCAGCGAAGGGCATGGCATCAATTCCATCTACGTCTATAACAACGTTCCGCTCACCACCAGCCAGCTTCCCGCCGTGCGGATGGTCAACGGCGCGCAACTGCCCAACTCCGGCCTGACCGTCGTCACGCCGCAGCCGATGTATGTTTTGGGCTACTACAACGTCCAAACCAACGGCACCGCCGCCAACGCCTCGGCGAACACGACCAATACCGCCTACACCGTGCCAGCATCGCTCATGGCCGATGCTGTGACCATCCTTTCCTCCAATTGGAGCGACAGCTATAACAGTTCCACCCCGATAGGTTCGCGTAATCCCACCGCTGACACCGTGAACGCTGCCATGCTGGTCGGCATCCTTCCATCCGTCACCGTCAATGGCACCAAGGAATTTAGCGGTGGCTTGGAAAATTACCTCCGGTTGCTGGAGAACTGGAGCAGCGCCACCACCCTGACCTACAACGGCTCCGAAGTCGCCATGTTCACGAGCCAGTATGCGACTAATTTCTGGCAGTCGCCGGGCGTCTATTACAATGTCCCCACGCGTAACTGGGGTTTCGACAACAATTTCAAAAACTATTCCAAGCTGCCGCCGCTGACCCCGCAGTTCAAAGCCATCAGCCGCTTCAACTGGAAAGCCTGGTGACCCCGGCGGCTGGAATAAAAATTCCCGGCTTCAATTCCGGGGCGAGCGGCCTTAATCTGCGCGGATGAAAGCCGCCGTCCTGCACGGAAAAGAAAAGATCCAGATCGAAGACCTCGCGCCGCCCGCGCTCAAGCCCGGCGAAGTCCGCCTCCGCATCGAGGCCGCGCTCACCTGCGGCACCGACCTGAAAGTTTTCAAGCGCGGCTACCACGCGAAGATGATCGTTCCGCCCGCCGTCTTCGGACACGAACTTTCCGGCGTCATTTCAGAAATCCAAAGTAGGACAGGCGTCGCGCCTGTCTCTGATTTCAAAAAAGATAAAAATGAGGACAGGCGGGACGCCTGTCCTACGTTTTCAGTCGGCGACCGCGTGGTCGTGGCCAATTCCGCGCCGTGCGGCGGATGTTTTTTCTGCAAACATCACCAGGAAAATCTTTGCGAAGATTTGCTGTTCCTCAACGGCGCTTACGCCGAGTCCCTCGTCGTGCCCGCGCGGCTCGTCCAAAAAAATCTTCTGCGGCTGAGACCGGCGACGGCGTTCCGCGACGCCGCGCTCACCGAGCCGCTCGCGTGCGTCGTGCAGGGCGTGGAGGATTTGCAATTGCGCGCCGGGCAGAATGTTTTGATCCTCGGCGCCGGGCCGATCGGCCTGATGTTCGCCGCGCTTGCAAAAAATCTCGGCTGCCATGTCACCGTCGCCGGACGCGGAGAAAAGCGTTTGCAGGCGGCGCAACGGTTGGGCGCGGAAAATGTCTTTGAAGTTGGAAAAGACGGCGACGTTTTCGCGGCGGTTCGCAGCAGTGCAAAATCGGAAATTAAATTTGACGCGGTGGTCGAGGCCGTGGGCCGTCCCGAAACCTGGGCGGCCGCCGTGCGGCTCGTGCGCAAGGGCGGCGCGGTGAATTTTTTCGGCGGCTGCCCGTCCGGCGCAACGGTCACGCTGGACGCGACGCTCATCCATTATTCCAACCTCACGCTGCTCGCGAGTTTTCATCACACGCCGCGCACCATCCGCCGCGCGCTGGCGTTCATCGAGGCGGGCGTGATCCGCGCGGCGGATTTTGTGGACGGCGAATGCGCGCTGTCAGCGTTGCCCGAACTTTTCAAAACCATGGCGGCGGGAAATCGCGCGATCAAAACTTTGATTCGCGTGCATGAATAAATTTCACGGCTTCAGGAAATTTTCCAGTTCGCGCTGCATTTTTTTCAAGTCCGGCAGGTTGATATACATCATGTGGCCGGCGTCGAATTCGGCGTAGGTGATGTTCGTGCGGTAGGCCGCGTCGAGCGCCATGTGCTCGATGGCGTAGCGCGTCGTGTCCACCGGGCAGACGAGGTCGCAGCGTCCGTTGAACACGAGGACTTTCATGTAGGGATTCTGGTTCATCGCCGAGGCGAGCCGGTCGCCCGCGCTGGCGTAGCTGTTGCGCACGCCATAATTCCACGGCTGCACGCCGGCGAGAAGTTCGTAGGGCAAATCGTCCTCGAATTTCAATTCGTCGCGCACGTAGGAATTCATCGCAGCGGAAAACGGCCCGAGCGTCGCGGCGCTGGACGGGTCGAAATCGGGCGTCGGCGACGCCGGATCATCGTCGCGCCCGGTGATGCGCGTGTCGTAGGCGCCGAGGATCAAACCTTCGTCGTGCAACAGTTGCTTGCGGAAAACGGCCTCGTCAATCCGCAGGTTGTTGTCCTCGATGACCTGCGTTTTCAACCCCGTGAGCCGCGCGAGTTCGGCGACGATTTTTTTCCGCTCGTCATCGGCCAGCGCATTGCCCTGGTGCAGGGCGGATGTGTATTCGCCCCGGGCAAATTCGCGCGCCTCGGCGAGCGCCTGCGGCAGGTCGTTTTGCAGGTCGTCCGGCAGTTTTTTATGGAACTGCGCCGACGCCGTGTAGGCGGGCAGCAGCAGCGGATACGGCAGGTCGTTGCCCGCGTTGTTCCAGATCGTCGCAAAGTCCAGCACACCGGAGACGAGCACCAGCCCGTTCAAATACAGGCCGTAGCGCGAACGCAGATGCTCCGCCAGCCCCGCCGCACGGAACACGCCGTAGCTTTCGCCGCACAAAAATTTCGGCGAGAGCCAGCGGTCGTGCCGCGTCGTCCAGAGCCGGATGAATTCGCCGACGGAATCCAAGTCCGCCTCGTCGCCAAAAAATTCATCGGGCTTGCCGTCCTTCGCCATGCGGCTGAAACCCGTCGCCACCGGGTCAATGAACACCAGGTCGCTCGCGTGCAAAATCGAAAATTCATTGTCCACCAGGCCGAACGGCGGCTTGGGCAGCGTGCCGTCGTCGTTCATCTTCACGCGGCGCGGGCCGAGCGCGCCGAGGTGCAGCCACACGGACGACGAGCCAGGCCCGCCGTTGAAACAAAAAGTGATGGGCCGTTTTTCATTTTCCGCTTTCCGCTTTCCGCTTTCCGCTTTTTCTTCCACGCGCGTGTAGGCGACGTAAAAAACCGACGCGCGCGTCACGCCGTCCGCGTTCAAAATCGGCAGCATCCCGGTTTCGGCGATGTAGGTGACGCGCTGGCCGGCGATGGTCACGGTGTTCGTCGTGAAGACCGGCTTGTGCGTGGCGTCGGGGATCGTCGCCGCCTCGTTTTTCGCGGCGGGCGCGTTCGTGTCGGCGGCGGGCGAATTGGTCTTGGCGGCGTCAGCGGAGCAGAGGCAGGTGGCCGAGGCGATCAGGAGGACCAGAATATATTTTTTCATGGGCGGCTTCGTTTTGGCAATCAGGACTGGGGCGATGATAATACGTTTGTGTTTGCGCGCCTATGGAAAATTGACCGCCGCGCCCAATTTTGTGAACCGGGGTGGCAACGGTGAACCAGTTATCTGGAAACATTCAAACCGTCACGAAAAATAATTCGCTCCGCGCCACGGCGGCACATTTCAGTCATTGGCATGTGAGTCAACCAAAATGCGAAAGCACTTCGCTTCATTCTCAAAACTGACAATTTTTATCTCACCCTCGTATCGCTTGTTTGCATATAGGCAAACACGGTAGGACAGGCGTCGCGCCTGTCTCTGACATTTCTGAAAAATTTGAGACAGCCGCGACGGCCGTCCTACGCCGGAAAATCTGCGGGAAACGATCCTCAAAATCCATCGGATTTAATTTCCGTTCCAATACCGGCTCGAAAAGTTCGCCGCTCAAAATGTCCGTGCCAATCAGCGAATTGCTGCAATCTTTTTCTTTTCGTCGTTCCAAGCAAAAGAATCCACCTTTTTTTCAGGCAGCAACTTCCCGCCGCCGGTTTTAATTTATCTTAATTCCATCTGATAGGTGCGGATGCAATCATTGGACATCTCTTGGAATGTCATGCCAGCCTTTCGCGCGAACTTTGGCAGCTTTACCGGCCAGCGGCCCGCTCATCCCCGTTTTGTCACCCTGAATCGTGATTGTGCCATCCTCAAAAATTTCCGGTATTGTATGGGATTATGCACATGACAAATAATTCGGGTAGGGCGCGTCACTCCGTGCGCGCCGTCTGTTGTTATTCAACGCGTTCGGCAGGCAGAGGACTGCCCGCCCTACCAGTTTTGATCCATTATTTGTCATGTGCATAATTCCAGTATTGTATCCGTTTGGTGGGGCGAGCGTCCTCGCGAGCCGAAGTGCGTCAAACAGTTCTCGCGGCTCGCGGGGACGCTCGCCCCACCGAAAATTCAAAATGACACAACACCGAACATTCACAAGCGAAGGCACCGCTGAAAGCCTGGCGCGTCACAGTGCTGGCGCAGCGCGGGAACAGCCCATGCAAAAAAAATGCCGGATGTTGCAAAAAGTTCTTGCCAACATCCCGAAGCCATGAGATAACTAGGCATTGGTTTGCAATAACAGGGGAAGACCAATGAACAAGGAAACAAAAATATGACGCGGGTGTGTCGTATTTGCATTCGGCTCCATTGAGAGAATCCGGATTGCGAAGTTGCCAGATTGTTTCTCAATTGACGCATGATTTAAACAAAGTTTATGCAGACTGACGGTCAGATTAAGACGTGAATACGTCCGATGAAATCAATCAGGTGCCGGTTGCGGAAAACGCAGGGCAGCCATTCATGTTGATCGCGTCTGTGACGGTCGAGTCAGACCGAAGCGCCAATTTTTTGAAACAAAAAAGAGGAAAAAGTAATCCAGAAAATAAAACCGCCATTAATTAAAACCACCCATTTGATACAAAACCACCCGTTAACAATTATGAAAAAACTGACAACACTGCTCGTTCTCTTCTCGTTATTGGCCGCCGTATCCGTTCATGCCACTTTATTTTGGGTTGATAATTTTCAATACACCAATGGACCGGTCATCTACAGTTCCATCTACAACCCTACCGGCAGCCCCAACAGCGTCACCGCCACGAACTCCTACTGGTTGCGGATCAGTGGAAGCGCTTATCCAACGCCTGACATGTTCACCATCGCCTCAAATTTGCAGGTGGTCGCCACCGGCGGAAGTCTGATCAACCGCCAAGATGACTGCATGCGCCTGTTCTACCCGACGAATTTTGTGCTAGCCAATGCCGGCATGCCAGCGACTTCTTTTAACGGCCCTTACGGTGTGCCCACGAACAACCCCGCCAATCCACCGGGTCTGATTTATGCCAGTTTCACCGTTACTTGCACGACCAGCATAACCAACATTCCATATACCAATAGTCCTAGTGTCGTCGGCTCGACCAACACCGTCATCAATAATGTTGGACTCCCAAATGCAGGTGGAACTTATTTTGCCGGTTTTTATGATGCAGGCGGTAGTGGTTATGTTGGCCGCGTTCAGGCTTTCACCAATGGTGCCGTCCTGCCAAACACGTGGCGGTTGGGTGTGACGGATGGTGTGCAAACAACCAACTCGCCCAACGGTGGTTTTCCGGTGGATTTGGCCGTGAACACTCCTTATCAAGTCGTTATTGAATATGACCCGATCACACTTCAGGCCGCCACCATTTGGGTAAATCCCGTCAACATCTATCAAACCGGCTATAATAATCTTGATCCCGAATACACCGCCAGTGACGCCAATGGATCTGGGCTCACAAATGCGATGAATGCGTTTGCGTTTCGCCAGCCCAGCAGCTTTGGCAATGCGGCTTTCCTGATCAAAAATTGTGCCGTGGCGACCACTTTTGCGGAGGCGTTCACCAATGTCGTTTCCACCAATGCCGTGCCGCCCACGTTTGTCTATCAACCGGTTGCCTACCAGACAAATTTCCCCAACTCTACGATGATCGTGTCGGCCGTGGTCAATGGCCAGGGTCTGGCCAGCATGACTTACCAGTGGCAGGAGTCCAGCTCGACGAACGCCCAGGGCCAGCTGGTTTCCCCGGCCAATGTTTCGGGCGGCGACCTGTCGCCCAACAACAATATTTTGACGATTTATCCCGCAGAATCGGGCGACAGCGGCTTTTATGATGTGATTGCCACCACTCCTTACGGACTTTCCACCACCAGTTCCGTCGCCCAAGTTGTGGTGGTGACCGGGGCTTATCCGCCGCAATTCGTCAGCCAGCCCGGCAGCCAGCAAATCTACAGCGGGCAGACCACGGCGTTCACGGTTCAAGTAACCACCCCCGGCACTCCGAGTTACACCTGGTATTCCAATAACGTGGTTGTTTCCTCCAGTTCCAGCCCGTCCCCGCAGCAGACCGATAATGGGGATTTTTCCACTTATTCCTTCCCCAGCGCGACGACCAACTTTACCGCCACCTACAAGGTGGCCGTGACCAATGATCAAACCATCAACGGCATCCTCAGCGGCCCTGCCGTGCTGACGGTCCTTAATCCGTCACAACCCACCATCGCCTACCTGCGCACCTTGGTCAGCGCGACTGCTTCGGCGGGTGCATATTATCAGACCAACAACCCTCCCAGCATACCTTATCAAGTCACCGGCGTTGTGACCACCTATACCAACCTGACCTCCGGCAACACGGCGTCCTACTACCTGCAGGATGGCACGGCGGGAATCAACATCTTCGTGACGGGTGGCTCGACCTTCCGTCCTGCACAGGGCGATGTCGTCACCTTTGTCGGTGTGTTGTCCGCCTACACGAGCGGGTTGGAACTATATGGCGACTCGGCTGACAATCTCTATCCCTATACCTCCTGGGTTGACAACGGCCCGACCAACGTGGTTCCGACCCCGGTTTACCTGTATGCCACCAATCTCTCCAACATCCCCTTTGCCAATACCAACATGGGCGGACGGCTGGTGACCTTGCCCGATGTTCATTTCGGCACCAATGCCGGAACGGTCACTTCAACGAGTGCCAACCAGGTCTTTGCGGTCACCAATTCATACGGACAAAAATTCAATGTTGCATTCTTCGACTTGGACTTGAACACGACGAATACGGTTATGCCTGCCTATGCGTATGACATAACTGGCATAGTGTATGGCATCAACACCAACTTTGACGTGGCGGTCACGCGTTTGGTTGATATCGCGACGAACGCCCCGACCATATCCCTGGCGGTTTCAACCAACATCACTGTGACGTTGCGGGCGGGGCAAACCTCATCCAATGTGACATACAGTGCCAGTGTTGCCAGCGGCGGCTGTTTCACCCCGAACGTGGTGTCCACTCCGGCCAGTGGCAGTCCGTTCACGGTCGGGACAACAACGGTGAGTTGCACGGCCACCGACCAATGCGGTGATACCGTCATATCCAACTTCACCGTGACGGTCATTTCTGGAACGCTGATACCGACGAACACACCCAGCATAACCAGTTTCAGCTTGGTGAACACGAACGTGGTCATCACCGCGACGAACGGGCAGACGGGCGGGACGTATTACCTCCTGTCGAGCACCAATGTGGCGTTGCCGCGCAGCCAGTGGACGCCGGTGGCGACCAACGTGGCTGGCAGCACCAACTTCACGTTCATCGGCACCAACGTGCTGACACCCGGTTCAGGACCGCAGTTCTACATCTTGAGCAACACCAACTGACGGTTTTCAAGGTTGTTCAAGGTTGTTTAGGGCAATTCAGGGTGGCCAGCAATGGCCACCCTTTTTGTTTTCTGCACGCAGCCGCAATAAATGAGTCGGAATCGGCTGATTTACTCCGCCGTTGCGCCATAAAACATACCCAATTTCATTGGCTACATAAGCTAATCCTGCTTAACCCCGGATAACCCCGCTTAACTCCTTTGGTGTCCGTTTTGGTGTCCGCTGCTGGACAACAGGCTTGCTCGGTCTTACGCTGATTTTGTTAAAAGAGACATCTGCATGAAACCAAAAACCATAAACACGATTTTCTGGATGGTTGTTTTCGCGGCAGTGTCCTTTTGCATTATCCCGATCATTCTCGCTGTTATCGTCTTCTCACATATCGAGTCAGATAGATTGCTTGAATGTGTCTTGTGGCCATTGAGGCTCGTTTTCATTGCGTCACCGTTCGTCGCATGGTTTCTTGGCTTGCGCGGGTGGCTCCCCGGAACCATGCCGTTGGCTGTCACAAAGGGTCGCCCCAACACCATTTCCAAGATTCTGGCTTTTATCGTGATCGTCATTGTTGGATTGTTCACATTGGGCGCGTGGGCCGCTTTCCAACCACCTCCCGGACGCCCCAATATTTCTATCACTTTTCTCGGCTACACGAACGACGCCACTGGCACCCGGCTTGCGAAAATCGCAGTCACCAATCTGAACCCCACTGCAATTTTTGTTTACCAACCCCACATCTCAATACAGGCACTGACAGATCCGAGTGGCTATGAGCATTATTTTTCAGGAGTCAATTGTTCTTGGAGCTCGATGCTCGATAGGGGCGCATCTGGAAGTTTCACAATTCCACCGCCAACAAATCAGCCACCGTGGAGACTTTCATTCTTGGTTTATCCTGATCGAGGCAGAAGCGCTAAGAACACCATCAATGGCGTTGTGGGCTTTTCTTGTTTGAGTGTTGGTGTGTGGCCACTGTTTTGGAAATATCTCCCGCTCGGTGGCACGTTTAATCACCCTTACTATATTGAAGGCGATTGGATTAAGAATGAAAAATGATCGCCGGCAACTTCATGCAACAATAGGATAACGCAGCACGGCCAGTTATACGAATTGGGGAACCCCGTGCAAAGAAACGTGAAGATGTCAAGGGGGTGGTGGTTTTCCATGCCTGCGCGGTGGGGACGCGCAGCGCCGCGCAGCCAACTGAATAACTTCATTGACGATTCAGAATCGCGACGGGGATAAACGCTTTGAATCAGGCAAGTATGTCACGAAGGACGGCGCGTGGTGGAATGTGAACCTGTTGGGCCAGCGGCATCCGGGCAACCAGAATTTCAGGCTGGCATGAGCGAGGAACAATTTCAATTTATGCGGGCGTTTGGGCAGTTGCCGGCGCGCCTGTCGTCCGAGCAGGCGGCGTGGGTCATCAACTGCCAGCCGCATGACATGCCGATTCTCGTGGCGGCGCGGCTGCTCAAGCCGCTCGGCAATCCGGCAGCGAATGGCATCAAGTTTTTCTCGGCGGCAGAGCTGCTCGAATCGGCCAAAGACAAGGCGTGGCTGGTCAAGGTGACGAACGCCATCAATCACCACTGGCAACGGAATAATGCCGGCAAGAAAAATCCTCTGGCAAAGGGATTGACAAACCGGCATTGTTCAGGCGACAACATGGCGATGGTTGAAAGCGGTCGGGATGCGCTTAACCCTTGAACCGGCGCCGTGTTTCCTGATTCGCACTTTGCCATTTTGAACGGGCTAAATCGTTGCGGACAAATGAGAAAGCCTGAAATATGATCAAAAATCTCAAACAGGATAGGCTGCAAACCCAGCCGCCTACTATCTGTTAGGCCACTCGGCCACGCCACTAAAATGACCAAGCCAGCACAGCAGATTTTGATGCGAGCCGAACACGGCGGGCGACGTTTCAGTATTGAGTTTGGCGGCGAAGGCGTCGGATACTATCTTTACGTTTTTGACGGCGAGCGATGCACGCATGATTATTTGCAGGACACGCTCGCCTTTGCGCAAGAGAGCGCCTTGGATTTATTCGGTGTTCCGATTGAGAGTTGGACAAATGAAATCGAGTTGGCCTAACCAGTCGCCGGATCCAACCGCTAGAGTCGTTTGTGGTTGTTCGAGAATGTTTGGGTTGTTTCATATTTTTAGCGCGCGGTGGCTCAGCTTTGGTCGTTAGGCCACTTTGATATTTTTATGAAATCATTCAGCCTCTTGTATCCGCCGTGCCCCAAATGCGGCAAGCAGACCACGCAGCTTGATTGGACGCGGGCATCAAACTATTGGCGAGTCCCACTTGCCACGGTCACAGGTTTCATTTTGTATCCGGTCGGGAGCGTTGGTTTAGTTTGTCGCGGTTGCGACGAGCGATTTATTTCACTCGCGGCAGAGCAGCCAGCGAAGATATAATTTTGAAATGAGACACCAGTGGCCTAACCAATCGCCGGAGCCAACCGGCATCGCCGCTGCTTTTTACGCTCAAGAGCTTTCGATTCGCCACGCCGCAGTTTGCCGGTGGCTCAGCTTTTTTCGTTAGGCTGCTTGTGATTTTATGCGCATACTGGGATATACAATGCTGATTCTTGGATTTGTTTGGATTTGTTTTTGGCAGCTAGAGATGTATCCGATGATTCGCGGAACTATATTTGCTAATTACGACAAGATACCCAAACAGCAGTCTTACAAAATTGAAGACGTTCAGAAGGCCATTAGAGACGTTGCATTTGATATAGACCATCACATTCCAGCCTTTTTTATTGGTGGTTTGTTCATGCTTGGTGGTAGCATAGTTTTGGACATTGCCGGAAGACGGAAGCGAGTATGACATTGACGCAGCCTAATATGAGGATAGGCTGCACGGGTCGTTCTCAAGCCGCTTTCTTTTCGTAATCCTCCAGCGACGGAATTTTCATCAGCGCCTTTTTCGCATACGCCCGATGCACCGCCTTGCTGTTGTGGCCCAACGCCTCCTGCGCAAACCGTTCCGGGTAGCCGCACGATTTCGCCCGCTCCGCCCACGCATACCGGTAACTGTGCAACGTCACTCCCTTTATCCCAAGCTGCCGGCAGCGTGAGCCAAACTCCGTCGCCCGGTCATTCGCCCGCACCCGTGACAGATACGGGAACAGCCGCCTATTGGAAAACGCATATCGCTACTCATCCTTACTTCAATCCTGAATGTGAATGTTTGGTGGTATTCATCCTCAACACACGCCGACGCATAAAAGGTCACTATCTGGTGTCCATTGGCACCATGGATACAATCCTTTGTCATCCGAGGGAAATTTTCAGATTGGCAATAATGGCAAGTGCTGCCGCAATTATTATCGCGCATTCTCACCCGAGCGGTGATCCGACTCCATCGGAAGCAGACATAAAAATCACCCGTGATCTCATTCGAGCCGGTCAACTTCTCAAAATCGAAGTTCTCGACCACATCGTGATTGGATTATGTTGATTTCACAGTAATGTTGAGTTGAGGCAGATTCTCCCGTTCCCCAGCGTTTCGGCGCTGGGGAACTTCACATTACGCGATTCAATTTCGACCGATTCAAAGAGATTCGAGCCATTTCAATAAGTCCTCGCTCGTGTTCCATCGCTTCGTTCCGCCCGCCATTGCCGTCACTGGTTTCACTTTCGCCAAAGCTTTTCGTTTGGCTTCCAGGTCGATGGCGACGTATTTGTGGGTTGTCGTCACACTGGAATGCCCCAACCAGTGGGCAATGGTGCTCAAATCAACGCCGGACTTGAGCAGATGGACAGCCGTGCTGTGACGGAGACTGTGTGGATGAATACGCTTGGTTTTAAGGGATGGCATCTTTTTTGCGGCGCTGGTGACGTGCCGGGTCAGAATCAGCCGCACGCCAAATCGCGTCAGGCAATTGCCCCGATGATTGCGAAAAAGCGGGCTGTCATCGTCGGCATCCCTGCCAGAATCACGGAGGTATTGTTTCACCAGTTGGACGGTCTCCGGCCAGAGCGGGCAGATGCGCTCTTTACGCCCCTTGCCGAACAGCCGCACGCTGGGAGGCGTTGCCAGCCGAAAATCGGCAGCGCGCAGCGCGACGACCTCCTGCACCCGTGCGCCCGTGTTGAACATGAACGTCAATAAAACCCCATCTCTTCGTCCATTGATGGTGGACCGATCAATGCCATCCAGAATCACGCGCAACTCGTCCGCCTGAAGATAATCAATGGCACGATGGTCAACCCGCTTGAATCTCACGTTCAGAACCCGGCCAGCCTGGTCAAGGTGTTCGGGGTTTTCCATGCCCACATAATCAAAAAAACTGTGGATGGCACCGAGGCGCACATTGCGTGTGGCGGCACCATTGCCCCGCTTGGCTTCGAGATGATCGAGGAACGCCGTGATCTTTGCTGGGGAGAGATCGGCGACCGACAGCCCTGAAACGTGGCCGTGGTTGCCGGCGATGAAAAGGAGCAGCAACTTCAGGCTGTCCCGGTAACTCTGAATGGTGTTTGGGCTATAAGCGCGCTGGTGCGGGAGGTATTCGCCTAGAAATTTTTTCAGAGCCCGGCCAAGCGTTGTGGCAGTTTGATTTTTCACGCGACACCTCCTTTATGATGACGCTGGTGCGTGGGTTGAAACAGCGAGGCAATCGCAACGCGATGGAATCGTTTGCTGGCGGCGGTGCGCAGCGGTTCGGTGAACTTCAAATAGTGATGGGTAAAGTCTGGAGAGACATGCCCCAGATAGCGTGCGAGCCGCGGCAGCGTGGCCTGCGGCTCGGAACCCCTGCGGTAGCCTTGGCGCAATGCTTCCACGGCAAAGCTATGGCGGAGATCGTGAATCCGGGGAGTTCGGCCATGATGACTGAAGACGCCGGCGCTCTGACAAGCGCCGACCCAATTGGAAGTCAGTGTGGCGGGGCTGATCGGTCCACCCTCGTCACCCTGGCGGCCATTCCACAACAATGGCGTGGAACCATCCATCGGGAAACCTTGGCGGCGGCGTTGCCTGAGATACCGGCGAAGTTCTTCGCGCACGGATGGCGAAAAAGGCACCAGCCTGGTTTTGTGAAATTTTGTTTCATTGATCCGCAGGACGCCTTGGTCCATATCTGCATCCGCCAATCGGAGATGGAGCAACTCCCCGCGTCGCAGCCCGCAACAATACAACAGTATCCACGCGAGCCGCATGGTTGGCCGCCGAAAGGAGTTCTGCCAGCCGACTTTTAACGTCGCGGTTTTGAATAATATCCGGGCGACTTCGGCTTTCGTCAGCAGGAAGGGCGCTTGATGATCGAGTTTGCGGGGGAATGTCCTGACGTCCGGGACAAAGGTTGCCGGACGAAATCGAGCCAAATACCGGCAGAACTTCTGCACGCAAAGCATACGATGCCGGCGGGTGGTTGGCGAAACGATGGCGTGAACCTCCGCCCACTTCGCAAACATATTAGCTGTGAAGGTGCGTCCTTTTGGGAAATCACCAGCCAGCACCTGATCAAGTGTGAGCAAAATCCATTCTTCAGAATGGAAGGCCCGGCCCAAGGCACGCTGCGTGGCCAGATAGTCGCTGATCGGTTTGGCGAGAAAACTGCGTCTTCCAAAAGAATCGGTTAATGTCCCTTTGGGCCGACGGGCAGCTTTTGCAACTGACTTTGGGATCGAAGGCTGATTGAGATTGGTGGCTGTGATGATGACGTTCGGGACTGGTAATGCCACGCGGCGGAGATCCTCGACGTTGAGCCGAAAATAGGTGGCGGTTGAATTTGGGTCCCGATGACCAAGGAGGTCGCTGATGCTTTTGAGCGCG
>Ga0302320_10012555_pt1 | contig 17772 bp, 10 predicted proteins | sample Bog_T0_3_FD_202130 | JGI IMG/M metagenome (GOLD analysis project Ga0302320, IMG submission 202130) | Peat permafrost microbial communities from Stordalen Mire near Abisko, Sweden - Bog_T0_3 | ecosystem: Environmental > Terrestrial > Soil > Wetlands > Peat | place: Sweden: Abisko, Stordalen Mire...
CCGCCCCCGGATTGATCGCGTTTACTTGCACGCCATCGCCCACACCAACATCCGCCATCGCCTTGGTGAAGGAAAGCATCGCCGCATTTACAGAACCGCCAATGGTAAATTGCGCCCCGGGCGTTCGGCCACCGACGCCCGCAATGTTCACCACCGAGCCTTTCCTCTGTTTCAGGATCGGCCACGCCGCCCGCAGCAGCCGAACCGCCCCGAAAAACTTCAGCGCAAAGCCATCCGTCCAGTCATCCTCGCTCAGCGTCAGAAAATCCCCGCGTTTGGTTGCCCCCGCATTGTTCACCACGACATCAATCCCGCCCATCGCTTCGACGGTTTTCTCCACCAGCAGCGTCGGCGTCTCCGGCTTCCGCAAATCCAGCGACAGCCAGGCCGCCATCCCTCCTTTGTGCTCGATCTCAGCCTGCACCTCCTTCAGCAACTCGGCATTCCTTGCCGCGAGCATCACCGCCGCGCCCTCCTCTGCAAGTTTCAATGCAATGGCCCTGCCAATTCCGCGGCTCGCCCCCGTTACAATCGCGACTTTATTCGACAATGGCTGTTTCATCGGCGGGAAGGATAAGGCAAGCAGCTCATTCTCTCAACTCTGTCATTTCGTGCGTGTTTTCGAGTGCCGCTCGACTTGGTGGGCAGCGGTTTCCTTCCGGAGTAATGGGTTTTGCCTTCTCCCGCCGCGAGAGAACTGCCTGAACGGCGAAGGGCGCCAGCGCGTCAATTCCCAATAGCCTCGTGTATCCGCTGCGCAGGCGAATTTGGGTTGACTTGAGGCTGCGTGCGTTGGACCGCCTCCTTTCCGCTGGAACCGTATCCTCGCAGGATCTGGCCGCTCTACGCGGGGGATCGAAAACCGCGGGACACTTTCACGTCCTCTTGGGTGCAAAAATCTGGATCCGTATCCGGTGAGGAATGCAAAACTTAGCGGGAGCGATTCGCTCTAATAAAACCTGATGCTCCTGGCGCGCGAAATAGTTCAACAACCTGTTAATCCACTTTTGAAAAAGTCACCAAACGTGCTTGAAATGCCTGATTTTGTTGGTTGTTTGCGATTTTCCGCATTCTGATCCAATTGGATAAACAGACCTCAAATTTCCCGTAAAAGTGTACTGCACAGTACTGCATTTTGGCGAAGGCCTAGGAGCAGATTGTGCCCTGTTTTCTGGGCAACAGTGGAGCTTGAACGGAGCCTGGGAGATATTTTCCTGATTTCCCCATGTTTTGTCACTCCGCGAGCCGCTGCGCGCGATGGGCGGGATTGAGTGAACTTGAGCGGATTGGTGCAATCCACCAGCACCTTGTCCTTGAGGCTGCCGCACGCGGAAAGGGCCGCTTGAGTCGCGTCCCACGGTGTGGCCAGTGCGAGCACTTCGCCAAAGGCGGCAGCTTCGGCGGTGGTCCCGGCGGTGGCATTCCCGCCGCAGGCGACCAGCAAAGCGCGGTGCTTCGGATCGCCGGGCTCGCGCACGCCAAATTTCACTTGATGACCGGCCTTCACCCAGCTCGTGCCAAGTGCGCCGCCAACGTTTTCGGCTCCGATAATTCCAATTTTCATAGCTTTCGACTGTTTGATCAGGTTTTGCCTTCCCGGTTGGATACCGCGAAGCTTGCTTCGTTCAATTTCCGTTTTCTCATACTGCAATGCCCCGGAGCTTGCTCCGGGGATCTTTACGGCTTTGTCTCCTTGGAAGTGCTGGCTGCGTTCGACGAAGTTTGTTTAGTAAGAACAACGTGCAAGGCTGCCGGGCTGCTGACGTGTTCCGAAATCTTGTAGCCCAGCTCCAACAAATTGATGCCGGCCAACAGGCTTTCGCCCGAACCCAGCAGAACCGGTGAAACCGCCAGGTGAATGTGATCAACCAACCCGGCCTGAAGGTATTGGCGGATAGTGGCCGGCCCGCCGCCAAGCCCCACAACCGAGGAATCGTATTTGTGCATGGGGTGTATGGGACGATTTCTTGCATTTTTCTTCGCAAGAATCATAAACCTTGCTAAACTTACAACCGCCAGCAAAGAAGAAATGGTTATCAAAGTCACTTGAGTTAATTCTCCGAATAAGAGCGGCTTAGTGTAGCACGTCTCCAGAGGGCGCATCCGCCCAATCCGGCCCTGAGAAATCGGAACCCCAAAAACTAAACCAAATATGAACCCATTTTTTAAGGTTTTACTCTCCCTCGAAGCCTGCGCTTGTTTGATCTTCCCCCGAGCCGCCGATGCCGATGGCACCAATCGCATTGGGGTTCTCACAGTCAGTTACGTCATGACCAGTGACGGCTCCGGCGAATGGTACTGGTATAGTCCGGGCATTTACGGATTTTCTGGCGATGATTCGATTCAGCTTTCCATTGCCGGCAAGGTCCAATACGCGGTGATGCAGTCAGAAACCAATCTGTTCATCGGCGAAGTCATCAGCGCAACCCAACAACAAAGCGCAGCGGGAAGTTACGCCACGCAAAGCTGGGATCCACCTCCCACAACAGATGGCACCGATACGTTTACCAGCGATCCCAGTTTCATCCAAACAAACATATGCGTCACCTTGACCAACACCACGGCCGGCACCAACCTCTTTCTGGGCGTGTGCGAGAAGGTCTCTTTTGGCGCCATCCAGGGCGGCGTGTTCTACACATGGGACAAAGTCTGGCAACCTGACGACGTGGCCTGGCCTCCCTTCTACGACGTCGGGACAATGTGCGCCATCCAAGGCATGGATAATGTCCGGCTTTTCCAGTTTACGCTGACCAACAGCGCGCTGCCGTGGACGCAAACTCTCACCACCAACTCAGCGGTCAGCACGGACTATTCAGATGGGGACGGATCGGCCACCGGCAGCTCCTCGGCCGCACGAACTGTCGTGCTGCAATTTGCCCCCGACCAGTTGACGTTCGAATACGACGCCACCCCAACCAACGGCACGGCGCCGCTAACCGTCACCTTCACCGCGCCCAAAACCAACAGCTCGGGGAGCCGCTTCCTGAGCGCGCGGTGGGATTTCGGCGATGGGGGAACCGACACCAGCCACTTTAAAATTGCGCATTGCTATACCAACGCGGGCGACTTCACGGTCGGCGTGGTCTTCACCAATGAAGAAGGGCAAGCCTACACCGGCATCGGCCCGCAATTGGTCCACGTGGTGCCGCTGACTTTCACCGCCAGTCCGACCAATGGCCCGACTCCGCTAACGGTTCAGTTTTCCTGTCCGACTGCGGAACATGGTGCCAGCGACGTTACGGAATGGCAGTGGGACTTTGGCGACGGCACGGGCAGCGAAGCCCAGAACCCAACCCACACTTACTCTGAAGTCAACAATTACGAGGTGAGCCTGACGGTGGCAAACGAGGATGACATTTCAACCGAGGGCAGCGGTCCGGCCACCATCGCGGTGGAGGCACCCACGGTTCTATTTGCCGCGAGCCCCGCGATCGGCGCGGAGCCACTCCCGGTTCTCTTCATCTGCCCTAGCGAGGACAACACCGGCAGCAGGCTAACTTCCTGGAGCTGGAACTTTGGCGATGGCGGAACAAGCACGGCCCAAAATCCCGCGCACATTTACTTGAGCGGCGGGCAATTCTCCCCGACTCTGAGCGCCATCAATTCCCGGGGCGACACGGTCGAGGGCAGCGGCCCTTTGCTGACCGTCGCCTCCCGGTCAGGCTTGGTCATCAATGGCGATTTTGAAACCGGTAATCTATTCGCCTGGACCGACGATCCAATGAGTTTTGACAACGTCAGCGGCGATTCCCGGTACGCCCACGCGGGAGACTACGGCCTGGAATTGGCACAGGATATGGGGACATCCAGTTACCTCTCCCAGGCGCTGGCCACAGCACCCGGGACCACCTACTTGCTCTCCTTTTGGTTGGACAGCATTGCTGGGATCGCGGATTTTTCAGCCTCCTGGGGTGACACACCCATCTGGAGCGCGACCAACATCCCCGCCGTGGGTTGGACCAATGTCCAGGTGATCACTACCGCGACCACCACCAACACGCTCCTTAAGTTCACCTTCGGTGGCATGGATCCTCTGGGCTTGGACGATGTAGACGTGGAAAATGTGTTCGTCCAATTCACGGCAACGCCGGCCGGCGGCGCCGCGCCGCTTCCTGTCAATTTCGCTTGCCCATCGGTTGATGACAACGGCCATGCCCTAACCGGCTGGAATTGGCATTTTGGCGACGGTTCGACTAGCGCATCCCAGAATCCATCCCACCTTTACACTCTCGGCGGCACTTTCACGGTCGGCTTGATCGCCACTAATAGTCAAGGCGGCACGGTCATTGGCTTTGGCCCGGCCATCACCGTTTCCGTGCCAGATATTCAATTCACAGCCAGTCCCACAACGGGAGGAGTTCCCTTGAGCGTGCAATTCAATTGCCCGAATAAAGACAGCGCCAGCAACGCGCTAACGTCTTGGTTCTGGAGTTTTGGCGATGGTTCGACCAGTCTTTCCCAAAACCCGGTCCACATCTATGGGAGTCCCGGCTCCTTCACCCCAACCCTCCTGGCCACTAACAGCCAGGCGGTGCAAGTTTCCGCGACCGGGCCAACCGTCACGGCGGCTGCTTGCGTCGGCCTGGTCGTCAACGGCGGATTTGAAACCGGCAATTTTACCGGCTGGAGCACCGGCGGCAATTTCACCTGGTGTGATGTTGACGGTGCCTCCGATGTTGCCCGCTCGGGAAATTTCGGTGCCTATTTGGGTGCAATGGGACATCTGGGCTACCTTTACCAGACCCTCGTTACGACACCTGGCGCCGCCTATCGCATCTCCTTCTGGTTGGATAATCCCACCTTTGACCCACCCAACGAGTTTGTCGTCTCGTGGAATGGAACAACTTTGCTGGACTGGTCGAATGCCCCTGCATTTGCTTGGACGAATATCCAATTCAACGTTACCGCCCCTGGCTCCAGTGCCCTTTTGCAGTTCGGATTCAAGAACTATGGGGATTTTGGACTCGACCAGATCGCCGTCTTGCCAGGCGTTATGAGCCCGCCAAGCTTGGGTCGCGTTTGTTGGTCGGGACGAAACCTAGTCATGAATACTGTGGCCGGACTCGGTGGAGCCACCTACCATCTTCTCACCAGCACCAATCTGGCGCTGCCCAATAGCCAATGGACTCCCGTCGCCACGTACTCTCCAGATGCCAACGGCGCTTTTACGATCGTTGTCACCAACGCTTTCGATCCGCTTATCGCCGGGCGCTTCTACATCCTCAAAACGCCCTAGGGCATGACGGCGCGGTAGAAGCGTCGCGCGTGGCCAACACCCAAAGCGTCGTTTGCGTCAATGATGCCATCCGGCCCGGCAATCACTGTGGCGATGGTGGTCCAGGCACCCGTGCCCACATCGTCGCTGGCTTGGATTCTCCAAGTTTGTCCCGAAGAGGCATGGAAGCGGATCATCGAAGAGAGGGAGGGATTGCCGAGGAGTATTATTTGATTGGGTTGAGGACATTGGCCAGATGCCAGGTTCAGCACCAGGACTTGATTGGTAGCCAGACCGCCGTGGTAATCGGTGATGATGCAGGAAAAGCTGTCATTGGCAGGGAGAGTGGAGCCGTTAGCCTGGTAGATGAGGTTGCCGGCATTGCGGCGAAGCGTGGCCGCTCCTGAAACCGGCTGGGTGGTGGTAAGCAGGAACAAGGGGTCGCCATCGGCATCGGTCGCCTTGGCAAGAACAGAGCTGATGGGAAAGACCAGCGTACTGGAGGCGTTGGTGAGGGAGAGAACGCCCGTTGAGACAGGCGCATGGTTGCCCGCCAGAGGCAGGCGGGTTGCCAGGAAGGCGTGTTGCTGTTCGTTGGCCGTGGGACCGTCGCCGGCGATGGAGCCTGCTTCGTTAATGCCGCAGCCTATGACCTGATTAAGACCAACAAAGCCGGCCATGCCTCCAGGGAGAAGGTCGTCCAGATCAAAAGACGCATGGTCGGAGTAATCGGGCCGACCATCTGCGAAGTGGGCGGGCATTCCGGCGTTGGTGCTGCAGAACAGGGCAAAACCGAAGTACGGATAGGCTTCGAACTCGATCGAGCGAATCACATCACCGTGATCGTTGAAGCCGACGGGGATGGAGTTCCAGCCTTCCGCGAGAAAGGAAAGGTTCGTGCCGGAAATCAGGTAGGCGGCCATGACGCCGCCGTAGTCCGACCGAAGGCAGGACCCCAGGACATCGCCATAATCATTGATGTAGCTGGCGGAACTGGAGTCCACCATAAGATCGGCGGGAAGATTCGTCAGGGGATAGTCGGCCTGCAGGTTTTCCCGGCAGGAACCGTTGTAAATCCAGGCTATTGACGAGAAATCACTGGTTCCGGGCAAGGTATATCTGCTGTCGCCGGCGATGAGGCCGAGGCTGTTAATACTAAAACCGTAGGCGTCGGAAGGAGCGTTGGTCCAAAGAGGAATCGCACCTCCCAATGGCGTCAGTACGCCCTGCCGCCAAAGGTATGCGCGCCGGTTGCCGGCCTCGTAGAAACCGCCGTCGGTGGTGGAGAAAGTAATGTCGCCCGCATTGTTGATGGCTTGGGCAAAAGCAAACGGCCAGCCCGCGCGGCCGAGATCGTTCACCGTGTAGCCGCCGCCGGTCTTGTGCCAGAGAATGGCGTCGTAATTTGTCGTGCCGGGGACGCGCGCGGTTCCGACGATGTCGCCCTGGTCGTTGATACCGTAAGCTTTGCTGTCACCGCCGCCCAGGGGATCCCCCAGATCGGTCATCACGCCGGCGGACCAAACCCAGGCGCGTCCAACATTGGTGTTGTTGGTAACGCAATAGCCAACGACATCATTGAAGTTGTTCAGCCCGCAGGTGTAAGTAGAGTATTCTCCCGGCCAGAGAGCGCCGAGGTCGGTCACCTGGTAAAAGAGAGGGGCGACGACGACCTTGGTTGAGTTGGAAACGGTCGCATAAGGGTTTGAGACCAGGAGAGTATAGGTGCCGGCATTGGCATAGGAGGCGGTGAGGGGGCCATAGCCGTTGGTGGTTCCTCCAGGAATGGGGTTGCCATTGAGATACCATTGGAAGCCGCTCAAGGGAGTGCCGCCAGTCACGGAAGAGGTGACCGTGAAAGTCTGGCCGGGGAATTCCCATTGCTGGGGCGAGATGGCAATAACGGGCAGGTGAGATATGTAGGAGACGTTATCCAGCCAGCCGGCGTCGGTGTGGGTACTACTGCTGCTATTTTTTCCATAAGACCAATAAAAAGTGCAAGGACCGGCCGGAAGCTCAAGCGCCTCGTGAACCCACTGGCGTGGAGAATCCTGAAAGAGGAAGTATTCCCACTGAGTGTCACTGGCTATTCCATGGCAAGACAGCACATCGTACGTGTCAGGGTCCACGTTCCACCAGAAAGAGAGGGTGCCCGGACCGATGATGGTGGCGGAAAGCCAGGAACCCTGGTTGTAGGCAAGGTGTCCGCTCTGAAGAGCGGCTGGGGCGCCATTGTAAGTGTTGGTGGCCTCCACAAACCACGGGGCGTCGCCGCCGGTGGTGAAGACCAGGTTTGTGGCTCCAACAGCCTGCGCCAACGTTGGGGGGGGCAGAATGGCTAGGGCGCCAACGGATGTTTGCGCGGTGTCGTTGCCGGTGGTTTGGCCGGCAGCCTGGTCATAATCCAGCTCCACGTAAATAGTGTAGCTTCCGGCGGCCAAGGAGGCGGGAATGGAGATGCTGACTTGTTCGCTGAGCGACGCTCCCGCAGCGATTATCGGCGTCGTGTGAAAGGAGTCCACCACTGAGGTGCTGGAGGAGCCGGGCATGATCTGAATGCGTGTGTGAGAGGCGGGACAAGATGCTCCTCCTTGGTTTGTGACCGAGTAGCTGACCGTCAATGTGGTTCCGGCATAAACTGGATTGGGGCTTACGGAGACCGCGCTGTTGACCGTCAAATCCGGCGTGCTGGAGGCGTTTGTCACTGTCAACTGCGCGCTGCGGCTGTAGAGGAAAATGCCGCTGAAGTTGTCGGTGACTCTCACACGGTAGCTCCCGGACTGACTGACATCCAAGCCCGGTCCGAGGGTGAGCGTGTCCGAGGCCGAGTTGCCGGCCAGGTCATTGCCGTCAAATTGCCACTGATACGAAAGGGACACGGGGGCGGAATTGGTCACTGTGACGTTGAAGGTGGGGCTGGTGTTGGCGGCGACGGCGAGGTTTTGCGGTTGCAGTGCAATGCCGAATGACGGGAGGTAGTTCTGGGGACTCCAATTCACATCCGCCCTCTCCTCGAGAGTGTTCAGATCTGTGAGTGCCTGACTGCCGGCGGAAAAATCGAGGTAGTTGTAGGAGACGTCGAGCCACTCCAGAGCGGTGAGGTTGGTCAATGGGTGGATGCTGGTCAGGATGTTGTACCACAGGTCGAGCGACTGCAACTGGCTTAAGGCGGCCAGAGGTTCGACGTCGCCGACATTGTCCTGTTCGAGAGACAAGGTGTTGAGGTTGGTCAGATTCGCAAGCGGCGTGAGATCGGAAAGGCCGCTGAACGAGGCATAGAGGTAGACGAGGGCGGGTAGCTGGGAGAGAGCGAGACAGTTGGTGAGGCCCGATCCCGGGCTTTGGTCGTAAACTGAGTTGTAGGAGATATCGAGGGTCTGCAAATTGGTCGCTCCGGCAAGGCCATCCAGGGTTGTCAGCGGATTGTTGTCAAGGTCCACCTCAGTGAGGTTCGTGAGCTTGGCCACCTGGGGCGGATTTGTGAAGTAATTGTTGTTCAAAGCCAGAGTCTCGATGTAGGCCAAGCCGGACATTTGAGGAAGACTGGTCAGGAAATTTCCGGTCAGGTCGAGATACACGAGGGGGGATGAAGCGTCCAAGAAGCCTGTGTCGGTCGGTTCGGTGTAAGCGAGGTTGAGGTAGGTCAGGCTGGGGAAGTGATCCAGGCTGGGCATGTTTGACAGGACGGTTCCGCCGTTCCCCTCCAGCGAGAGACGCCGCAGATTGGACAATCCGCCGAGGCAAGAGGCATCGCTCAGGCCACAGTTTTCCGCCTCAAGCCAGCCAAGCCCAACCAGATTGCTGATGGCCCCGATGTTGGTTGCCGGATTGTTGTCGAAAGTGAGCGAAGTGAGGTTGGTCAGTGTGGTGAGGGGCGCCACGTCTTTGACGCCGCAACCGCTTGCGTTAACCCCCACCAACTGCCACAAGGACGCCAGCGGCGAAAGGTTCGGGGCCGGGTTTTGCTCGATCTGAAGGTCGGAGATATTTGTCAACCCGCCTAACGGGGACCAGTTCGTAATGGAGTTGACATAAAGCCCCAAGGTCTGCAACTGGAACAAGCCTGAGAGGGGGGCGACATTGGTAATTTTATTATATCCGAGCAGCAACCAATTCAGATTAGTCAGGGTGGAGAGAGCGGAAATGTTGGTCAGGCCACAGCCCCAGAGGTTGAGTCCCTCCAGATTTGTCAGGCCCGCGAGGCCGCTCAGATTGGTCAGGTTGTTGCCGCCCAAGTCCAGAGTGCTCAAGTTCCAGGCGGTCTCCAGGCCCGTGGTATCCCCAATGTTGCCCCAATTGGCGTAAAAATACGTCAGGGTCTGCATCTCCGCGGGTGTGATCTGGTCGGCGGGCACTCCAAGCGCGTTGCCGACCACGGCAGCAAGGTTGGCATCGGGGAACTGCACATACTGAGCCTGGAGGCGGATTGAACCGCCGAGGAGGGTGGCGGCCAGAGCGGCCAGGGTGAATAGGCGCCTGCCGGCGGACATGATTTCTGGAGTTCTTGGGGTCGGTTGTGGGTTTTTCATTGGCAAGCGGAATGTTGACAGGCGAAACATGGCTCGGCAGCACCGCGAAGCGAGTGTCGCAGAGCCAGTGTCTGATTGGTTTTGATAAGGCGGCATAATGCCGGAGGAGGAAGCCCATCGGTTTTCCCACGGCACTGGAGTTTAGCAGGGTCGGCGGGGCAATGTCAATAAGGAAAAGTGATTACTCCGAAAAACCTACTCCGAAATAGAATTTATTCCGCAAGGCCGAGGCTGGTGGGCAGTGGGGTGGCGCGCAAACCGTCTTGATCATGGTATATTCCAGCAGCAGCCGGTCCGCCCATGCCGCCAACTGTTCTCCGGCCACGCCGGCAGCCCCAAGGCTGCCCTTTGTTGCCGATCCTGGCTCCAGCGAATGCGCACTTCCTCCACCCAGTGGCGCACAAGTTCGAGGTCGCCTCCTCAATTCCTGGGGCAATAAAGCACGAAATTGATTGCTAAACTCATGGCGTTGTCGGAGGCTAGTGCCGACGATCACAGGGCGGTCGCGCAGCGCTGGCGGCTGGCCCCGTCGCAGTCGTAGGAGACCAAAGTGGCACATGAGGCATGGCTAAAATACCGAAGCAAAAAGAACACCAAATGCAGCATTCATAAAACCGATCCCCTATAATTTGCAAAAACCTGCCTGCGCGGCTGGCTGGCGACTCTGATGAGCAACCCGCGCCGCCGCCGCAATGTCACCATGGCCATCGTCTTTTTTTTCGTTATTCTGGGTCAGGCCCCAAATCTTTACTTCAATGTCTTCCATCATTTCGGCAGTTCCGGGACAGGCACCACCTCCGCCGCAGCAAAGGCCCGGAATCAGGCGCAGAAAAAAGGTTTGCAGATTCAACTGGACCAATTCCACTCGGCCCAGAAATTCGTCCCGCCGCTCTGGGTTCCTCTCGGTGCTCAGAGCCTGGCCGAAGGAAACGCTGCGCCCGCGCTGCTCGGCACACTCGGCTGCTTTGCCATCGGCGCGCTGGGCCTGCGGCGCGCCTACCAAGGAACGCTGCGGTTTTATCGCGGCGAATCCGGCGGCAAAGTTCCGGCGCGCATTGAACCCACCCGGACATCCGCGCCTGCGACCGCACGCATCTATTGGAGGGGCGGTTCGCTGACCGGACTCCAAGCCAGTCTGCTATGCTTTATTTTCGGCGCCTTATTGGTATTCATGATGCGTGAACTCTTTATCTCGATGCTGTTTCTGCACGAGGTAAAAAGCCTTCACGCTTGGCTGCTTTCATAAATCTCATCCTCCACTGGTTAATTGCGGTTGGGTGCTGCGAGTGTGTTAGACGGACTTGGAGCTGAAACTCGCGCGGTCGTCCGCTTCAAGGCAGTCAAAGGTGGTGGTTGTCTCTGCATTCAGCCCGAGCTTGGAGCAGTTCTCCATGAAGTGAGCGCGACGCTCCGGGTTCTTCATCGGGCTGCCGGCTTCCATTTCATCCGACCAGGTTTTGATTTCTGCAGGGGTTTTTGCCGTGCCGTTGGCCTGCAGCCAGGCGCCGACGTCCTCATAATTTATCGCGGCTTGCACGGCGGTTTTGAATTGCTCGCCGGTGATGCCCTTGAAACCGAAAAGCCTGTTGTCCAGCGGACAATCGTAATGATACTCGCCCGGCGTTCCCGCCAGGACAGCGCGGCATTTGTCAACGGCGCGGCTCGCGATGACGAATCCGCCGACGCGTTCGCGTGGGCTGTGCGGGGCTTGTTTGCTCAGGTCTCGGACGATAATGAGGGTGCTCATGAGATTATTGCTTTTCTGATTGGGTTTGTATGATGAAAGTTGTGCGTTCTATTTCGGCGCCTGGGAATGGGCTTCGACAAACCAAAGCCACTTATCAATTCCACGCGAGATTTCGGTGAACAGGTCCGCCGTGTCGGCGTCCTCCAGTTCGTCCGCTTCACTGATCATGTTGCGGGCTTCGTGGCCAAAGGTGGACAGCGCCTTGGCAACTGCTTCGACGTGGGCAAGGCCGTCGGCCATGTCCAACGGATATTCCTCGAGCAGCGAGCGCGCGGCAGCGACGCGCACCGTGCCCTCCGCAATGCCGCCCAGTTGCACGATGCGTTCGGCGATCATGTCCACATAGGACTCCACGGTTTCGTCCACCTTGTCAAAGAGTTCGTGCAGGCCGATGAAGCTCGGTCCTTTCACGTTCCAATGCGCCTGCTTCATCTGCATTTGAAGGTCCACCGCGGACGCCAGCCGCTGGTTCATCAGCGTGTTGAGTTCCGACCGGCGCTTTTCCGGGATTTCGTTTTCAGTCTCATACATTTTGGGTGATTCCTGGGGTTGAACGATGGATTTTTTCATAGATGGGTTCATTAATTTTGGTTCGAAGGGCCGTCCGCCGAGTTGGCTTTCAGGTGGAGTCGGGATCGTAAGTGGTCATCGCGGCGGCGAGGGTGGATGGGTGCCCCAGGCTTTTCAGATAGACTTTGCCGCGTTGCCGCGTTGGTTCTTTCGTTGTTGCGCTTTTCCACATTGCGGAGACAAATTAGGCTGTTGGGCTGGCCTTCCGCTATGGGGTGAACACCCCATAGCGACGGCAAGATTTTCGGGCCTATTGTCGTGCCATGAAAGATGCCGAATTCCGGCCAACGGGAGAGCCAACTCGCGCGCCATGGCAACGCCACACGAGTCCGCCCCGTCGCATTCTCGTGGCGGATGATGAGACACCCCTACGCCAGTTCAGCACTGACGCGCCGGTTGGCCCTCGTTGTCATATGGACGCCGCCGAAGATGGCGCCGCCGCTTGGGATGCTGTTCAGGCCAAACAATACGACCTGCTGATCCGCGACAACTTCATGTCGAATTTCACGGGCATTGAGCTGGTCAAGTACCTCATCCGAGTTCATGGATTTTGCAACCAGACGTAAACCACATTTATTGGCAACCGACGGAGAAAGAGTCCATTTATGCAAACCAATTCATACGCCGCACAAAGCGCCACGACGCCGCTCGCGCCCTTCAGCTTTCAACGCCGTGATCCCGGCGCGCACGACGTTCAAATCCAGATTCTTTACTGCGGCGTTTGCCACTCGGACGTGCATACCATCCGCAACGAATGGCATGGCACCACCTACGGCCGGAGCCATGCGGCCAGCGCCGGGCAGATGCTCACCAACCGGCGCTTGCGGCCTTTGGCGATGCGAGAGGAGATTTCCACATTGCCGTCAACCCGCCACACGTCCGCCCATTCCAGGCGCATAATCTCCTCGCGCCGCAGTCCCGCCAACCCGCCTAATGCGATGTAGGGGAGCAACGCGGCATCCGCGCCGTTGAGCATGTCGCGCAATTCCTTGGGGCGGTAAAAATCAATCTCGGCCATGTCCACGTCCTCCGCCTTGAAGTCCACGGCCTCGAATAGCCGGTGATTCTGCGGCAGGTAGTCCTTAGCCGCGCACCACCTCAAGAACATCTTGACCGTCGCCCGCCGGTCGTTGCGACTCTTGCTGGAAATCTCCTTGAACTTTCCGATGTAGGCGTTCAAATGCTCCTTGTTCACGTCGCAAACCGCGTAGCCGGGGAAGGTCTCCGCGAACTTAGTTATCCATGCGGCGACATTGCCCTCGTAAACAGGAGAATGCCTTGACCGCTTGCCGTCCGCCGCCTCCGAAAGGTGCTTTCGGCTCGCAATAAACTCGGCCACGGCCTCGGCCAGCGCCTTCCGCTGGACGACCGCGACAGTGGCAAGGTATCGCTCCACCGCTTCACCGACGGTCTGCCCGTTCAATTTCTGTGCCGCCTCGCAATACTCCAAGATGCCGGACAGCAAGGACACGCGCCTGCCGGTGGCCTCGTAAAAGCGGTCGAGCCGTTGCAGGGAGGCCAGGGCGTCGGAGGCTTGCTTTGGGGTTAGCGCGGTGACTTGAGAGCCTTTGGCAAGGTCTATGACCAGCTTATCCCCCACGCGCTTTGCCTCGGCGTAGCTGCGGAACTCCTTAATTCGGGTCTTCCGGTCAACCCGCCAATACAGGCGGTAAGGGTGGGTGGCCGTCTTGGCGTAGATGCGCGCCAAAACCTGGCCGCGGTACTTGAGCTTTTTTGGGAACTTCACGTCGCCTTCGGATTCTAACAGGGCTGGGCAGGCGGAATCAACCGCCAAAACGGCGGTTTTGTTTGGGGAATCTTTGGGGAATTCGCTTGTTTTGTCATTCTCCGGCGCAGAAATGGCGCACGAAATAGCTTGTTGACCTATTTCATATGCCAGCCAGCGTCGGTTGCTGCTGCTCTGGCGCGGCCAAAATGCCCGCGGTACGGCAGCGACATAATGCCCGTGCGCTGAAATTTTTCCTGCAAGTGCCATGATGGCAGCGCCGGCGGCGCAATTCACGCCGACCTCCAAGCCCTGGATGGAGGCATTGAGCCGACTTGGCGCTACGCGTGGTTGGTGGTCGAGGCCGGTGTCGTTGCCCTGATGCTCGCCTTCCAGGGTGTTGCCGCGTACCAGTAGTTGTCACCCAGTTCGCCGTCAACGTTGCGATGTTCCTGTTCTTATTCCAGGCGCTGCCGGGCGGCAGGCCACTTCCGGCACCGGAGCTTGGAAGCCGTGATGGTGGTGCTGTCAGTGCGGAGGCACGGCTTCGGTGTCGCCGTCGGAAACACCACGGTCGCATGGTTTTTGAAACCACATACATCAATTTCGATCCCATCCCGACATGGAGTGGTTTGTTTCGAGTTTTCGGTTTTGGCAATTATCCGAGCACGTCTGGGGTGTGGCAAAATCCCGCTATGGACCCGCCCACAACCCGATCTGGAGCTGGTGGAGCACGGCGAGTTGATGTCGGAGCGCCAGATTATTCAGCGCGAGCTGGGAATGGGATTGGAAGCCGGGGAGGAGGGATCGCAAAAGCGCCAAAATGACATCAAGCATGACGAGGCCTACTTTGACCGACGATATTCAAAAATCAACCTTTTCGAAGGATCATGGAGTTTTCACCATGCACAGGCGGGACCGGCTGCCTTACGCTTCACTCCGCGAACAGGACGCGCAAATCTTCCAGCGTGAGGGATTGGGCGAAGCGTTCTTCCCCCAGCACGCCATCCATCAGCGCGGTCTTTTGCTTTTGCAGCGCGCGGATTTTTTGCTCGATGCTGTCGCGCACCAACAGCCGGTAGGCCATCACCTTTCTCGTCTGGCCGATGCGGTGAGTGCGATCAATGGCTTGGTTTTCCACCGCCGGATTCCACCACGGATCAAACAGCACCACGTAGGAGGCGGCGGTCAGGTTCAAACCAAACCCGCCCGCCTTGAGTGAAATCAAAAACACCGCCCCGCCTTTGGCCGATTGAAATTCCTTCACCAGTTCGCCGCGATTCTCCGTGTCGCCGGCCAGATAAAAGTGCGGCCACTGGTGCAGCTTCACCGTGTCGCGGAGCAGATCGAGCATGGTGACGAACTGCGAGAACACGAGCACCTTGTGCCCTTCTTCCATCAGTGGATCGAGCAGGTCCAGCAGCCCGGCGACCTTCGCGCTTTCGGCCTCGCGGAGTTTTCCGTCCACGAGCCCGGGGTGACAGCAAATCTGCCGCAACCGCAGCAGCGACGTAAGAATGTTGAATCGCTCGTCGTTGAGTTGCTGGTTCGATTTGAGGCCAAGGATGATCTGGCGGGCGCGCTTGAGTTCGGCGCGATAGAGCGTGCGCTGTTCGCCTTCCATGACGCACAGCAAGTCCTCCTCGACGCGGTCGGGCAAGTCCTTCGCGACCTGCATTTTTGTGCGCCGCAACAGGAATGGTCGCACGCGCGCGGCCAGTCGGCGGCGGGCGAGCGGGTCATACTGCGCGTTGAAGCGGCGGAGAAAATGCGCCCGGTTGCCCAACGCGCCGGGCATGGCGAAGGCGAAAATGCTCCAGAGATCAAGCAGACGGTTTTCAATGGGCGTGCCGGTGAGCGCGAGGCGATGCTCGGCCTGCAACGCGCGGGCCGCTTGCGCGGTTTGCGAGTCGGGATTTTTGATGTATTGAGCTTCGTCAAGAATCGCCGCAAGCCACCGCACTTGCCCGATGGCGGGCCAGAGGAGGCGCAATTGCGAGTAATTGATGACGATGAGGTGGGCGCTTTCGCACGCGGCACTGAGTTCTTTGGAAGGTTCGCCCTGCCAGATGCGGACGCGCAGGCCGGGATAAAATCTTTCCGCCTCGGCGCGCTAGTTGTCGGTGACGGATTTTGGGCAGACGACGAGGCTGGAAAGCGGGGCGGCGGACGTCCCGCCTGCCGCGGAAGGCGGCATCTTGCCGCCTGGAACGCCGCTCGCATCCTGCACGTCTCCCGAAACTTCTCCGGCATCAGATCTGGCAAGGCTCTTGCCGCTGGGCGGGACGCCCGCCGCCACGTCCCGCAACCACGCGAGCCATGCCAGTGCTTGCAGCGTCTTGCCCAGGCCCATGTCGTCCGCGAGCACGCCGCCGAAGCGGTTCTCCGTGAGGTAGGCAAGAAAGTGATAGCCATCCGTCTGATAAGGCCGCATTTCGGCGCGGATGTGTTGCGGCAGCGCGGGCGCGACCCGGGTTTTCAATTCGCTGACGCGGCGTTGAATTTTCTCGACGCATTCGGGCGCGAGGAATTTCTTCGCGGCCTCATCAGCCAGTTGCAACGCATGGAAACGCTGCGGTTCCGCGGAAAAATCCCGCGGGTTGAGGCCGATCCGGGCGAGTTGCTCGTCCTCCTCGGGCGTGAGTTTGAACTGGAGCCGCCGCCAGCCTTTCTTGCCCAGACGCACATAGCCGCCGCGCGCGTTGAGCAGAAGCTTTAGTTCCTCCGGCGTCAGCGTGGTGTCGCCGACATTCAGCACAACCTTGAGATCGAACCAGTCCACGGCCGACTCCGTGACGTCGAGCGACACGCTGCCGCTGACCGGTTCCTCGCGCAAAGACGCAAGTTCGCGGTCCAGCAGGACTTCGATTTCCGGAGGCAGCGATTTCAACCAAGGAACAAAAGTCTCCGGAGTTTTTTTCGTAAGGCGCAGTTTCCAATCCCCGGGGTAGCCGTCCCATTTCACGCCAAGCGCTTCGAGCAGGCGCGGGAAATACCGTTGCGTCGCGCGGTCATGGATCGGAATGACGCCCTTCTCCGGTTTGAGATTCTTTTCGCCGTTGTTACCCGGTTTTTCCTGCCAGCCATGCATGGTGAATTTCTCCGCCTTCATCCCCGGCGACTTGGCCACAACGCTGACGATGATGTCCTCGCTCTGGCTGCCGCTATAAATCGGTTTCAGCTCGCACGAGATTGTGACGTTCACGGGCAAGGTGTGGATGCGTTGCGCAAGATGTTCGGGCAACGGAACTCCGGTGGCTTGGAGGAAGCGCAGGCCATCGCTGGTTTCGAGCGCGGGCGCGGGGATGGTCCTGCGCAACTCCGTGTCCAGCGCGTCGGCGGGTGGGCCGGCAAACAAGCCGCCTTCGGTGAGGTAAAGCGTCGGCCGGCCTGCGAGCGTGCAGTGGATCTTCGGCGGCGGCAAACCGTCCGCGGTGACGAGGACGATTTCGTAATTGGCGTCACCGTTCTGGGGCGGGCGCAGTTGCAAGCGCAGTGGCTCGGTCCCGCGCGCCAGCGGCTGATTGTCCGGGGTCACGACGCGATCCGGCGCCAGCGGCATGCGAAGGAGGCGATTGAGCGCCGGTCGCGCGGTGGCATTTGCATATTTGAACGACCACCAACTTTCGTGTTGCCAGGGTTTGAAAACCGCGCTCCACAGCGGCAGCGATTCCGGCGCCAGATTGAGCGTCCCGCGCTCGAACTGCCCGGAGAATCTTTTGGCGTGCGACTGTTTGAATTCGGCAAATGCCGCGCCCGGCTCGGTGCGCCATTGCAATCGCGCCTCGTCGGGATGCAACACCAGACGCAGTTCCAGCACGCTGGCATCGGAAACGGGGTCTGGTTGGGTGAAATTGTGAAACCAATCCTTCCAATGCGCGATCTCCTTCTCGCGTTCCCATGCGGCCATTTCGGCTTCGATCAGGCTCAAGTCCGTGATGCCGTCCATGAATTCGGGATAGCGAGTATGGCGCCGGCGCAGTTC
>Ga0302320_10012556_pt1 | contig 17772 bp, 16 predicted proteins | sample Bog_T0_3_FD_202130 | JGI IMG/M metagenome (GOLD analysis project Ga0302320, IMG submission 202130) | Peat permafrost microbial communities from Stordalen Mire near Abisko, Sweden - Bog_T0_3 | ecosystem: Environmental > Terrestrial > Soil > Wetlands > Peat | place: Sweden: Abisko, Stordalen Mire...
GACGCCGCCGTGAACGCCCCGATGCATATGAGAAAATAATTCTTCCGCCCCAGCCGCCGGCTAAGCGCGCCCGAAATCGTCAGCACGATCCCGTTCGCCACCAGATACGTCGTCAGCGTCCAGGTGCTCTCATCGCTGCTGATCGACAGGCTGCCGGCGATATGCGGCAGCGAAACGTTCACGATGGTGGTGTCCAGCACTTCCATGAACGCGCCCAGCGTGACGATGATCGCCACCAGCCACGGATTGGCGCGCGGCTTCCAGCGCTGAGTGTCGCTCATCGGCCCCGGCCCTTCATCGAACCGTCACGGTCGGTTCCACCGAAATCCCCAGCGGCAGTCCGTGATCCTGCTCCAGCCCACTGTCGATAATGATCTTCACCGGCACCCGGCGCACGATTTTGACGAAATTCCCGGTCGCATTCTCTGCCGGAAACGCCGAAAACCGAGCACCGCTGCCCTGCTGGATACTGTCCACGTGGCCCTGCAGGTGGAGATTTGGATACGCATCGACATCGATCGAGACATGCTGGCCCGGATGCATATCCGCCAGTTGGGTTTCCTTGAAATTTGCCGTTACCCAGACGTTCGGCGTAACAAGATAGAACACCTGCTGCCCCGCCTGCACGAATGTCCCCAGATCGACGTTACGGCGCGTGATCAGCCCATCCGCCGGCGCGATCAGGTCGGTGTACGACAGGTTGACCTCCGCCTGCGCCAAAGCCGCCTCGGCCTGCGCCACCGCCGCCTCGCGTTCATGCACGGTGTCTTCCGCCGCCTGGATGTTCTGCTGCACCAGGCCGGCGACCTTCACCTGCGCCTGTGCGCTCGCCACAATCGCTTTCGTGGTCTGCATCTGCGCCGTCGCCTGATCGACATTGGTCTGCGTCGTCGCCCGCGGATCGACCGAATGCTGACGGCGGTAATCCCGTTCCGCCTGCGCCTGGTTCGCCTGCGCCTGCTGCAACTGCGCCTGAGCCTGCTCCAGCGTCGCCGGCACCCGCACCCGCGCGATCGCCAGATCGACCTGCGCACTGGAAAGCTGCGCCCGCGCCAGCGACAAATTTGCGCGAGCCTGGTCCCGCGCGGTGATATAGTCGCGCGGATCGATCTTCACCAGCAGATCGCCCTTATGGACGTATGTATTGTCGTCGATAGCGAGCTGCGTGACATAGCCCGACACTTTCGGCGCATAGGCAATTGCATTGCCATCCGTATAGGCGTCGTCGGTGCTCTCCAGGTTTCGCGTCAGCAGCCAGTAGAACACCGCACCGATCACCGCGAGGACCACCACGATCGCCAGAATGATCAGCGGCCAGCGGGACCGTGGTTTTTGGTCATGCGCATCGTGGTCCTCCGCGCGCGGGCGCTCGTCGCCGCTCTGTGCCGGATTGTCCGCACGAACCGGTGCCTCGCTCCGTTCGGACCGCTGCCGTTCGGTCTGGTCCTGCTGCTCCGCCTGGGCGGCCTCGTCCTTCGTGTCGCTCAAACCGGGTCCCCGCCGCTTCGCTTCCGCACAACAACGCGGGACACCGGAAAACCCGGCATCATTTCGCCGTGATGTCCCGACGCGCGTCTGACCCAGCGCTACATCGATCCGCCGCGGCCAATGACAAGCGGGCCTGCACGGATCACACTTATGCGCATCGAGCAGAAATCCCGCGGTTCGGCGCCCCTTCCAGCTGTCATGATTTTGCTGGCGCGCCCCGCTTCCCCAGGACTACGCTGGGTTGCAGACCGCTCGGCAGAAGCGGCAGGCCAAAAAACGACAGGGGGGCTTCATGGCAACGGATTTCGAACACGCCGTTATGCGCAAAGTGGTCTGGCGGCTGGTACCGTTCCTCAGCCTGGCCTACCTGATCAACGCGCTCGACCGTTTCAACATCTCCATCGCCGCACTCACCATGAACAAGGCGCTCGGCCTGTCCGCCACAACCTACGGCCTGGCCGCGGGCGCTTTCTTCTGGAGCTACGTGCTGTTCCAGCTTCCGGCCAGCACCATCCTCACCCGCCTCGGCGCCCGCCGCTGGCTCGGCATCACCATGGTGGTCTGGGGCGTCTGCTCCGCCGGCACCGCCTTCGTCTGGGATGCCAACAGCTTCGTCGCCATGCGCTTCCTGTTGGGCATTGCCGAATCCGGCTTCTTCCCTGGCGTCGCCTGGTTCATGACCCGCTGGTTCCCGTCCCGCCACCGCGGCCGGGCGATGGGGATCTTCTATGCGTTCGGTGCCAGCGCCAGCGTCATCGGTGGCCCGCTGTCAGGCAACCTGCTGCTGCTGGAAGGCTGGCACGGCCTTGCCGGCTGGCAATGGGTCTTCCTGATCGAGGGCATCCCCGCCTGCCTGCTCGCCGCACTCTGCCCGATCCTGATGCGCGACCGCCCCGAGGATGCCGCCTGGCTCGACCGCAACGAACAGACCTGGCTGCGCATTCGCCTCAACGACGAAAGCAGCCAGAGCGCGACGCAGAGTTTCGGCCTGTGGGCCGCGCTCAGCAGCCCGACCATCCTGATGCTGATCCTGGGCTACCTGCTGATTGGCTTCGGCGTTTACTCGAAGAACTTCTTTCTGCCGCTAATGATCAAGACGATGGGATACAACGACCAGACTGTCGGCTACCTTTCGGCACTGCCCAGCCTGTGCGGTGTAATCGGGATGATCGTGTTCTCCCGCAACTCCGACCGCACCGGGGAACGCGTCTGGCACGTCGCCCTGCCCTGCCTGCTCGCCGCGGCCGGACTGCTCGGCGCCGGCCTGACCCTGGCGGTCAACCCGATCCTCGCCATGAGTTGCTTTTGCCTCGCCGGCTTCGGCATCTCGGCCTCGCTGCCCTGCTTCTGGAACCTGCCGACCGCCTGGATGGGTCCCGCCGCCGCCGCCGGCGGCATCGCCGTGATCAACTCGATCGGCAACATCTCCGGCTATGTCGCGCCGCAAATGGTCGGCCTGCTGCGCGACGCGACCGGCAGCTACGAGATCCCGATGGTGGTCGCCAGCCTGTTCATGCTGAGCGCCGCAATCTGCGTCCTGCTGTCGCAGCGAGTCGCCGCACGGCCGATCCTGGCAAGGGCCACCGCCCGCCGTTGACGCCACCCACCGCCTGTCCCAGCCTCTCCCCCACCAAGGGAGACTGAAACAATGGCCACCGACTACACCGTCGGCGATCTCGTCGCCGAGTTCCTGTCCGCGTGCGGCGTCACCACCGTGTTCGGCATCGCCTCCGTGCACAACATCCCGATGCTCGACGGCATCGGCCGCCGCAACACCATCCGCTTCATGATGGCCCGTGGCGAACTCGGCGGCGCCCACATGGCCGACGGCTACGCGCGCGTCTCCCAAGGCCTCGGCGTGATATTTTCATCCACTGGCCCCGGCGCCGCCAACACCATCGGCGGCCTGATCGAGGCCCGGTTCGCCGGCTCCCCCGTCCTGCACATCACCGGCCAGACCTCCACCAAATACGCCGATCGCGGTATGGGCACCGTGCACGACCCGGTCGATCAGCTCGGCATGATGGCCTCAGTCTGCAAAGCCGCCTACCGCATCCGCTCGCCCCAGCACGCTTTGGGCGTGCTGACCCAGGCCGCCACCGAGGCAATGACCCCGCCGATGGGTCCGGTCAGCGTCGAGGTCCCGATCGACCTGCAACGCGTCAAGATCGACCGTCCGGCCACGCTGGACAGTTTCGTTCTGCCGGTCCCGCCGCCCCGGGTGCCAACCGGCGCCGAACTCGACGAACTCGCCGCCCGCGTCATCGCTGCCAAGCGCCCGCTGCTCTGGCTCGGCAACGGCGCCAAGACCGCCGGCAACGCCGCCGCCAAATTGCTCGACATGGGCTTCGGCATGGTCACCAGCTTCAACGGCCGCGCCACGGTGCCCGAGGAGCACCCGAGGAACCTCGGCGGCCTCACCGGCAGCGGCATGCCCATCATCACCGACTTCTACAAAACCGTGGATCTCTGCCTCGTCGTCGGCTGCCGCGTGCGTGGTCACGAAACCAACGACTTCCACGTGCAACTGCCCGCTAACCTGGTGCAGATCGACGCCGACCCAATGGCCAACGGCCGCACCTACCCCAATCAGTATTTCATTTGTGGCGACGCCAAAGCAACATTGGACGCCCTGGTCAGCCGCATCGAGGGCCGCCTGCAGGTCGCCCCCGGCTATCCGGAGGAATTTGCCGAACTGAAACGCAACGCGCAACGGATTTTCATCGACACCCTCGGCGCCTACGGAACCTTCAGCGCCCAACTGAGAAAAGTCATGCCAAGGGACGCGATCTGGGCCCGCGACGTCACCCAGAACAACACCACCTGGGGCAACCGCGTGTTCCCGTTGAACGCGCCGAACCAGAACGTCTATCCGGTCGGCGCCGGCATCGGCCAGGGCCTGTGCCTGGGCATCGGCGCCGCCGCCGCGGCCGGCGACCACAAGACCGTCGTCATGACCGGCGACGGCGGCTTCTTCCTCAATGTCGGCGAACTCTGGACCGCGGTGCAGGAAAAGCTGGACATGACGGTCATCGTCATGAACGACCGCGGCTACGGCGTGATCAAGCGCATCCAGGACGCCACCGCCGGCGGCCGCCGTTTCTATGCCGATCTGGAAAGCCCGGACCTGCAGAAGCTTGCCGCCCTGTCCGAGATTCCCTATTTCCGCGTCTCGCATGCCGATACGTTTGGCGATACAGTTGCCAAGGCATTGGCAATCAAGGGGCTGACGATGGTGGAAGTGGACATGACCGCGGTCGGCGAGTTCCCGCCCTACTACCCGTTCAACCAGAAGCCCGCCGGCTGATGCTGCATGCCGGCCTCGGCCTCGTCGCCCTACTACTGCTGGCGTTCCTGTGCAGCGAGGACCGGCGCCGGATCCCCTGGCGCACCGTCATCAGCGGCGTCGCCCTGCAGCTTGTCTTCGCCCTTCTTCTGATCGGCGTTCCCGGCACCGACCGAGCGATGTTCTGGCTGAACGACGCGGCCAACGCACTGCACGCGGCGACCCTGACCGGCACCCAGTTCGTCTTCGGCTACCTCGGCGGCGGCGCCCCCGCCTTCGCCGAAACCCATCCCGGCGCCAGCTTCATCCTCGCCTTCCAGGCGCTGCCTCTGGTGCTGACCATCAGCGCCCTCGGGTCGCTGCTGTTCTACTGGGGCATCCTGCAACGCATCACCGGCGTCTTCGCCTGGCTGCTGCGCAGCTCGATGGGCATCAGCGGTCCGCTCGCCCTTGGCGCCGCGGTGCACGTTTTCGTCGGCATGGTGGAGGCGCCGTTACTGGTGCGTCCCTACCTCGCCCGCATGCAGCGCGGCGAGCTGTTCGCCATGATGACCTGCGGCATGGCCGGCGTCGCCGGCACGGTCATGATAATCTACGCCTCGTTCCTTGGCCCGTTCGTTCCGAACGCGCTGGGAAACATCCTGATCGCCTCGATCATCAGCACCCCCGCGGGCCTCGCCATCGCCGCGCTGATGGTGCCGTTCGATCCCTCCGACCGCGCCGAGGGCCGCCTGATGCTGGACGACCCGCCGCACAGCAGCCTGGACGCGATCGTCAAGGGCACCATGGACGGCATCCCGATCCTCGCCGCCATTCTTGCGACGTTGCTGGTCACCGTCGCCCTCGTCACCCTGATCAACATGGCGTTCGGCCTGCTGCCGGACTGGGGCGGCAGTGCGGTAACTCTGCAACGGATTTTCGCCCTCCCCTTCCGCCCGGTGCTGTGGCTGATCGGCGTGCCGTGGGCCGAGACCGCCGGCGCGTCGATGCTGATGGCCACCAAGACCGTGCTGAACGAGTTCGTTGCCTACCTGAATTTCTCCCAGTTGCCGGTCGAGACGTTCTCGCCGCGCAGCCGGATGATCCTCACCTACGCCCTGTGCGGTTTTGCCAACTTCGGCAGCCTCGGCATCGTCATCGGCGGCCTCGGCGCAATGGTTCCCGCCCGCCGCGCCGAAATCGTCGAGCTCGGTTTTCGCACCATCCTGTCCGGGACTTTGGCAACCTGCATGAGCGGGGCCGTCGCCGGCGCACTGGCCGGGTAACGACCGCGCGGCGGGAAAGCGAGGCTTTCACCACGCAGCAGCCCCGCCCCAGCAATCCCGATCAAGCGCGCCCTCCGGCCCGTGCTACCATCCCCCGAACCCAAACCACCAAGGACCCAACCATGAACCCGGTGTCCAAGGCGTTGTGGTTCATCGAGAGCCACCGCGCCGACGACCTCTCCCTCCCCCAGATCGCCAAGGTCGCCGGCGTCTCGCGCTTCCACATGGTCCGCGCGTTCGGCGTCACCACCGGCCAGTCCGTCATGCGCTATGTCCGCGGCCGGCGCCTCACCGAAGCGGCCAAGGCGCTGGCAAAAGGCGCCCCGGACATCATGGCGGTCGCGCTCGACGCCGGCTACGCCTCGCACGAAGCCTTCACCAGAGCGTTTCGAGATCAGTTCGGTCTGACCCCGGACCGGGCCCGCGCCTGTGCGTCGGTCCAAACCCTATCCCTGACGGAGCCCCTCAGAATGGACGAAGCCACAAACACGCCGCTACAGCCACCCCGCATCCAGACCGGCCGATCGTTACTGATCGCCGGCCTCGGCGAGCACTTCACGTTCGAAACAATGGCCGGCATTCCAGGCCTGTGGCAACGATTCCGAGACCATCTCGGCCACGTGCCCGGACAGATCGGCACCGTTGCCTACGGTGTCTGCTACAACACCGACGACGCCGGCAGCTTCGACTACATCGCCGGCGTCGAGGTCGCCGATTTCGCCACGCTGCCGACGGACTTTGCCCGCCTGCGGCTGACCGAACAACGCTACGCGGTGTTCACCCACACCGACCACGTCTCGACCATCCGCAGCACCTTCATGGCGATCTTCAACGACTGGCTGCCGAAATCCAGATACCGCCCCGCCGACGCCGCCCCGTTCGAACGCTACGATGAACGTTTCGACAGCCACACCGGCAACGGCGGCTTCGAAATCTGGATTCCCATCAAGGCACAATGACATGCCGATCACCGCACCGGCACCGCCCGCAACACCGCCGCCGCCGCTTCCTCCGCAGTTAGCGCAGCCGTATCCACCACCGCCCGCGGCCGGTCCCACGCCGCATAATCCCGGCTCTGCACGCCATCCCATGTCGGCAGCACAAGACCCGGCACGTCGGCAACCCGGGTTTCGACCCGCCGGCGGTGTTCCGCCGCATCCGAACAGACCACCTCCACCTCCACCACAGGCACACCGGCCCGACCCGCGACCGCGACCCAGGCATCGCGGGTCACCGGCAGCGGATTGACCGAATCCGCAACGACAATCCCCCCCGCCCGCAGCGTGTCCTCGGCCACGGCATAGCCAACGGCATACCCCTCGGTCACCACCGGCACGCCACAACCGCGCAACGCCTGCTCGATCGTATCGATCCGCAGCCAAGCCGCCTTCAGCCGTTCGGCAACCAACCGAGCGATGGTTGACTTCCCGCTCCCGGGCAGTCCGCCGAACACGATCAGCATCACGGCCCCGCCTTAACCACGATCGGCAGCAACCCGAGCCGCTGGCACAGAAAGAACAGCCGCCGCCCCTGCGAGAAACTTAGCGCCACCATCAGCGCCATACTGGCACTGCCCACCACCGTACGGACGGCGATCGCCTCGACCATCGGCAGCATCTGCCCGACGGCGAAGTAAAACCCGGCCTTGATGAAGAAATACCCCGCCCAGACCAGGGTGAAAATCTGAAAAAACCGCACCACATCCGCGCGGCCGGAAAAATCCTCCCCGCTGCGCTGTTCCGCAAGTTCCTGGATAATCGGCCGCGGCCCGCGCGCACCCAGCACAAAAAAACCGCCGGTGACCAGATTGGTTATAATCGCCTCGTATTTCAGCATGAACGGCGTGGCCGATAGCAGGTCAATCGAGCCGAACACCAGCGTCAATACGCTGATCAGCAAATAGATCCGGGTGAACGCCAGCCCTTTCCACCAGCGCCATGCACCGTCGGCAAGAATGAACGCGATCGAGCCGGCGATCGCCACCTTGATGCCGAATCCGAAATCCAGAATCCAGAACACGACCAGCGGGCCGAACTCCGCCAGCACCCATCGCAGCATGCCGACCAGGCGGTTCAGCATGGTCGCCTCCCTTCCCCATTACCGCCAACGCCCTTACCATGCCCCGGGATCAACCTGGGGGAAATCATGCACTGGACCGATCGCCGCGAAAGCTATCGAACCACCATCGCCGGCGCCGCCTGCATCCACCCGGGCTCGGTCTACGACGCGATCTCCGCCCGCATCGCCGAGGAACTCGGCTTCGAAATCGGCATGTTCGCCGGATCGATCGGCTCCTTCACCGTTCTCGGCGCCCCCGACCTGATCGTGCTGACCCTGACCGAGTTCGCCGCCCAGGCCTACCGCATCAACCGCGCCGGCAAGCTGCCGCTGATGGTCGATGCCGACCACGGCTACGGCAACGCGCTGAACGTGATGCGAACCGTGCAGGAACTGGAAACCGCCGGCGTCGCCGCGCTGATGATCGAGGACACCGTCCTGCCCCGCACCTTCGGCGAGAAGAAGCCAACCGTGATCTCCCTGGAGGAAGGCATCGGCAAGATGAAAGCCGCCCTCGCCGCCCGCGAAGACAAAACACTGACGATCATCGGCCGCACCAGTTCGCCCTCGATCACCGGCCTCGCCGACGGCATCAAACGCCTCAAGGCCTACGAAGCCGCCGGCGTGGACGCGCTGTTCATCGCCGGCGGCCTGACCCGCGGCGACCTCGATGCCATCGCCGGAGAAGTCAGAATCCCGCTGATGCTGGGCGGCGTCCCGGCCGATCTGCAGGACAAGGAATACCTGTCCAGCCGCGGCGTGCGCGTCGCATTGCAGGGCCACCAGCCATTCTCGGCTGCGGTCAAGGCCATATACGACACGCTGAAGGCGCTGCGGGAGGGCACCAAACCGTCCGCCCTCCAAGGGATTGCCTCCGCCGAACTGATGGCGAAGGTCACGCGGGACGGCGATTACAAAAGCTGGACCGAGAAGTTCCTGAACTGATGCATCACCCATGACCATTCTGTCAGGCAGCGCTCGGCTCGCCGGCATCACCGGCTGGCCGGTCGGGCATTCGCGGTCGCCCCGGCTGCACGGGTTCTGGCTGGAGCGGTACGACATCGACGGCGCCTATGTGCCGCTACCGATCGAGCCCAGCCATTTTCCCGCGGCGATCAACGGGCTGATGCGCGCCGGATTCGCCGGGGTCAACTGCACCATCCCGCACAAGGAAGCAGCTTTCGCCATCTGCGACTCGGTGGCGGATTCGGCGCGACTCGCCGGGGCGGTCAACACGCTGGTTTTCGAGGATGGCCGCATCACCGGCAGCAACACCGATGGCTGGGGATTTCTGGAAAACCTTCGCGCGGCCGGGGTCGATCCGGCCGACGGACCGGCGCTGATCCTGGGTGCCGGCGGCTCGACCCGGGCAGTCGCTTCGGTGCTGTTGGGGTTGGGCGCGCGGGTGACGGTGGCGAATCGCACGCGGGAACGGGCCGAGGCTCTGGCGCGCGAACTCCCAGGGCTAACGGTGATTGACTGGCAGTCGCGGCACCAGGCGGTGGCGGACCATGTGCTGCTGGTGAACACGACATCACTGGGCATGGCGGGACATGCGCCTCTGGACATCGACCTCGATCGGGCACCGGCGGCGATGACGGTGACCGACATCGTCTATGTGCCGCTGGAAACGCCGCTACTGGCGGCCGCTCGGGCGCGCGGACTGCGCTGCGTGGATGGTCTGGGAATGCTGCTGTACCAGGCGGTTCCCGGGTTTCGCGCGTGGTTCGGCGCGGACCCGGTGGTGGATGACGCGCTGCGCCGGTTCGTCGCGGCCGATCTGCTGCCCGCATGAGAATCATTGGTCTGACCGGCGGCATCGGCATGGGAAAATCGACCGCCGCGGCGGCGTTCCGGCGGGCGCACATCCCGGTCTTCGATGCCGACCTCGCGGTGCACCGCCTGCAAGCAAAAGGCGGTCGAGCAGTGCGGGTCATCGAGGCGGCGTTTCCAGGCGTGGTGCGGGGCGGCGCAATCGACCGGGCGGCGCTGCGCCAGGCCGTGCTGGCCGATCGGACCGCGCTGACCCGGCTGGAGCATATCCTCCACCCAATGGTCGAGGACGCCGAACGCGCCTTCGTCGGCCGCGCTCGGCGGCAAGGCTGCCGGGCGGTGGTGCTGGATATTCCGCTGCTGTTCGAGGTCCAGGGCGATAAGCGCGTCGATACCGTGATGGTGGTCTCGGCGCCGAAGGCGATCCAGATCCACCGGGTGGGGCTGCGCCGGCGCATGAACCGCGCCGATGTCGAGGCGATCATCGCGCGGCAGATGCCGGATTCGGAAAAGCGCCGCCGCGCCGATGTGGTGGTCAAAACCGGGCTGTCGCGCAATCACACCTTGCGAATCCTCACCCGCTTCATCCAAACATTGCGGGCATGATCCGCAGTGTTTTGTTCGATACCGAGACCACCGGGCTGGACCCGCTGAACGGCGACCGCGTTATCGAAGTCGCGGCGCTGGAACTGATCAACGACCTGCCCACCGGCAAGCATTTTCACGCGCTGATCGACCCGCAGCGGGACATCCCGGCCGAGGCCTCGCGCATCCACGGGTTCACCAACGGCGACCTCGTGGGCAAGCCGCTGTTTGCCGAGATTGCCGCCGACCTGGCCGCGTTTTTTGCCGACAGCAAGCTGATCGCCCATAACGCGCCGTTCGATTTCGGCTTCCTTGACATGGAGTTCGGCCGATCCGGGCTGCCGGCGCTGGCGCGGGACCGGATGATCGACTCGCTGGCGCTGGCGAAGACTCGGTTTCCAGGGATGCCGAACAGTCTGGATGCGCTGTGCCGGCGGTTCGCCATCGATCTGTCCGCGCGCACCACGCATAACGCACTGCTCGACTGCAAGCTGCTGGCCGAGGTGTATGTCGAACTGACCGGCGGCCGCCAGCGCGGGCTGTCGCTCGCCGCGCAGGACGTGCGTGGTCCGGTGACAGTGTATGTGCACACCGGACCGCGCACGCCCCGGCTGCTGCAGCCAACCGAGGCGGAACTGGCGGCTCACGCAGCGTTTCTGTCGCGGATCAAAGAACCAGTCTGGCTGATTGCCTGATCGGGCGTCAGGCGGCCCAGTGGCCGTCGCGCCACACCCAGCCGCCCGCCTGCTGCTGCCACTGACCCGGCACCCAGGCGGTGGCACCGGACGGGACCGTAACATACTGACCTTGCTGCCAGGTCCACGGGTTTCCAGCGATTCCGGAGTATTTCCAGTGGCCTGGCTGCCAGACCGTGGGCGTGGCACTGGGCGGCGGCGGTGGCACCAGCTCCGGCATCGGCGGTGGCGGCGGCATCGGCGCAGTCGGCACCACCGTGGTGGGCTGCGGCTGGACGATCAACGTGGTCTGCTGCGGCGGGGGTGAACCGCCGCAGCCAGCCAGACCGATGGCAGCGGGCACAAGCAGCGTCAGCGCGAACCGAAGGCGCATGTGTAGCTCCGTTACTGTTAAGAAAGTGCTGTGGCGGGCGGATCAGGTCCGCCAGTGGCCGTCAACCCAGACGTAACCGCCGGTGGGCTGCTGTTCCCAGTGGCCGGGATCCCACACTGCCTGGGCTTGCGGGGCCTGCACGTAACGGCCTTCGTCCCAGGCCCAGGCGGCGCCGTTCCAGGCCCAGTGGCCGGCCTGCCAGCTCATGGTCTGCGGTGCCGAGGGCGGCGGCGGCGGAACCGTTTCGACGCGCGGCGGCGGCGGCGCGCTGGGGGCGACGATGATGGTCGAGGTCTGCGCCGCGGCGGATGCGGCAAGGCCGATTGCGGCGACCGCGGCAAGCACGGGCGTACGGGCCCCATTCAAGTACAGATGACGCATGATCACTCCTGTTTGATAAAGTACAGGCACATCACAGTAACGCGATGGGCTGGACTGCCTGCGACCGCAAAGCTGCATTGTAAATGGGGCGCCGGTACGGCCGGAAAACGCCGCGCTGAATCACAACTCGATGATGAACCGACAACAGCTACCCATCGGGTTTGGGAAATATTTCTTGATAACCTCTCACAACCCAAGCTAGAACCCGCCCGATTTTTTACCTCCGATGATTCACCGCAAGGCCGGACGGCATGACCCGGACCACAACCCAACCCCCGCCCGCAGTCGCAACCAACCCGGCCGACCTCCTTCTCGGCCTCATCGTCACCTGCCTCGCGCCGATGGTCCTCAGCGTCGCCGGCGGCAACCTCGACCTCGCCCGCCTCGCTGCGCTCGAGACAGTCAGCAGCTACCGCACCCGAAATCACGCCGACCTCATCGCCGTCGCCCAGATCGTCGCCTTCGGCCTCGCCGCGCTTTTCTCGCTCAGCCGCTCGATGGACGACGGCATCTCCGACAATCCCGCCCTCCGCCTGCGTGGCAACGCCAACGCCCTCAACCGCTCCGCCGAACAGACCCGGCGCGCCCTCGCCGAAACGACCCTGCCGCCATCCCCCGGACCGCCCGAACCCGACGACGAACCCATCGACGAGGCAAATGAGGCCGCCGTCATCACCAACCTCGCCGCCGTCCGTCAGGAGATCAAGGAAGCCAAGGCCGCCCTCTACGGCGACGCCAGCAACCAGGCTGCCAGCGCCCACCCCACCCCGCCATTTGCCAACCCAAGGCACGACCCAAGCTGATCCCGCTCACAGTTTGGTTCGTGCACGGCGGCGGCGGGCCGACGAACGATCGGTCCGCTCATTTTGGCAGAGCCACGATCGGATTCGGATTTCACCGGCTGTAGCGGCAAATGCCCGCGCCGCTTGAGCATCGGTTAAACCGAGAACGCAACGGCTTCTCCGCGCAACTCTGCGCAATCTCGCTGTAAATCTGTGTCCGCTCGATTTGCCGATTTCACCCGGACAAGGCGCAACTCACAAACAAAGGCACTTATGGCGTGATCTGTTGGCCTGGGGTCGTGTTGTACAAGGAATATGATCCCCTCCATTCTGCCAGTCGGGGCAGAGCACTAAACAGACGCGGATTTCGCCCAGGGCCGCCAGTGTCGGCCGCCGGCCGGTACGACCACGGGGCGGAGAGGCGTGGCTGGGCCATCAGTTGCGCCGGCCGCGGATTCTGTTTCCAGCCGGGTTGAGATCATGCTGCGGCCCTGGTTGGGGCGGTGGCGGTTTGGCGACCGCGTTCAACGCCAACACGCCAAGATTTTTAGCCTTTCGGCCGATGGGACGAATGGCTGTCGGGGTGGGCACTCCGGCGAGCGTTTCATCATCTTGGCGACTTGGCGACTTGGCGTTGAACGCGGAGGTTGAAATGGCTTAGTCGGAAAAGTCCTGGCATGGGCTGGAAACGGCTGGCTCCTTCTCCGCTTGATAACTTTTGTTCCCCGATTTCGCCCGACCGTCACGGACAAGCGAGGCTCAATACAGAACGCGATAAGAGCCAAAACAAAAAAAGCGCGGGCAGCTCCCACCGCCCGCGCCAAAGCAAACGCCAGCAACGCCTGAAAAAATCAGGCGCTCTTTTTCATGATCTCGTCGGCGACATTGCGCGGCACCGGATCGTAGTGGTGGAACTGCATGGTGAACGACGCACGGCCTTTGGTCATTGACCGCAGATGCGAGATATACCCGAACATCTCCTTCAACGGTGCATGCGCCCGCACGATCACGGTCGACCCCGAACTCTCCTGGTTCTGGATCTGCCCGCGGCGGCGATTCAGGTCCCCGACCACGTCGCCGACGTGATCCTGCGGCGTGGTCACCTCCACGTCCATGATCGGCTCCAGAATGATCGGCCCGGCGTTCTTCATGCCATCACGGAAACACGCCTTGGCGGCGATTTCAAACGCCAGCGCCGACGAGTCGACATCGTGGTACTTGCCGTCGATCAGCGTGTACTTGAAGTCCACCGTCGGGAAGCCGGCCAGCACGCCGGTGTCGGCCTGCACCTTGATGCCCTTTTCCACCGCAGGGATGTATTCCTTCGGGATCGCCCCGCCAACGACCTTGTTCTCGAACACGACGCCGGTGTTGCGCTCCAGCGGCTCGAAAATGATCTTCACTTCGGCGTACTGGCCCGACCCGCCGGACTGCTTCTTGTGCGTGTAAGTCTCGGTATGCGCCTTGGAGATCGTCTCGCGATAGGCCACCTGCGGCGCGCCGATGTTGCAGTCGACGCCGTATTCGCGGCGCAGACGGTCGATGATGATCTCCAGGTGCAGCTCGCCCATGCCGGACAGAATGGTCTGGCCGGTTTCCTGATCGGTGCGCAGCCGCAAGGACGGATCCTCGCCGGCCAGCTTCTGCAGCCCCAGCGTCATCTTCTCCACCGCTTCCTTGGTACGCGGCTCGACCGAGATGTCGATCACGGGGACCGGGAAGGCCATCCGCTCCAGCACCACCGGATCCTCGGCCGAGGCCAGGGTGTCGCCCGTGCCGGTGTCCTTCAGGCCGACGAAAGCGGCGATGTCACCGGCCTCGACTTCGGTGATCGCGTCGCGCTTGTCGGCGTGCATCTGGAACATCCGCCCGATCCGCTCGCGGTGACCCTTGGTGGTGTTCATCACCGTGTCACCGGATTTCAGCGTGCCGGCATAGACGCGCACAAAGGTCAGCGCGCCGAACTTGTCGTTGATGATCTTGAACGCGAGACCAGCGAACGGCGCTTTCGGGTCGGCCTTGATGCGGCGGCGATGCGCGATGTGCTCCTCGTCGTCACCTTCCTCGACCGCGACGGCAATGCCGGGCACGTCGATCGGCGACGGCAGGTAATCGATCACCGCATCCAGCAGCGGCTGCACACCCTTGTTCTTGAACGCGGTGCCGCACAGCACCGGACGGAACGTGCCGTCGATGGTGCCGCGCTTGATGCAGCGCTTCATCGTCTCGATCGAAACGTCGCCCTTGTCGAAATACTCCTCCATCGCCTGCTCATCGACCGACAAGGCGGTATCCAGCAGGGTCTGCCGGTGGGTCGCCACCAGCTCCGCCATATCGGCGGGAATGTCCTCATAATGGTACTTGGCGCCAAGCTCGCCGCCTTCCCAGATGATGGCCTTCATCTCGACCAGGTCGACGACGCCCAGGAAGCCGTCTTCCACGCCGATCGGCAGTTGCAGCGGCAGCGCAACGATATCCAGCTTCTCCAGCAGCGTGTCGAACGCGCGATAGAAATCGGCGCCGGTGCGGTCCAGCTTGTTGATGAAGATGATGCGCGGCACGTTGTACCGGTCAGCCAGGCGCCAGTTGGTCTCAGACTGCGGCTGCACGCCCGCCACGCCTTCGATGATGAAGATCGCGCCGTCCAGCACGCGCAGGCTGCGGTTTACCTCGATGTTGAAGTCGATATGGCCCGGCGTGTCGATGATGTTGATGCGGGTGTCCTTCCACTCACAGGTCACCGCCGCGGATGTGATCGTGATGCCGCGTTCCCGCTCCTGCTCCATGTAGTCGGTCGTGGTGTTGCCGTCATGCACCTCGCCGATCTTATGCGACACACCCGTGTAATACAGAATCCGCTCGGTCGTCGTGGTCTTGCCGGCATCGATATGCGCGGTGATCCCGATGTTTCGAATTTTATCGAGCGGCGTTACAGACACGGCAAACCTCCTCAATCAACAGCGGCGGATGGGCGGGCAAACCAGAAAGGGCGCGTGACCCATTGCTGGATCCGGGGGAAACCCCCGCGCGCCCGCCCACAGGTGCCAGCCGATCGCTCGGCCGGTTATGTGATCCCGGAAATGCGGCACAATGAGCGATTTTGCAAGTGCGAATTCCGTGCGTTCAGCGCATGGCGGCAAATTCTGCCGGTGCGGCCGGCCGCAAAGCCGCCCGGTTTCAGCGACCTTGCCTGATGGTTTTTCACATTCCGACACAGGCGGGTGGCGTAAAGTCTGATCATGGACATTCGCACCGCACAGGCTCTCGTCCGTTTCGGCCTCGGCCGCCGAGGCGCCGAACCGCTGCCGTCCGACCCGGCGGCCTGGCTGCTGAACCAGTTGCATCAGCCCGATCCAACGCGTTTCGATGATCAGCCGACCACGGCGAAGGGATTGACCGCGCTGCGCGACGACCGGGCGAACAAGCCGCCGCCGGGCGAGTCGCAGGTGGCGGCGCTGTTCAAGGCGCAGGCGACGGCGCAACTCGGCAACGCGGTGACCACCCCTGCCCCGTTCCGCGAACGCCTGGTGTGGTTCTGGACCAATCACTTCGTGATTTCCCGCCGCCAGGGCGGGTGCGCCGCCGTCGCCGCGGCGTTCGTCGAGGAAGCCATCCGCCCGCACGTCACCGGCCGGTTCCAGGACATGGTCCTGGCGGTGATGCGCCATCCGGCGATGCTGCTGTATCTGGATAACGCCCAGTCATTCGGCCCGGACAGCCCGCTGGGGCAGCGGTCGCATCGCGGGCTGAACGAAAACCTGGCGCGCGAGTGCATGGAACTGCACACGGTCAGCCCGCTGGCCGGCTACAGCCAGGCGGATGTGACGTCCTTCGCTAAAATCCTGACCGGCTGGTCCGTCGATCTGAAGGCCGATCCGCCCGGCTTTGTCTACCGGCCGACGGCGCATGAGCCGGGTGTACAAACCGTGCTGCAGCAGCAATTCCCGGCCGACGAGGCCGGTGGCGTCGCGGCGCTGCGATTCCTGGCCAATCATCCGGCAACGCACCGCTTCCTGGCAACCAAGCTGGTGCGGCATTTTGTCGCCGACGATCCGCCCCCAGATGCGGTGCGCGCGATCGAGTGGGTGCTGCGCGACAGCGAGGGGAACCTCGGCGCCGCCTCGGCGGCTCTGGTGCGGCTGGATGCCGCCTGGCAGCCGCTGAAAAAGCTGCGCACGCCGCAGGATCTGGTTGTCGCCAGTGTGCGCTCGCTGGACCTGCCGCCCGATGTGGTGCCGATACTGGGCATTCTGGGCGGCCTGGGTCAGCCGCTATGGACCGCGCCGGCGCCGAACGGCTGGCCGGATCGAGCCGCGGACTGGGCGGCGCCGGAAGCGATGCTGCGGCGCATCGACTGGGCGAGCGGGTTTGCCGGACGCATCGGCGACCGCGACGTGCTGGAGGTCGCCGATAACACGCTGGGTCCGCTGCTGCGGCCGGAGACTCAGGAGGCGGTCCGCAGAGCCGGATCAAGGCGCGAGGCGATGACGTTGCTGTTGACCAGTCCCGAATTTCAAAGGCGCTGAAGCCATGAACATCTCCCGCCGTACCGCGCTGCTGGGCCTGGCGACCAGTGCCACCCTCGGGGGTGCAAATCTGGCTCTGGCCGCGGCGCCGACCGACAAGCGTCTGGTCGTCGTCATCCTGCGCGGGGCGCTGGATGGGATGGCGGCGGTGGTGCCGTATGGCGACCCGGGGCTGGCGGCGTTGCGCGGGCCGATCGTGCCGCCGGCGCCCGGCCAGCCGGAGGGACTGCTGGACCTCGGCGGGTTTTTCGGTATGCACCCGTCATTGGCCGGGCTGCACGGGATGGTCGCGGCGCATGAGGCGCTGGCGGTGCATGCGGTCGCCGGCTGTTACCGGGTGCGCAGCCATTTCGAGGCACAGGATTACCTGGAATCGGGCGCCGATCACCGGATGACCAGCGGCTGGCTCAACCGCGTGGTGGCGGCGTTGCCGGCGGGTGGTTCGGCGCGGCCGGAAGGCGAGGCGCTGGCTGTGGGCGTGTCGGTGCCGCTGCTGCTGCGCGGGCCGGCGCAGGTGGCGAACTGGGCGCCGCACGGGTTCTCGCAGCCGGCGCCGGATC
>Ga0302320_10012558_pt1 | contig 17772 bp, 17 predicted proteins | sample Bog_T0_3_FD_202130 | JGI IMG/M metagenome (GOLD analysis project Ga0302320, IMG submission 202130) | Peat permafrost microbial communities from Stordalen Mire near Abisko, Sweden - Bog_T0_3 | ecosystem: Environmental > Terrestrial > Soil > Wetlands > Peat | place: Sweden: Abisko, Stordalen Mire...
GGCGGGGGCGAGATGGTTCCGCCCAAGGAGTTTGTCGAGTATCCCAAGCTGCCCAAGGACATTCAGGAGCAGGTGATGGGGCCGGACACGGAGAAGGTGGGGACGCTGACCGAGCCGCGGCAGTTCAATCTGATGTTCAAGACGTATGTGGGGGCGGTGGAGGATCCGTCGTCGATTGCGTATTTGCGGCCGGAGACGGCGCAGGGGATTTTTGCGAATTTCCGGAATGTTACGGACACGAGCCGGGTGAAGATACCATTCGGCATTGCGCAGATCGGCAAGGCGTTCCGCAACGAGGTGACGCCGCGGAACTTCACGTTCCGTTCGCGCGAGTTTGAGCAGATGGAGATTGAGTTTTTCATCCATCCGAGCACGGCGGCCGAGTGGTACAAATACTGGCGCGACGCGCGGTTTGCGTGGTGGCAGTCCATCGGCCTGGCGGGGAGCAACCTGCAGCTGCGCGAGCATGACAAGACGGAGCTGGCCCATTATGCCAAGACCGGCGCGGGGACCAGCGACATTGAATATAAGTTCCCGTTTACCGATCCGGGCTTTGGCGAGTTGGAGGGCGTGGCGCACCGGTCGGACTTCGACCTCAAGGCCCATGCGCAGCATTCGGGCCTGGGGGACAAGCTTTCGTACTTTGACCAGGAGAAGAACGAGCGTTACTTTCCGCACGTCATCGAACCCTCCGCGGGCGCGGATCGCGGCACACTGGCCCTGCTGTGCGAGGCCTACACCGACGACCCGGGCCGGCCCAGCGGGGTGGTGATGAAGTTCCACCCGCGCATGGCCCCGATCAAGGCGGCCATCTTCCCGCTGGTCGATAGCGAAGGGATGCCGGAGATCGCCACCAACCTGTTCAACGACCTGCGCAAGACGTGGAACGTGCAGTTGGACATCAAGCAGAATATCGGCAAGCGCTATGCCCGCATGGACGAGGCGGGAACGCCGTTCTGCTTCACGATTGACACGCAAACGCTGCAGGACCAGACGGTGACGGTGCGGCACCGCGACACGCTGTTGCAGGAGCGCGTGGCCATCGCGCAGGTGCGACCGTATCTTGCGGACAAGATCGGCGCGTAGGCCCTGCCGGCGCGGGCGGGGCGCCTAGAGCAACCATGGCACCACCGCGGCGCGCACCCGCCGCCTGTAGGCGGGATAGGCCTCGGGAAATTCTCCAGTCATCATGCGCTCCTCCTTGCGCCATTTGAACCAGAACGCCACGGTCAGCAATCCCAGCATCGCCAGCCCCAGCGGCGACGGAACCATTGCCAGCACCGTCCCCGCCATCGCAAAAAGAATCCCCGTGTAGATTGGATGCCGCACCAGGGCGTAGGGGCCGGTTTGGACCAGTTCGTGATTTTCCTTCACGGTCACGATTCCGCTCCAGTTTCTGCCGAGCGTTACGCGCGCCCACACGGCAAATGCCATCCCCGCCACGACCATGCCGACACCGGGGATCTCGGTCCATGCCCCCCCGGGCAGAAACCGGGTGTGCGCTCCGGGAATGCGGTGAAACAGCATGAACGCCCCGACCGTCAACAGGACATAGGCGAGCCGCTCGCGCGGCGGCTGGCGATAAACGCTTCTCTTGTTATTGAACGCCATCAGCAGCCACAACAAAAGCCACGCCATCCAGAGCCCCTCGACGACCATTTCCACCCATTGCTGGTTCATAGATGCGCCTGTCAGGAGGGTTGCAAAAAGTGACAACTCAAGAGCGATTTTTGCCATACCCGGCCCAAGGGCCGGGGCTAAACGCGGCTTATTTTGTGCCGCCCCTGCTGATGACAAAGCAGTTCATCAACCCGTCGAAGGTTTTCTGGTCCCTGGGAACGAAGGCCGTGTTCCCGCTGTAGAGCACGCCCACGATGTGGTCCCCGATCCAGGCCATGCGAAGCATTGCAAACCCGCGTTTGAGCCTGGCGCTTTGCAGTTCCACCGCGTCGTATTCGCGCCAGTTGACACTTTCAATGGTCGCCGGCTCCCGGCGTGTTTCGTCGATGAACGCCTGTTCCGCCGTCGCCACCAGGAATTGGGGGGACATGTGATCGGGCTGCTCAAACATGTAGACGACGGCCGCGCGATGGCCGTCCACGCTGGCCAGGTCGACCAGCGCGTTGGGGTCGCCGGTGCCCTCGTCCGCCTTCAGGCCCAGCGCGGGATCGAGCGTGAATTTCACATCCACGCGGGTCGCCGTCTCTGCGCGCGTGGTGTAATCCTCGACCAGTTTGGCCACGCCCATCGACGCACCGAAGAGGCCCAGCAGCACCGCGAGCGTGACGAGCTTCCGTCCCTTCGATAATGGCGATGTATCAGGCATATGTGAAAGTCCTCAACCCCGGAGGCACAGGCGTTACGCCTGTGTGGAACCGGGAAAACCACGGGCGGGACGCCCGTGCCACGCGGGGTCACGCTCCGCCGTAGGCATCGGGGATCACTTTGCGTGTTTCGTCGCGCAGGTAGTTCAAAATCTGCTGGGAATGCTCAAACGACATCACCCGCCGGGCGACGCGCTGGCAATCGGCGATGTCGACGCTGCGGATCACCTTTTTCACCTCGGGAATTGATGGCGGCGTGATGGAGAGCGTCCGCAGCCCCATCCCCAGGAGGAGAATCGTGAATTCCACATCGCCGCCCAGTTCGCCGCAGAGGGAGACGGACTTGTTCATGCGGTTGCCGACGCGGATGACGTTGCGGATCAGCGCCAGCACGCCCGGATGAGCGCCGGTGTAGAGCGAGGCGACGCGCTGGTTGCCGCGGTCCACGGCGAGCGTGTATTGGATCAGGTCGTTGGTGCCGATGGAGAAGAAGTCGCATTCCTTGGCGAAGGTGTTGGCCATGATGGCGGCGGAGGGGACCTCGACCATGATGCCCACCGGCAGCAGCGGATTGTAGGGCTGGCCGGCCTCGTCGAGTTCCTCCATCACGTCCTTGAGGACCATTTTGGCCTGGCGGAGTTCCATGGGGGTGGTGACCATGGGGAACATCACCCGCACGTCCCCCAGGACGCTGGCGCGGAGCAGGGCGCGGAGCTGCGTCTTGAACATGTCGAGATTGGCCAGGCAGAGGCGGATGGAGCGGCAGCCGAGGAACGGGTTGTCCTCGGGTTCGCGGCTCATCCAGGGGGCGTATTTGTCGGCGCCCAGGTCCAGGGTGCGGACCACGATGGGCCGGCCCTCGAGCTTGCGCGTCGCCTCGGCGTAGGCGGCGTAATGGTCCTCCTCCGTCGGCTCCTTGTCCGAAGCGAGGTAGAGGAATTCCGTGCGATACAGCCCGATGCCGGTGGCCCCGCGCTCGAGCGCGGGTTCCACCTCGTGCGGAAATTCTATGTTGCCCATCAGGGTGATTTCGGTTCCGTCGAGCGTGCGGGCCGGCATATCACGGCCGGGCAGGTCCTTCTGGTATTTGTGCTGCCGCTGCTCGTACTTGCGGTGCTCCTCGATGGTGGCCTCATCGGGATTGATGATGACCACGCCGGAATGGCCGTTGATGATGAGGGTGTCGCCGGAGGTGATTTCCTGGGTGATGTTCTCGAGGCCGACGACGGCGGGGATGCCCATGGAATTGGCGATGATGGCGGTGTGGCTGGTGCGTCCGCCGGCGTCGATGGCGATGCCCCTGATCTTGGTGCGGTCGAGCGAGGCGGTCTGCGAGGGGGTGAGGTCGTGGGCCACGATCGCGACGGGATGGGTAACGTCGGCGAGGCGCACGCGGTCCTTACCCATCAGCTTGGCGAGAAGGCGGCGTTCGATGTCGTAGATGTCCTTGACCCGCTCGCGGAAATACTGGTCGGTCTGCTTCTGGAAGTTTTTGGCGTATTCCTTGAGGGAACTGGAGACGGCGTATTCGGCGGTGAAACGCTTTTTTTCGATGCCCTGGAAAAAAGTGTCGAGCAGGGTGGGGTCGTCGAGCAGCCCGAGATGAAAGTTGAAGATAGCGCCGGTGTCTGGTCCGAGGTCGCGGACGGTGTTGTCGCGCAGGACGCGGATGTCGCTGCGCGAGGAGGCCAGGGCCTCGGTGAGCCGCTTGCGTTCGGAGGTGATCTGGCTTGCGGCGATGGCCCGCTGGCCAATGCGCAGATCCTCCTGCGTGAGCAGAAGGGCCTGGCAGACCACCACGCCCGAGGAAACACCGATGCCCTTTTTGATTTCCATGTGCGGTTCCAGCTGCGCCGTCCGCCGGGGTCCATCGCACGCGGCTCAATACCAGCGTGCAGGACTCACAGGGGACTTCGGAGCCACAGTCAACACGGTCCGGCCACGCCGGGAGACACGCATTGGCATGGGCGGTAAGATAGCCGAGGTTTGGCCGGCACACAAGCACATTTTCTCTGCTTATGAGAAAAGGCGTTTTCGCCGCTCAAGTTGTCGGCTTGTAGGTTCGTTCGATCCAGCCGGTGTCCACTTTGCTGGTGCGGAAGGCCGGGTTCTGCATGATTTGGATATGCAGCGGTATGGTTGTCTTGATGGGACCGATGCGGAATTCTTCCAGGGCGCGGCGCATGGTGGCGAGGGCTTCGTCCCGCGTTGGCCGGTGTACGAGCAGTTTGGCGATCATCGAATCGTAATTGGGCGGCACGCGGTAGCCCTGGTAGGCATGGGTCTCGAGGCGCACGCCCGGTCCGCCGGGGGCGACGAACTCCTCGAGCAGCCCTGGCGAGGGGGCGAAGTTCCGGGCGGGGTCCTCGGCGTTGATGCGGCATTCGATGGCGTGGCCGGTTTGCTTGACGTCCTTTTGCTGGATGTCGAGGGTTTCGCCGCTGGCGATGCGGAGCTGCCACTTGATCAAGTCGATGCCGGTGACGAGTTCCGAGACGGGGTGCTCGACCTGGATGCGGGTGTTGACTTCGAGGAAGTAGAAGTTCTGGTTTTTGTCCATGATGAATTCGCAGGTGCCGGCGGAGTAATAGCCGGCCTCCTTGCAGAGGCGCACGGCGGCGCTGCAGAGATCCTCACGGGTTTTCTGGTCGATGACGGGGCAGGGGGATTCCTCGACGAGTTTCTGGTGGCGGCGCTGCAGGGTGCAGTCGCGTTCCCAGAGGTGGATGACGTTGCCGTGCTTGTCGCCGAGGATCTGCACTTCGACGTGGCGCGGTTCCTCGTGGTATTTTTCGAGGAAGATCGTGCCGTCCTTGAAGGCGGCCTGGGCCTCGGACTGTGCGGCCTTGAGGGAGCTGCGGAGGGTGACCTCGTTGTGGGCGACGCGCATGCCGCGGCCGCCGCCGCCGGCGGAGGCCTTGATGATGACGGGGTAGCCGATTTTGCGGGCGATGGAGATCGCCTCCTCCTCGGTGGTGATGGCGCCGTCGCTGCCGGGGGTGAGGGACACCTTGCTTTTTTTGGCCAGGGCCTTGGAGGCGAGTTTGGACCCGAGGCTGCGCATGGCATCGGCGCTGGGGCCGATGAACTCAATTTTGCAATCGCGGCAGACATCGGCGAAGTGGGCGTTTTCCGCGAGGAACCCGTAGCCGGGATGGATCGCCTGCACGTCGGCCACTTCGGCGGCGGAGATGATGCGCGGGATGTTGAGGTAGCTTTCGGCGGCGGGGCCGGGGCCGATGCAGATGGCGCGGTCGGCGAGGCGCAGGTAGCCGGCATCCTTGTCGGCCTCGGAATAGACGATGACGGTTTCGATGCCGAGTTCCTTGCAGGCGCGCAGGATGCGAAGGGCGATTTCACCGCGGTTGGCGATCAGGATTCTTTGGAACATGGGACCTCTGAGATTTAGAGTGAGGGTTGAAGATCACCGATCAAACGCCTCAGTTCGGCCGCAGCATGAACAGCGGCTGACCGAATTCCACCGCCTGCCCGTTGCTCACCAGCACCTTCGCCACCGTTCCGCTCTTTTCGGCGCGGATTTCGTTGAATACCTTCATCGCCTCGATAATGCACACGACGGTGTCCTCGCCCACGGAGCTTCCCACCGACACGTATGCCGGCGATTCCGGGTTGGCGGCACCGTAATAGGTTCCCACCATCGGCGACTTGATGGCGATGAGTTTTTCATCCTCCACCGGGGCGGCGGGCGCGGCCGGGGCCGCCGGGGCCTGATGCACCGGGGCCGGAGCATGGTGCTGCGGCTGCATCATCGGCGGGCCGGACGAAATCACCGTGGCCGTCGGCAGCGCGCGCTTCAGCGTGATCTTGCTCTTGTCCTCCATCAGCTCGATCTCCGTCAGATCGTTCTCGGCCATCAGCTTGATGAGTTCCTTCACGCGCTTGGTGTCGGTAAAGCTTTCCTTCGGTTGGTTTTTTGCCATGTCATCCTCAATTCAGTGTTCAAATTGCCGCCGATTCCACCGGCGGCATCAGCCCAGTTGCGCCCAGGCCAGGTCCTTGGGCAGACTACTCAGCACCCGGCATCCGGTCTCCGTCACCAGAATGTCGTCCTCAATCCGCACGCCCCCCACCCCCGGCAGATAAATCCCCGGCTCCACGGTCACGATCATCCCCGGCTTCAGCACCGTTTTGCTGTATTTGCTCAGCGAAATCGCCTCGTGAATATCACGCCCCAGCCCGTGCCCCAGCCCGTGCCCAAACTGCTTGCCATACCCGGCCTTTTCAATGATGTCCCGAGCCACCCTGTCCACCTTCTTGCCCTTCATACCCGGCTTGATGGCGGCGATCGCCGCCATCTGCGCTTCCAGCACCACCTTGTAAATCTCCGCGATCTTGGGATTCACCTTCCCGGCGAATACCACCCGCGTCAGATCGCTGCAGTACCCATATGCCCGGGCACCCCAATCCACCAGCAGCGCCGAATCATTCTCCAGCGCCACGGCCCCCGGCCTGTAATGCGGCAAACTCCCGTTGGCCCCCGCCCCCACAATGGTGTCAAAGCTCGAATTGAGCGCCCCGCGCTTCCGCATCTCATAACCCAGCAAACCGGCGATGTCCCCTTCCATCATTCCGGGGCGAATTTGCGGTCGCAGCGCCTCAAATGCCCCCTCCGCAATCCGGATGGCCTTTTCCGTAATCGCGATTTCCTCGGCGTCCTTGATATGCCGCAGGTTGACCACAATGTCTGACACCGGCTTGAGCTTGGGCTTGGACTTCTTGAAAAAGCCGAGCAGCGACGATTTCTGCCGCAGCGTCATCGCCTCCGACTGCACCCCGAGTTTCTCGATTTTTGCTTTTTTGACGAGCTTGGCGGTTTCCTCGAGGATGTTTTTCTTCCGCATGGCCACAGCCAACCAGGGGGCCTCGCGCTGAATCTGCTCCTCATAGCGGGTATCTGAAATCAGCGTTTCCCGGCCCTCCGTCAGCAGTAAATAGGAATCATCCCCTTCAAACCCCGTCAGATACGAGACATCGGGATAGTAGGTCACCAGCAGCGAGGCGACCTTGGCCTCCGCCATGGCTTCGCGCAGCTTCGCCAGTCGCTTGGATATGAATGGGGCGGCGGGCGGTCGTTTGCTCATGCGGGCTTCCTTCACTGTCGAGTGGGGAAGTATAAGCCCCCGGCAAACCATCGCCAACCAAACAGATTCCCCATTTGTGAATAATTATTCAGGAGCGGACTCAAATAGTTTTTGCAGCACCACCCCGCACGCGCCAATTGCCAGCGCCCGATGGCCCAGACTGGATATCACTGTCCGTCTGGTGGAGTGCTTCCATGCGTGCTTTTGCGTCTGCTCTTCCATCGCCGGCAAGAAGAAATCCGCCGCCACCGTCAGATCGCCGCAGAGCACCACCAGGGAGGGATTGAGCAGATCAATCGCATTGGCCACGCCGATCCCCAGATACTTGCCCATGCGCTCAAACGCCGCGACGGCGATTGTGTCCCCACCCCGCGCCGTGGCGAGCGCCTTTTCAAGGGTCAAATCCCCATCCCGCAGCGCCCCGGTCCGCGCCGGGTTTTTGGAGATCATTTCAAGGATTGCGGTCACCGAGCAGTATGCCTCGATGCAGCCCCTGTCGCCGCACGCGCAGGGCAGCCCATCCTGTTCCACGGTCGTGTGTCCAAACTCTCCGGCCATGTGTTCGGACCCGCGGAAGACCTCGCCCCCCAGCAGCATTCCCATTCCAACACCGTCGCTAAGGAGGATGCACAGGACATCCTCCGCCGAGGTGGCCGCGCCAAACCAGCGCTCCGCCAGCGCCAGGCACTGCGGGTCGTGTTCCAGCAGCACGGGGGCCTTGATCCGCTCCTCGAGGTGCGCCCGGATCGGAACGTTGATCCACCCGGGCATGCGCGGGGCAAAACGCATCATCCCGCCGGCCACGTCAATCGAACCCTGGGCGGCCACGCCCACCCCGAGGCATTCCCGGCCGGCGACCGCCGCGTCTGCGAGCGCCGCCTCCATCATTCCCGCGGCACGGTCCAGCACCTGGTCCGGCGAAAGCGCCATATCGTAGGGTACCTCCTGAAACCAGAGGTGCTCCCCGCTGAGATTCAGCGCCACGCAGCGCAGCACATGCGGTGAGATATCAACCCCCGCCAATACGTGGGTGTCGCGGTTGATTGACAGGCACACCGGCTTGCGGCCGGACTTGGTCTGTATCGCCCCCTCCTCGCGGATCAGGCTGCGCGTGAGCAGTTCCCGCGTGGTGTTGGTGATCGTACCCCAGCTCAGCCCGGTGCGCTGCTGCAGATCGGTGCGCGAAATGACGCCGCGCTCCTTGATCGTGCGAAGGATATGAAGAACACTGAGGGCGGGCATGGGGCAATCACTCCAGGGAACCGGACATTTCCTGAATGATACGCGATTATTGTCAAAGGGTAAAAAGGATGGAGTTGCATCCGGGGAATTGCGCTGATTTGCGGTTGCCGCAAAGGCCCCCGTGCTACTGCGGGCCGGCCTTGGTCCCGGCCGATACCGCCTTGGCCGCCGGTTGTGTTGCCGCGGCGCTGATTTTGTCCACAAACGGCTTGACCAGGTCCGCCGGGATGGCGTAGGACTCCGTGCGGCCAGCACGGGCGATGTTGATGCCGAGCACTTTGCCCTCCAGGTCCACCAGCGGTCCGCCGCATTCGGTGATGCGCAGGACGGTGTCATGCTGAATCACGGCCGGAAAATTGCTTGCGCGTTTGGATACGGGGCCGCCGAGAATCACCTCGGGGTCCACCACGCGGCCGCCCCCTGTCGGATCGCCAAAGGTCGCGGCGAGGGTGGCCTTGATTTCGATTTCCCTGCCGTCGCGGTCCACCGTCAAGGTGACCAGCGTTCCGGGCTCGCATTTGTGGATCATGGCGGAAAGCTCGGCGCGGGTGTTGGCCTCCTTGCCATCAATCTTCAGGATGACATCGTTGGCTTTCAGCCGCGCTTTTTCCGCGGCCGAACCGGGAATCACCTCCGCGATTTTCACGCCCTTGCCGTCGTCGGAATCGGCCAGGCTGACGCCGAGCACTCCCGGGATGGGCGGAATCACCCGCCGGGGCGTGCTGACGATTCCCACGGCGACCACCGGACGGTCGGGCATACCCGGGGCGGCGACCCATTCGCCGACGTCGATCTTCGGGGCATCGGCCCAGGTAATGGGCTTGAGGTCCGAGGCATCCACCTTCAGGATCGCCAGGTCGAGATCATTGCGGGTATCGACGATCCTGGCGGGCAGAATCCTTCCGTCCCGAAGTTTGACGGTGATATCGCCGGTGAGTTCGCTGGCCTTGGTGATGATGAGGCCCTTGGCGTCCACCACGGTTCCCAATGCCACGGTGCTGTTGGAACATTTCACCTGCACGGTGCTTTCGGCCGCCGCGGAGACGACAGTCGTGAACGATCCCTTGAGTCCGTCGGCGGATTTGGTGATCTCCTTGGTGGTCTGCGCGCACGCCAGACTGGTCGAGAGCGTGATGGCCGCGAGAATTCCAAGGATGCGAAGTGTTGGCTTGGGCATGAAGTTGATCCTCATTTATTGGGGCGATTCCAAACAGGGACCCGGCGGTTCAAAAACATCTCAGGGATGCTGCACTGGCGTAATCTTCAATGTCATTTTTTCCCCGTCCCGCAGCACGTCCATCGCCACTTCGCGATTGGGCCGGGAGGTCGTGAGCAAATTCAGCAGTTCCGAGGCGCTGCCGACGTCGCGGGCGTTGAACTTGGTGATGACATCGCCGGGCTTGAGACCGGCCTTTTCGCCGGGATTGCCCGCTATCCCGATGTCGGTAACTTTGCAGCCGTTGTCGTCGTCCTCGACGCTGATGCCCAGCCATGCCGGCTTGGGCGCCTGGGCGCCGCGGACCGCCACCTGCGTGCCGTTCCAATCGTCCCCGCGCGCCAGCCGCTGCCAGCTTTTGAGGAACAAATCCACCGGCACATGCATGTTCAACTGGGTGCCGATGCTGATTTTGCTGTGGATGCCCACCACGTGACCTTCGAGATCGAACAGCGGACCGCCGGAATCCCCCATGATCAGGGTGCAGTCGGTATCCAACTGGTTCAAGCCGGTGGCACTGGGAGAAATCACGCGACCCAGCCGCGCCACGGGGGGCCGCGGGGGCGTGGTGCTTTGCGGGTTGTAACCGCCGGGGTGTCCCAGCGCCACCACCCATTCGCCGCGTTTGAGCGGGCCGGACTGCCCGACATCACAATAGGGGTAATCCCCGGCCTTGGTAATTTTCAACATGCCGGTGTCGGCATCGTGATCGGTGCCCAGCGTTTTGGCGGAAAGATGCCGGCCGTCGGCCAGCACCACGGTGACAGTCAGTCCCGGCTTTTCGATCACGTGGGCGGCCGTCAGGATCACGCCGTCCTTGCTGATGATGATGCCCGAGCCCTGGCCGTCGGAGGTGATGATGGCCACCGTCGCGGGCAGGCCTTTTTTCACCACTTCCTCCACCTGCTTTTGCAGGGCCTTGAGATCATCGAGCGTGCTGGGGGTATCCACGCGCGGCTTGGCGGTGGGAACGACGGTCGGGGCCGCCGGAGGAGCGGCCCGGGCGACCGCCGGCCTTGTGGCCGGAGCGGTGGACGGCGTATCTGCCGCCCCCGCGGTCATGGTCAGTAACAGTCCCAATGCCACGGAGGAAACCGCGGCAACCGTGTAACGCTTGAGTGACGACATAGTTTTGCACTCACTCTTGAGAGGTTTGAGATGTCCAGGTACTCATCGGAATTCCGATGGGAGCATAATAAACTATTATAGCGTATCCGCACGCAAAAAAACCGTTCATTTTTTGCCGTCATGCGGCCCACTGGTCCAGCAGGCTGGCCCGCTCGTCCACGCCCATTTCCCCCGAAATCCACGTCATGTGGGTCTGCCCCCCCACCGCCAGCACGGCCTGACCCAGAGGTCCCGGCACCCCTTCGCATGGGCCGGTCCAGACCGCCCGAATCTGGCCTATGCCCCCCTCGGCCACGGCCCAGCATCGCGCCCCGACACCCTCGGCCAGCACTTCCAGCCGCTCCAGCAGATGGGCGATCGCCTCCACCGGCGACAATACGCGGAATGCGAAACTCCCGGCGGGTTCGCTGGTCATCCAAAGCCTGAGGCGGCCGGCCTGAGGCGCGGTTTGCGACAGCGTTTCCATCCCCTGCAATATGGGAAGTTCCCGCAGGCGGTTGACGATGTCCGCGGCGTGCTCATGCAAGACGCCGACCGCAAGAGTGGTTGATACGCCGGGAAGTTCGAGTGGGTTCTGCAAAAAGGTGCGAGCTCCGATGATCTGAATATACGCGACGTGGGGCTGCGCGCGCAGGGTGGCGCGAAGGGTTTCCACCTGCCCGGGATCGTCGCAAAAGAGGACCAGCATTCTTTCATCGGCGGGACGGCGCTGGGTGTGCAGGGTGATTTCGGTAAAAATCCCGGTTTGGCCGCGCGTGCCGATCGCGGCGCTCAGGCCGCCTTCCCGCGGGTGGCCGCGGCTGTCGATCCATTTGCCCCTGGGGGCGAGGGTCCGCCAGGATGTGTGCATGCCCAAGGGTCCGCGGGAGTTGGTGGCGAGGATGCCGCCGATGGTCCGCGTGCCTGGCCGCCTGCCTCCCACGGCGGGCGGGTCCATGGGAATCCAGTGGTCGTGCCAGGCGAGCGCCTGCTGGATGGCTTCGAAGGAAATGCCGGGCTGAACGGTGAGGGTGTGCGAGTGGGGGTCGTGGCGGAGGACTTTGTTGAGACGGAGGGTGCTGAGCTGCGGAACATCGGCTGGCGCGAGCGGGGGCATGGAGTTGGAGCCGGTCACTCGGATGCCGGGGACCAGGGCGGCGGCGAATTCGTCGAGTGTGGAGGGGCGGGTCATTGTTGTTTGAGGAAGGGTATGCATAGCAGCGAAACCACGCCGGTGAAGAAACAGAGGACGATGACGACTTCGGAAGCGACGACCATGGTATACCTCATTTTAGCCGGCGGACTCAACCGGCGGGGACGCATTGCACCAGCACACACTCTACCGCAGTTCGGATGCGGCGGACAGTGCCCGCATCCGCCGGTCAAAAAAAGGCCACCACCATCACAACGATGGCAAGGATGAGCACTGCCAGCACCGCGATGCCGATGGTCCTCCACATCCGCGAAGGATTCTTTACCGGTCGCAATTCCGGTGGCCGGGTATCGTGTACCGCCTCCGCCTCCGGAATAATCGTCTGATTGAGCGGCCAGCCGAATTCCGCCATTTGACGCTGCCGCCTCCACATCATAAGCAAGCTGGTGTTGGCAATGAACGCGTCGGTTCCGGCGGTGAATGTGATGGCATTGTTCCATTTGGAGGTTTTGACAAACGACACCGTGGTCCTGGGGATGACAACCACATTCTTGGTCGCCATTTTGCCTTTGGGATAGAGGAAGAGTTTGACGGCTGGCGGGAGGTCTTCATTGGTGCAGGTGACGATGCCGTCTTCCTTGGAGAACACCTTGCTTAAAGCGGCCGCAACGAGAGCGACGATCAGCGCCCCGATGAGTCCTCCCCCGCCTTGAATGTGTCGTGACGGTCTGGAATTCTTGACCATGTAAATGGCGAGGGGCGAAGCAATCACCGGCCCCATCCACGATACGCCCGCGGAATGGAAAGAATTCCCGAGATGCACAAATGGCCCGGAATCCTGGGCGACACGAAAGAGAACTTCTTCCGGGGTGAGGGGCATTTGATTCTCCATCCCACAAGGCCGCGGCGGCCCAGCGACGCTCAGATCAGCTTCTCCGTCCGCATCCATGTGACAAAACTGTCCAATCCCTCCGCCACCTGCACCCGCGGGTTGTAACCCAGCAGCGAGCGCGCCTTGGAAACATCCGCGTAGGTGATCATCGGTTCGCTGGCCGGCGTGGGGGTGTCGACGACGGCGGCCTTCTTGCCGAGCAGGCCCTCCAGCGTGGCGACGAATTCCAGATTTTCCACGGGATTGGAGCAGCCGAGATTGAAAATTTCATACGCAAACGGCTTGTCCAGCGCGGCGACGAAACCGTTGACGATGTCGTCGATATAGGTCCAGTCGCGTTTGATGTGGCCGGCGTTGTAAAGGGTGAGGGGTTTGCCGGCAAGGATGTCGAGGGTCCATTGCCAGGGCATCATGTCGGGCCGGCCGTGCGGGCCGTAGACGTTGAAGAAGCGGAGAATGGTGGTGGGAAGTTTGAAGAGGTGGGCGAAGCAGTGGGCCATGAGTTCCATGGAACGCTTGCTGGCGGGATAGGGGGCCAGCGGGCGGTCGGCGGGGGCATCCTCCTTGAAGGGGACGGGGGTGGAGGTTCCGTAGACTGAGCCGGTGGAGGCGATGATGCAGCGTGGCTGGCCGGTGTGACGGGCGGCGTCGAGGAGGTTCATTGTTCCTTGGACGTTCACTTCGCCATAGATGAGAGGGTGGAGCATGGAATAGCGGACGGCGGCCATCGCGGCGAGGTGGGCGACGGCATCGGGGGTGTGCCGGGCGAAAAGCTGTTTGAGCGTGGGGGCGTTGCGGAGGTCGCCTTCGATGAAGGTGAAGGCGGGGTGACCGAGGAGGTCGCGCAGGTGGCGGTCCTTGTGGATGCGGGCGTAGTAGGGGTCGAAGTTGTCGAAGCCGATGACTTGGTCGCCGCGATCCAGCAGGGACTTTGCGAGGCGGCTGCCGACAAACCCGGCTGCGCCGGTGATGAAGATTTTCATGCCTGATCTCCTGCAATGCCGCCGCACGCCAAAAACGTGAACTGCGAAGGGGGTTCAGCCGAGGCGGCCGGTTACGTAGGCCTCGGTCTGGGCCTGCTGCGGGTTGGTCAGCACCTGCACCGTTGTTCCGTATTCAATCAACCGGCCATCGAGGATGAACGCCGTCATGTCCGCTATGTGCGAGGCCTGCTGCGGCGTCTGGGCGGCGAGGATGACCGGCACATGCTTGGCCAGCCGGCAGATCAAATCCTCAATGTGGCCGGCGGAGGGGAAATCCATGTGGGCCGTGGGCTCATCGAACAGCAGCAGGACAGGCTCCGCGGCCAACGCGCGGGCGATGCACAGGCGCTGCTGGTGTTCGGGCGAGAGGGCGGCGGCGGGTTCGGCGAGGCGCTGGCCCACCTGATCCCACAGGCCGACTTCGCGCAGTGCGCCTTCCACAATGCGGGCCAGGGTGTTTTTGTCGTGCATGCCCACCAGGCGCGGGCCCAGGGCCACATTTTCAAAGATGCCGGCCACCGGCAGGCTCGGCTTGCTGAAGACCATGCCCACCTTGCGGCGGAGCGTGGCGACATCCGTGCCGGGGGCGTGGATATCGTGGCCGAAAACGCGGAGGGTGCCGGTGGTGGTGATGTTGCGGTCGAGTTCGCAGAGGCGGTTGATGCAGCGGAGGAAGAGGCTTTTGCCGGAGTTGGTGGGACCGATGATGGCGGTGATCTGCCCGCGCGGGATGCCGAGGGTGATTTTTTCCAGAAGGGTTTTGCCGCCGGAGAAGACGGAGAAATCCGCGGCTTCAACAACCAGGGTTTCGTGTGGGGCTGGGGGCATGGGCACGTCCAACAAGGGCGACAAGGGTGACTGTCAGTGCCGCCGGTGCCCTCACCGGCGAAATCGCGGATGACAAGACCGCCGGTGAGGGCACCGGCGGCACTGGGGGCGACAGTTATTGATTTGCCAGTCTTAAGCCGGGGCGGCGGGGACTGGTTCCTCGGCCGGGGGCGCATGTGCCACCGGCGGCTTGCGCATGAAGTATATCCAGAAGGAGACGCCGATGACGAACATGGGGATGCTGAGCAGTACGCCGGCGCTGAGGTGGGTCCACTTGAGCCAGTCCCAAGGGTCGTCGCCGACGCGGAAGGATTCGCAGATGATGCGAAAGACGGGGTAGAAGGTGAGGAAGGCGCCCGAGGCGATGCCGTCCTTGCGCCAGCGGCGGCCGACGAACCAGACGATGAGGAAGAGGAGGAGGCCTTCGAGGAGGGCTTCGTAAAGCTGGGAGGGGTGGCGGGCGGGGAGGATGGTGGCGATCTGGTCGCGGGCGAAGGTGTCGCCCTTGCGGATGAGTTCGATCAGGTCGGAATTGCGGGTGAGGCTGTTGAGATCGATGCCTGGCTTGAGGGAGTCGACGTGGCGGATGTGCGAGTTGACGGCGGCGATGACGTTGTCGACGAGGGCCTGGTCGACGCGCGGGTCGGCGGCGTTGTTGCTGCCGTTGACGATTTCGGTGGGGAATTTGACGGCGAACCAGGGGGCGGGCTGGTCTGGGGCGGCGAGGACGCGGCCGTAGAGTTCGCCGTTGATGAAGTTGGCGATGCGGCCAAACATGAGGCCCAGGGGGACGACCATGCAGACGGCGTCACCGACGTTGATGACGGAGAATTTGTTCTTCCTGGACCAGAAGATAATGGTGAGGATGGTGAAGGCGACGCCGCCGTGGGCGGCCATGCCGCCTTCCCAGACTTTGAAGACGCCCCAATAGGGGAATTCGCTGGTGAAGCCGAGGAGGGAGTGCCCCTGGGGATAAAAGAGGCAGTAGCCGAGGCGGCCGCCGATGAGCACGCCAAAGATGCAGACGGCCAGGGCCAGGTCGGGGACGCGGTCGGTGGGCATGCGGAGCTGCCGCCCGGCGGAGGGTTTGGTGAGCCACGTGACAATGTAATAGCCCGCGACAAACCCCAGAAGATAGGCCAGGCCGTACCAGCGGATGCCGTAGCTGGAGGACCCGAAACGTACGAGGTAGGGATTGAGGTCATGGACCCACGTTGCCAGCATTAAGAAATCTCCGCGTTGCCTAAAAACTTCAAACTTCAGATCAGGGTGCCATGCCCTTTCCGCGCAGTTCGCGGAATGGGCATGTTTTGCGCGATGCTACACTTCTTCCGCCAGTATCTGGCTGAGCTGTCCGCTGACCTCGCTGATTTGGTCGGGGGTCAGGCGGGGGTTGATGACCTTGACGGGCTTGGCATTTTCGCCGCGGGGGAGCATGTTCCAGACTTCCGGCACGTTGGCGGCTTCGTCGGCGGAGACTTTCAGTTCCTCCATGCCCTCGTAGCGGAGGAGGCGTTTGCGCATCAGGATGAGGGCGAGGACGAAACGGAAGCGGACATCCTCGGGCGAATCCTTGTCCTCCAGGCGGGTGAAAAGGTCCACCAGCACGCTGTCATCGACGAAAAGTTTTTTCTTTTGCGTGGGGACGGGGACCTGGGTTTTCCAGAAGCTGAAAAGTTCGCCTTGGCCGCGGGAGGGGTCGGGGCGTTTGCCGGCGGACCAGCAGGTGTCGCAGAAATCAAAGCGCGCAAAGAGGGAGGGGCCGGCGGTCTGGGTGGCGGCGGCAGCGGTGGTGGAAGTGGGCTCGGCGGCCTGGGGGAGGGTGGCACCTTCGACAAGGGCGGCCCAGCAACCCGCGCCCGGGGGCATGGGGGCGGCGCAGGCGGCGCAGGCGGCGCTGGAGCGCCCGACATTCCAGGAATCTGTCTTGTTCATTCGCGACATAGCCCGACCATCCTACGGCAATATCCCGCGACTGAAAAGCGACCGCCGAGGCGGTATACTGCCGCCCATGATGACCATCCGCCCCGCCACGCCCGCCGACCTCCCGGCGATCAACGCCATCTACAATCATTATGTCCTTACGTCCACCGCCACCTACCAGACGGTTCCGTCCACGGAGGCCCAGCGGCGAGACTGGTTTGCCGGCCATGGGGCGCGCCACCCGGTTTTTGTCGCGCAACTGGGTGCGGATGACGCGTCGATTGTCGGCTGGAGTTCCCTTTCGCCTTTCCATGCGCGGGCGGCGTTTGACCGGACGGTGGAAAACTCGGTGTATGTGCATCCGGATCATCTGCGGCAGGGCCATGGGCAGAAGCTTCTGGGCCACCTAATAGATATGGCCCGGGGGCTGGACCACCATGCCATTGTGGCATTGATAGATTCGGAACAGGGGCCCTCGCTGGCGCTGCATGGGCGGCACGGTTTTGGGCAAGTGGGCCGGTTGCCGCAGGTGGGGCGCAAGTTTGGCCGCTGGCTGGATCTGGTTTACATGCAGTTGATTTTGTGAAATCCGCGCCGCGATTCATACAGTGAGCGTGGTCGCAACGATGGCGGTGCGCAGGCCGTTGTTGGGGTCGATGGCGTAGACGTCGACTTCGTAAGTGCCGGTGGAGAGCGTCGGCATCGGGATGGTGAACGCGTGGTTGGGCGAATTGAACAGGATATCCACGCCCGCGTTTGACTGGTACGCGACATACGTGCCGATCACGATGTTGCTGACGACCAGTTGCACATTCATGGCCGCGGTGGAAATGTCCGGGTCGTAGGCCCAACCGGCGATCTGCGTGGAATCGAGGCTGAGCAGTCCGCCCAGCGGCCGGTAGTTGCTCACCGTCGTCTGCGCCACCTTCACCGACACGGTGCCGAAGGATTCGACGGCGAACATTTCCAGCTTGTGGGGACCAAAGCCCAGCGGCGGCAGGT
>Ga0302320_10012560_pt1 | contig 17769 bp, 17 predicted proteins | sample Bog_T0_3_FD_202130 | JGI IMG/M metagenome (GOLD analysis project Ga0302320, IMG submission 202130) | Peat permafrost microbial communities from Stordalen Mire near Abisko, Sweden - Bog_T0_3 | ecosystem: Environmental > Terrestrial > Soil > Wetlands > Peat | place: Sweden: Abisko, Stordalen Mire...
AAAAGTATTGTTGAAGGACTTGTAGAACAGTCGTACAAAGAGCTACTGCCGATACAACCAAAGCTACAAGCCCAAATATGTTTTGACTCTCGGAGCTACTGAAAGTATTTCCCATGGCGAGGCTGCGAAGTTATGCGAACTCCGTGGGTTGTAATTTAATATACCGGAACTATACAGAAGGTTTGAGGTGTGGAATTGATGGCATGTCTTTCGAATTGGGGGGGAGGGGAGGGCACGAGGAGTAATGGAAAGATATAGGTGAGGTTGAAAAGTACCACGAGAAAGAGTCGTCAATGGTTGGGGTCTGCAAGTCAGCCCCAGTAGCTCAGCCTCATCCGAAAGAGAACTTGGCACAATTTCCGCAGCAAGCCACAGCCAGAAATAGATGCCTTTGAATTGCCATTGCGAATAAGTTATTGCTGAAATGTGTTGGTCAAGTGAAGTCAGGAACAAATTATGTCAAAAAGCTCACGTCAGGGGACTTGGCTGCGGATAGACCCGGTATTTTAGTTCGGGCAATTCTGTGGAAGCCTAGTAAAGCTTAAAAAGGGAAGATATAACCATCACCATATTTAGGACAATATTGTCATCATCAAGGCAATTGGAAGAATCTGCAGACTCCTTCTATTAATGTTCACCAAGTCGAAATTTCCAAAGTCCCAAAAGTTTGATAATAATATTTTGTGCCGCATCGCATTGGGAACTAAGCTACTATCCATAGCATGTTCTCTTCTGATGGTACAATTGCCGTCAGATTTTGCGAACCCAGTCTGTTGTACTTTGGAAAAGAAACGGCCCTATCAACGCCATGCAACAGAACTTCAAAGAAATGCCAAAATACACGCACCAGCTGCCTACGCAGATGTCCACCACGCCGGAGCCGTATGCAAAGATTGATGCCATGATAGTTTTTATGCAGAAAACGAGGGATGCTCGCCATGGAACGCGAATGGAGAAAATGACTCGATAATACAGGAAAGTTTTGTTGCATAGGCAGATCATTCAGAAAACCAAACCATCGCTCCGTGTCCAGACGAGAATACTATGCAACCTCCCATTCGGAATCTTGGACCTCCTTCTCAGTCTCAACGACGTCTCCATTCTCGACATGAGTGGTGGTCATATTCCAACGTTTACCAGGGCCGGTCGGTTCAATGACTTCAGGAGCACCATATTCTTTCTCCTCCGCCGGAGCTGGGTTGTCCTTAGGCTCAACTTGAGTCTTCTTCTTCCTCTCCTTTGCCTTAACCACGTTCCAGTTCTTCGAGTCTTCAATGGCATGAGCAATCTGCTCCTCCTCAGACAATTCCTGCCATTGGCTTCCAGCTAATTCGCTCTCAGAATAGAGTTCGGATGGTACTTCTTTTGTAGATGCTGCCGGCTTTTCCAAAGTATCGAGTAAGTCTCCATTTGCAGGAGCAGTGGCGTTGCTTCCGCTGGTTGGAGGTGTCCAAACAGAGGTCTTGGGTGCTTGGGATGCCAGAAATTTGCTTCCATCCTTAGCAGCTCTACCTTCTGCCTCTCTTGCTGTTCGTCTTTGCTTCTCCTCCTTGATCTTGCGATCTTTCTCCTCTTGTTCTCGAATCAATTTTGCAGCCTCGGCCTTTTGTCGATTTTGTCTTTGTTTTTTAGACTCGACCGGGACAAATGATTGTTTGACATTTTCCTTCTTGGGACGGACGGGGTTTGTTGGTTCGGTGACTCTCAAAATGGAAGGTCCTGAAGCAGCTGGCTCGAGCATATCGGAAATGTCACCATTGGCAACAGGCGTCAAATTGGTGGCACCAAATTCTGGGGAATCGATGGGAGAACGATCATCATCCGCATCACCTCCAGTGGCAGATGAGGCGTTGCCTCCATCAAACTCGCGAGTCACCTCTTTCTCCTGCGCTCTTGATTGTTTGACTGACTTTTGTCGATTGGCATTTGTATTTTTCGACGCCAGGACTGTGCCAGCTTGTCTTGCTGCTATCTCGCGTGCGAATTTGGCATTGTCGACTTCATCATGATCTGCATCGTCGGTGGTGAAGACTGTTGTCTCTGGGACATCTGGCTTCGTAACAGTCTGATTCTTCTTCTTCTTGTCAGACTTGACTGGCTTGTTTCCATCATCACTGGCGCTTTGTATCCCTTCCTTTCTTGCCTTCTTGGCCTTGGGATCCTTCCGCTGCTCGGTTGCTCTGCTTGCCTGCTTCTCTGCTGCTTGGCGACGCCCCTTTTGCGTCTTCCGACTGTAATGCACAAAGGAATAACCTAGGGTAAGGACAACAACCCAGCCAGCAACAGTGGTGAGAGTTGGCACATGGGTACTCATCGTGAAAAGATTTCGAAGATGTTGATGTGAACTCGGTTTCAATGCCGATTGTCCTCGATGACGAACGGGGTCCGCAGCTGGGGGGAAGGGATTTGTAGTGGAGAACAGGAAGAAGTCTGCAATGTGCGATGCGAGATTGAGGATTTTGTAAGTATTGTGGGAAGAACAATTGGCCTAGATATGGATGGCGGAAAAGAACAGATTTAGTGTAGGATAAAAGAGTGTGGTGGTGGTGACGAACGGCCCTTCCACCAGAAAGGTATCAGAAAGCCAGATCGAGGTGTGCTGAGCACTGTGATTGGTTGGCAGATACAGTGAAATAAAGTAATTCGTATTGGGGGGCTTTGTCAAGGATTGAATTGGCCGCGATGATGGGCTCTCCTCGGCTCCTAAAGACCTTAAGTAAGGGAACGGTAGCCGTAATTTCTCTGGGGCTAGGATTGAAGCAGTTTAAGTGATACCTCAATACCTAAGGCGTTAATAATGAATATCTATGGCGTAAATAAGGCATAAATGAGGTATATATAGGGCATATATAATGCATATATAATGCATATATAAGGCTTAAGTGATTTAGCGCGAGCTCGCTTGGCTGGAATTGCCCCGCCCCAAAAAGAGCCGCGCCGGGCGCCGATACTGATGCCTGAAGTGGGATGGGAGGAATTGCATCTAAGCTATAGAAGAATTCCTATGTTGTTATTGTACAACTATCCGACTCATCCATCGTCCCTATTCATTCACTGCCACGTCGATTTTATATATACCTACTTCTATAAAACAGATCAGACATATCTTATTCTTTCTTCTTTTCTTCTCCTCCTCCATAGCTTCTGTGCCACACCAATATGGCCTTGAACCGCATCATCATTGATACTGACCCAGGTATGCACTTTTTGAGAATCCATATTATCGTTCTCAAAAAATCTAACGCTAGCACAGGTGTCGATGACATCTTGGCTTTGATGTTAGCTTTAGCTGCTAAGCCAGAAGAACTTGAGATTCTTCTCATCTCCGTTACTTATGGGAATGTGGAAGTTCAGAGGTACTCCATAATGCCCAACATCTTACATATCTTTGTTGACCTTCATTGAAGCTGCCTGCGAAATGTGGTTGCTCTATTCCATGTCATAGAGAAAGAGCTAGCATGGCGAAGAGCCCGCGGCCAGCTTGAGGGTTTTGATGCTATGAAAGTCTCAAAACCCATTGTAGCCTTTGGCGCAAATCATCCCCTGGAGGATGATATTCTTATGGCCGATTATTTTCGTAGGTTCATAGCTAGCTACTTCTCTTTCAAAAGCTAATCCATTCAAGATGGTACCGATGGTCTGGCTGGAGTACACGAGAGCGTACGTATCTCTCTTCTAAATGCAAGCACAATTTCTAACAGAAAGCAGCACCCCCATCACTCCCCATCTGATGCATGGAAGACTTTGTTCCAACCACCGCCAGAAAACGCCACCCCTGAACAAATAGCAGAAGCTCGAGAGCTTGCTTCACCATCATCGTCATTCACAGCTTCTGTTACACCTGCGCATAAAGAGATTCTTCGCCTACTTCGAGAAAACCCTGTCGACACAATCACTATAGTATCTGTTGGACCTTTAACGAACCTGGCCCTAGCTGCAGCAGAGGATCCTGAGACATTTCTAAAAGCAAAGGAAGTTGTGGTTATGGGTGGTGCAATCGATGTTGAAGGAAATATTACCCCAGTTGCTGAATTCAACACATATGCAGATGCAGTTGCCACAGCCAGAGTCTTTGCTTTAACATCGCCAAACCCCAATTCTACAATGCCTCCTCCACCTCAAAAATTGTCCGCTCTCGGCCGATACCCGGCCAAGCTTTCAAGGCAGCTCAAGCTCACGCTATTCCCTCTCGATGTTACTACCCCCCATTTGCTTCAAAAATCAGTTTTTGACAAGAAGATTAAGCCGTTAATTGCAGCTGGAAGTCCTTTGGCTGAATGGACATCTGCTTTCGTACTCCGAACTTATGAGAAGATCCAATCCCTTACCCGAAGACAAGCAGACCCAGGATTTGAACTACACGATCCTCTGTGCATTTGGTATATGCTTACTCGCTCAGCACCGAATTGGATATTGGCTCCAAAAGCCCCCGAGGATATTCGAGTTGAAACTGCAGGTCAGTGGACTCGAGGGATGCACATCATTGATCGACGCAGCCGCAAAAAGGCAGGAGTCCCACAAGTCAAAAGCCCAGGAGCTATTGATATATCGAATCCTATGGACAACATTGCTAGCATCGATAGCATTGCTACTGCTGGAAACCTTGATGGAGAAGGTGGTGATGCACCAGGAGATAATGGTGGCTGGTTGGATAACAGAAAGGGTAACAGAATCGACAGGGTTATTGGTACACCTGGGGAGGATGCCTTTGGACCATATCTATTGGAAAGAATTTTTGGTTAACCTATGAATTCTTCCTAATGTCTTTCGCAAGGATTTAGAGGCACAAGAACACATAAGATGAAATAGACAGTATATTATTTAACATCTACATCACTTTTAAAAGTCCATAAATACTTGTTTCTAAGTGAGGGATAACATCCTAAGAGTTAAGAAATTTTCTCAATGCTCTTTAGCTGAGAATTACCCTAATCCATGCCTAATGACCAGGCACAGGCATAACGTCATCTATCATTGTATACAACGCCCGATCATGCCGTATCATTTCCATCCCATGTCTTGTTAAACTCTCTCAATCAACAGGTATTTTCATTTTCACATCTTAGACCTCACGACGTCGTAGAAGTATCGTATCCTCTAATCACCTTCATCAAGAATGCTTAACACCCCCAATCACTGCCCCTTTGACCTCCGTCCAGTTTATATCATCATCCGTCTCCTCATCCACCAAGCCTACCACCACGACATTGTCCCCTCTGATCAGATACAAGCCATGTGGAACCTCTCCTGACGCTTCAGGATCTTCTGGAGGACGAATGATCCGTTCAATGGTTTGAGTTAAAACCTACTCTTCTAATTAATACCGATTCATCAAATACTAAACTTTAAAGAGGGGAAACATACCAAATTCGTCTGTTGATCACAAGAAAGCAAAGTACCGACGAGTGTTCTCGAATCAGCGGTCAAGATTAACACCTTTTCTATCCGGCTGTCAGAACAGGTTGTAAGCTTTGTAGACACAGCTTTGAGTAAAGATGGTGGTAGGTGGGGGAAGGAGGTGGAAGCTCACTGTTGATATATGCCTGGAGAGACATGTTGAAAGGTGCGGGAAAGGGATCGCTGCCGGCTGTGCGGCGCGAGAGCGAGGAATTTCTATGGCAGCGTGGATTTTTGAGGATGAGGTTTATTCTCTCGCAATATTTCTTCGAGTTGCGTGGGGTGGCAGAGAATATTTGGAAAGGGAAAAGAATATAAATTTCCCCAATTCTACAGCAGACCTTCTTGTCCAAAAGGTGTCTGTGCGCAAAGGCTGACAGCCTTGTCTTTCTGCTGGGCACCTGGAGCTAACGATGCATTCCCGTTAAACATCAAGAATTATCAACGACGAGATCTCTACACAACGCATCTTATCTTCGCGCACTACTATTGACGGTCTTCACCGTCTCTGACCCCCCTAATTCTTCTAAGCAAACATGTCCTACTTTTTCTCTACCCCGGTAGATATTGACATTGTCCTGGAAGATGGAGACAATCGGCAGATGGTCGAAGTAAAGCTCGACAAGAACCGCAAAGACAAAGCTCCTCTCTACAAAGACGGCGAGTCTGTGAAAGGCCAAGTGACAATTCGACCCAAAGATGGCAAGAGATTAGAACACACAGGCATCAAGGTGCAATTCATAGGCACAATTGGTATTTTTCCACCACATGCCCGCAGAAAGAACCTGAAGAGAGAGCTGATGATGGACACCATAGAAATGTTCTTCGACCGCGGAAACCATTACGAATTCCTCTCCTTGGGTCAAGAACTCGCTGCCCCGGGTGACCTGCAGCACCCCCAAACCTTCGATTTCAATTTCAAGAACGTCGAGAAGCAGTATGAATCCTATAATGGTATCAACGTCAAACTGCGATATTTCGTACGGGTCACGGTTTCTCGGCGCATGGCAGATGTGATCAGAGAGAAGGATATCTGGGTGTACTCGTACAGGATACCGCCTGAGATGAATAGTTCGATTAAGATGGACGTCGGAATTGAGGACTGTTTACATATCGAGTTTGAATACTCGAAATCAAAATATCACCTCAAGGATGTTATTGTGGGCCGCATATATTTCTTGCTGGTCAGATTGAAGATCAAGCATATGGAATTATCCATCATTAGAAGGGAGACTACTGGAGCAGCTCCAAATCAGTATAATGAAAGTGAAACTTTGGTGAGATTTGAGGTTAGTAGGTTCTTTGGATTGTTATGAACTATACTGATATTCCGCTAGATTATGGACGGATCTCCATCAAGAGGTACAGCCCCCTTTTTGAGGCGAGTGGACTAAATCCTAACGAAGTAAATAGGAGAAACCATCCCCATCAGACTCTTCCTAGGAGGATTCGATTTAACGCCTACATTCCGCGAAGTGAACAAGAAATATTCCACCAGATATTACCTCAGTCTCGTCCTTATCGACGAAGGTCATTCCCCTTCATCAGGACACTCGAGCATGAAAGACATCAGCTGACACCGTATAGACGCCCGAAGATATTTCAAACAATCCGAAATCGTTCTTTACCGCCAACAACCCGAAATCGCCGCTGCACAAGGTCAACAGACCCAAATCTCTGGCGCACCACCTCCAGATAGAGCTTTACCAGCACCTGTACAAGCACAGAATCAGGCACCTGCAGTTCCAGCATAGAGAGGCTTGACTAAAGGAGATATTGTAAAATAGAGCGAATGAGATACGGGCATCATTCATGGTAATCCAAATTAACATTAACAATTCATACCGCAATTCATGACTATTAAATCCTTTCCATTGCTGCCTTGCTTTTCGCTATCTCATACATTATCCTTTACAAAAAGACTCTTGAGACTCTTGAGACCTATTCCATGATGACGCCTTTCCGCTAAAATTTAGAATCATGCCTAAGGATGCTGGCCAATGCCTTGCCAGCCCGATTTACAAAACATCCATATCCTCCCCTGCAAACGAAAACTGATTATTCTCAATCGCCGCAATACGATCCAATTCCTCTTGATACTCCCTTCGAACATCCATCAAAGTAACAACTTTCCTCTTTCCCTTTACCTCACCATGTTTCTTATTCGGCAAATCCTCAGATAGAATCCATGCATGTTTGGGATCTACACAACTGAGTGCATTGATAACAGCGATGTATTGTTTCGTCACTGGCGTTTCTAAATCGTTATCACCGAGTACACGATCTCCTTCTCCAGATTGCTGGAGTCTTTGAAGGCGTTCTAGGGAGATAGTTGCTGCGCCGCGGAAATCAGAGCGTGCGATTCGCCACGCATACAGGATTTTATGATATGGCACGCCAACATTCACTTCAACGATGGTTTGGCATTTCTGTGCCAGAATTTCGTCGACGTGGTCTTGGAGGCTGATAAAGGGTAAGTCGATGAGTTGGGACGCGTATGAGGCTTCACACATTTTGATTACGAGAGTTCGGAGGGATGAGAGTTGGAGGGCAGTATCAGTGAGCAGCGTTAGGGCTGAGTAGGCGACATCGTATCGTGAGGTTTGGATGGCGGCCGCAAAAAGTCGACTGTGCATTTCCGTACGAAGTTGAGAGGCTTGGATGTCTTCATTCTTGATAAATTGAAGAGCTAATCTTGTGAAATCAATTACGAAGGAATGGATCTTCTCTTTGTCGTATAGATAAACGATGTGGGAATAATATTCCGGTAGACCTGCATTCAATAGGCGCTTCTCGGTCTCGTCCAAAAAGCCCGCACTTCGGTATTCTGAATGCTTGGTCGAATCGGGATATGCTGAAGATTTGTTAGCCATGTTACATCTATCAAAGAAGTAACTCACCCATTCCAAATGCTGCTTTCTTGAAAAGATGAGCAGCAGTGAAGGGATCATTTGAGGCAAGAGATACCCTGCCTTGAATATAAGTTGAGAAAGCATCATCCTCAGTGAACTGATTAAATTGCATCGCCAAGTCGGCTCGATCATGCTTCAATAAGAAACATTGAATCACCGCTGGAGGAGCCTCGGATTTACTCTCAGGAGAACATGTATCAATGATGAGATTCGTGAGAGCTGAAGACATTGACACCCCACTTCTCGTATCGAAGCCAAAAAGATGTCTTAATACGCCTTCGAGAACAGTAACTGTCTCTGACGGCTTTTTGTTAGGGTTAGAAGACTTCTCCGTCAGAGAATTCGATCGTTCGCGTTCAACTCTCGAAATAGGAATCTCAATCTGGGTTCTTGCTAACCAGGCAATCAGCTCAAGTTTCTTGAGCAAAACCAAAAGCTGGTTATAAACTTGGGAGGTTTCGAATTGAGTTCCTTCTTCCCCGTGGTTGATCTCAGCTTCAATGAGGATCAGAAGATATAATTGATCGAGGCATATACTTCGATGCAACTCAACTATCTCTTGAATGCCTTTAACAATGAGCTTTTTCCCAAATTCAGCTAGTGGGTTTTCTGGTCTCTTGTCCGTCTTAATCTCGACCATGGCATCCACAAGGGTTTCGTAGACATGAAGCGTAACATTTTTGAATCCACCCCCAAGATTCGCAACTAATTGTGCATAATCTTCATCCGTAATTTGGTTCGCAAAGTCGCTTTTGTCATAGAATGCTCTCATCCGCATCGAGGCAACATATGATGGCTCCTCGAAAAGTTCTCCTAATATTGCCGAATCGCAGCTGTGAAGAAGCTGGCCTGATAAAGTTTCCCGAAATGCAGCCCCAGCAGTGACAAGAGTTGATACATACTCTGTCCCAGCGGGTGGACTATCTGGATTATGCCATATTCTCTCAACTTCGCTGCATTCTCGAATAGCGGAAATACCATCAGCCGAAATTACCCAAGGCATATTGCCTCTTGGATCAATAACTAACGACAAAGCTTCACCTCGTTGCTTGTTCAATTCTACAAGCAGTCGATAAAAACGTCGCCACTGGGAATCGGTTGCTGTGCGGAACTGCTCATAGTCTATACCTCCATCAGAAGCTCGACCTAGGCTCACGACCGAAGCTATCGTGGAGCACATTCTCTCCGCCAAAGGACCGGATTTATCCGACTTCTCCTTCTCCTTCGTTGTGCCCTTCTTTGAGTTGTAGATGGATAATCCAGTTTCTATTGTAGCTCGAGTAAACCTGCCGGGAAACAAGATATACTCTAACCACTTATCAGTACCATCAGATGGATCCCCTTGGAAAACTGTTGGCAGAGGAGCCTGAGCTAGAGTCTCAGTGGCCATTGCCTTCCAGTCATCTTTCCATGCTCGGTCAATGTCGTTTCTAGCACCACTGTGGAAATCGAGCTTTTGCACTCTGTATGTTGTATTGTTCTTCCATAAAGTCCAGACGATAAAAGAATTAGAGTTCCAGCCATCTATGAGAACCGAGAAGTCGGCCAAAGTCCAAACATCTGCGCTGGGGGCTCGAGGCACCAAAGCTTTGTCAGGAAACATGTCTTCCAAGGTGATATTGCCTCCCATTTCCACAGCAACGCTCCAGAACTTGAATTGTCCTATTCCAAGAGGAGAGTATGTCACACAAACATCGCTCAAATCAGCCTGGCTTGTACTAAAAACCTTCACCAATTGTGAGAATGAAGGATCGATGATTGATTTCGTGATAGAGGGCGGTTCATTGTGTTGGTTTAGAATGTCCACTGTGAAAGCAATCCGGCCTGTCTCCATGTTCCATATACGAAGCTTATGATCTAGCGACACAGTAAAAACGTAGTTCGTTTCATCGATTTTTGTAGATGGTGAGGCTATTGAAGTGGCGGTTGGTAATTCCATATTAATATCACGATATTTGATGCTGTCTGCTCGGAATGAAGAAATCATTTGTCTTAGCGTCGACCCAAAGCCCCCGTGGCTGTAGTGTGTCTCTTTCCAATCTGCTCCTAAGACTTGTTAGTACAGCGCAGAAAGCATTTTGAAAGAACTTACCATCTCCACCAGATATCCTGTCTAATTTGAGAAGACTGCCGTCATGGTTCGAGAATAACAACTCATTTGCACTCAAAGCAACCAATCTGTGAGGATGCTTGAAACTGAAAGTAGCTGAAGCATATGATTTGCACCAGTCTCCAACGTTATCCTCCGTACTAGCTGGCTTGCGAAAAAAGTCTGGGCGCAGACTCAAAGTGATAATGTGTTTTGATTCTGTGTAGACAAATGCGCTGAGAACATCGTGGTCTTTGGAATCCGAGAAAGCAATACAGCCTGGTTGGATTGGACTTGGTAAGGTCAACCGCAGTGTAAGGTTCGCATCATCTGTAGCTACCACTTTGGAGACATCGATAGTTCGTATGGAGAGCACAGTTCCTCCTTCAAGAACCCTCCAAAGATAGCTTCTGGGGAAACTGTCTGATGTGCGATGATAAATGGAGGCGGCTGTAGCTAGATGCTTCAGCCGGAAGCTATCATCGTCTTCTGCGATTGGGATGTCTTCGATAACTTGGGATCGTTTTTGTGTGTTTCTTGCGCCGTGTGCTGGTAAACGGATGGATATCGTAGAATGCTCAGTGGCTGGATCTAGATTTAACCGCGTCTCCTTGTAGGCATAGAAAGGTCCTGGGTCGGCCATTTTATCTCCATCAATACGAATGCACTGACGAGGTTGTAGAAGCCTTCAAAGGCTGGCGCATTTAACCTTTTTTTTTTTTTTTTTTTTTGGAGGAATCGTCGCGTTGTTGTTGAAGGAACGTGCCTGCCAATTTTTGAGCGGCTGCCGCTAGCGAACAATTTTGGTCTCCTCCTTTTCAACCAACAAAGCTTCTTTAGAGGTGCACATCAGATGAAATTCGTCGCTCATATGTTTCCAGTCTATAGGTAGCTATACACAATGATTTAATTAAGTACTCATGCCAAGCCAAAAATAATTCTTCCCACTCCAAAGCATCCATCCCATGCACGCCACTTCAATGCAAAGTTAAAAGAGGCGCTCCAGAGCCATATACCTTGAACCTCATAACAGACATCATCGTAACAGAAGCCCTCTTCATAATCCCTAATCCTTCTCCAAATCCTTGGGGCTTGGATCACCAATCCCATCCTCATTGATAGCAAAGAGACAATCGCTTTCTGGTAAGCATGGACTGTCGTAAATCTTACAAATTCTCGTCTCTCCACGACCCTTCTTAAGACTCAATCTAGTGGTACTCGCATGTGCAATGATATTTCCTCCAATTGGCTTCTTGGGATCCGGATTGAACATAGCACTTGGTCCTCCATCGACTTGAGCAACGACCTGGTTGGTAATGACAACTGCGATACCAAATTCATCTGCTAATCGTAAGAGCATTCGCATGAATTTTGCCAAATGGGTTTGTCTAGATGAAAGTTCACCACGCCCCACGAAATCTGTTCGGTATAGGGAAGTAGCACTATCGACGATGAGCAGAGAAAAACGAGTCTCGCACATCATAGACGAAGCTTGGTTCAGAAGTTGGAGTTGATGGTCAGAGTTGTAGGCCCGGGCGTATGCGACGTTGTCGAGTACTTCTTCACCAGAGAGCCCATATCGATTGGCTACAGCCAGCAGACGGACTGGTCTAAATGTTCCTTCAGTGTCAATGTATAAGCATTTGCCCTCTCCGCCCCCCATATCAAAAGGAAGTTGACAGGTGACTGCTAAAGTATGGCAAATCTGACTCTTCCCAGTTCGGAACTCCCCAAAGATTTCGGTGACTGATCCTGTCTCGATGCCTCCAGCTAATAGTGTATCAAGCTGCTTGGAACCAGTCGTGATTGAAATTAGTTCGCTTCGTCGTTGATGCATTTCCGTAGCTGTAGTGAATCCCATGGGAACAAGTTTGGATGCTGCGCTGTATTAGCTATGCCCATAGTCGGAACGCTGTTGCTGAACATACCTTCTGTCAAGATCTTCGTAGCCTTCTGCTCCGAAATACCTTTGATTTGCTCCAGAATTCTGCGAGGTGTATATGCAACAGATTCAACCGTATTGTAGCCCGCTTCAAGAATCAGTTGAATATCCCTCTTTGTTAGACCTGCGACGCCCTACATCGTATTCGATATCAGATCTGCAAGCCTCGGATAAAGAGAGAAACTTACCTCCAGCGTCTGCAGTGGCGTTGGAGCACCAGGTCCTCCTACACCAGATTCTTCCATTCCCGATTGGGAGTCTGAGATTTCTTCGGAAGCCATCTTGGATAGCAGGAATTCTCAATAGCGACAGCTGTATCCCAAGTCTCCGTAGATGCGTTGTTAAGAAGTTGTCGGATGATACCTTGGTAGGCATGAATCGTGGCGCGTCGAAGCATGGTAAACAAAATAGTAAGTTCGCGCGGTCGCACGTGCACTAGAGACTTTTGATTGATAATTCTTCTGGGTCTAAGCTTAGGTCTTTCCCTATGCAATCGCTTCTTCATTAATGTCATACATTCATTCATTAGCGGTCTAAGTGAAGCTCTAGCTACAGAATTCAAGCAAATTTTATGCGTATGATTTCCAATAGAATTGTGAAGTGCCCACACCTACTTGTCCCCTTCCCATATATGGATCCTTTTATGTATACTGCAAGTAATACCATGTTAAGTGTACTCTATCCGCCGATGCTTGTAAAACCCTTCTGGTTTTCCGAGCTTTCCATTTAATGCGGTTCTCATATGATATCCCGAACGCCTCATTCCAATAGAAACCACAAATGGTAACTTAACGACGGTCCAAGTTGCTCGAACGTCTAATGGATGCCATCGACCACCTTCCTTTCCTTGAACCCTTTCTTGCCTCACCCGATTCCTCGTTGTAATCTAAGTTTTCTGCGCGGACACCATCTCTGCCTTCTCCTTCCGCCGGCGTTCCAAAGGTCCCAGCCGGTAGAACCTCGAAGCCTGAATTGACCTTTCTTACTGATTTGTTCATATGAAGTTGGCCTACACCTGGAACGAAAGTTGGCGAAGGAGAACGAGTGTAAGGTAAAAGGGGTGCACTCGTATCGACGGAAGCTCTGTGGCTAGGACTGCCTCCAGCTGGTGTTTGTGCTGGCGATGATACTTCCGTTGGAGGAAATAGCGGAGTCGCGAAAGGATTGGATTTTTCTCTTTCCGGAGATCCTAGCGGAATTGAGAAATACCCATCTTTTGATTGATTTGGCTGCATAGAGACTCGAAGTGGTTGCACTGCTATTTTTGGAGAACTTTGAAAGCCCAAGCCAGGAGTAGAGTATCGTGGCGATGGACGAGGCAGTTTCGTATTCGAAAGAGTTGTATCAGACTCGTCGGATGTCCCGGACGACCGTTCATTGTCAGCAGCTGCAGCAGTATCCGAAGAAGACTCTACTTCCTTTCCTTTCTGGAGATTCCCACGCGGCTGATGGGTATAAACTTTCCTTGGTGACCTTCCTTCAAGGTGTTCAAGCGTCTCTTCATTGTACTGAGATTCGTCCCGGGTATCAAATCGTAGCTGGGAAGATCGCCGTGGCTTGTAAGAAAACTGTGTACGGGATTTCGGCCTTTCTGAGCCATCCACATTGTCATTTCTATCATTTGATGCGACCCTTGAAAGTGGAGGTGGGAAGCTTTGCCTAGACCTGCTTCGATGCGGTGATGATCGTGGTTGGTTCAGAGATATGTCCATAGACTTACGGGGGGGACTCATGGTGGCATACAAGCCAGGGGAGCTATCTGAGGAACTTCCTTCGAGGTAGGGGGTTTTGAGTATACTTGGGGTAGGTGTGTTTGATCCCGATATCCAGATACCGTCCACTTGAATACCGCTTTGTATAGCTCGAATGCCGAATGGAACTTCATGAGTATTTTTTGGCCCGATGAATTGGCCGCTCCTTCTCAACTCTAGAATCTTCATTCTTTTCTCTTCATCGACCAATTCTTGCTTTTTTAGCAGTCTACTCATCCATAACAACTTTCCGTAACCTAGAAAAAAGACGCCGGCTATAGCTACCGCAAGAACCTGAGAATTGTTAATGACTTGAATCGTTGACGAGAGATAGAAATATTGCAAGTACTCACAAACGTCATCTTCTCCCATAATTGCCAGTCGTTGAAGAATGATATAGCCATGTTGATTTCCACTGTGAGGCAGTGCACGGCTAACCCGAAAGATGTTGAAAGAGAATGGAGTTTAGAATTTGTAGAGAGGCGGGCGGAGATAGTTATAGCTATAGAGAAAATAGGAGAGCGAAGGCGGATGCGCAAGGTAGTTTTAGCACTGTAAAATCCCAAAATGAATCAACGCCTAGAGTCACCACGTGGGAGAGTCGAAAGTGTCGATTTAATCAATGAGTAAAGTGAGCATACGCAATCATCACATCCAGAAAGAGCAGCCTCGCACCCTCGCACCCTCGCACTCTCGCAGCTGTATTGCGCTGATGTCGTGACGCCAAACGTGGAAAGTACGACGAGGATTCACTTCAACCGGGAACGTCAAATCGGAAATGTAACATTAACCGCGCTATCAGAAATACTAGGTACAGTCTGAAGTGGCGCAAGATCGTGGTGGACAGACAGGATGTTGTGGCTGTCGTGCTCTGGTGGCTTTGGACTGGGCCGCTGGAAGAAACGTCGATGGTCTTGAAGATCTTCAACGATCCTCTTTTCCAGTCGGTACCGTACAGGACAAGCAATTACTCTACCGATTAATCCCGATTCGATGAGATGACTGCCAACAGGATCTGTCAAGCGAAGCTTTTTTCCTTCTTCTTCTTTTTTTCCCCTCCCTCTTCCTCTTCCTCTTCCTCTTCTTCTTCTTCTTCTTCTTCTTCTTTTACCGGATCAACTGCAGCTCAATATACGGGTTAAATGTGGTGGGTAAATTTGGCAGATCTCGCGCAAGCCATGGAGATGCAGCTGCACAGGTATGGTGTTGCAACCTGAAAGGGATTGATGGTACACAAAGCACGAAATAATGAACAATAAATCCGAACTTAGAAGGTGCCAGTCAGAGTAAGTGTGCTGTCTTCGGAAATGTGCAGATTGTCATACCCAAAGTATTGGATTAACGTGGAGTTCGAGTATAAGCCTTTCTGAGAATTCTCCGAACGATAGACGAAACGGGCTCAATCTCTTAGAGAAAAGGAACTCTAATAAACAAATGTAGCGAAAGAGGACGAGGGGTTGTGGTGGTTGTGGTGGTTGAGATGTAGAAGTAGGTAACTTCTTGACGTTTATTTATTTTTGTATTCATTCAGAGGCGGGAAGGCTTTCATCAAGGCTAATGCTTTGGACTGTGTCGAAACAACGAACCTCCTACGCTACTCTGGTTTCATGGCTCGTATCTGTGCCTGCATGGAACTAGGTTATTGAGCAGTCAGCTCCAAAGCACGCAAGGCTGGGTACGCCCGCTGGGGCAAGCACACCATGCCAAGTACTACCATGCAGTGGGAGCGTGGAGGGGCCAAGGAAGTGTTCCTCATTTGCTGCACATCTGGCGCATGCCTGACCTATAGCTACCCTCTTTAAACTTTCTATCGATCAGATCAGATGTTGATGCGCTGTTTTGTCTTGGTAGTTATTTTAGGGTTCGTTCGTATGTGTCAAAGCGCCTAGTCGCAACGAGTTCCCTCTCAGCTCCCTATTAATATTGACGCCACCCCGTGCCCCATGAGGATCGTCTTCATTGGTAACCCCAGCTTTTCGCCATGAGCAGTATCGTGGAGAAAGTGGCTCATGGAAGCTCGAGGCACTCGAGCTTTCCATTTTGAATCAAATTGAAGCAGGAGATTCTTCAGCGCTACTACCAATGCGTATACTTCGGACCCCAACTAATCCTGCCATGGCCAAAGAAGCCTGTACTATACTTGCACCATGCACCGGATTGTCTAACACAGGCAAATCCCTGAGGTAGGAAAAAGCAATTCTAGTTGATTAGGGCAGGGCAAAAGTGACAGCTGCTTATCGAGCTTTTCGAAGACAGAAATTAAAAGCTTCTTGCAGATGTGAGACTTTGATGCTGCCAGTTTCGAAGGGCCGAATACGTCATGCATTGGCAAAGGTGTGGTGTGGACCCTGAGCTTTATTATCTGAGCGAATCCACAAAGTCTGTTTGCTGATTGCACAAATGAGACAATACAGATTTTCTCCCAAACCCTCCGACACTCGCAATGCTCTTTTGCTATTCAATCATATATATATATATACACATATGCATGTAAATTATATATCGTCCGCACCCAAGGCCGAACAGCCGAGGCCAACATTAGGATGGGCTCAAGCCCTGACCTTATGTTTGCAGTAGTCACCCGTGACCAGATCTGCAAATAGCAAGGGTCGACAGGGTGAGCCAATCAATCAAGTACTGTTCAAAGACGTCAGGGTCAGAAGAGTGGAATTGCATCTGTAGCTTTAGATCTCTTCATGACTCCGCATATTCATTCTCTCACGAAACGTCCGCAACTATTTTTTGTCCGTTCATAGTTGATAACGTATTACATCCCACGCATAAAACATGGCGCCATTCCGAAACCTTTTTTCAAAACGACCGGACGTTCAAACTGGATTACAGCCAGCAGAAGAGAACGTCCGTGCTGTATCGCCGAATGGTATTCGTCCAACATTCGAGAAAGTTGATACGACTGGATCAAGGTCCTCTTCCATAAGTATTAATAAGCCTCAAGAGCCTCCTGAGTACAAAATGAGTGGTATGTGGCAACCTTTGGCATGTGTTAACATGAAAAGGAATCGTCTAATCAATCCCTTTAGTCGTCAGCGATAATGGGGTGTATCTTCCAGTGAGTTGATCTGGCTATGATTAAGGAAGTATCTACTTATCATTCATTAGCCCTCACCACCAGACAAAAAAGGCTTTCAATGGTCTAGACGAGGGAACCCCTCTTCGGCATCGGTCAACAGCCAGACAGAAATTGAGGCGTTCCCTATATCTCGAGAATCATTCGATTCATACAGAAGATCATTTGTGGGTGCTTTCTGATGCTTAAGTTTGCCGGAAGACCAATTGCTAATCTCTAACAGGATATATCAGCCCGATCACCTATTACCCCAATTGAGTTTCAGAGACAAAGTCTTGACTCTGCTAGAATACCCCGACTCCCGCGATCTGCCGTCAACGAGCGCCGATTTGAAAGACAACCTCCTACGGCAGAAGAAGGTTTCGAGGATGTAGGGCTCAACGATGATCAGAAACATACGAAGAAGAAGGGTTTCTTCGCGAAGTTTGGAGATGATACAGAGACAAGCTCTACCTTGGGACGATTCCACATCGGCAGAAAGAGAGGGCAGAGCGGGGTAGGAGAAGAACTTGGAAATATACAGCCCCCTGGGACTGCTGGTTCGGCAGAGATCAAGGAGGTTCGCTAAGAAAGGTATTTTGCCATACGTT
>Ga0302320_10012565_pt1 | contig 17765 bp, 11 predicted proteins | sample Bog_T0_3_FD_202130 | JGI IMG/M metagenome (GOLD analysis project Ga0302320, IMG submission 202130) | Peat permafrost microbial communities from Stordalen Mire near Abisko, Sweden - Bog_T0_3 | ecosystem: Environmental > Terrestrial > Soil > Wetlands > Peat | place: Sweden: Abisko, Stordalen Mire...
CACGGCCACGATCGCCACCGGTTGCAGTTCTCGAGCCAGAGCGACGGCGCTCAATCCGATGTTCGCTCCCAAGTCGACCAGCAGAATCGGAGCATTCCGCGCGATGGCCTTCGCGTACGGCGTGTAGGCATGCTCCACGAAAATCTCCTCGAAGACCTTTCTGTCCGTCGAGTTCCGACGCAAGACGACCGACGTCCCTCCGCGCATTTGATATTCCCGGGTGCCGGTTGCGGCCGGACCGCGCCGACCGAGTAGCGCCTCCACTGCCAGATCGAATCCGTAATGGATCTTACTCGCGAGCGTCAAATCGCACTCGGCAATCCGCCGGAGTTTTCTGTAGCGTCTTCTTAACCCAACGGCAGTCAGCCCAATGAAAATAACGCTCGCAATCGCCATAGACACCCGTAACGTAGTGCGCCGTGTTCGCCGGATCTCTCAGGGACGTTATCGTAGAAGCATGTCCGTCTACGACGATCATAAGGCCGCGCTCGAAGAATACGAATTCCGCATGGGGCTGGAGCGCGGACGTTTAGCCGTGACGCTCGACCTGGTCACCGACGCGCTCGTGCTCGTCGGTCAGCACGGCGTCTACTGTCAGAGCGCCCGCCAACCCGGCAAACCGACCATGGATATACAAATGATCCAGCAAAGCCTGACCGGCGCTAAGGAACTGATCGCCAGCGTGATGACCGAGATCCAGAGGAAAAAGCGCGAGTTACAGTAGCGGCGCCTGGCGCCGCGAACTTATAAGTTCTGCAGGAACGGATTGCGATCCTTCTCGCGTCCAATGGTCGTGTTCGGGCCATGGCCCGGGATGACGATGGCGTCCTCCGGCAGCGGCAGCAATTGATTTTTGATCGAGCGTAGAATCTGCCGCCCGTCGCCACCCGGAAGATCCGTGCGCCCGATACTGTCGCGGAATAAGGTATCTCCGGCGACCAGTTTGTTCTCCGCCGGGATCCATACCGCAACGCTCCCTTGCGTATGCCCGGGAGTTTCCAGAATCTGAAAAGTCGAATCTCCCAGGGTCAGACTTACGCCTTCGCGCGCTTCCGCGTCGATCGTCGTCTTGGACGGATTTTCCATGCCGAGCCAGGCGGCCTGTACGTCGAGGTGGTCATATAACTCCTGATCCCTGGCATTCATGAGCACCGGCGCACCGGTCGCGGCCTTCAGCTTCGCCGCGCCTCCGATGTGATCGATGTGCGCGTGCGTGATGACGATCGCCTTCACCTTAAGCTGGTGCTTCCGCAGGATGGCGAGCACGCCGTCGATGTTGTCGCCCGGATCAATCACGATGGCCTCGCGCGTCTGCTCGTCCCCAAAGACCGAACAGTTGCATTGCAACGGGCCCACGGGAAGAATTTCGTGAATCATAACCGATTGTATGCCCGAGGTCCGATTGTACGCCCGAACCCCGATTGTATACTCGGGGTATGCCACTGACCCAGGCGATGTACATTCGCCCGCAGTATCTTTTATCTTTGCCTGCGGTCCGGCGTCCGCATATCGGAGCAATCCTAGCGTTCCAAATCGATATTTTTTTGCAAACGTGCCCACGCTCGGCGCACTACTGTTTGTGGCTCCACAACAAGGCATGTTCAGTTTTGCGTATTTTCGAAGCGGCGCTGATTGGCAGCGCAGTCCCGGCGACTTGCGCAACTCCCGGCCGCGCGAGAGTGTCGGGTTCGCTATGAGCGCCGGATACAAAGGTCTACGGGAGACCGCCGCATGGCTCGATCTTTCCGGACGCGGCAAAATCCGCGTTACGGGCGAGGATCGCGCGCGTCTGCTGCATGCCATGTGCTCGCAAAATATAGAGGTGATGCAGCCGGGCGACGGGGTGTACGCGTTTTTCTTGAACGCGCAAGGGCGGATTCTGGCCGATGCGAACATCTTCTGTTTCGACGATCATTTCCTGCTGGACACGGAGCGCGAAACGGCACGCAAAGTTTTCGAACATCTGGATCGCTACATCATTGCCGATGACGTCACACTGGCGGATGACACCGACACCACCGCGACGTTGGCCGTCGAGGGTCCCGCAGCGGAGCGCGTTTTGCAGGAAATCTGCGCCCAGGACGAAGTGTTGCTGCCCGTGCCCGCTGGCGCGACTGTGCCGTGGAAGGGCGCGGTTGTCGCCAGAGTCGATTTTACCGGAGCTCCGGGATATTTCATCTTCCTTCCCGCGAGCGCGAAAGACGAATTTGCCGGCAAGCTTTCCGGATTACCGCAAGCGGATGCAGACGAAGCGCGCGTCGTGCGCATCGAAAACGGGCGTCCTCGTTATGGCGAGGAAATCACGGAGCGGTATCTGGTGCAGGAAACCGGACAACTGCGCGGTGTCCACTTCAGCAAGGGTTGCTATCTCGGCCAGGAAATTGTGGAACGTGTCCGCAGCCGCGCGCAAATCCATCGCGTCCTGCGGCGGTTGGAGCTCGATACGAAAGAGCTTCCGGCGGCGGGTACGAAACTTAACTCGACCATGCCGGGCGGCACTCCCGGCGGGACGCTTGGAAGCGCTGCGAGTGCGGAAGCAGCCGAGATTGTGAGCAGCGCGTTTTCGCCGGCGCTCGGCAAAGCAGTCGCCTTGGCCTACGTGCGAACGCCCTTTGCCGAACCTGGGACCATCATTGACACCGGGTCTTTCACGGCTCGCGTGTCCTGATCTCGCGGACATCTCCTAGCGTTCTGGTTCTAGTGTCCTGAGTCGTTAATTCGCCACACTATTAACCGGCCCCATCCCGTAAGGGTGGGGCTACTTTGGGACCAGCACTAGCCCCGGGCTGACGCACGGGGCTGGCGAGGGTCTTCCACATCAATCGAAATTATCCGTTGAATTAACGACTCAGGCCACTAGCGTTCTGACGGGTGAGTTTCGGTCTCCACCGGGAACACGTAATCTTCTCCCGCCGCATGGATGATCAACTTTCCCTCGCCGAGAGGCTTGCCGTGATTCGGAAAAAACACGGCGCCATCGGTCGATTGTCCCGGCGCGAGCTTGGTCGTCGGGAACGAGATGGCCGATGCTGCCGCGCCCGCTTTGAGCTTATTGGAGCCGACTTCGCCAAACGCGTTTTTGCGGCGCGACTCATAGCCGTTGGTCGAATGAAACTGCGTGTTGTTGTACAGATTCGCCTCGTAGGCGGTCACCAGTTTGATCACATCTCCCCGCGAGCCTTTGGCGATTAACTTATTAATGACGGTCGCCGCCGGCAGGGCTTGCACGGAAGAGCCGTCGGCGTGTTCGAAGCGGCAATCCTCGGGGCGGACAGTCCAGGAGACCGGCGATCCGTTCGAAACGGCCACTTGTAAAATTGCGTAGTCGCGAATGCGCATCGTCAGTGGCGAAAACATGAGGGTCACGCCATTGTGCGTCAGCGCTTTGTACTTCAGTCCGCCGGACTCGAAATCGATAATCTGCCCGCGCGCCGGGCCAGAAACTCCGAATGCCAATAGCGCGGTCAAAACGCGCACAAAATTTCTCATACCTGCCGCCTTTAGTGTAAGCCCGCCCGAGGTGTAGCGCCAAAAAAGCGCCGCGTACGATCGCGCATTCCTCGGCGATTTGCCGACAGCACATTCGGCCAGTACCGTAGTGGCATATTCATATTCCTGTAATTGATTCGTCACACCTCCTCGGTACCCTAAAAACTCACAGGTCAAATTTCTTTGGGGGGTTCAATGAACAGAACGACTAACAACCGGCTACGTGTATTTGCTGTTACCGCGGTGGCGCTATTGTGCGCTACGGTGCTCTTTGCGCAATCGAACGCTAAGGTGTCGGGCACTGTGCTCGATCAGGCGGGGAAAGCGGTTCCGAACGCGACGGTGGTTGTGAAGAATGACAACGCGACCCTTTCGAGGGGCGCGCTGACGGATAATCAAGGCCATTTTGAAGTCACTGGACTGCCAGCCGGAGCTTATGCGGTGGAAGTGACGGCGTCGGGATTTGCCGTAGCCGACCGGTCCGGAGTTGTGGCGAGCCTTGACCCGCAAGAGCAGACTTTCACGCTGGCCGTCGCTTCGCAGTCTTCCTCGGTGACGGTGGAAGCCGTCGTATCGCTCGCCGCGCAACTTGCGCCCGCGGGTAACACGCTGGATGCGGTCTCGGCGAAAACCGAAATCTCCGGCGACTTCATCCACAACTTTGAAACACCCGTCGCCGATTTCGGCGAGTACGTCAACTATGCCCCGGGCACCTATACGCTCAGTCCCAACGGCACAGGACTTGGTCAAGGCAAGACCTTTTTCCGCAGCTTCCCCAACGGCGACTACACCATGACCTTCGACGGCGTCCCTTTCCAGGACACCAACAGTGTTTCGCAGCATAGCTGGTCGAACTTCCCAGCGCAATGGATCGGCGGAACCGAATTCGATCGCAGCCCCGGCACGGCGTCCACCGTCGGACCGGCCAATTTCGGCGGTTCCATCAACCTGCAATCGAAGGAAGTTCCCGTCACGCAGGATATCCGCATCACCGAATCGTATGGCTCTTTCTCCACGAACCTCTTGCAGTTGGATTACGATTCCGGCCTGTTCGGCCCCGGCGATAAGAGCAGCATCACGCTCGGCATTCACCAGATGAAGTCCGACGGATATCAGACCTTCAATTATCAGAAGCGCGACGGCGGCGACGGCAAGTACTTGTTCCGCTTCTCGCCGCACACCTACATCAGCGTGGTCGGCGGCATGGTCGACCTGTGGAACAATACGCCGGGCACGGGCAATCTAAGTCGCGCGGAACTCGCCCTGTTCGGCCCCAACTTCCTGATGACCAGCACGCCGTTTGTGACCTCAGGTTCGCCGTCTAACACCATGGGCATCGCGGTCGGCCAGCCCGACCCGCTGTTCTATGGCTTCGAAACCTACCACGTGCAGACCGATTTCGAAAATGTCAACTTCAACAGCGATCTGGGCGATGGCTGGAGACTCGACAATAAGCTGTTCACCTACCGGTATTGGAATAAGGAATACTACAACAACTTCTCCTACACCGCGACCGGGGCCCCGACGGCCCTCGTCAACACCTACGGTACGCCTAGTGGAGTCGACAAGCTCAACGGTTATCGCCAGGCGGGCGACGTTGTCTCACTGAGCAAGGAATCCAAATGGGGCGTCTTCCGCGCGGGTGCCTGGTACAACTGGGCGTACACGGATCGGTACCAGATTCCGTGGAATCCCGTCACGCAGGTCGATACGCCGCTCGGCAAGTTTCACGAGCATTTCAATTCGCAGTCGTTCCAGCCCTTCGCCGAATACGAATGGCATGCGACATCGAAGCTTTCCATCATCGCGGGCATCAAAGCCGCCAATTACGCGCTGAACCTGCAGCAGTATCAGGATGCAAGCACGATCGGTTGCCTCTTGCCGACGGGCGCGAAGCTTCCGACGAAGTCCACCGCTGCCGTGCCCGCCACTTGTCCTGCCGGCGACCCGGCGTTCGCGTCCCACAGCATCGATTGGAACAACTGGTTGCCGAGCCTTGCCGCGCGCTACCGCGTGAAGCGGAACTGGTCGGTGTATGCGCAGTTCGGCGAAGGCAGCATCACCCCGCCCACCAGCGTGTTTGATGTGGTCGGCGGCAACGTGACCACGCCGCTACGGCCCCAGATCGCCAAAACCTATCAGACCGGTTCCGTATTCAAATATAATCGATGGACCCTCGATCTCGACGCCTACTATGTCCACTATGGGTCCGGCTACCAATCCTATACGGACCCCGTCACCCTGGAACCTATATACACGCAAACGGGTCCGTTGAACTCGAGAGGCATTGAAGCGGAGAGCAACATCGCCATCGGCTGGGGCTTCTCGTTGTATATGAACGCGGCCCTCGCGTCGGCGAAATATCAGGAAGGCCCGTACTGGCCCAACGGCGGATTGTGGGTCGCCAGCACGCCGAAAGACCTGGAAACCTTCATGCTGCTCTACCAGAAGAAGAATTGGGACGTGGGCTTCGTGAACAAGCGCGTGGGCCCGATGTATAACGACAACGGAAGCTTGGGCAATGTTAATCCGGTTTCGGATATCTCGCTCAGTTTCCCGGTGAATCAGGCTGTACTTATCAACTCCTGGGACATTTCGAACATCTTCGTGAATTACACCATCAAGAACAATTCGTTCCTGCGTGGCAGCAAGCTCGGATTGTCGGTCAACAACCTGTTCGACAGCCACAGCATCGTGGGAATTACTCCGTTCGTCACCGGCGTAGCCCCCTATCAGCCGAGCCCCGGCGACCAGCTGAACCTGCTGCCGGGACGCAGCATCATGGCCACCATTACCGTGGGCTACGCGCCGCGGAGGTAGTCAGTCGGAAGTAGTTCGAAAGACGACGCTGCCGATTTGTTTTCGGCAGCGTTTTCTTTTTTTGCGAGTAAACTTTAAGTGGGTCCACAAAAAAGTAGGTCCAGCATGAACATCCGCGTCACATTCCCCTTCGTTGTGCTCGCCGCCGGGCTGGCGCCGGCGCAGCTGCTTACGCCCGCGTGGGTCGAACTTGGCGATAACGGCCAGGTGCTGGCTCGCGTGATTGTCGCGTCCGATGGCGCGCCGCAAACCTGTCCCTCGATCACGGTGGATGGCGTGGATCACTCCATGTCTCTCCGCCAGCCCGTGCCTGCGGGATTTCAGCCGTTGTGCGAATACGCTTTGCCCAGTGCGGCGAAAGCCGCTTCCGTGAATGCGCAAGCGTTGCATCTGCCGATTCCCGATCCCGCGTCCGTCGTGGTCATCGGCGATACCGGGTGCCGCATCAAAGGTGAGCGCGTGCAGGACTGCAACGATATGACGAAGTGGCCCGAGCAAGCCGTGGCCGATAGCGCCGCCAGCGTCAAGCCGGACCTCATCGTCCACGTCGGCGATTATCTGTATCGCGAATCCGTCTGCCCGGTGGAGGCGCAGAGGAGGTGCGGTGGGACATCGAACGGCGACAACTGGAATACCTGGAACGCCGATTTCTTTGCACCCGCCGCCAAGCTCCTGGCTGCCGCTCCCTGGGCTTTCTCTCGTGGCAACCATGAGGATTGCGAACGTGCCTGGCGCGGCTGGTTCTATTACCTCGATCCGCGCCCGTGGAGCAACACTTGCTGGGTTTACACGTCGCCCTACGTCATCACGTTGGGTGCACGCCAACTCGTCATGCTGGATTCCTCAGCCGTCGATGAAGACACAGCCGAGCCAAAACAGGTCGCCGAATTTGTTGCCGAGCTCCAATCCGTCCACGTGGAGCACGCCTGGCTGGCAGATCACCATCCGTTCTGGGGAGTCAAACCCGCCGAAAAAGGAAAGGGCGTGAAGGCGCTTGCGGCTCCGCTCGAAGCTGCCTGGGAGCAGGCTAAGCCGACGGGCATCGACATGATCTTCTCCGGCCACGTTCACATGTTTGCGGTGATTCCTTTCGATTCCGGGCGTCCCACCCAAATTGTCGCGGGCGACGGAGGTACGGAACTCTCGGCGCCCGTTCCCGCGTCCATCGACGGCACGGTCATCCAAGGCAATGCCGTCCACGGCAGCCAGACCCGCGTCGAGTTCGGATACACGTGGCTGCGGAAAACGGACACCGGATGGAACCTCACTTTGCGCTCCACCGAGGCGTCCGCCATCGTGCAATGCGCGATCTCGAACGGGCACGCCGCGTGCGGAGATCCCGACGGAAAATAGCCCGCCGAGAATGCGCGCTACTGGCGAAACACTCCCGGCACGCCGATATTGATTACGCAACAGCCGGTATTTATGGGTGAAGAAGGTTGGTGGACGGAATGGGGCTCGAACCCACGACCCCCACGATGCGAACGTGGTGCTCTCCCAGCTGAGCTATCCGCCCTCTCCAGGTCTACAACACCAATATAACATGCAAGCGCCGTATTCCATTCATCTTGCGCAGGGTGAAGGTAAATTTTTCACTTGCTACGCGAGTCAAATCGAAGGACACTGAAATTTCATGACCACTGCACGCATTAACAACGACGCCGCGCCGGTTCGCGAGCCCGCCGACCGCTGGTCCATCGCGGAGGCTTCCGAGCTCTACGACGTCAATAGCTGGGGCAAGGGCTACTTCAGCATTGGCGCGACGGGAAATGTGTGCGTGCATCCGGACAAGAATCCCGAACGCAAGATCGATCTGAAGGAATTAGTCGATAACCTGCAGCTGCGCGGCATCGCTTTGCCCATCCTCATTCGCTTTGGCGAAATCCTCAAGCACCGCCTCGGCGAAATTCATCAGGCGTTCGCCAGCGCGATTGCCGAGAACAACTACACGGGCACTTACTGCTGTGTCTATCCGATCAAAGTCAACCAGCAGCGTCAAGTGGTCGAGGAAATTTTTCAGTACGGGCGGCCCTATAAATTCGGCTTGGAGGCTGGTTCCAAACCCGAACTGCTCGCCGTGCTGGCCATCGCCGATAACGAAACGCCCATCATCTGCAACGGCTTCAAAGACGACGAATACATTGAGATGGTCATGCTGGCCAAGAAAATCGGCCGGCAGATCATTCCAGTTGTCGAAAAATATACGGAACTCGATCTCATCCTGAAGCACTCCGCGAAAGTCGGCGTGAAGCCCGTGATCGGCCTGCGCATCAAGCTGGCCAGCCGCGGCTCCGGGCGCTGGAAATCCTCCGGCGGATATCGCTCCAAATTCGGCTTGACGATCACCGAAGCGCTGAAGGCCCTGGAGCAATTGAAGGCCGTCGGCATGGAAGATTGCCTGCAGCTGATGCATTTCCATCTGGGCAGCCAGATCACCAACATCCGGCAGATCAAGGGCGCGGTGACCGAAGCCGCGCGAGCCTACGTGGAAATGCGACGCGCCGGCGCGGGATTGACTTACTTGGACGTCGGCGGCGGCCTTGGCATCGATTACGATGGCTCGCAAACCGATTTCGAATCGAGCGTCAATTACACGCTGCAGGAATACGCGAACGACGTCGTGTATCACATACAGAGCATCTGCGATGAGGCTGAGGTTCCCCATCCGGCGATCATTACGGAAAGCGGGCGAGCCGTGGCAGCCTACCACAGCGTACTTGTGTTTAACGTTCTGGGTGTCACCGGTTTCGGCGAGGACGAGACGCTGCCGGAATTCGGCGATGAAGTCGAACAGCCGCTCATCGATCTAAAGGAAACGCTGCGCGGCCTGAGCGTGAAGAACCTGCTCGAAAGCTTCCATGATGCGCAGCAGTCGCTCGATTCCGCGCTGAATCTGTTCAGCCTGGGCTACCTTCCTCTGCAACAGCGCAGTTGGGCGGAAAGCATCTACTGGATGGTTTGCCGGCAGATTCAGAAGCTTGCCAAGCATCTGGACTATTTCCCCGAAGAACTCGAGGGACTGAACACGCTGCTCTCCGATACTTACTTCTGCAATTTTTCGTTGTTTCAGAGCATGCCGGATAGCTGGGCCGTAAAGCAGCTGTTCCCCATCATGCCGATTCACCGTCTGGAACAGGAACCCTCCCATCACGGAATCCTCGGCGATATTTCCTGCGACTCCGACGGCAAAGTCGATCAGTTCATCGATCGCCGCGACGTCAAGAAGACGCTGCCCCTGCACACCTTCACAGGCGAGCCCTACTATCTCGGCACGTTCCTCGTGGGAGCCTATCAGGAAATCCTCGGCGATCTGCATAATCTGTTTGGCGATACCAACGCGGTGCATGTGCAGCTCGACGAGAATAACCAGGTCGTGCTCGAAGCGTTGATTCGCGGCGATACCGTCCGTGAGGTGCTGGATTACGTTCAATTCAAATCCACCGCGCTTGCCGAGCAATTCCGGCGCGATGTGGAAGGCGCGGTGCGCGAAGGCCGCGTCGGCTACGAGGAAGCGGGCCTGTTGCTGCGCTTCTACGAAGAAGGACTGAACGGCTACACCTACCTGGAACAATGAGATCGCCTGCCAGCGGATGCAAGCGGCCGTTTGTGGGCCGTGCTGCACGCGGCATACTATAAGTACTTCGTGGCCCCCAAATCGGCTGTCATCATTTCTTATCTAACCCTGGGCTTCCTGTTGCTGCTCGCCCTCGCCGCCAAACCAATCTGGTCCGGCCGGGAGCAATGGCACTTCGGGCAAGGCGCCGATGACGGCGTCTATTTGGTCACCGCCAAGGCGATCGCCACCGGACAGGGATATCGTATTCCGAGCCTCCCCGGCGTCCCATTCGCCGTAAAGTACCCGCCCATCTTTCCCGCATTCTTGTCCATCGCGTGGCGCATCCGGCCGGATTTTCCGGGCAGCGCTCGCGTGGGCGCCGTCATGCAGGCGCTGCTCGTGCCGCTCTTTCTCGCACTGTTGCTCGCCGTGTTGCGGCGCTGGGGCTGCTCCTGGCGGCGTGCCTTTCTGGTGGCGGCTCTCACGTTGGTCAGCATGCAGGTCGCGCTTTTGACGATCATGCTGTTCTCGGAGATCCTGTGCACCTGCCTGTTGTTCGCCTCCGTGCTTGCCGCCGAACGCGCGGCCGAATCCGACGTCGAGTCCGCTGTTGATAACCGTCACGCCGTACCGTGGGTCCTCGCCTCGGGACTTCTCGGTGGAGTTGCCTATCTCACGCGTAACGCCACGTTGCCTTTGCTGGCGGCCGCTCCGGTGTACTTCTTCCTCAAGAAGAAACCCCGCTTGGCGGTATACTTTTTGCTGGCCTCCTTGCCGCTCGCCGCGTGGTGGCATGTGTGGGCTTTCACTCACATCCCCACCGGACCGGATGCCACCAACGGCAGTTACTTTACCGAATACATCCGCAACATTCGCATGCACGGCTTCTGGGCGAACGTTCTCAAACAATTGAATGAGCTCTCCGGAGGCGTCGCCGAAGCCATCCTGCCTGGGGTGATCGCCTTTACGGTGGCATTGCCTCTGTATCACATCGGCCTTGCGGCGGCCATTTCCGGCGGCATTCGTTGCGGACGCCGCACCGGATGGCCTCTCTATCTCATCTTCAGCGGATTCCTGTGCGTGATGATGATCTTCTGGTGGGGGCCGGGCATGATGCGCCTGACCGTTTCCGCCTGGCCCGCCCTGCTCGCCGGAATCGCCGAAGAGATGGCCTACGTCGCCGGCATGTTTGAAAGCAATATGCAGCACTCGCCTTTTTGGTCGCGGAAATCACCCGCATGGCGAGCCGTTCCGCGCTGGACTCTCATTGCGCTTGGAATAATGATCGTATTTCGCAATGAGAACCGCCTTTGGCATTGGGCGGAGCAGGATCTGGCGGGCGAGCATCGCCTGCGCTTGCAAGACCTACCCGCCTTTGCCTGGATCGCCGGCCACAGCAATTCCGATACCGTGGTCCTCGCCTGGAAAGACACCACTACCTACCTGTATACGGGCGCCGCCGCCTCGCGCAGTCTCTTTATCGCCGCCACGCCGCAATCGCCCGAGACGAAAACATACGCGACGTCGTTTTCCGCGCTCCCCAAAAACTATTCCCGCGGACTGTTGCTGATTCTGCAGTCCGACCTCGAACTCGGCTCCAGCGATCGCGACCTGGTTCCGTTGCAAGCCGCGGCTGCCGGACTCGCCGGTGCTCAACTCGAATTTACTTCTCCCGGCGCTTTTATTTACAGCTTCCCGATTCCGCGCTAACTCCATCCACTTCACCAATTCAAAAAATGAAACTTGCACCGCCCCATCTCACACCGCCCGTCGCCAAGATTGTCCCCAAGGAGATGACCATCCACGGGGACACGCGCATCGACAATTACTTTTGGCTGCGCGATCGCGACGATCCCGACACTGTCGCCTATCTGGAGGCCGAGAATCGCTACACCGAGCAGGTGATGAAACACACCGAGCCGCTGCAGGCTACCCTGTATGCGGAAATGCTCGGCCGCATCAAGCAGACGGATTCGTCCGTGCCTCTGAAGCGCGACGATCATTACTACTACGTGCGAACTGTGGAGGGGAAGCAATATCCATACTATTGCCGCAAGCGTGCGGCTTCTCCCGAACTGCTGGCAAGTGCCCCCGAGGAAATGCTGCTCGACGTGAATGCGCTCGCCGAAGGGCAGAAATACTGCCGCGTCGGGAATTTTGTGGTGAGTCCGGATCATCGCCGGTTGGCCTACTCGGTCGATTTCGACGGCGATGAAACCTACACGATTCGCGTGAAGGATCTCGCCACGGGCGATCACCTGGCGGACGAAATTCCGAACACGTACTACTCGCTCGAATGGGCCGAAGACAACGCGACATTTTTCTATACGGTTCTCGATGAAGCACTGCGGCCTTATAAAGTGTTCCGCCATCGCCTGGGAGTTGCGGAAGACACGCTCGCCTATCACGAACCCGACGAGCGCTTCACGCTCGAGATCCAGAAGACCCGCACACGAGCTTTCGTTGTGATCGATAGCAGCAGCCCGGTGACCTCGGAGATTCGCTTTCTGGATGCGCATAATCCTACGGGCGAGTTCCGCGTTCTGCTGCCGCGCACGCAGGGCGTGGAGTACGACGTCGCACATAGTCACATTAATAGCACCGCCCCCGGCGATGCCATTTCTTCCGGCACGCACACACCTTCGGGGGACTCACGCGGCTCTTTCTTCGTGCGCCTCAACGACATCTCGAAAACGTTTCGCGTCGTTCAGGTTCCCGCCGACAATCCAGCGAAAGACCAGTGGAAAGAGATCATCGCGGGCCGCGACGGGATCACCATCGAAAGTATCCATGCTTTCCGGGATTTTCTCGTCACCGAGGAGCGCCACCGCGGAATCACCGAAATCTACATGCGCCGTTTGGCCGACGGAGAAACGCACGCCATCGAATTTCCCGAGCCTGTCTACACAGCGGGTGTCGGACCCAATGCCGAATTCGACAGCACCTCTCTGCGCATCGAGTATTCGTCGCTCGTGACGCCCCCGTCGGTCTATGACTATGACATGCAAGCGCGCACGCGCGTTCTGCGGAAGCGCGAAGAAGTTCTGGGCGGCTACGATCCGTCGCGCTATCGATCGGAGCGCCTCTACGCCACGGCGCCGGACGGCGTCGAAATTCCCATCTCCCTGGTCTATCGTAATGATTTTCGGCGCGATGACCCTCAGAACGATGAGCAAGCCCGCATGTTGCTCTATGGCTACGGCTCCTATGGCATCAGCATCGATCCCGTCTTTAGTTCGGATCGCCTCAGTCTGCTGGACCGCGGCTTTGCGTTCGCCATCGCGCATATTCGCGGCGGCGCCGATCTCGGCAAGCCGTGGCACGACGCAGGCAAGATGCTGCAGAAGAAAAACACGTTCACGGATTTCATTGCCTCCGCCGAGTTCCTGATCGCCCAGCGCTACACATCCGCGTCGAAGCTGGCAATCAACGGACGCAGCGCGGGAGGGCTGCTCATGGGCGCGGTGGCGAATCTTCGTCCCGATCTTTTCGCGGCCGTGGTCGCGGGGGTTCCGTTTGTCGATTCGTTGAACACGGCGTCGGACGCGACGCTGCCGCTGACCGTCGGCGAATACGAAGAATTCGGCAATCCAGAGGCGCGCGAATTCTACGAGTACATGAAATCCTACGCGCCCTATGAAGACATTCGGGCGCAGGATTACCCGGCGATCCTGATCACGGCCGGATTGAACGATCCGCGCGTGTCCTATTGGGAGCCCGCCAAATGGACCGCCAAACTACGAGCCCTGAAGACCGATCGCAACGTGCTGCTGCTCAAGACCAACATGGGCAGCGGACACTTCGGAGCCTCCGGCCGCTACGAATACCTGAAAGAGCGCGCCTTCGAGTATGTTTTCCTGCTCGACGTTCTTTAAACGACGGGAACGCGCTTTCATCCGCGACCTTCTTTAATCGGCGGCGACGCGCGAATGGGGCGCTTCGAGTTGCGCCTTAAGTTTCGCGAGCGTGATCGGTTTGGTGATGTAGTCGTCGAAGCCCGCCTCGAGCGCGCGCTCGCGATCTCCTTGCATGGCGAATGCCGTGAGCGCCACGACACGCAAATGGCGGAGTGCCGGATCCTGCCGGATTTCCCGCAGCACGCCGAAGCCATCGAGCTCCGGCATCTGGATATCCAAAAGAACCAGATCCGGAGGAGCCTCGCGAATTTTGCGCAGCGCTTCGCGTCCGTCCACGGCTTCCTCGATGGCCGAAGTGTACTCCGCCAGCGTTTCGCGAACCAGCTCGCGCGCCGTGGCGTTATCGTCCGCCACCAGCACGCGCAGGCCGCTACGCTTCAGCGCGAGGTTGCGGAGATGCTCGAGAATCGGAGTTCTCCAGCCGGAACCTTTTTCGAAAATCACCGCGCCTTGCTCCTCCAGGATTTGGCGTTCGCGATCGCTCAGGTCCTTGATGGTCAATACCATCGCCGGAAGATTCGCGAACGCCGCATCGGCGCGGATTTCGGCCAGCAGGTCGAAGCCCGTACGGCCTCCCAAGATCAGATCGAGAATGATTGCGTCCACGGCCGAGGACCGCAGGACGCGCATCGCCTCGGTGGCGCTGCGTGCAGCCCGCGCGACGTGTCCCGCCGTGGTCAGCGTTTCGATGACAAGCTGGCGCGTCTCGAGATCGTCGTCCACCACCAGCACGCGCAGCGCGCCCTCCGGCCGCAACGCTTTGCGCACGGTGGCCAGCAGGCGATCCTCGGTGACGTGTTTGGCGAGCCACTCGGTGGCTCCGAGCGCCGCCCCCATCTTGCGTTCGTCGCTGGCCGAAAAAATGACGACGGGAATCGTACCCGTATCGAGTGACGATTTCAAATCGTGCAACGTTTCCCAGCCGCTGCGTCCGGCCACTTCCATATCGAGCAGGATCAGATCGGGCCGCTGTTCGCGTGCGCGATGAATGGCGTCGGCCCCGGAGCCTGCCGTCGCGGTTCGAAACGCGTGACGCGCCAACACGCGCGTGATTTCGTCGCGCCAAGCCGCGTGATGGCTGGTGACCAGAACCAGCGGCGCCGACGGAGTTTCCGGAGACGTTGCTTCCTCGGCGGCCCGGTTGACTCCGGTCAGAGGGAGTGTGAAGTGAAAGCGGCTGCCTTGCCCCAGAGCGCTTTCCACCCAAATCTTTCCGCCGTGATGCTCCACCAGCTTTCTGGTGATCGCGAGACCGAGGCCCGTGCCCTCGCGGACGCCCTTCGTTGTCGCACTGGCCTGGCGGAAGCTCTCGAAGATGGGCTGCTGGTCTTCGGGCGCGATCCCGATGCCGGTGTCGCCCACCACAAGATGCAAAGAGCCGTCTTCCGTGGAAGACTCAATCCACACGCGTCCGCCGGAGGGCGTGAACTTGATGGCGTTGCTGAACAGGTTGTAGAGGATTTCCTTGAAGCGCACGCGGTCGGCATGGACGACCAACTGCGTGTCCAAGTCGCTATCGAGCGTAAGACTTTTCGCGGCAGCCAGCGGACGGATGCTCGTCAACACCTCCGCCACGGCTACCGCCATGGGAAACGCTTCGATGTGCAGCTCCAGGCGGCCGGCTTCGATTTTGGACAAATCGAGAATATCGTTGATCAGTTCCAGCAGATGGCTGGCATCGCGCTGGATGTGTGTGATGAAGCGCTTCTGCTTGTCGTTCAACGCTCCACTGCTCTCTTCGGCCAACAGCTCAGAAAAGCCCAGGATGGTGTTGAGCGGCGTGCGCAATTCGTGGCTCATGCTGGCCAGGAATTCGCTCTTGAGGCGATTGGCTCGCTCGGTTTCGCGATTGCGCAGCAGCATCTCCTCATTGGCGAAAGCCAATTCGGCGGAGCGGCGCTCCAGGTTCTGATTCAGAGTGCGGATCTTTTCTTCCGCCTCACGGCGCTCGCTCACGTCGCGGACCACGCACAGCACGTGTCCCTCGGCGAGCGGGCTCAAGTTGATGTCGACGGCGAACTCGCTGCCGTCTTTGCGCACGGCCATGAGGTCCAGGCCGCGGCCCATGGGGCGCCTGGTGGGATTCCGGGCGTACGCCGCGCGATTCGCGAGATGACCGCCGCGCAGGCGCTCCGGCAACAGAAACTCGATCGGCAAGCCGGTTAACTCGGCGCGCGGCCGCTGGAACATTCGCTCCGCTTCGTCGTTCGCCAAGACGATGCGCCCGCTTTGATCGACTTCCAGAATCGCGTCCGGCGCGGCCTCCAGGAAAAGGACAAACCTCTGGACGGTGAGGCCGTCAGAGCGTTCGGAACCTTGGGTGCCTTTCTTGGCTGCCATGAAACGAAAATAACCCCTCTTACCCCGAACTGTAACTCTAGCACTTCGTGTGCCAAATCCGACGGTCCAGCCGCGACACTTCGCTTTTTCGAACGTCCGGAGTTAACATGGAGAAACCGAGGCCAAATCTCTCTATGCGTCCCACCGTGAAATTGGTGGCTGTCGACGACACGCCATCCAGTCTGGAACTACTGCGCGAATCGCTATCGCAGGAAGGCCTGACGATTTTCACCTCCAGCGATCCCGAAGAAGGATTGGACCTGATCTTCAACGAGCATCCGCAGATCGTCCTGCTCGATTTGGTGATGCCCAAAATGACCGGGCTCGAATTGCTGGAGAAGATCGTGGAGTTTGATCCCTCCATCGATGTCATCCTGATGACCGCGCACTACACGACGGAAACCGCCGTGGAGGCGATTCAAAAAGGCGCCTGCGATTATCTCAACAAGCCCATCTCGGTGACGGCGCTGCGAGCGAGAGTGGAGAAGCTGTTGCAGGATGCCAAGCTGCGCCAGCGCGCCTTGGAATTGGATAGCGAACTGGCCGAAACGTGTCGCTTCGAAGGCATGATTGGCCGCAGCCCCTCCATGTGGGATTTATTTGCGCGCGTGCGCCGCGTGGCCCAACATTACCGCTCGGCCCTCATTACCGGTCCCACCGGCACGGGTAAGGATTTGGTCGCGCGTGCGCTGCATAATTTGAGCCCGGCGCGAGAAGGCCGCTTCGTCACCTGTAACTGCTCCGCCGTGGTGGAGACGCTGTTTGAAAGCGAACTGTTCGGTTACGTGAAAGGGGCGTTTACGGGGGCGAACAGCGACAAAATGGGGCTGGTGGAGTTCGCGCACGGCGGCACTCTGTTCCTGGACGAAATCGGCGATATGCCGTTGGCCACGCAAGCCAAGCTCCTGCGTACGCTGCAAAACCAGGAGGTCACGCGCGTCGGTTCGGTGACCGCCCGCAAGGTGGACGTCCGCGTCGTGGCCGCCACCAACCGCGACGTCGAGGGACTGATCGCCGATAAGCTTTTTCGCGAAGATCTGTACTATCGCCTGGCGATGGTGGAGCTGAAGACACCGCCGCTCGCCGAGCGCAAGGAAGATCTTCCTCTGCTCGAAAAATTTCTCCTGCGGCGCTTTTCCGAGCAATTTGGCAAGAACATCACGGGCCTCACGCGGCGCGCGCAGATCGCGCTGGCGCGGCACAACTGGCCGGGAAATGTTCGCGAGCTCGAAAACGCGCTGGGCAATGCCGCGATGATGACCATGAGCGACATCATTGATGTCGACGACCTGCCGGCCACGGTACGGAAGGGCGACACACGTAAGTTCGCGGCCGACGCCGGATCCGAAAACGGAGCGGAATCGTCGGCGGATTCAGCGCCCTCCCTGGAAGATCACGAACGGGAATTGCTGGCGGACGCCTTGGCTCGCGCCAATGGCAATCAGTCCGAGGCGGCCCGCATCCTGCGCATCAGCCGGGATCGCATGCGCTACAAAATGGCGAAGTACAGCCTGCGGTAAGCGGGCGCGGCGGCTTGGGTGGGTGGATTTCCACAGCGCCAACGCGCAACCCTGGGGTATTTTCGCGGCCCCCCCTCGCCTGATTCGGATTTCGCCGTCAGTCTGTGGTATTCCACGTGCTCA
>Ga0302320_10012566_pt1 | contig 17764 bp, 23 predicted proteins | sample Bog_T0_3_FD_202130 | JGI IMG/M metagenome (GOLD analysis project Ga0302320, IMG submission 202130) | Peat permafrost microbial communities from Stordalen Mire near Abisko, Sweden - Bog_T0_3 | ecosystem: Environmental > Terrestrial > Soil > Wetlands > Peat | place: Sweden: Abisko, Stordalen Mire...
TAGGATTTTAACTCTCTTTTTTTTAAAGTTTTGAACATCAAATCAATTTAAATTAAAAAAAATTCTAGTATTTTTCTTCCAATTTTTTTTAATAAATTTTTTCTGAATTGGAAAAAACAAAGTGCCTATAACAGGCAAAAAACTAAAATTTAAATTTATTTAATTTTTATTAGAATAAAAATTCCTTTTTCTTTCACATTACGCCTTATATGTTTTCTGGCACTTATCAATAGTTTTTTTGCAAAGTGGACATTTGTGATTCAATTCGTAAACCTTTTTGCCGCAATTCATGCAACAACAAAGATGCCCACAAGGGATAAAGACACAATTATATTCTTCTTTAAAACAAACACAACATAATTTCTCAGATCGAGCATTTTCTGAGTCAGTTTTCTTGAGCGGCATAAGAGACGCTATATTATCTCCTTCCTAAATATTTACTTTTGATGAAAAAACCAAAAAAAAATAATAATTTACTAAAACATGTGCTAATTCTTGTTCTCGTTTTTCGACTTCACTATAAACAACTGGAACAATGGACCCATTTTCTTTATGTTCCTCATTATAGATCATAGGTCTATTTGCATTAATTTGTTGCCTCTAATTTTTTTATTTCGTAAAATTAAAACTAAAAAAGAATACATTATTTGGTTGGTTTCTTTCAGTCTGAATTCTGAGTTTTTCTTTATTTTCATAATTGATTTGGAACTTGCTTATCGCATAATTGAAATATATCAGCAAAACCAAGAATATCGCTTCTAATAAAAGCGGAATATAAAAGGCAAATATTTGCCCATCAGAATCCCCAGAAGCAGAAGTTAAAGTAGCTATCATCATAATAATAAAAATTACATACGCTACAAAAACTCCTCCCCAATGGATTATGACTAAATAAGGGTTGAAAATCAAAGCTCCATACCCCCCAACGACCGTCAAAATAAGGAAAACAATATTGATGATAATCGAAATAAGAAATCTCTTGATCGCATATACTCCTATTCGGAAAAAGCAAAGAAATAATTCGAGAAAATAAACAATGAGGGCAACATTTCGAGCTTTCATAATCCGGTCGTTTATGTAGTGTTTTTTGTTTCCAATTCCATCGACAAATATGTAAAACCAAATAGAAGAAATGTTCGAATCAAAACATGAAACTTTTTGCAAAGTATCGTACATTATTAGGTTTCAAGAAAAAACAAATAGTAAAATTAAAATTATATTATATTTGCTTTAGCCAAATTATTAAAGTATATAAAAAAAAACGTCAAATAATTCATTCATTTTCTATTTTTTGATGAAAAAAAAATATATATATAGTTTTGGGAGCTTCAAAAAGAAATTTGATCTTTTTGCATTTACAATTTCACTTTATTTTTATATGACTTTAAATTATGATTTTGACCGAAGATAAAACAAATGTTTATTTGTATTATTTTACAAAATGTTAATTTTAATTTGTTAAATACAATTTTCGATTTTCTCTCTACAAATATGAATATTTCAAACCCCAGAGTTGACGTTTTTAAAAAATACAAATCTTATTTGTACGACTATATCTATGAAAATCACCTAGATTGGCCTTGTGTCACCTGCAAATGGGGTCCACTCATATCTTCCAATAACGAATACATCAAGCAAAAAATTTATTTCGCATGTCGGACTGATGGAGTATTTAATGAAGCAGATAATACTTGGAAAAAAATCCCCAGTTTTTTAGTTGTTGCAGTAATAGGTACTATATAACAATAATAATGAATTTCCAAATTCTATTTTATTTTGAATAGAGTTCCCCAACATGGGGAAAACCTTTAACCAGGAATTGAATAACATTTTTCTTCAAGAAAACATCAAAAAATGTCCCAATTTGAAGGTCAAGCAAATCATTGTTCATCCAGGTGATGCCAACATCATGAAAAAATCCTACCTAAATCCTAAATGGATCGCCACCAAAACCGACAATAAAAATATCTTTATTTGGGATCTTGATAAGCATAAATTTCTCCCTCCAATCAAAGAAAACGACACACATGCCCATATTCCAGATCTTACCTTAAATGGCCATACAGATCTCACATCATTTGCGTTGGATTGGGCGAAATCTTCCCATAGAGTAGCCAGTGGAGGTCGGGACACGCGGGTTTTGATATGGGATTTGGAAGATTATCAATCAAAATTGTCCACCCATTACATTTTAGGCGGAAAAAGAGAATTAAACTTCCTGTCTAATTCAGAACAAAACATCCAATTGTCCTATCGAGAAGCTTTAGAAGGTCATAAACAGACGGTAGAAGATCTATCATTTAGTCCGAAGGATAGAGATATTTTGGTGAGTGTGGGATGTGATAGGAAAATAATTGGATGGGATTTAAGAATAGAGAATAATAAGCGTGCATTTGAAATGGAGGATTTTCATATGGACGATATAAATTGTGTGGATTGGAATGTGTTAGATGATAATTATATCGCCACTGGATCTAATGACTCTTCCTCTTGCATTATAGATTTAAGGACCAGGAAAGAAATCATGAGATTAAAGATGCCAGAGGAAAAAATGTCGATCCAATGTATAAAATTTAGCAATTTCAATAGAAATATCATCGGGATCGCCTCAGATAGTCTTCACATTTATGACATCTCGAGTACCAAACCTTTGTTTACGCATATTGGATATAGAGGCAACATTGCTGATTTTGATTGGAATCTGGAAAGTGATTGGAGCTTGATTTCTGCTAATCAGGAAACGGATGTTTTGTCTACAGTAGGTGGTGGCACTTTAAACATTTTCAGACCTTTGGATTTAATTTGTATGCCTGAAAAGGAGGCAAAAAACAAATTGAGTCGGGTTTAATAAATTATTCAATGTAAATTATCACGAATTAAAAATTATTTTATTTGTTTTTAAAAACAAAACTCCAACATTTTAATTCAAATATACAAATCAAGAAAAAACAAATGTCTAATTTCTATACCTCTTCACCCGGGCTCAACAAATCCCAAAAGTATGGTGGGTTGAACTCTCAACCAGCCCCAATCCAAACAATAGATCTTGAAAAAAAAGGTGATGTTTCCAATTTTGACAATGAAGATCCAAATTATTCCAATCTCCAAGCAAACCAGTTAGAAGGTAATCAAACCTATCCTGCTGGTCCTCTTGGAACTCAATCGTTATTCAGTCCAGGTCATCAGCCCATGAATCCAAGCCAAAATAATCAAAACCAACCGATTTATCAACAAGGACCAACTAATCCTCAAGTAACTCAATTGATGTACAATCCCAATCAACAAGGCGTGTACCCTAACCAAAATCAAACTTACCCCAATCAACCGATTCCACAAGGAGGGTATAATTTTCCTCAAGGTCAACAGACACAGGGCACTATTCCTCAAAAGCCTCCTCCAACCCTTCAAGAGGACATCAGCAAATTAATCAACATATTTAAAGGTTGTGATATTGTTTTAGGTTTGTAAATTATTTTGGTAGAATTGGATATAAAGGAAGAGATACCCATGAATCCACCGAAAGAAGGCCAAAATGATCCAAGATCTAAAAATCAGACTATTGATGGATTTGATTCCAATGAAGTCTATACGTTTTTAAGATGTGCAGCGCCTCAACTTGATAAAGAATACCAAGACCTATTATCTGATTTCTTGATAAATATCTCAAAAAACATGTCTGGTAGAAACAAAATCAATGAAAAGGATTTCCTCTTAGTTATGGACAGTATCACATTAAGGGAATCAGAAAAGTCTTTAAATCCGAAGGAAATGACACAAGTAAATGATTTTGAATGAGATGAAATTTTTAATGGTTTTATAGCTTTTTAGCCAATTGGATAGAAGAAAAAGAGGAAGTTTTGGCTATGATGATTTTATGGAGATGTTCAAGGATAGCTTTCAAGAAAAAGGAAAAGGAAAAACATCAAAAGAAGACTTTCGAAAATTATTGGGCTACATTTCACCGAATTCAGAGATCAATTATGAAGATTTTTACAATATTTTGAATAATGAGAAATTTATAAATTATTAAAAATTCGGACTTTATTTTTTTAGGAAATTATTTGAAAATAATTTATTATATTATACTAAAACCGGAATTTCCGGGAAGACTGAAAAAATTACAAATTTTTTATATTTTTTCAAATTTTTTAATAATTAAATTATTAAAAATTCAGATTTTATTTGTTTAGGAAATTATTTGAAAATAATTTATTGAGAACAAAATTTTTAATGAAATTCCAATTTTGTGGTAATCTCAGCTGTCCTGAATGGTTTTTAGCTGAATCGTCCATCCTATCCAAGATTGTAATTTCTTATATACACTTCAATTAAATCAAAATGTTGAATTCTGTAGACAGCTATCAAAATAAAATTGTTATTGGGAAGCATTGCGACACAATTTCTTGAAGACACCGATAATGTAAATAAGAAAAATGATGAATTTTGATTGATGATGTTTTATAACAAGACTGCAAAAATACTACAACTGCTATCAAGTGCGTTCAATGAAGAGGAGATCAACTCGATTTTATCTTCCTTGGAATTCATTCTTTCGAATTCTATAAGATTTGATGTTGAGGACAGTGTGCTTTTAAAGGAATTAATTGATTTGGGATTGCCGAAAGGTTTTTCATTCTTTTAGAAGAAGAATTTATGTTATTTTACATTTTTTTATTAAGAAAATTGTGAAAGCATCGCCAAATTTTTCAAGGACAACAAAGAAAAATTGAAATTGAAAAAAGCCAAAATCACGCCGAGAAGTAAAAAACACTAAAAAAATAAAAATTTAAAAAAACCAACCATTCTAATAGTTAATAGATTGGAAACTTTCAACTATTCTATTAATAAAGTGGTTGTCACAAATAAAATTAGTCATATTCCAGAGAACCTTAGTAAATTCGCTTACGTAAAACTGAAAACATCAGAAGCCTCGTTGAATAAAGAAAAAGAAGCAAAATTTGTGATTTTGAAGGAAAAATTATTGGAGTTCATTTCAGGTAAACAAAAAACACCAAAAAATACTAAAATAGGTAATTTACTTTATTTAGAGCTTGAAAAGGCAAACGATTTGATGAATAAATTTTAAAGATAAAATTAGCTTAAAAAATCTCGAAATATTCAGTTATTCAAAAATTGACCCCCTCCCCTATTCCTTCTCTATCCATTTTGAACGTTTGCCTTCATTCCATTCTCCTTCCTTTTCCTCGCCTGCTGTGGTCCGATACAACCCCCTTCCATGTTGTTTACCATTTTTCCATTCTCCCTTATATCTCCTACCATCTGGCCATTCAAACACACCATTACCTTCCTTTTTATCATCATAATATTCGCCTACATACTTCCTACCATCTGGCCATGTGAATTCACCCTTCCCACTCATCTTATTTTTCTTCCAATCACCATCATATCTCCTTCCATCAGACCATAGATACACCCCATTTCCTTCTATAGCATTTTCAATAAAATCTCCTTCAAATTGGGAAGAGTCAGCCCATTTAAACACTCCCTTCCCATTTTTTTTCCCTTCCTTGTATTCTCCAGTATATCTGGCACCATCTGGCCAAGACTCCTCACCAAATCCATGTTGTTTATCATCCATCCAATCACCCTCATATTTTGCACCATTTATATGGTTATAAATACCTTTACCATATGCCTTGTCTTCCTTCCAATAACCCTCATAATAATCTCCATCGGCATGAATCAATCGACCACGACCAGTCGCCATGTTATTTTCCCAAAAACCTTCATAAAATGAACCGTCTTGCCAAATCTGTTTGCCTTTCCCATGCTTCATCCCATATTTCCATTGGCCGATGTAGTACGACCCGTTTTCAAACTGGAAAATTTTGCAAGAATTTATATCAAAATTGGCTTGATCATCACTATCAGAATATTTGAATGATCCCAATTTGGCAAATGTTTCTATAGCAGCTTTTATTTTAATGTTTAATGAATGTTCGTTAAAATTGTATTTAGAAAGAAAAAACAAAAAAATATACCCATATTATCACTTTGAGGCAAGGAATCTGCCTCCACAGCTATGGCTTTTGAAGGATAATGCTCATCTTGGTTTTTTTCGAAAACATTCACATTTTTATCGGAAGAATTATGGTTTTCATGATTTTCTTCGGATTCTTGTTCAGGACTTTTAAAGCTTTCGATTTTTTTTCGTGCTGAAAATTCTTGCTCGATTGGTTTTTGCGTAGATTCTTTATTGACACTGGTCACGACTTGATTCTGATTCGAGTCATTGGGAGTCTGAGAACAACATTGATTTCCCATGGAAAAAATAAATAATACAAACGAAATGTTTTAAAAAAAACAGAAATTAAAGAAAACAAAAGAAAATTTTCAAAATATTCATTATTTGTTTTTTTTATCAGTATTATTTTTGAAAAAGTTCATAGAAAAAACAATGAATGAGACATTAAAAGATGTAGAAAATGACATAGAAAAAATGTTCACTTTGCTGAAAGGTTTTCAAAAAAACATCTTAACTTATATTTAAAAAAAATTAAGTTCCCAATCAGGAAAAAGATGAGATAGAACATTCTACTTTAATGGCATTATTGTTATATTCAAATGTAGATAAAGAAGAGCCTGAGTTTTTCAGTTATTTGAAAAAAACTCTAGAAAGTCTAGAAAAAAAACACTCTCAAGGGAACCAAAACATTTCGAAACAAGAATTCGTTCGGATTTTCACCGAACCTGAAATTTCCTATCAAAATCTTAAAATTGATGAAATGGCTTCGGTTTCTAAATTTTTTTTATAAAATTGTAAAAATTTCTTTTGTTTTGTTTAGCTTTTTAAGATTTTCGATAAAGATAAAAGGGGCTCGTTTTCAGCAGATGACTTCCTGCATTTTTATAGACAATCGCAGGATTTTAGAAATAGAGCCCATAATGAACAAGAGGCCATCGAGATGAAAATAAAAAAGGATTTCGAAGCTATTTCAGAGTCGAAAGAAATCACTCCTATTGAATTTTATAAAATTCTGAATGCTTTGAATTTATAGATTTAAAGTACTACCTAAAACTGGATGATAAAAAAATCTTTAAAACCTAGTACAAAAAGGAAGAAATTTTGCTATAAATTTCGATTTGAATTCAAAAATTATTATTAAACTTTAAAAATTCCAAAAAAACAAAAAATTTTCCATGAACTGCACAAAAACAAGAAGAAGCCATTCTCTTGAGAAAAAACCAGTTTCTCCTCACAAAACCTCCATAATCCGTTTTGCAAAATACATGAGCCAACGATCTTTCTCCAACCCAAAACTCACAGATGTCCTTAAACAAAAGATCAAAAAGCAACAAAGAGAAACAAAGATCGACCTCACCAATTATAGACCTGTAAAACTCAATTTTCAAACGACAAATCCTCAAACAATTGCTCCAAATAATGTCCTGAGGAACAGAATTCTTAGAAACATCAGGCTCACATCAATAAAACAACAGAATAATTAAATTTTTTTTTTCTCTCTATATGACTTAATTTTCCGTTTAATATATATTGTTTCCCTCATAAAAATCTCTTTTTCGAACCTTGCCATAAATAAAAAAACCCCAAAACAGCTTGAAACTTGGACTCATATCAAAATATTTAAAAAAATAGGCCCACATATCTGTAATTCTGAAAATTAATTTTCGCTCCAAAATTTATTTTAGGAGGGAAAATTAAAGGTTATTAATTTTATTTAGAAGCTGGCCTTTATTTTAAATTTTATTTGAATGTCTAAAAAGCCCATTTACCCGTTAATTCATAAATAATATTATTTAATTTGAAATTTAAAACAAAATATATCTTGACACGGCGAGGTTTGAAAAAAGAAAATAATTTTTTAGATTTTTTTTTTTTTACAAGCAATTTTTTTAAATAATATAGATCAAAAATTTAATTTCAAAGCTTTTTTGAGGACAAAATATCACTGATTTTTTTCTATCCTCAATATTTTTATCATTCTTGTTTTTTTTAATTAAATGAAAACCAAGATTTTTTCATTTTTAATAAATAAAATTGTTTTTTTGCTATTTTATTTCACCACTCTTTATCGATTTTGAAAATGTATTCGAATTGCATGTGTACAATTCCGTCATGATCCAAAAACTAAAAAGAAAATTCCCTAAAAATAAAAAAATTCAAATTTACTATCGCTTTTCCTTTATATGTCCCTCTTGAAAAGAACCCTGCTGGTGCTTGTTCAGAGGTGCAATCATGCATTTGTGCGTCTTGTTTTGGAGGATAGCTTCCAATCATTTCTTCATATTTATCCACTATTTTGAATTTTTAAATATTGATAAAAATAAATTATTTGCCTTTGATGGAATGCTTGTATATATTTGTTATCATTTTGAGGCCATAAACACAATCATATCTGACTCTGAAAATAATTCTGAAATTATATATTGCATTTTCCTTAATGGTGAACACATCCTTGACCTTGTTTTCTCCATTTATGTTCTAAAATTAAATTAAAAAAGTTTTTTTTTTAAATAAATATTTAGAACTTCAATTATCATTTCTATGTTTCCATTTGGTCTTTCGGGGCAAACAACGATTATTTTGCGAAACTCAACTTCAGGAGCTATAAATACAAAAAAGTAAAATTATAAGCAGAATAAACTGTACGCTCATTTTCTTTAATATCATTTTCGTTAATATTTCCTAAGAGATTTTTTTTATATTTTCCCAATGAAGGGTCATCTTTATCCATCGTTAATATCTCTTGGAGGGTTTTTCTTTGCCCAGGAACAAAATTTTTTGTATAGGAAGGAAGCTTAAAAAAAATTGTTAAAAACATTAAAAATAAGAGATATCCTTTACGTCATCTTTTTTAAGATCTTTGAAGGTACAGGTCTGTTGACGTTGTCGGATGTCTGTATTTTTGAGCTTCAACTCATTACTCTTGATTTTATCAAGGACAAAATCGTCGTGAGATTGTGAAATATATTTGTGAGGATCATATACTTCAATTGAATATTTCTTTTTTCGTTCTTCATTCGTCATCTTGATAGTTTCATCTTCCTTCTTGAAAGATTCTGCCCCTATTTTTTCTTTTTCATTTGGTTCCATCTTTTTTTGATTCAAATTTTCTTATTTTCAAAGGTTTTTTTTTATTTTTTAAATAAATTATTTATAAGTATATTTTTTCTGAAAAAAAATTATAAGTCAACAAAAAACAAAAAGAACAAATCAAAAATATTATCATATTTTTTTTATTTCTTCCAAATATTAGCAACACATTACAATAATTCCATAGAAAATAGATGAACTAAATGAAAAGTAATTTATTTATTGATTTCTGAAAAAATGAGAAAGTTAACAAAAAAAAGTTTTACAATATTTTTATTTTCAGAATAAAAACAAATTCAACAAAAAGATTCCAAGAATAATTCCATACTTCAGAGATGAACAAAATGAAAAATCTATTTTTAACAAAATTTAACACTGATCAACAATGAAATAAAATGGCTAATTACTTTCGCATTGATTTTCACAGACTTGGAGACCCATCCAAAAACTTGTTGTTCCAGGCTTTAAATTATAAAGCATTAAGGTATCAACATCAGGGACATCAGGATGATAAAAACTTGAAGTTCCTTTGAAAGTCTCATTCAAATAAATGCTCACTTCTTGGTCATCCCAATTCAAAATCAAGTCCATCTTTTCAAAAACTCTTTTACAGATCTTAAAAAAAACGAAACCTTGCTCCATATTATATTACCCACTGTGCTGATAGTATCATTGTAGAAAGCAACCATTTGATTATCATTGACTCTTAAAAATCCCGCGTTGCCACATCGGAAAGAAAGCGCTGTTGTTCCCAACACTGAGTTTTTCAAACGCAAGTTTGTATTTTCTTGATCGACGTAACTCGGAGCAAAATTAAACCTCACATGTCTGGGTTTGCTTGAATTAAAACTTAATATCAATCCATCTTGGAATGACAAGTTGGCATCCGTGTTCTTGTCTATCTGGAGATAAAATTCTTGGCTTCCAGTAATTTCTCCCAAATCTGTGGTTAACACACTTGAATTCATAACCCAATCTGTTAATGATAGGTTGTTTGTTAAAAAGAAGCCCTTGCCTTTCAAAATGTCATCAGGGTCCACTCCCTCTGATATTTTTAAGAATTTTTATGTTCAGGATTAAGGTTACCTGATGTATTTGAAGTTGTTGAATTATCTGAGGTCGTTGAATTATCTGTGGTTGTAGATGAAGAGACTGGAGAGATGATAACAATACTGAGGAAAAAAAGAACAAAGCAATAATTTAAGTATTTCATTATGTCCTTATTCCGATAAAACGTTTGGAATTATCAAAAAAGTTTTTAATTATTTATATATTTAAAAAATAGTTGTATAAAAAGCAGATTAATGGCAGAAGCAAAACTATTGATCGATTTTATTTCGGAAATAAATTCATATCCTGTACGACATTTTTCTAATGACCCCAAAAAAAACCATAAACAATCTGCAGTCGCAATGATCTTTCGTTGTGCTCCTGCTCTTGAAAAAGAATTGAACCTCCCAGTTTTTCAAGGCCCTAACAACAAAATTAACTTATTCATTCCTTCCAAAAATAAACTCGCCAATCTTTTTAAGAATTTCCTTGAAAAAGACTCCAAAGACGTATTTGAGCTTCTTTTTGTGCAAAGGGCAATCAGTGAAAAAGATCTCCATAGTGGAGAAATTTGTTTTCCTGGGGGGAAATGTGATAATTCAGAAACAGATTATGAGGCTGTGATCAGAGAAGTCAAGGAAGAAATCGATTACGATCTAATGACAGATGAAAATTCAATATATTTGGGCAAACTCCCCAAAAATTTTTATGTTTATCTGAGTAGATCTGGAGAGCTTTACGTTTCTGTGCATATTTTTCTTCTGTTGAATTATGAAAATGTGTCTCAGAACAGCAAATTTAATATTCGGGAAGTCTCAAGTTTGAAATGGTTGCCTTTAAATCATTTTACTTCTCCTGCTCAAGAATCATTGATTTTGAAAAAAACATTTGCAAAAAAAGTTTGGGCTCAAAATTACCCCAAAATCGTCCAAAAAATATTTTATCAAATGCTCAAAAGTTATGAACGCAGCGAATATCCTGGTGTGAATATAGGCATGAATGAAACTCTCTATGGTTTAACTTTTTTTATGGTTATTTATATGCTTTGGGTGATGAAGGTGACTTTAAAAGATGAGAAAGCCAAGAAGGAAATAGATAAAATTTTGATTTTTTCGAAAAATAATAGGATGATTTTTAAAAATGACACGTTTCTAACGAGGTTTGGTGGATGGGTTGCGGGGAACTGGTATAGAAAATACCGAATTAGCGAATTTAAATATATGAAGAAAGAAAATGAGGATTTTTTACGAAGATGCGTATATTTGGTTTGTTATTTGTTGGTGATTTTTATGATTATGAAATTTTTTGAAATTATTTAGAACTAGACAAAAATTAAAATGAATATTGATGTATTTTATTAATTTGCTCAAAATTTAAAATATTAAATTTTCTTGACGCATTTCAAAATGATGGGTACCTTTTTAATAAATTTTGTGTTGAGTAGGAATTTGATTTTCTTTTTTATATACGCTTCAAATAATTGATTACGCCAATTAGATATTATTTACTATGACATTCTGGGCCTTTATGAGCTCTTGTTATTATAATGAAATATATTAAATTCATTCTTCTTTTTATATTTGTTTTTTTCTCCAAATTAAAAAATCCCCTATCATCTGAAGGCCATATGATTAGCATCCCGATATTTTTTACTCTCGACCTTTTTAAACAGGGCATTCCCATCGCGAAGAAGTAGAATATTATCCGATTATTTTATAAACAATTAATAGGATTTTCCTGATTATGTTGTTTTTGTTCAATCTTTATTTTATGGCGGCGTTTATTCATTTTGCGCTCTATTTATATATGATCCCTCAAAACCACACGGAAATCAAATTATCCATTCAGAATAGACAAGAGTGAGTTTTTGATTATTATAATTTTTTTCTGAGCTTTTACATTTAGATTTCAAGCAACTATCTTGAATTTGGCCTCACCTGTTTCCCAAGACCTTTGCACAAAAAACCTTGATACCATTATTTCATTTGTAAATTTTTTTTTGTTTTTATTTAAATTACCTTATTTTGCTCAAGGAAAATGATTTGAATTTTACCAAAAAAAGCTTTTGCGAGTTGTCTTTAAAAACCAGCTTGGATGAACTCTTTTTAGACAAAGAGACATATTCTTTAAAGCTTTTACTCAAATATCATTTGTTTAACGCAAATTTGAAGGACTCTGAAGGTTTAAAAAAAAAAGATTTTCCCAGTTTTAAAATTACAAAATAGAACTCAACATTGGAATCTATTTATTAAACCAAAATATGGAAATTTACAAAATAAACAAAAGTTTTCCTTTGGAAGAAAAAGGATCCAAAAATGGCATTTTTTCATCTTTTATTGATGACATAAACGAATGGATCAATTATTTCACGCAAAGAGAATATGAAAGCAATTCTGAATTCATTTTAATTCACCGAATACCAAATCAGGTTTTTTTTTAATTATTCAATTCTCAAATTTCCTTATTCTGAATAAAATCTGCTAGATTTTCAACCTTCAGGCACTTTTCTTGAGCATCCCAAAAATAAATGGAGTGATCTATGAAAGCACCCTGATATTCGATGTCAATCTTAAAGGCTTAAGGTAAATTTTTTTTTTCATTTCAAAACTACAAATTTATTAGATATTATATGTCACATTGGTTTTGGACTGCAGCTTTGGTGATGATAAATTTTTATGCCTTTATTTTGGCTTGTGTGTTTGTTATGGGGAAAATAGCGTTACTGGTCAGTTTGGGGATTTATAAAGAAGTTGTGGGAAAAATAACACATAATGGAGAACTTTTCAACTGAGACTCATTTGAAACAGAAAATTTTTTGTTTCAATGTTTTTTAAAATTTATTTTTTAGAATATCATCGTTTTCTATGAAATATTAAATCTAAATCAAAAAAATTCATTTTTAAATGTTTTGAAGAAAATTCTTCATAAAATTTGGTATGAAATTTTCGAATAATACTAATTAGTCAAATTTCGCCTCGAAAAATTATAAACTAATTCGAAATTTGAATTTGAAATAGGAAAAATGCAATCATCGACCTCCGGCAATTTTGAACAAAAAACCTCAAGTGTGAGTATGAAAAAACTCAATAGGGAAGAGCAACTCCGAATTTGGCAAGAAGCTAAGTATTTTTCTTTAATTTTTCTGCATCCTGACTATTTTGCTAAGAAAAAATCGCTTCAGAAGCACAACATATTCCAAATCCCATCGTACATTTCAGGATTTGTTGAGGGTCTATGATTCTCCTAAACAAGGGTTGAAGTCATCGACTTGCAAGAAGGAACTTCGTCAATCCCAATCAGCCACTGATTCGCTCAATTCTTCCATCTTATCATTGAAGAATCAAATTAGTGAGAATGAAAATGGTGATAATTATGAGATCAACGAGGTTAGAACACCACGGTTTTCTCCGAAATGTCTCTCAGCTATTAAAGATGAAGAAAATGAGAAATCTTCAGATAGTGAAATAAAGATCAAACCATCAATTTTGATCAAAGAAAATGACATTGAGAGAGCACAACTTCCACTAGAGGGAATTGATGAAGATCAAGAATTGCCTTCGTTTCAACTGAAAAAAATCCTCACGGAAGATAAACAATTACCAAGCCTGAGGAATAAATATACCTCATTTTCCTTTCAAGGAAACGGATCTTCTGCATCGTCTAATGCCTCAAAAAAGAATGATGCCCCATTTTTGGAAGACGCTTTGCCCATTGAAATAAAAGAGAATAATGATTGCAATGCCCCATTTGTTGAGAAGACGTTGCCACCCATTGAAATTAATGAAACCAATGAATTCACTGTGGTTGTTCTGATTGAGAATAATGAAGATGATCAAAGAAATGATCAAAACCTGACGAGCTTCTATGAAGAAGAAGAAAAAAAAAATCACTTTCAAATAGACAACAAAATCAATACTCCAAAAAAAAAAAAGACAGAATCTAAAGAAGTCCAACAGCTCTTGAAAGATAAAGAATCGACCGATCCAGCTTTTGTGTATAGTTATTCGAAAAGAAAAGCACCCAGAACTATGGCTGAGCAATATGGAGTTGAAAATGTTATTATTCCAGTGAAGACAAGCAGCAGGAAAAAAATCGTGGAGTTCCACTCCATACGTAAAACATTTTTTCATTAAAATTTTATAATAAATTCACATTTTTCATTAGCGAATTTAGAAGAACTTAAAGACGTGTCCAAATTTTTATATTTGCCCAATCAAACAATAGAGGAAAGCTTTAAACCATTGAATAATCAATGTCTCTTAGTAAAGCAATTCTTAAAAGCTAATGCAAGAACCCCAGAGAAAAAAGAAGATAAAGCGGAGCTTTTAATAAACGAAGAAAAAATCACCAAAATTGAAGAAATCAGCAAAGTCATTGATCCTAATATCAACCAAAATGGAAATTATGCACTTTTAGAATTGACTAAAGAGAAAGCGGAAAAAATGAAGCTAGGGACTAGAAAAATAATCACTCCACTCAAAAGATTCAACAGCGAGCAAAAAGAAAAGGACAATAAAAGGAAAGAAGGTTTTATTTAGATAAATTTAATCAGTTTTATTTAAAATTGAATTTAGATATTATTAAAGCTAGCAAGGGGAAGGAAAAAGACTTCGGATATGTTCCATTCGATGAAAATCTGCACGAGATTATAGAAAAAATTAAAAAACAAGACGAAGATTGATTAATTTATTTTTTCTTTTTTTTAATTGATCTATTTTGAGAGGAATTTTGTCATTATTTCATATTTTTCTTATTTTTTACAAAAATCTCCAGCAGACCTTATTTATCCAGGTCAAATTCTTATAGACATTTGGAAAAAACTCAAAAGATTTCTTTTTTACATTATCAAAAATCAAATTTTAACAATTTTTTTCAGTTTTTATGTTTTTCACTATTGAAAATCCAGAAAATTTTCATTATTTTTTTGTTTCCAAAATCTCCATCAATTCATGAACGAACTTCCTGTTTCTTTGATCATCATCTATTATAGGGCTCTGTTGTCTTACAGCTTTTTTAAAAAGTTGTGCGTCACTAAAAAAATCTTTGACTCTAAAAGTCCGATAACGAATTGTTTCAAAGCTATCTTTGGCAGATTTCTCAGCTGCTCTTTTAACATCCATATTCCCATCAAAGAGAACCTTTTTTTTGAAATTAATAGATCAAAAGCAAAAAATTAGAGTTTTTTATTTTTTACTTGCATATATCGACCCACGAGATGCTTTTTTTTATCGTTAGCTAGGGATTGTTTTGGCAGCAATCGATCTCCCAAAATTTGCATTTCTCTCACATTGCCTTGTTTAAATTAGTTATTTCAAATAAATTAGTTGGGTTTTAAACACCTCCTTTGCTAAAAATTGTGTAAGCCACTGTTCTGAACAAATTGGCTGTTCCTTTAGCTTCTCCGCATCTTCCGATCACGATAAGTTCATATAAGGGCATTTTTCAACCTTTTCGACAAAATGAATAATTTTTATAATTTCAAAACAAAAATTTGTTTTTTTTTAGAAAATTCATTAACTATGGATAAACGAAGGAAAAATTGATTATTTCTTTTATTATATTTATTATATTTATTATAGATGAATTCAATGTGTTTTTTTTTGGGAAAAAATACAAAAAAAAGAAGAGGAGAATAAACTTGTTACCCCTATTAACTATTAACCTTATACAAAGTACTCAATAACTCCAAAGGGTCTTTAAAGCCATGGTATTGATCGAGCTTGAAATATTCTTTATTTTTCCTCCTTATGTCTTGGCATTCTTTAAGTCCAATGAGATATTCAGTGAGTCTTAAGAGCTCTTGATCATTTTTATCATTATAAAATGGTAAAATCGGAATACCATTACCAAGTTGGAATCCAAATGAATAGGCAGCATTATCCACGAGTAAAATTTCCTCAAGATTTCTATTACCAATTACCCTTAAATCTTTGATAAATAACCCATCCGTTGTCAAGAAACATTGTTCTCTTGAAAGTCTATGTTGAATAAATTCATGGTTAGGATCAATATAATCAACTACCCCATTGGCGTAACTTTCATGAGAGGCCGTGAAAACCATCAACTCATAATATTGAGACAATTCCTTGAGACATTCTCTTAAATATGGCCTCAAATTGATTCCAGCCTCAAGATCTAGACCATTTCCAAAATTGATCTTCAAAACTATATCACAAGGCATGTCTGGATTTTCATTGCAATGCACCAAAGTTTCATCCAAATCGAAAATTATCGTTTTTTTTCGCCAATAAATGCTCCGTTTAGGCAAAGTGAGCAGTTTCTGCTTGTGGATATTGGCTGAAGGATGTTCAATCCCCTTTACAAAATTAATGCATTGCATTGTCTGCCAAAAATGGTCAGTCCAACTATCTCGATCTTGGGATTTCGGGTTGGCATATGCCTGAAGGGCAGAATCAATATAATAGCGATGATCTTCACATCGCTTAATTAACGGTGATTTCTCATATTTCATAATGGGTTGCCTCAAATTTTGGAATTTCTCATTAACTTTTGGGTTAAGCAGACTGCTTTTGGGTAAAATGCTATGTGCAGGCACTTGAGTGACAATATTTTGCAATAATGAGGAATAATCCATGTTTGAAGGACTCTTGTTTTTGCTTTCTTGGGGTGAATAAGGTCTATGTTCGGAGGCTGAAGGGTTATAAGGCGCATTCATAGGGGAGGTATGTTCGATTCTTTTTGACTTCAATACTTTAATTTTTGTTTCTAATTCTTTGAGTTTACCTTCCAAACGTTGAAATTCTTTAAATGCGTCCTTTTTTTTGGGGGTTTCATCATCAGTGTTCTCAAATCTTCTAAACTCCTTGGTGGCTGTCTTGGTTACTGATTTTTCTTGGTAATTTGACTGTTGAAACATATATTTTTGCTCTTTTTTGGACTCTTTTTCATCAAATAGCATCTTTGAACCTTGGAAAATCAATTGTTTGGAATCATTTATCAATTCTTCTATTCTGGATCGGGTTGAAGAAGTCACATTCTTTGCTTCAGAAGGTGCTCCATAAGTTTTAAATCTGCCTTCTGTTGTTTTTCTAAAAAAGTCATTTTTTTCTTCTGGATATGACTTTTCTTGAGTATTTTCTTGCAGTTTCTTAGAAAAAAAACCCTCATTGATCAAAACTTGGATGGGCTTTTTGAGAATGAGCTTGGTATTGTGTGGTATCTTTCTTTCAGCTGATTCTGGGAGAGGGAATTCAGTATGACGATTGTTTTCTGGAGGAGAAGCAATTCTTTTTGATGAGTAGAATTGAACTTGGTAATTGTGGGTTGATGTGGGAAAGGAAATCATTTTATGGGTAGAAAGAACGATTTTTTATGGTGAAGAAGGAAACTTTTCTTTTTTATTTATTTTAGTGGGTTTAACGTTAGCAAACAAAATAACAAAACAATGAAGAGAAAATTTGTTAATTAATTTCTAAAAAATAAATTATTGTTTAGAAAAAATATTTTTTCATTTTCAGGAATAATCATATTATTTTTCTTTGTTAAATATATTTTAGTCGTAAAATAAAAAAAAATCATATTTATTATATTTTCGCAATTTTTTTCCTCAAAAATCAAAAACTAAATTAGAAAAAACTTTTGTGCATTGTATTTGATTATAAATTTATAATTCATTAA
>Ga0302320_10012568_pt1 | contig 17762 bp, 12 predicted proteins | sample Bog_T0_3_FD_202130 | JGI IMG/M metagenome (GOLD analysis project Ga0302320, IMG submission 202130) | Peat permafrost microbial communities from Stordalen Mire near Abisko, Sweden - Bog_T0_3 | ecosystem: Environmental > Terrestrial > Soil > Wetlands > Peat | place: Sweden: Abisko, Stordalen Mire...
CGTAAAGTCTTTAACTTTGCGGATTGACTGACCGCTACGCTGTCATCGATATAAAGGATATGCGGCGATTCTTCTTCGACCGCAAAATCGTTCACGCCGACCGTGATCTTCTCTTTAGCCTCGGAGGCCCGCTGAAACTGATACGACGCTTCCGCAATCTCCTTCTGCGGGAAGCCATGTTCAATCGCTTTGACCATTCCGCCCATGGCATCCATCTTGCCGAAATAGTCGAACGCGCCTTTCTCCATCTGGAGGGTTAGAGCTTCCAGAAAATAAGACCCACCCAGCGGATCGATCGTCTGGGTCACGCCCGATTCGTACGCAATGATCTGCTGCGTCCGCAACGCAATGCGCGCGGCCTCTTCTGTCGGCAGAGCTAGCGCTTCGTCATAGGAATCCGTGTGTAATGATTGCGTTCCACCCAGAACCGCGGCCATCGCTTGCAAGGCTACGCGCGCAATATTGTTCATCGGTTGCTGCGCGGGCAACGACACGCCCGCAGTCTGCGTGTGAAAGCGCATCAGCCAGGTGCGCTCATTCTTCGCGCCGAAACGGTCTTTCATGACGCGATACCAGATTTTGCGCGCCGCACGATACTTCGCAATCTCTTCAAAGAAGTCGTTGTGCGCATTGAAGAAAAAGCTCAGCCGCGGACCGAACTCATCCACGTCCAATCCTCGCCGGAGCGCCCATTCCACATACTCGACGCCGTCATACAAAGTAAATGCCAGTTCTTGCAGTGCAGTCGATCCGGCCTCGCGAATGTGATATCCGCTGATGGAAACCGTATTGAACCTAGGCGTAAACCTGGTGCCAAACTCGAATGTGTCGATCACCAACCGCATCGACGGCGCAGGAGGATAAATGTATTCCTTCTGCGCGATGTATTCCTTGAGAATGTCATTTTGCAGAGTGCCGGAAATCTTCTTCCAATCCGCGCCTTGCTTCTCGGCCACCACCAGATACATCGCCCACAAGACCGACGCCGGCGAGTTGATGGTCATCGACACCGTTGTTTTTTCGAGATCAATGCCATCGAACAAAATCTCCATGTCTTCGAGCGAATCGATGGCCACGCCGCACTTGCCGACCTCACCCTCGCTCGCGGCGTGATCGGAATCGTAGCCCATCAGCGTTGGCAGGTCGAACGCCACGGAAAGCCCACTGCCGCCACTCTGCAATAGATACTTGTAGCGTCGATTGGTCTCCTCCGGCGAAGCGAAGCCGGAAAACTGGCGCATAGTAAACAACTTGCCCCGATAGCCACTGGCGTGAATGCCGCGCGTATAGGGCGGCTGGCCGGGATAGCCAAGATATTTTTCTTCGCTCCAGTCTTCGGGTAGATCGGCCGGAGTGTATAAGCGGCGAATGGGTACGCCAGAAATTGTGGTGAAGCGAGCATACCCATGCTCATCGACGTTCACCCCAGTCGGGGCGCCAATCGGCTTCTCTGGAGCTTTCTCCAGAGTGGGTGCGAGAGTTTTCTCGGCCCAACTTTTCTCCGCCTCGGACGGATGTCGTCCTTCAAACACATCCGCAATTGGGCTTTCAGCAATGATCGGTGCTTTTTTATCCGGCATGGGTCACTCCGTAGACGAACTCTTTATGATAAGGCAATGGTCAAGGATCAGCCGTCGGCCGATGATTTGCGCGTCAACTCCCAAGCTTTTGAATACTTCCACGAAACATAGACCGCATGATACAGGTGCAGTAAGAGGCCTTCGCACCCATCCAGAAAGCCTAGACGCAAGAAGTAGTTGTAGATGAACGTCAGCAGCGGTCGAATCACGATGTCGGCAAAGCTGAAGCCACGATATCCCTTACTCACCGCGAACGCCGCACCCTGCGAGGAGTAGCTGTTCATGTGGTCGATATATCCGCGCAGCGTGGGATAAGCGTTGTGTATCAATGCATGCTTAAGCTGGCCGGTCGGTCCATCCACCTTGATCGTCGGATGCGCGCCATGTTCCTCAAACTTCCCTGCTCCACGCCGAATTAGCCGCAGCTTGGGATCAGGATAGAATCCCCCATGCTGAATCCAGCGTCCCAGGAAGAAGTTCTTGCGCGGAATATAGAAGCCGAGAGCGCTCGGGTTCGCCGCGAGCAGTCCCCCTATCTCGCCAGCCAGATCCGTTTCCAGTGGTTCGTCCGCGTCAAGCTGCAAAACCCAATCGCAGGACGCTTTCTCCATCGCGGAATTCTTCTGCGCGGCAAACCCTTTCCATGGCTCCGAGAAGGTCTTTGCACTGTAAGCTTTTGCAGTCTCTAACGTACGGTCCGTTGAACCCGAATCGACGACAATGATCTCGCCCTTGCCATCCCCGACGAGCGCCTGAACACTCTCCAGCGTATGCGCCAAGTTCGCTTCTTCGTTCAGCGTGATCAGAACCACCGATAAAGTCACGGCCACAAGGATAAACCGTTAGCGCCCCAACTTTCACCTTACCCCCTCACACCATCCCGCCTATAACTAACGATGGCTTCGTTAAGGTAGGCTTTAGCCAAACAGCCGCATGAAGCCCGCCGCCGGCAAATCCGGCGACACGAACTCAGTCTTTTCGCCGCCTGCCGACGTCGCGAGTGCCTCCGCTGCCAGGTTGCCGCTGCGCACCGCGCCTTCCATGGTGGCGGGCCAGCCAGTCGCGGTCCAGTCGCCGGCTAGAAAAACTCGCGGCCACACCGTCTTGGCCGCGGGACGATATAAATCCACACCCGGCCGTGGCGAATAGGTTGCGTGAATTTCTTTAATTACCGTCGACTTCACCAACTTCGCCGCTCGCGCTTCCGGGAAAAATTCGCGCAACTCAGCCAGCGCCAATTCAATAATTTCCTGTTTCGATTTTTCGACCAAAGAATTCGACGCGCTGACCACAAGCTCAACATAACTTCCCTGATTCGGATCGCGCCCCAACAGCTTCGACTTGTGAAACATCCACTGAATCGTGCGATCCAAGAGCACAGCATGTTCGAGATCCGAAATCTGCCGGTCAAACCAAAGATGAATCCCCGTAATCGGCGAACCGGAAAAATGCTGCAAGCTCTGCCGCAACTGTTGCGTATCTTCTTTGTCTGACAGGAGGCGTTCCAGCCCATCAAATGGCAAAGCTTGCACTGCATAATCAAACTGCATCTGCCGCTTCTCTTTACCGCTCGTAATCTGCAACGAGACGCCTTCGTCGCCAGCCTCGAATCCCTCAACCCCAGACCGCAGACAAACCGTTCCGCCGCGCTCGCGAATATAATCCGCTGCGACGCCGTAAAGCTCGCTCAGCGGAACCATCGGAACGCCCATCAATCCCGCAGCCGCAGACTTCATGAACGACTCGCGCACCACGTGCGCAGCATAAGGAGTCGACATCTTGTCGAGATCCTCATTGAGCGCGCTGATGAGAATGGGCTTCCAGAAGCGTTCAATCGCGCCGAGAGTTTGTCCGTGACGCTGCAACCAAGCCAGGAACGACTCGCCGGAGTCGGCAGGGATCGCCGGAATGAGCGGCGCGATGGCGCGCCCAATTGACAGCTTGTCGCGCAAGCTCAGACACGAAGCTCGCAAGAACGACAACCCGTTGTGAAACGGAGCAGGCAACGCCGAAGGTCCAATGACGGACGCGCGTCCGCCCGGTTCGAGGAAAGTAAGCTCGGCAAACCATCGAATCTTCTTCTCGACGCCGAGACGCCGATAGAAATCGATGAGATTAGTGCAGCAGCCAAGCAGCACATGCTGGCAGTTGTCGACGATCTCGCCGGTGCCAGGATGCTCGTAGGAAGAAGCGCGCCCGCCAAGATAAGGGCGCCGCTCGAACAGTGTAACCTTGAAGCCACTATCGGCAAGGGCGCAACCGGCGGCCAATCCAGCCAGTCCGCCACCGGCAATTGCCACGCTCGGAGGATGTGCTGACGCCCAGGCCGTCATGCGAGGCGCTTCAACAGGCCCTTGCCAAGAATCGATAATTTCTTGGTCATGCTGAGCCGCACCTTGCCGTGGAAGACGTCATACTTGCGGTCGGCGATTTTATCCAGCAGCGCGTGATAGATATTGACCAGCACCCAAAGCGCAGGCTGACTGTCTTCGTCGACGAGCGGAATGAGTGCGTCGCCTGACTTGTAAAACTCACGAGCACGATCGGCTTCGAGGGCTAAGAGAGGAGCGTAGCGCGAGGCATCGGAGGCGATCCGCAACTCGGCAGCAGTGACTCCGAATTGATCGAGGTCTTCTTGCGGCAGATAGACCCGTCCGACTAAAGCATCTTCTTTGACGTCGCGGACGATATTAGTCAACTGGAATGCCAGTCCGCACTTTTCCGCCAGCGGCTCAGCCGCAGTGTCCCTATAACCGAAGATGCGAATGCAGACCAATCCGACAACAGATGCGACCTTATGACAGTAAAGCTTCAGGTCTTCCCATGTTTGATAACGGGCTACGAGTTCTTCCGTCGGAGGCAGATCCAGATCCATCGCGGTGCCTTGCGCTAGTTCGTCGAGCAGCGCGGTGGGAATCTGAAATCGGCGCTGGGCGTGAGTTAGCGCCAACAACACGGGATCGTCGGTGGGATAATCGGCAGCGGCGCGATGGAATCCATCCAGCCAATCGATCAGTCTCTGGCGACGCTCGGCTACGGGCAAAGTTTCATCGTCGGCAATGTCATCGCAGCGCCGCATGAATGCATAGACTGCGCACAAAGCGCGCCGCTTAGGTCGAGGAAGAATCAGGAACGCATAATAGAAGTTGCGCGCGGCGGAACGCGTGATGCCGCGGCAGACAGCGTAAGCCATCGAAATCTGCGATTCGGTCGGCGAGAATGTTGCCGGGGCCGATTGCACGCCCGCACTCATCGCAACTTCCCGAGCGCGGCCCTGCCCAGCAGGACGAGCTTGCGGAATTTCGAGATTTTGGGGCGATTGCCTAGCACGTTGTAGCCCTGCGCTTCAATGGCATTGAGGATTTCCTCACCGCCGCGGCTGAAAAGCTCAAGGTCGAGAGCAAGTTCGCGATCAACCTTGGCAATGAGAGGAAGGCCATGGTCGAACCAATCGCGAGCACGTTCGACCTGAAACTCCATCATCTCGCAAAACGCTGCCGTGTTGCGCTGCTGGGCAATGTCGTTCTCGGAGACGCCAAAGCGACGCAAGTCTTCGAGAGGAAGATAGATGCGTCGCTTCGCGTAATCGGTGGTGATGTCCTGCCAGAAATTCGCCAACTGAAGCGCCGTGCACGTATAGTCGGAAAGCTTTTGACGCTCTGCGTCCCGATATCCGCAGAGATACAAAACTAAATGCCCCACGGGATCGGCAGAGTTTTCGCAATATCTCGTCAGGTCGGCGAACGTTTCGTAACGCGAGACAATTTGATCCTGGCGAAATGCAGTCAGCAAATTCATGAACGGTTGTTGGGGAATATCGAACTCACGCACCGTCTGTGCAAGCGCGACGAACACAGGATGCCGAGGATCGCCGCCGTAACAGGCATCCAACTCGGCTTGCCAGTCGTCGAGCAGGCGCAGCGAGGCTTGCGGGTCGCCGACTTCGTCGCCCAGATCGTCCGAAATGCGGCAATAGGAGTAGACGTTATAGAAATGCTGGTGCAGTCGGCGCGGAAGAAACCAGGTCGCAACCGAAAAATTTTCGTAGTGACTGCGCGCGAGACGTTCGCAATATCGCTGCGCGTCGGCTAACGAAGGAGTGCGTTCCGGAATTGCATATTCGGCAGGCAGACGCGCCCAGTCCGCAGCAGTCGCCGAGGAATGCATAGGCCGGCACTGTTCGCTGAACGCAATTGGCATGGTCGGATCTTCCCAAATCTCTACGCGCGGGCTTAGTGGCCCGGAATGATCGCGGTCTTGATTTCGCCGCCACGATTCAGCATGTGCCGCAACACTTGCTGCAAGCGCGACAGCGGCGCTTCACCGGTAATGTAATCAGTCGAGCGAATTTTCTTTTCCACCATCAAGCCGAATGCTTTGCGAACTGTGTCCGGAGTGTGGTGGAACGTTGCTTTCAACGTGATTTCCGAATAGTGCAAGCGATTGGTATCCAATTGAACTTTGGTGCCGCTGGCACATCCGCCGAAAAAGTTTACGGTACCGCCCTTGCGCACCATTTCGACGGCCAACTCCCAAGCATCGGGACGCCCAACAGCTTCGATCACCACATCGGAGCCACGTTTTTCGGCCGACAACGCCCGGACCGCGTCGATGGGATCTTTTACCTTTGTGATTTGGATCACTTCGTGAGCGCCCATGTGTTTGGCCGCTTCCACCTGGCCATCGCGCTTGACTACGGAAATCACTTTGCATCCCATGGCTTTGGCGACCTGGATAAACATCAATCCAATAGGGCCGCCTCCGATTACGGTAACAATGTCTCCAAGTTCGACGCCTGTCTCATGCAAGCCGCGCAGAACACAGGCGAGGGGCTCGACCATTGCCGCTTCTTCGTAGGTCACATTGGGCGGGACCGCAAGCATATTGAGTTCGACGATGCGGCGCGGAATGCGGATGTATTCGGCGTAGGCTCCGTTGTTGAAGAGCAAATCTTCGCAGAGATTTTCCTGATGACGGGAACAGTAGAAGCACATCTGGCAGGGTGCGGAGTTGAGCGCGACGACTCTCATACCGCGCTTGAAACCTCGCACTCCGGGGCCAACTTCTTCAATCACTCCAGCTAGCTCATGTCCGAACAAGGCGGGCGGAACAATCATGCGCGCGTGGTAGCCACGCTGATAGACTTTCAGATCCGTGCCGCAGGTCAACGCGACCTGCACCTTCACCAAGACCTCGCCCTCGCCTACGCGCGGGATCGGCACTTGTTCGATCTTTACGTCCTCTTTGCCGTAGAGGACTGCGGCTGTCATTTTTCCGTTCAAATTTTCTCCCACTCGCCGCCCCGTTGAATCAAAATTTTCATCGAATCCGGTTGCGGGTGCGCCGCCAACTCCAGCGCTTCCAAACTCTTCGTCAAAGGAAAACGGTGACTGACGAGCTTTTCCAAATCCATCTCACGACCCATTACAAAATCCACGGACGCCTGCTGTAAGTCGACCGATGCGCTGTACGAACCGATCAGCGTTTTCTCGTCGACGCACACCGCCGCAGGATCGAAAGGCGCTTCCCCATGCACCGTTTGCGCAAACAGCAGAACTTTGCCGCCCGGGCGAACCGCATCGATCGCAGCCTTGATCAACGCATTGCCACCGACTGCCAAAATTACCGCATCCGCGCCCCGACCGTCGGTTCGCTTTTTCACCTCGGTGACGGTGTCCGCCGTCCCCGCATCAATAGCATCTCGTAGATTGAAGTCTGCTGCTATTGTAAGCCTCTGGCGATGCAAATCGGAAGTAATCACCGAAGCGCCGGCTTTCAAGCTCAACGCACTCAGTATGATGCCAATCGGTCCCTGGCCAATGACCAAAACCGTGTCACCGCGCTCGATGCCCAGCCGCTCGATTCCCTTCAAGCAAGTGTTCACCGGCTCCAGAAAACAAGCCTGCTCAAAAGACACGCCGTCGGGAATCCGCACCGTGCCTTCGCGGACAATCCAATCCATCACGCGCACATACTCGGCAAAGCCTCCGCCAGACGGCTCGAAACCGGCGGTACAACCTACCTCCTTATATTTCTCGCATTGGGCGAAAGTTTTGTGCTGGCAGTAATAACAACTTCCGCACGGGATGTGATGAAAGATAACAACCCGGTCGCCGAGACGAAAGTTGCGGACACCTTCGCCGACGCGCGCGACAATTCCAGAAGTCTCGTGGCCAAAAATGCGGGGAGCGGAGTGCGATCCGGTCGCGATTTTCTTTAAGTCAGTGCCGCAGATGCCGCAGGTGTGGACTTTGATGAGCAACTCGCCTGCACCGATTTCAGGAACTGGCACCGGTTCCAGGCGGACGTCGTTCACTCCACGATAGACCGCAGCGAGCATGGTCGCCGGAATTTTATCCAGTCTCGCGCCGCTCGTTATTTGTTCTGCCGTCGCCATTATCTGGTTGCCGTTTCTAAAGTACGTTCTATCGGAGTCGAGTCAATCGCAAATCCCTCACCCAGCAGTCTTTTCAGTTCCGCACATAATGCATTAGATGCGACATTGGAGTTCTTTGCCAACTGCAAGGCTCTTCCCCAAATCTGGGGGTGCGAAGCTACGTGAAAAGCGAAGCGAGCCGATTGGAATTGTCCATTCACAACGAACTGGTCCATTTCCGGCATATCGAAAGCAGCATCATCGGAAATGGCTTTTATCGCAATGAACGGTAAGCCGCGCGAAGTTGCGACCCGAGCCACAGCGGCGGCTTCCATATCGACGGCGTCAGCGGAATACGCCGCGCGGAGCTTTGCTTTCTGCACAGCGCCTGCAATCGATGGAGTACTCAATAAAATTCCGTGCTGCGCTTCAGCGGCCATCGTGTTAGTCGCGCTCCCATCCGACATGTCAATCACGCGGCGGGGAGAGATCACTTGCCCCACTTGTAGCTCCGGATTCAACGCGCCCGCAAATCCCACAGAGACCAAGGCTCTCGGCCTGCGCAATGCAACCAAGGCCTCGGTTGTGCGGCGTGCCGATTCTGATCCTATCCCGCCACAGATTGCGACTGCTTGGCCGCGCTCGAACAACTTATACTCGCGCCCTTCATAAAGCTCATACTTCACCCCCCAGGAACGAACCAGCGGGCGAATCTCGCGCTCCATCGCCGCAATGATCCCAACTTTAGCGGATTCGCTCATGCCGCCCACGCTTCCACATAACCATTATCGCGAAACCACTCCGCTGCGCGGCGCAATGCACCATCCACAGGGACGATCTTCCAGCCCAATTCTCTCTCCGCCTTTGCCGATGTCACGAACATTTTCTTCCGTCCCATGCGCACCGCGTCAATGGTTGCCCGCGGTTCTTTGCCCATAACTCGTCCTGTAACCAACTCATCCACCACTCCGGTCGCCAGTGCCACGAAGTACGGAACCCTTATCGTTGGCGATGGCAATCCGGTGATGGCTGCCAGCTTGTCGAGAATCTGTTTCAGCGTGAGGTTCTCCCCGCCGAGAATGTAGCGCTGGCCGCTACGTCCTTTTTCATAAGCCATGAGATGCCCGTGGGCGCATTCGGTCGCATCGACCAGGTTGAGTCCCGTATCGACATAGGCTGGAAATTTCTTCTTGAGAAAATCCAGGACGATTCTTCCCGTGGGAGTGGGCTTCACATCTCGCTCGCCTATTGGAGTCGTCGGATTCACCACGACTACTTCGACCCCTCTAGCATCCAACGCGACCTGCTCGGCCATAAACTTCGAGCGCTTATAGTGGCCGATCATATCGCTCAGCGCGACCGGAGAATCCTCGTCGGCCAACGACCCGTCGCTTTTGAAACCCATGGTAGCCACGCTTGATGTATATACGACTCGCTGAATTCCGTGCTTGCGCGCCGCGTTCAAAATGGCCTGCGTGCCTTCCACGTTTGCACGGTACATGGGCGCAGGGTCGGGAATCCACAAGCGATAATCGGCGGCAACATGAAAAACGGCGTCGCATCCGGCCATTGCCCGTTCGATCGACTGAGGATCGCACAAGTCACCAACTACACGATCCGCTCGCAATCCTTCAACGTTCCGGGTATCGCTATTCGCTCGCACCAGAAGACGTAAATCACTGCCCGCACTTTCCAACGCCCGCGCCACGTGAGAGCCAAGAAATCCGGTTGCCCCGGTTACGAACGCTTTCATACTCGAACGTCGAAGGCATGAACATCGGCGGCTTGGCCTTCGAAAGTACGGCTCAACCGATCACCCGTTGCACCGTGGCCATCGCGCCCTGCGGTTCATGCGCGATCGCTTTTTGGTAGGCGGTGAGGGCGATCAGAGGGAAATAGAGGCGGTACATGTAATACATGAGATAAAACACGCGGGGAAATCCCGTGCCGGTATAGAAGGGCTCATCCCAGTTACCGTCAGCTCGCTGTGTGCGCAGAAGATAAGCAATGCCGCGCGCCACGCTGTCGCTGCGGGTATCGCTGGCCGCGAGCAATCCCATCACTGCCCATGCGGTTTGCGAGGGCGTGCTGTCCCCAACTCCGCGCAGAGTTGGGTCGTCGTAGGATCCTACGGTTTCACCCCATCCGCCGTCGGCGTTCTGCACCATGCGCAGCCACTCGGCCGCCTGCTGCACATAGGGTTCGTGGTGATCGACGCCCATGGCTTCGAGTCCGCGCAGAACCTGCATGGTGCCATAAATGTAGTTCACGCCCCAGCGGCCAAACCACGAACCGTCCGACTCTTGCTGATCGCGAATGAACTTAATGGCTTTCTTTACTCGCGGATCGCTTTGGGTGTAGCCGTAAGCTGCCAGCATTTCCAGAATGCGTCCCGTGATGTCAACCGTCGGCGGATCGAGCATGGCGTTGTGATCCGCAAAGGGGATATTCTGAAAGACCATTTTGTCGTTATTTTTGTCGAACGAGGCCCATCCACCATTGCGGCACTGCATGGAAAAAATCCAGTCGATGGCACGCTGCACCGACTCGCGCTGATAGCGACTATTGGGATGTTCGACGCGATCCAGCGCCAGGCAGACCATCGCGCTGTCATCCACATCGGGATAAAATTCGTTGTTAAATTCGAACGCCCATCCGCCGGGCTGACCCTCGGGATTTTTCACCTTCCAGTCGCCGACGCCGCGAATCTGTTTTTGCAAAATCCAATCGGCGCACTTGACCATGCGGCTGTCATCTGGAGCGACGCCAGCTTCGGACAGTGCAAAGAGTGCATAGGCCGTATCCCACACTGGACTCTTGCAAGGCTGCATGCGGAATGTGTCTTCTTCCTCGATGCCGAGCTTCTCGAACTCATCGAGGGCGCGAATCACTTGCGGATCATCGGCCGAATATCCCAGGCAGCGCAGTGCAATGATCGCATTCATCATCGACGGGTAAATCGCACCCAGGCCGTCGCTCATCTCGAAGCGATCGAGCATCCACTTTTCCGCTTTTTTCAGCGCGATCGAGCGCAGCGGACGGATATGCACCGCTTCGAACCAGTGGGTCAGACGATCAAGGCCGAGAAAGAAATTCCGCCAGGTGAACAGATTCTCGGTCCAGCGGAGATGCATACGCGCCTTGTCGCGACCGCCGACAAACAACTCCTCGATGCCCATTTCGTCGGGAAGTTTTTTGAATGGTTTCTTGGCATACGCAATCGACAGCGGAACCAGAATCGCCCGTGACCATGACGAAATTTCGTAAATGTTGAACCAGAACCAGTTGGGAAAGAGAACAATCTCAGGCGGAATCGCCGGCACTGCCGAGTAATCGTACTGGCCGAAGAAGCAAAGATAGATTTTGGTGAAGGTGTTGACTTCGGTGACGCCACCCATCTCCAAAATCTTCCTGCGAGCGCGCACCAGCGCGGGATGATCAGCCTTATAGCCAGCCATCTTCAGGCCAAAGTACGCCTTCACCGATGCGCTGACGTTCGACGGCCCTGCGGCATAAATCGGCCAGCCGCCGTCTTTGTTCTGTCCACGCAGGATTTGGTTGGCGCATTTCTGGAAGCGCTCTTGGTTGGCCGTCCCCAGTAGCATGTGCAGCAGGATGTAATCCGACTCAAGCGTTGTGTCGGCACCCAGTTCGCCGCACCAGTAGCCTTCTTCGTGCTGTTGGGCGAACAGGTTGGCAGCCGCGGCGCCGGCAGCGGCGCTCACCCGGTCATTCAGGTCTTCAATCTTTCCGAAACGTAACAGCGGCGCGTTGCCTAACGGCAACTCGGAGGAGGTATGTTCCATAAGCCTGCGCACTCCTAATTTGCGGATACGGGCGTAGGCGCACTGGCAATCGCCTCCACAATCTCCGGAGGCAGGCCAAAGCGCACATTCTCTGGCATCACTTCCACTTCCTGCACGTTGCCAAATCCCTTGCTATCCAGGAACTTCACGACTTCCTCGACCAGACATTCGGGCGCGGAAGCTCCGGCGGTCAGGGCAATCGTTTTGACTCCCTCCAACCACTCGGGCTTGATGTTCTGGAAGCTGTCTATTAGATGCGAGCTGGTTCCCAAATTACGTGCAACTTCCACCAAACGATTTGAATTGGAGCTATTGTCGGACCCGACCACCAAAAGCAGATCCGCATCGGACGCAACATGCTTTACCGCAACCTGGCGGTTTTCGGTGGCGTAACAAATATCTTGCGCGTGCGGGCCAGTCATATTCGGGAAGCGCTTGCGCAACGCCGCGATGATGTCTTTGGTTTCGTCCAAGCTAAGCGTCGTCTGCGTCAGGTAGGCCACGCGGTCGGGATCGGGCACTTGTAGCGTCGCCACTTCTTCGGGCGATCCGACAACCTGTGTCACAATCGGAGCCTCACCCAGCGTTCCAATCACTTCATCGTGATCGCGATGGCCGATAAGAATAAGCGAATAACCCTCTTTGGCAAACTTGACCGCTTCCACATGGACCTTAGTCACGAGCGGGCAAGTCGCATCGATCACCCGCAACCCGCGCTGCTTGCTAGCAGCTCGAACTTCCGGGGAGACGCCGTGGGCGCTATAAATCACCCGCTCGCCGTTCGGGACTTCCTCCACGCTGTCAACAAAGATCGCACCCTTGCCCTGGAGTTCTTCCACCACAAATCGGTTATGGACGATCTCTTTGCGCACATAAATGGGCGGGCCGAAAGCTTCCAGCGCAATGCGCACGATGTCGATGGCGCGGACAACCCCTGCGCAAAAGCCGCGGGGCTTTAGCAGCAGGAGCGTCTTCGTTTCTGTCCCTGAAATGTCGGTCTCGGAAATCACTGTTTGTGAATTAGGCAAATTTAGTCCTTCGTTTAAGCCTACACGTTTGGCCTGAAATTATGAACTTGCTATGAATTGTAAAGTATCGAAAAGCACCCAATTGGTCAACGTAAGCCCAAGCAATACAGAGGATTAACAGCGATTGGCGATTTTTCGAGCTTGAACGGGGAGGCATACGCTTGGCTGTGACGACGCACGGGCGGGGATGCCCGCGCCTGCATAAAAGAAAAAGCCCACTCCCTATTCGGGAGTGGGCCGGGCTGCTTGACTTCTACTGACAGCTCTTGAACTTGAACGACTCGACGTGCGTCGCCCAATTTGTCCCGCTGGTGGCGTTGTAATACTCCTGGGTGTACCAGAAAGTGCAGTCGTCAGTGGGATCGACGCTCATGCTGCTGTAGTCACCCCAACGATTGCTGCCGGTCTGCACACCCTTCCCCTTCACGATCAGCACCGGCGCTTCCATGGTTCCCAGCTTGTCGGTCGGGACCCGGCCAGTGTAAGCGATGCTCGGATCGAGATTAGTCCCATTGTCGGCACTGAAGCCGAGAGCAATGTCGCCTGCCTTATCCATCGCCATGCTACCCATCCAGATGGTGTACAGGGGACTCTGCAACGTCCCCGATTGATACAGTGAGAACGCTCCACCCACGGGCGTCGCCCGCAGTTCATACCAGCGCACATCGGCAACTGCCTTGGTGCTACCAGTCGGAGCCACCGAGTGGGTGATTACGAGAGCTTCGTGGTCGCCAAAATTGCGATAGGCGAGGCGGAACATCAAGCGATCGCCGAGCGCATCCACCACGGTTCCCGGCGAAGGTTGCGTAATGCAGGCGCCGCCGCCACCGCCGCAGAGCAACGTGTAGACAGGAACGTTAATCACGTGCGGCCCTGTAAAGGTGGAGTTGCTGGAATTGGAGAAGTCCACATGGAAGTCGTATTCATTCAACGAACTGTTGTTGTTGCCAAGTTCGACAAAGTGGTTCGGCGCACCGGAAGGTGGCGGGGTCGAGCCATCGAGATCGGCAGGCATGAAGCTGAAGTTCGACGAATTCGGGGCAAAACACTGCATCGTGGCCGCAGTACCCGCCAGCATCGCGGTGCGATCCAGAGCGCAGGGCTCGCCGTAACCCTCGCCGAAACTGTTTACCGAAAGATAGTAAGCATCCGGCCAAACGGAGAGCTTGGGATAGTCCGGCAAGTTGCTGCCGAAGCTGAACGAATAGCGGTTATAGCTTCCGGTGGCATCGGACGTCGTCGAAACGGCGACGCAGACGAGGTCGTCACTGCCGAAATACTCGAGTTGCTCGACCAGCCAGCGCTGCGCTAGCTTGTCCCACAGAACAATGGGGTCGCCGCCATTATCTTGCTGGCACTGGCCGCCGAAACCCGACCAAATAACATTGATGCGCGTGGGAGCGAGAATCACGCTGCCGTTGGTCTTGTCGAAGACTTCGTAATCGAAGTTGGTGATCTCGACATATTGCGTCGCGCCGACCGAACCATTGGTGTCGGGAGGAATCGCGCCGCCCTCGTTGCCGGTCACGCCGTCGAAGCTCAATCCCTTGGTTGTCGAGACCGCGGAAATAAACGAGTCTTGCACTACCGGATCTTTTCCTGGCGTGATGGAAAAGAAGTGTTTGGGCGATTCGTGCTCCCGCATTTGAATGATTCCGGGCGCGGGTCTCGGCGCCACGCGCGCCATTTCGCTCAACGGTTGCGATACATCATGTTTGGTTTCGCGGGTCACTTTGGCTCCGCGTTGGACTTCGGCGGGCGATGCGATCGCGAACGACAGCATCGCGACCGCGCAGGCGAACACAGTTCTGGGGCGAGTGGTTTTCATGCAGTCTCCTGGAATTTTGAATGGCCGTGCTTTAGCGGAAAAGTTACGAGTGACCGAACTGGGAGAAGCCGGGCCGCGCCGATTTCCGGGTATCGCTGTTACATACAACTACTGCTGCTCGTAGTTATACCCGAAATTGAGGCGCGCGCAATAGAGTCTTTCGACTCTGTTTCCGCGTATGCAAACTTTGTTCATGGGAGGCTGCAAAAAAAACTAAAGTTAAGGCTGAAAAACTCTAGCGGGGGGGGGGCAACGCAGGATACAATTTGTGCGTTCGCGGTGAGGCCGCCCGCCATGAGGTTTATATGAAGAGACTTGGATTCTCGGCAGCGCTGATTTTGTTGCTGTGCGGCTTTGCCTTGGGGCAGGGGCAGTTCAAGGTGCTCTACACATTCAACGGGACTGACGGCCAGGGTCCTCAGTCGCTCATCTTCGATCAAGCCGGCAATCTCTATGGAACAACGTTCATCGGTGGGGGATGTGCTTTGTGCGGCACCCTGTTTGAACTATCCCCGAGAACAGACGGAGGCTGGACCGAAACCGTGCTGCACAACTTTTGCTCGCTCCCCTCGTGTCAGGACGGGCAAGGCCCCAACAGAGGGCTGGTGTTTGATCGCAAGGGTAATCTGTACGGCACGACATTCGTCGGCGGGCAGTTCGGAGGTGGAACAGTATTCGAGCTATCTCCTTCGTCAGGCGGATCGTGGACCGAAACGGTGCTTTATAACTTTTGCGCAAGTCTGATCTCTTGCTCTACGGGTATCGCCCCACGCGGCGATCTTGTATTTGACTCGTCGGGCAATCTCTTCGGGACCACCGACGAGGGAGGAGTTTCCTGCGTAGCGGCGCCAAACGGTTGCGGTACCGTCTTTGAGCTGTCGCCACCATCCTCTCAAGGCGGGCAATGGACCGAAACCACCCTATACAGCTTTTGCTCCACGGGACAAGGGAAGACCTGCCCTGACGGCCTATTTCCGTCCGGCGGCGTGGTCATGGACAGTGAAGGCAACCTCTTCGGCGCGACCCAATGGGGCGGCTTATACTCCTCGGTCTGCGACGTGGGATGCGGCACGATTTATAAGCTATCCCATGGCTCTGGCGGTTGGACACAGAGCCTTGTACTCGCGCCGGTCTGGACGGTGGGATATGAGCCGTTAGGCCCATTGACTGTTGACAAAGAAGGTCGGATTTACGGAAGCCTTTTTCAAGGCGGCAAGAATCACGATGGCAGTTTGTTTCGGCTGAATCCAAATGGCAAAGGGGTTGACTTCTTTTTTGATTACCTCGACGGGGCTGTTCCGGAGGGTCGTTTGATGCTGAGCAACGACGTCCTATATGGTTCGACTTACAGTGGCGGATCGGTTAACAACAACGGCGTAGTGTTCATGATGACAAGCCCGGACCAGGAAGCCGTTCTTTATAACTTTTGCTCGGAGTTGAACTGCGCGGACGGGAGCAACCCGGTTGGCATGACTGAGGATTCGTCGGGGAACATCTTCGGCACGACTCTGCAAGGCGGAAACGAAAGCTGCGTGTATTCCGACGCGGGGTGCGGAGTCGTATATGAAATTACCGCTCCGGAGGAGTTCTCTAAGCGATAGACTATCGCTGGTTTGGTCGCCCGCAAGTCAAAAGCCCCACCCTCTCGCAACTTGCGCGAGAAGGATGGGGCACCCGCTGATAGCACCGAGCTAATATTTACGCCAGCTTGGTGCAAACGCTCTTGGTATGGGTGTAGAGGTTGAGAACGTCGTGGCCCATTTCGCGGCCCCATCCGGATTGCTTGTAGCCGCCGAAAGGCATGGCGGCGTCGAAGACGTTATAGCAGTTGATCCAGACGGTTCCGGCGCGGAGCAGCGCGGCGGTGCGATGCGCCTTGCTGATGTCGCGCGTCCAAACGGCGGCGGCGAGGCCGTATTCGCTGTCGTTGGCGCGACCGGCAATTTCCTCGGGACTCTCGAACGGCATGGCGACCACGACTGGCCCGAAGATTTCTTCGCGCACGACTTTCATGTCTTCGCGGGCATTGACGAACAGAGTCGGCTCGACAAAGTATCCTTTGTCGCCCTTCTTGTGACCACCCGCGAGCGCGGTGGCGCCCTGGGCCAATCCCGACTCGAGATAGCCGCAGACTCGGTTGAGCTGATCTTCCGAGACCAGCGGTCCCATTTGGGTTTTCGGCTCGAGACCAGGGCCGACGCGGATTTTCTTCGCCTGCTCAGCCACGCCCTCAGCCACGCGATCAAAAATCGGCTTCTCGATGTAGAGACGCGATCCGGCGGTGCAGCATTGGCCGTGATTAAAGAAGATGGCGAACGCAGCACCCGCGATGGCGGCATCGACGTCCGCGTCTTTGTAGATGATGTTCGGCGATTTGCCGCCCAATTCGAGCGACACTTTCTTTAAGTTCCCCGCAGCTGCATGGACGATGAGTTTGCCGACTTCGGTCGATCCCGTGAAGGCGATCTTATCGACGTCGGGATGTGCGGCTAATGCGGCGCCAGCGGTTTCGCCAAATCCCGGGACCACGTTGACGACTCCTTCGGGGAATCCGGCTTCGGTGATTAATTCGCCGAGACGCAGCGCGGAGAGCGGCGTTTGCTCAGCAGGCTTCAATACGACGGTGCAGCCGGTCGCCAACGCCGGGCCAAGTTTCCATGCGGCCATGAGCAGCGGGAAATTCCAGGGAATGATTTGTCCGACGACGCCGACAGGTTCGCGAAGCGTGTAGGCAAGATACTCTCCGCCCGGTACGGAAATCGGAATCGTGTTGCCTTCAATCTTCGTCGCCCAGCCTGCCATGTAGCGGAACAGATCGACCGCCAACGGAACATCGGCGACGCGAGCTACGCTTAGCGGCTTGCCGTTGTCGAGGCTTTCGAGATAGGCGAACTCTTCGGTATGCGCTTCGAGCAGATCGGCGAGCTTCCAGATGAGGCGTGCGCGCTGGGATGCAGTCATCTTCCGCCATGCCCCGTGGTCAAAAGCCTTGCGGGCGGCCTTCACCGCGAGGTCGACGTCTTCACGATCGCCCTCTGCGATTTGGGCGAGCACTTCACCAGTCGCGGGATTGTAAGTGGAAAATTTCTTGCCGGAAATGGAGTCGACCCATTTTCCGTCGATCAACATCTTGATTGGCTTGTC
>Ga0302320_10012570_pt1 | contig 17760 bp, 11 predicted proteins | sample Bog_T0_3_FD_202130 | JGI IMG/M metagenome (GOLD analysis project Ga0302320, IMG submission 202130) | Peat permafrost microbial communities from Stordalen Mire near Abisko, Sweden - Bog_T0_3 | ecosystem: Environmental > Terrestrial > Soil > Wetlands > Peat | place: Sweden: Abisko, Stordalen Mire...
GAACTTCTCCGACGTCAATCCCCCGGTCCACGCCTGGGCTTGCTGGCGGGTCTACAAGATAACCGGGCCGCGCGAGGGCCGGGACCGCGCCTTCCTCGCCCGGGTGTTCATGAAGCTTTTGCTCAATTTCACCTGGTGGGTGAACCGCAAGGATCCCAACGGCCGCAACATCTTCAGCGGCGGCTTTCTCGGACTCGACAACATCGGCGTCTTTGACCGGTCCAAGCCGCTGCCTGGCGGCGGCCAGTTGGAACAGGCCGATGGGACCGCGTGGATGGCCTTTTACTGCACCACCATGCTGGCGATGGCCCTGGAGTTGGCGGAGGAGGATCCGACCTACGAGGATATCGCCTCGAAGTTTTTCGAGCACTTTGTGGCCATAGCCGACGCCATGAACTCCCTCGGCGGCACGGGCCTCTGGCACGAGGAGGACGGCTTCTACTACGACCAGCTCCTGATCGACGGGCAGCCGGCGCCCCTGCGGCTGCGCTCCATCGTCGGGGTCATTCCGCTCTTCGCGGTCGAATTCATTGACGAAGCCTGCCTGAAAAAGCTGCCAGGCTTCGCCAAGCGCCTGCGCTGGTTCGTGAAGAACCGACCCGACCTGGCCAGCCAAATCGCCTCCATGGAATCCGACGGGTCTGGCCGGCAGATTCTAGCCATTCCCTCCCGGGAACGCCTGGAGCGGACCCTGCGCTACGTCTTCGACGAGAAAGAGTTCCTTTCGCCTTACGGAATTCGCTCCCTCTCCAAGGCCTACGCCACTCGGCCTTTTGTCATGAGCGCGGGGGGGGAGGAGCATCGGGTGAACTATGAGCCCGGGGAGTCGCGCACCTGGCTCTTCGGCGGAAATTCCAACTGGCGGGGGCCGATTTGGATGCCGATCAACTATCTCCTGATCGAAACCCTGGAACGCTATCACCACTTCTATGGCGACAGTTTTACCATGGAGTTTCCGACTGGCAGCGGCCGGCGCCTGAACCTGCAGGAGATCTCCCGCGAACTATCCCGCCGGCTGGTCGGGCTCTTCCTGCCCGATGCCGCCGGCCGGCGCGCCGCTCTGGGGAACGAGCCGCGCTTTGCGCACGACCCCCACTGGAGGGAATGGCTCTGGTTTCACGAGTACTTCCACGGCGAAACGGGTCAGGGCCTGGGTTCGAGCCATCAAACGGGCTGGACTGCCCTGGTCACCCGCCTGATCGAAGAATCCCCCTAAGCGGGGGTTACTTCTCGTCCAGGAAGGACGCCTGCCGCGGCGGCGGGGCCGACTTGGCCCCCTCCTCTGGCAGCGGATTGAGATGCCGGGGCGGCCGGCTGGCTTTTTGCGCCACGGCGAGCTCGCGATCAGACACGATTCGGTTGCAGATGTCCTGGACATGCAGCTTGAGCCAGTTGGCGGTGTTGCTGCCGGCCGTGTAGTCCGCCGGCCCGTAGTGATCGATCCGCCCCACCTGGCGCAAGCGGTCGTTCTGCTCAAACTCATCGGGCCGGTCGGGGTTGTACACCGCATAGGCCCGGCCGCCGTTGCTTTTGACCACGGAAAAGGACGGCACGTCGCTCGGGCCGTCCGCGATGTAGATCATGTTCTGGAAGGGGATCCGGCGGTCCTCCGGCTTGACGTTGGCGTTGACGTCAATCGCGGCGTTCTTGTTCGTGCCCTTGTTGATTTCGAAGAGCGCGCGGGTCTTGGTCGTGTTGTCGATCACCATGCCGATCTGGGCGATTTCGGCTTCGGCGCTGATTTCCAATTCCTTCTGCTTCAGGAAGCCGGGTTGCAGAGGGTTCTCGATGAATTCGCAGCCCCAGATGTCGTCCACCTTGGACGCGATGGCGGAACCCCGGATCATCGCCGCCAGGCCGGTGCTGACGATGTAATGCTCGAGCTGGATGTCGTGCTGGCGGTACTCCGCCCGCTCGCCCACCCAGGTCTTGGCGCGGTCGAAAAATTCCGGCAAGCCGGGATAGAAGCGGATGTCCGCACCGCACTGAAACAGGACCTTGTTGTTCAGGCCCGCCATTGGACCGGCCAGGACGTAGGTGAGCAGATGGTTGAGGTAGCCGATCTCCGGGGAAAGCCGGTAGCCCCGGTTATGATACTGGCCGACGAGGGCGTTGGTCTCGGCCCAGAAGACCTTCTCATCCACCTGGTAGCGCCGGAACAACGGCGACTGCATGTATTCGGGGATCAGCGTCTTGTCGAAGTCCCAAATGCAAGCGACGATGTTCTGGGTGAAGAGGGTGGCGGCCATGCTCGCGGGCCCGAGTAGAATCCAGCCGGCCCCCCCAAGCCAGCCTGATTTTGCCAGTGCGGGGTGAAACGCTTGCGACCCGGCGCGGCCCGTGTCACACCTTACCTCCTCCATGCCAGAACTTCCTGACATCGATCCGTTTCTCCGCCGCCGCGATGAGCTCGGCGCTCAGATGGCGGATCCAGGCTTCTACGCCCAAGCGCGCCGGGCCGCCGACGTGACCCGGGAACACCAGCGCCTGGAGAAATTAATCGGCGACTACCGGCTGGAAGCGCGGCTGGGGCGGGAGGAGCTCGAAGCGGCCGCCCTGGCGCGGGATACCGCCGCCGATCCGGCCCTCCGGGAGATGGCCGCGGCCGAGCTGGCCGACCTGCAGCGCCGGCGGGCGGCGCTGCGCGAGGCGGTATTTCTGGCCATGATCCCGCCGGAGCCGACCGATTCACGCAACACGGTGTTCGAAATTCGAGCCGGCACCGGCGGGGAGGAGGCGGCCCTGTTCGCGGCCGAACTCAGCCGGCTTTATCACCGCTATGCGGACGCGCAGGGCTGGAAGACCCAGCCCATGAGCAGCAGCCTGTCGGAGCGGGGCGGGTACCGGGAGGTGATTTTTCTCATCACCGGCACCGACGTCTACAAGCAGCTCAAGTTTGAAAGCGGCGTCCACCGGGTGCAGCGGGTGCCCGTGACCGAGGCCAACGGCCGCATTCACACCTCCACCATCACGGTGGCGGTGCTGCCGGAGGCCGAGGAAGTCGATGTCCAGGTCGACCCGTCCGATCTGGAAATCACGGTCAGCCGCGCCAGCGGTCCCGGCGGCCAGGGGGTGAATACGACTGACTCCGCCGTGCAGATCCTGCACAAGCCGACCGGACTGATCGTGTCCTGCGCCGATGAGCGCTCGCAGATCAAGAACAAGGCCCGGGCCATGACGGTCCTGCGCTCCCGGCTGCTCAAGCTCAAGGTCGACGAGGAAAACGCCCGTTATGCGGCGCAGCGCCGGGTCCAGATCGGCTCGGGCGACCGCAGCGAGCGCATCCGGACCTATAACTTCCCGCAGAACCGCGTGACCGATCACCGGGTCGGCCTGACCCTCTACAATCTGCCGCAAGTGATGGAGGGCCAGATCGATCCCCTGATTGCGGCCCTGCAGAAGGCCGATTTTGAGGAAAGGCTGGCCAAGCTGACCGGCCAGACCTTTCTCCCCCGCCAAATAGAGGTCGAGAACGACCTATAATCCGGCTGCATGCTGACGGTCCTGGAAGTGATCAAGAAGACGGCGGAGTTCTTTACCGCCAAGGGCATCGAGTCGCCCCGCCTGAACGCCGAGCTCCTGGTCGGCCACGCCCTCGGTCTGCCGCGCATGCAGCTCTACGTCCAATTCGAGCGGGTCCTGGCCGAGGCGGAGGTGACCGCGATTAGGGAACTGGTGCGCCGGCGGGGCCGGCACGAGCCGTTGCAGTACATCCTGGGCACGGTCGATTTTTACGGGCTCAAGTTGAAGGCCGATCCGCGGGCCTTGATCCCCCGGCCGGAAACGGAGCGGCTGGTGGAGATCCTGCTGGAACGGGCGGGCAGCGAGGCGCCCCGGCGGGTGCTCGACCTCGGGACCGGCACGGGCGCCATTGCCCTCGCCCTGGCCCAAGCTTGGCCCGCCGCGGCAGTCACGGCGGTGGACGTCAGTGCTCCAGCGCTGGCCCTGGCCGGGGAAAACCGTGCCAGCACGGGCATGGAGGCCCGGGTCACACTGCTCGAGTCGGATTGGTTCGGAGCGATTCCGGCCGAGGCGCGCTTTGACCTGATCGTGTCCAATCCCCCCTATCTGTCGGGTGCGGAATGGGCCCAAGCGGGTGCGGAGGTGCGCGACCACGAGCCGAACGGCGCCTTGGTCGCGGCGGAGGAGGGCCTGGCCGCGGCCCGGGCGATTCTGCGCGCGGCGCCATCCTTTCTCGCGCCGGGCGCCTGGCTGGCGTTGGAAACCGGGGCCGGCCAGCACCGGGCCCTGGCGGCGGCCGCGGCCCAGACGGGCTGGGCCCGGACCGAGTCGCTGGCGGATCTGACTGGACGCGACCGCTATTTGCTGGCTTGGCCCGGGACCGCCTGAGGCCAGACGGGCGGTCTAGTCCTGCCGCGCGATCGTCAGCGGCGGGTGGTCGGCCGCCCAGTACTGGTGTTTGCGCCCGAGATCGATCGCATCGTCGAGGATACGAAAGGTTTCGCGCAGGGGTACATCCATCGAAGGGTAGGGCGAAGTGTCGTCGGTCGATAGGCTGGTGGACTCGTCGTCGTCATCCGGGGAGCTATCATCCTTGGTCGGCTTGACCTTGGGCGGCGGCGGCGGGCCGAGCCAGAACTCCTTGTGGGGGTAGTCGGCCTGGGCCATGGCCAGCTTCTCGGACTTCGCCTCCTTCAGGAAAGCGTCGTCGGATTCCTTCTGGCGGCGGCGCTCCATCAGATTGAGCGAGACGAGCTTCTGGTCTTGCCGGGCCCGGAACCAGTCGACGGAGCGGCGGAGGTAGGCGAATTCGTCCAGCTTGTTCTGGCGGTCCTCGCTCGCGCGCAGCAAAACCGACAGGAGCTGGGGATCGATGGGTTTGCCGTTGAAAGCCGTGCTGCTGATGCTGTCCCAGATCAGGGCGTGAGGCAGGCTGGATTCGCCGATCGGCAGGTAGTCGTCGATCGAGGGCAGCGAGATGTCCGGGACTACGCCACGCAGCTGAGTGGAGGAGCCGCTTGGCAGGTAGAATTTTTGAATCGTGATTTTGGCCGCTCCGGTCTTGGCGTCGGCGTCATGGAGCTCGCGGGAGATATTCTTCATCTCTACCACGGTCTGGACGGTGCCCTTGCCGTGGGTGCTCTTGTCGCCGACGACGACGGCTCGGCCGTAGTTCTGCAAGGCCCCGGCGACGATTTCCGAGGCCGAGGCGCTGAAGCGGTTGGTCAGGACCGCCAGGGGTCCGTCGTAGGTCACCTGGCTGGCATCGGAAGAATCGACCGTCCGGCGCCCGTCGCTGTCGCGCACCTGGACGACCGGGCCGGCCGGAATAAAGAGGCCCGCGAGATTGATGGCTTCGCCGAGGAAGCCGCCGCCGTTGTTGCGCAAGTCGAGCACCAGCGCTTGGATGCCCGCGGCCTTGAGCTTCTGGATGAGGGCGGCCGTGTCGCGGGACGCGCTCGTCCGGTCGCTGGCGCTGTCGTCGGCCGGCCCGTAGAATTCCGGCAGCGTGATGACGCCGATGGGCACGGTGGCGGGCGGGACGGCCGCCGCCGGCGGGGTGGCGGCGGTGGCGCCGACCAGCATGGTGCCGGAAGCGGCGGTCACGGCCGCGCCCAGGGCCGCCGCGGTCGTGGCCGGCACCTGAAAGATGGCGGCGTGGGCCCGGGCGGAATTGAGTTTGACCACGTCCCGGGTGATCACGATCGATTTGCGGGCCGAGGTGTCGGTGGCGCCAGCCGGCTGCACGGTCAGGCGCACCTTGGTGCCCTTTTGGCCGCGGATCATGTTCACGACTTTGCGCAGTTTCATGCCGATGATGTCGACCGGCTCGGCCCCGTCCTGGGCGACCGAGATGATCTTGTCATTGGGCTTGAGCAGATGGCCCAGATCGGCGGGCCCGCCCGGGACCAATTCCTCCACCGTGCAATATTCGTCCTTCAGGCGAAGCATGGCGCCGATGCCCACCAGCTGGAGCTTCATCGTGATGCCGAAATCCTCATAGGTGTCGGCCGAGAAATAGCTCGAGTGCGGATCGTACAAGCCGGTGATGCAGGTCAGATAGATCTCGGCCAGATCGCTGGCCTCGATGTCGTCGAAATTCTTCAGCATGCCTTCGTAACGCTTGCGCACCACCTCCTTGGCCTGCACCAAGGTCTTTTTGTTCAGCAGTTCGCCGATGAGGTCGAACTTGAGCCGGCGGTGCCAGAGGTCATCGGCGTCGGCCTCGGTGGCGGGCCACTCGGTCTTGCTCCGGTCGACCGCGAAGGTGTCGTTGCCGGTGAGGTCGAAGTCCTTATTCAGCTCGTTGAGCAGCCATTTAACCCGGGCCTGCACCCGGTTCTGGCAGACATAGAAGATCTCGTAGGCCGGATCGATGTCGCCGGTGACGGCAACTTTATAATAGACGGTTTGGCCGTCGAAGCGGTGGCTGAAGTCGACTTTGTCGCTATTGAGAAAAAAGAGGTGGGTGGGATCGAGCGCCAGCATGTACGCCGGCACGATGTCGGAATAGTCGGCCGGCGTGACCGCGGCGCGGTTGTAATGGGCGGCCTCGAGCAGCTTCACCACATAGATGGCTTCCGTTGACAGGGTGCCCGAGGTCTTGAAGTTGTGCTCGATCGATCGGGCGAGTGCGGCCGGCGCGGCCGGAGTCGGCGGCGCCGGTGTCGCCACCAGGGCAAAGGAACTCGGGGCCGCCGCCGCCAGGGTCAGAAGCAAGGTCAACTCCTGGGCACGGCGGAGAATAAAAGAGCCAATCATCGGTATTTAGAAAAACAATTAGGGTAATTGTTTCACGTAAACGCTCGGGATTCAAGCGGGGCTTGCCATAAAGCCGAGGGCGGCGACCTGGGCTCGGGTTTGGCCCAGGCGCGCGGTGTACTCCGCCCAGAATGCGGTCTCGGTCGGAAAACCCAGCCAGCGGGCCAGGGGCTCCCGCCCGGCCGGGGTCGCGGCCAGCACGCTGATCCCTTGGTTGGCGTCGCGCCGGAGGGCGAATTCGATCCGCTTGAGGAACTCGAAATTGGCCAAAAGGATCTCGACGGTGTCCACCGCCAGGAGTCCCGCCTCGCCCAAGGCCCGCAGGGCGGCCCGGGTGGCGGCGGAGCGCACGGATGGAAAGGCATGGCCATGGCGAAGTTGGAGGGATTGGACCACGAATTCGATCTCGATCAGGCCGCCCCGGCCCGTTTTGAAGGCGCGCTCCGGGGGCACGACGGTGTCGCGTTCCCGCTCGATCCGCTCCCGCATTTGCCAGATCTCGGCCGCCTCGGCGGCGGAGAGGGGCTGGGCATAGAGCAGGGTCTCGACCCAGGCCCGAAAGGCCGCCGCCAATCCGGGCGGCCCCGTCACGACGCGCGCTCGCGTGAGCATTTGCTTCTCCCAGGTCTGAGCGCTCCCAGGACCGCCCACCTCCGGCTTCCGATGGTAGGCGGCCAGGTCGGGCAGGGTCGTGAGCAGGGGTCCGGCGGCGCCGTAGGGGCGCAAGCGCAGATCGAGGGCAAAGGTCGGGCCGAGGGGATTGCCGGCAGCGAGGAGGTGGCGCAGGCGCTCGGCCCCCGCGGCCGCCTCGCCGGTGGCACCCGGATCGGCCACGAGCAGAAGGTCGAGATCCGAGCCGAAGGTCAGTTCCTGCCCGCCGTATTTGCCGAGGGCGACAATCAACAGGCCGGACCCGGCCACGGCCTGGAGCAGGACGGCGTCGGCCAATTGGGAGAGGGCGGCCTCGACCGCCCGCTGGTCGATAAAGCCGAGCAATTCGCCGATCAGGCTGCGCAGCGTCTCGGCCCGGACGTAGAGCCAGAGCCACGGCGCATAGGGCTCCGGCCCCAGGGCCAATTCTGCGGCCAGATCCGCCGGGCTCTTGCGACGCCGGAGCATTTCCGGCCGCAACACTTCTTCCAGGATTTCGGGATGGGCGCAGAGCAGTTCGACGCCATAGGTGCTGCGGTCACAGACCAGGGCGAGCACGCGGAAGAGCTGGGGATTGGCGGCGCAATTCTCGAGAAACTGGCGGCGGGTGCCGTAGCGCTCGGCGCAGCGCCCGAGGCGGGCGAGAGTCTCCAGAGGCTGGGCCAATTGCGGCATGAGGGCCCCGAAGTGGGCGGCCAGATGCTGGAAGACCACGACCAGGTCACGGGTGATTTGCGGCCGGTGGCCTCCGACCGCGAAGAGGCGGAGGGCGTCGGCGGCGCTGGCCTCCGGTCCGAACCAGCGGCTGATCCGGTCGGCCACCGGCCCGGGCACCCGGGGCGTGGTGAAAAACTCCCACCACATTTCGAATTCCGGATCGAGGCTGCGGTCGGAGAAAAGCGCTGAATAAAGCCCATGGACCCGCTCGCGCAGCGCCTTCAGGCCGGCGGTGAAGGCGGCGGCCGAGGCAAAGCCGAGCGAGGCGGCGATGGCCGACAACTCCGCGCCCGGCTCCGGCAGCCGATGGGTCTGATCTTCCTCCCGCATTTGCAGGCGGTGCTCGACCTGGCGCAACTCCCAGTAGGCCGAGGTCAGAAACCGGGCGTCGTCGCTCTCCAGAATCCCGTAGCGGGCCAACCCCTCCAGGGCGGTCGCGGTGGCGTGGGTCTGCAGAAAGGGAAACCGGCCGGCGTGGAGCAATTGCAGAGACTGGGCGATGAACTCGATTTCGCGGATGCCGCCGGAGCCGCGCTTGAGGTCCCGCTCCAGGGCCGCTTCACCCACGATTTCGCGCTCGCTGCGCACCTTCATGGCCGCAACCTCGGCCAAGAGCGAAGGCGGGGGCCGCCGCGGGTAGCGAAAACTATGCAAGTCCTCCAGGAGCTCCGCCCCCAGGGCCAGATCGCCCGCGACTGGCCGGGCCTTGATCAGAGCCAGCCGTTCCCAGGTTTGGCCGGTGCTGCTGTAGTAATTCTCGATCGCCGAGAGCGAACGCACGAGCGGGCTCCAGGCGCCCTCCGGGCGGAGCCGGACGTCGACGCGGAAGAGGAAGCCGTCGCCGGTCCGCGCCGTCAATTGGGTTGTGACCGTCTCCGCCACCTTGGTGAAAAATTCCACCGTTTCGGTCGGGGTGGGGGCGCCGGCGCGGCGGCAATGACCGTCGCCCTCGTAGCAATAGATCAGATCGATGTCGGAGGAAAAGTTGAGCTCGCCGCCGCCGAGCTTGCCTAAGGCGAGGATGCAAAAGCGCGCCGGACGTCGATTATCGTCATCCCATGGCTCACCCAGGCGATCGCCCCAGCGCTCCTGGGCCCGGCGCAGGCATTCGCCGAGGCAGAATTCGGCCAGGAGGCTGAGCTCGGCGACGGTGGTCGCTTCGTCAGACAGGCTGTTGACGCTGCGGAAGGCGATGCGCAGGGACATGCGCCGGCGCCATTGGCGCAGCCGGCCGAGCTGGGTTTCATCGTCGTCGCCTGGGGCCGCGAGCGAGGCGGCAAACCAGTTCCAGGAGGCCCGGAACGAGCCCGCGGAAAATGCCTGCAGGGTGCGGGGATCATCCAGCCAGAGGCAGAGCGCGGGCGTGCGGCGCAGCATCTGGCCGTAGAGCGGGCTAGCCCGATCCAGGCGTTCCAGGCGGATCCAAGCGGTGGGCGGCAACGCCTCCGCGCCAAAATCCGGATGGTCGGCGGCGAGAGCGTCGCGGAGGGACGAAGGCACGAGACCCTAGCGGCGGCTGAGCAGGTCCCGGGCTTCGTCCAAGATCCGCTTTTCGTCGGCGGTCAGCGCCCCGAAACCCTGGCTGTTGATTTTGTCCAGGATCCGGTCGACCTCGGCCCGAAGGTGTTCGCGGCTGCCGACATTGACCGGCTCGGGTGCCGCCGGCAGCGGCGTGCGCGCCGGGCGCTTCATCCAGCGCGGCAATTCCAGCACGGCTGAGCGGGTGCTGCGGGCATCGTTGTCGTGGAAGTAGCGGTAATAGATCCAGCCCGCCGCCATGCCGCCGAGATGAGCGGAATGGGCGAACCCAAAAGGCGAGACCGCCCCCATAATCTCGTAGAAGACGCAGCCGGCGAGATCGATCGCGAGGCAGGCCAGCGCGAGGTACTTCGGCTTCAGGGTGACGGGAAAAACGAAGAAGAGCAGGAAGGTCATTTCCTGGTCGGGGTAGAAGCAGGCGAATACGATGAGGAGGGCGGAGACCGCGGCGGAGGCGCCGAGCAGGACGCCGCCGGAGTGCCAGTTGACCGCCGACCAGACCGCGCCACCGAGAATGACCGCCCCGAAATAGAGGCCGACGAAGCGGCGCGAGCCAAGGAGGGGCAGGAGCTCGCGGCCGAGAAAATAAATCGCCAGGAGGTTCCCGATGATGTGCAGGAGATTGTCCGGAGCGTGGAGGAAACTGTAGGTCGCCAGGGTCCAGATGTGGCCCGAGCGCAGCGCCGCAGGGGAGAGGGCAGCGAGATGCTCCAGCACAAAGCCGGCGCCAAACAGCCGGGTAAAAACGTTTTGCAGGACGAAGCCGGCCACGATCGCCGAGATCAGCCATCCGAGGACCGAGGTCCTGTCCGCCGCATAGCGGTCCCGCATGTAAGAGCGATCGGAAAGCATGGGGAGAGATTAGGTGGCGAAAGCGGGCGAGGCAAATTGAATCCTGTCCGGCGCCGTTCGTGACTGCGGCGGCTCCCCCTCGGTTCCCTTCGGCGAGGGTCTCACTTGACAGAGCCGGCGCGGACCGGCTTTGTTGACTACAACCATGGCCAACAAAACCGACAAATGGCCCTCCAACGTCGCAGGCAAATTCTACGTCGATCAGCAATGCATCGACTGTGATCTCTGCCGCGAGACGGCGCCGGCGTTTTTTACGCGCAACGACGAGGGCGGCCATTCGTTTGTCAGCAAGCAACCCGCGGCCGAAGAGGACATTGCACTTTGCATGGAGGCGCTGGAAGGCTGCCCGGTCGAAGCCATTGGCAACGACGGCGAAGAAGGTTAGACCTTGATCGGCAAAGATTAGCGCTTGTTAAGTGAGATAAGGGCGCGCCTTAACACGGAGCTTGTCATCAGTCCTGGGGGAGGGCAGGGTGGCGGGAGCTCGAATGCCTGTTCTGCAGACGCCTCCCGATTCCCCTTCGCTGCTCGCGACCGATCGCCGGCATGTCTGGCATCCCTTTACGCAAATGCAGGAGTACGGGGAGGTGCCCGGACTGGCCATCGCCTCGGGCCAGGGCGGATGGCTCACGGACACGGAAGGGCGGACCTATCTCGACGGCAACGCCTCGATTTGGACCAACGTCCACGGGCACAACGATCCGGATTTGAACGCGGCTTTGATCCGGCAATTGGACCGGGTTGCCCATTCCACCATGCTCGGCCTCACCCATCCGACCGGCACGGAACTGGCGGCGGAATTGGCGGCGCTCGCGCCGCCCGGCCTCAGCCGGGTATTTTTCACCGACAACGGCGCCGGAGCGGTCGAGGTCGCGCTCAAACTCTCTTTTCAATACTGGCAGCTGCGCGGCCGGCCGGAGAAGCGCGGCGCTATCGGCATGGCCGAGGGTTATCACGGCGACACGTTCGGAGCCATGGCCGTGGGCGACAGCGGCTTCTTCCACGACCGCTTTCGTTCGTGGTGTTTTCCCACTGACCATTTTCCCGCCCCGCATTGCCGGGAGCTCGCCGGGCGGGTGCGGGCCGCCGACAGTGCCGCCAGCCTGGCCGGCCTGCGCCAGCTGCTGGAGGAAAAAGCGGCGCAGACCGCCTGCCTGATCCTCGAGCCGTCGGTGCAGGGGGCGGCCGGCATGCGCCAGCAGCCGCCCGGGTTTGTCGCGGCGGTGGCGGCGCTCTGCCGTGAGTTCGAAGTCCACCTGATTTTGGACGAGGTCTTCGTGGCCTTCGGCCGGCTGGGCTCGATGCTCGTCTGCAGCGCCGAGGGCGTGGTCCCGGATTTTCTCTGCTTGGCCAAAGGGCTGACGGCCGGCTATCTCCCGCTGGCCGCCACCTTGGTGCAGGAGGAGATCTATGCCGCCTTTCTGGGCTCCTATGCGAGCGGGCGGGCCTTTTTCCACGGGCACACATTCACCGGTAATCCGCTGGCCGCGGCGGTGGCGTTGGAAAATATCCGCAAGCTCCGGCCTCTCTTGGCCGACGGCATCGTGCGCGACCGGATCGCCTGCTTCGGCCAAAGGTTGGAGTCCACCCTCGCCCGCCACACCGGCGTGCGCGAAGTCCGCCAGCGCGGTCTGGCGGCGGCGGTGGAATTGGAGGCGCGATCCATGGAACGCCGCGTCGGACTCGAGGTCTGCTTGCGAGCCCGCGAGCACGGTCTGCTGCTGCGCCCGCTGGGCGACAGCCTCCTGCTGGTGCCGCCGCTTTGCCTGACCCCGTCCGAACTCGGACAATTGGTGGACCGCACGGCTGCGGCCCTCGCCGACATCTACGCCTGAATCCTTTATCGCCTCCCTTACCATGATGCCCACCCTTGACCTGGCCCGCCAACTCTACGATCTGCCGCTGACCGAACTGATCTTTCGCGCCCAGCAGACGCACCGCCTCCATCACGATCCGGCCGCGGTGCAGTTGTGCACCCTTCAGTCGATCAAGACCGGACGCTGTCCGGAGGACTGCAAATACTGCCCGCAGTCGGCGCACTACGACACCGGGCTGGAAGCCGAGTCGCTGCTGGACGCTTCCGCCATTGCCGCCGCCGCTGAGGCGGCCCTGCAGGGCGGAGCGTCGCGCTTCTGCATGGGAGCGGCCTGGCGGGAGGTGAAAGATGGCGCCCAGTTCGACTCCGTGCTCACGGCCGTGCGCGAAGTGTCCGGGATGGGCCTGGAGGTGTGCTGCACCCTGGGGATGTTGACCGCGCCGCAGGCGACCCGGCTCAAGGCCGCGGGCTGCACTGTCTATAATCATAATTTGGATACTTCGCGCGAGTTCTACTCCGAAATCATCTCGACTCGGACCTACGACGATCGGCTCGCCACCCTGGCGGCGGTGCGCAGCGCCGGCTTGCAGGTTTGCTCGGGCGGCATCATGGGACTGGGCGAGGCGGTGGAGGACCGGTTGAAGTTGCTGGTGGAATTGGCCAGCCTGCAGCCCCAGCCGGAATCCGTCCCGATTAACGCGCTGGTCGCGGTCGAGGGCACCCCCCTGGCGGAGCAGCCGCCCGTCGATGTCTTCGAGTTTGTCCGCATCATCGCGCTCGCCCGCATTCTCCTGCCCCGGACCATGGTGCGCCTTTCCGCCGGGCGCACGGCCATGAGCGACGAGGCCCAGGCCCTCTGCTTTTTAGCTGGGGCCAACAGCATCTTTCTGGGGGACAAGCTGCTCACGACGCCGAATCCGGAGCGCTCGCGCGACTTGCAATTGTTCGAACGGCTCGGCCTGCATGCCCTGCCGGCGCCAAGTCAGCCGACGGCCTGCGTCTGACCGTGGTGCGATCCCTCCTTGTGACTGGCTCCGACACCGGGATCGGCAAGACCTGGGTCGTAGCCGCGCTGGTCCGCTTGTTGGCGGCGCCGGGTCGGCGCGTTCAGGTCGTCAAGGTGGTGGAAACCGGCCGGGCGGAGGGCGAGGAAGGCGACGCAGCTTGCGCCTGCCGCCTCGGCGGCGGCGCCACTCCGATCACCCTGGCCTCGTTCCCCCTGGCGCTGGCGCCGGCGACGGCGGCCGCGGCCGCGGGGCGGAGCGTGGCGTTGGCCGAACTGCTGGCCGCGGCGGCGGCTTTGCCGGAGTGTGATTGGCGGATTTACGAGGGTGCCGGCGGCATCGCCTCGCCCATCGACGCCGCTGGCCGCGATTGGGGGGATTTTGCGGCCGGTGCGGGCGTGGAGGCCGTCGTCTTGGTTGTGCCGGACCGCCTCGGCGCCATCAACCAGGCCCGTTTGGTCTGGGGCCGAGCGCAGGCGCAAGGCCTGAATTCCGGGATCTGGCTGAATGCCGCCGCCCCGCGCGAGCCGGCCGTTGCCGCCTCCAACCGCAGGCTGCTGCGGGGGCTGGGCGTTCCCCTCTGGGCCGAGCAGGCCCATGCCGCCGATCTGCCGGAGCAGCCCGAATCGGTGCGGGATTTTTTGCTCGGGCCGCCGGCCGTCTCTCCGGCCGCCGGGCCGGCGTCGGGGGGGCGCGATCCGCTGGCGCGCTTTCAAACCGCCTTGGCCGAGCGCGATGGCAAGCAACTGCGCCGGGTGTTGCGGGTGACGGCCCGCCGGTCGGACGGCCTGAACTTGGCGGACAACGATTATCTGGCGCTAGCGCAGGACCCGGCGGTGATCGCGGCGGCGGCGGCGGCGGTCGTGCGCGACGGCACCTCCGCTTCCGCTTCGCCGCTCGTGACGGGCTGGAAGCCGGCTCATTCCCAGCTGGTGAAGCGGCTCTGCGCCTGGCATGGCTTTAGTTCGGGACTTTTGTGGAGCAGCGGTTATGCCGCCAATGCGGCCGTCCTTGGCACCTTGCCGGCGGCCGGGGACCTCATTCTGGCCGACCGTCTCATCCACCATAGCATGGTGGCCGGCCTGCGCCGCAGTGGGGCCCGCTGGCAGCGATATCCGCACCTGGACTTGGACCGATTGGAGGCGTTGTTGAAAGGCGAAACCCGGCCCTGCTGGGTCGTGACCGAAAGCCTGTTCAGCATGGACGGGGATTTTCCGGACTTGCGGCGTCTGGCGGAATTGAAGGGCCGCTACGGCTTCTGGCTCGTGCTGGACGAAGCGCACGCGCTCGGCTGGTACGGCCCGGAGGGGGCAGGGCTGGCGCGGGCGGCCGGGATCGCCGCCGCCGTCGATGTATTCGTCGCCACCCTGGGAAAGACACTGGCCTCGGGCGGAGCCTACACGCTCTTCCACGACGAGACTGTCCGCGACTATCTGCTCAATACGGCGGGTGAATTCATCTATTCCACGGCTCTGCCGCCGGCGGCGGCGGCCGCCGCCGAGGCGGCCTTGGACCGGGTCGTGGCGCTGGCGCCGGAACAGCCGCAGTGGCACGAGCTGTCCCGGGAGTTTCGCCGCCAGCTGGCGGCGGCGGGTTGGTCCGTTCCGCCGGGCGACTCACCGATCATTCCGGTGCGGCTGGACGACGAAGACCAAGCCCTCGGCCTGGCCGAGGCGCTGCGGGCGGAGGGAATTCAGGCGGCGGCGGTGCGTCCGCCCACCGTGCCCGCTGGCACCAGCCGGCTCCGCTTTTCGCTCAAGCGCGGCTTGCGGCCGGAGGACCTCGCACGGGTCGTGGCAGCCATGGGGCAGTGGAGGAAAAGGCGTTGAAAATGGGCTGGCTTTTGGGCTGGGCCGTGCCCAGCCCCTGGTTCGAGGCGGAGGCACGAGCGATTTTTCCCGGGGCCGAGCACGTGTTTGTCCGCCCGGCGCCCGGGGCATTGGCGCAGTTGCAGGCGGCCGGGCCGTTCGACTGGGTCGTGGGTTACTCCCTGGGCGCCTTATTGCTTCTGGCCGATCCGGCGGGCGCGGAAAAGGCGCTAGAGCGGGGGGAGGGGAAAGCGCACGGGCGGGTGGCCCTGCTGGCGCCATTCTTTTCGTTGCTCGAGGAGGCGGGTGGGGGCGGGCGGGTCCGTCGAACGCAGCTGCAATTTATGACCCGGCGTTTGCGGCGCGATCCCACCGCCACCGTGGCCGACTTCTATGCCCGCGCCGGCTTGAACGTGCCGCCGGGGCTGCCTTTGCCCGACACGCTGGAGAATCTTCTCTGGGGCCTCGATCGCCTCGAGCTGGCGGGTCCAGCCCCGGCGCTTCCCCATGGCTGGCGGGCCTGGTGCGGCGAGTCCGACGCGTTGCTTGATGCCGGCCGCCTCCGCGAGCTTGCCCGCGGGGTTTCGGTTGTGCCGGGCGGGAGCCATCACCCCCGCGCCTTGGCGCAAGCCTTCGCCGCCGAACTCGCCGCCTCCGGCATGGGCCCTTCGCTCGCCGCCAGCTTCTCGCGCGCGGCGGTCCGCTATCTGAAGCATGCGCGTGCGCAGACGGCGATGGCCCAATGGCTGGCGGAATGGGTTCCGCTCGATCGGTCGGGCCGCGCGCTGGAAATCGGGGCCGGCCCCGGCGTCTTCACCCGCCATCTGCTGCCTTGGCCGGGTGACTTGACGGCTTCGGATTTTTCTCCGGCCATGTGCGCGGTGGGCCAGGCGCAGTGGCCCCAGGTTCGCTGGGAGTCGATGCGGGCCGAGGCTCCGGCGGCCGGGCCCTGGGATTGGATCTTTTCCAGCAGCGTGCTCCAATGGGTCGCCGATCCGCGGAAGGTCTTTGCCACCTGGCGGGACCGTCTGGCCCCGGGAGGCAGGATTTTAGGGGGCTTGTTTGCCGCGGGCAGCTTACCGGAGTGGACCGCCGTCGCCGGTGAGCTCGCGCCGCTGCGGTGGCGGGCACCGGCGGAATGGCGGGAGCAGTTGCAGGCGGCGGGCCTCACCCTCGTGCGGGACGAGTCCGTCCGCCGCAGCTATCACCATCCGACCGCCCTGGATTTCTTGCGCTCGCTCCATCACGTCGGCGCGGCCCCCCTGCGGCGGACTTCCCCGGCTCGGCTTCGCCGCCTGTTGCGCGAATACGAGGCCCGCTACCGCGTGGGCCCGGCGGGAGTGGCGGCAAGCTGGGTGCTTTATCGCTTCGAGGCCCGACTGGCGTAATTGGGCCGCCGTCTTCACTTTCTGCCTTTCCTTCATGGCCTCTCCTCATCCCTTTCTCGATCGCTCCTTCAAGATCCGCTGGTCGGACCTCACGCCCGACCACGTCGAGCCGGACATCGCCGCCGCGCTGGGCCACGCCCAGGCGGCCATCGATGCGATCGCGGGCCGGGATTTGGCCGACTTGTCCTATGCCTCGACCTTTCTCGCTCTGGACGAAGCGACCGATGTGCTCGACCGCGCCTGGACCAAGGTATCCCATCTGCAGTCGGTGGCCGATTCGCCGGCCCTGCGGGCGGCGCACAACGCCGTCCTGCCCCGGGTCACGGCCTTTTACGCCAAGATCCGGCTTAATCAGGGTCTCTGGCAGCGCCTGAAGCAATTTGCCGCCTCGTCGGCGGCAGCGAATCTGACCGGAGTCCGCCGGCGGTTCCTCGACGAGACGCTGGCGGAATTCCGCGAGGCCGGCGCCGATCTGGCGCCGCCCGCCCGCGCCCGGCTGGAGGCGCTGCAGACGGAATTGGCCGAGGTGACGCAGAAGTTTTCCGAAAATGTCCTGGATGCGACCAATGCCTGGGAGCTGCTGATCGACGATCCCGCCCGGCTGCACGGGCTGCCTGAGCACGCCCTGGCCGCGGCCCGGTCGAGCGCCGCGGCCAAGGGCTTGGGCACGCCGGAGCGGCCGGTTTGGCGCTTCGCCCTCCATGCGCCCTCGCAGGAGCCGTTCCAGACCTATCTGGCTGACGGCGCCTTGCGCCAGCAGATGTGGAAGGCCGCGAGCGCCGTGGGCGCAGCCGCGCCGCACGACAACACGGCGCTGATTGCGCGCATCCTGGCCTTGCGCTCCGAGAAGGCGGCTCTGCTCGGCAAAGCGAATTTCGCCGAGGTCGTGCTGGAGCGACGGATGGCCAAGTCGAGCGGCCGGGTCGGCGCCTTTCTGGAGGATCTGCGGGAGCGCTCGGCCGCGGCATTCGTCCGGGAATGTCGGGAACTGGAGGACTTCAGTGCCGGACCGCTCGCGCCCTGGGCCGTCGGATTCTGGGCGGAAAAGCTCCGCCGCTCGCGCTACGACTTCGACCCCGAACTCCTGCGGCCTTATTTTCCCATCGGCGGGGTGGTGGCGGGCATGTATGAATTGGCCCAGCGGCTGTTCGGCCTCCGCATCACCGAGGCCCAGGCTGACGTCTGGCATCCGCAAGTGAAGTATTACGACGTGCACGATGCTGCCGGCCGGCATCTCGGCTCCTTTTACGCCGACTGGCACC
>Ga0302320_10012571_pt1 | contig 17758 bp, 15 predicted proteins | sample Bog_T0_3_FD_202130 | JGI IMG/M metagenome (GOLD analysis project Ga0302320, IMG submission 202130) | Peat permafrost microbial communities from Stordalen Mire near Abisko, Sweden - Bog_T0_3 | ecosystem: Environmental > Terrestrial > Soil > Wetlands > Peat | place: Sweden: Abisko, Stordalen Mire...
CTGACGGGCTGGACGGTGGGCGGCCCGGGTCTCCAAAATATCGGGGTTTATCATGGCACTGCGGGGGGGTTAAACCCTTACGACGGCCAGCAGTTGCTGGCATTTGGCGGTTTCACGACGCCTTCCGGGGCTTTTGTGTCGCAAGCATTTAGTACCGAAATCGGAACGCCCTATACGGTAACCTTTTATATCGGCGAAGCTGGAAGCGGCAATTTCAACGTGTCCGCAATGGCCTCGAGTGTTGGTGGATCGTTGCTGGCGTCCAACCGGTGTGTTTCGGTAAGCGGCACCTGGATTCCGTATCAACTGAATTTTATAGCCACCAGCACTAGTACGCTGCTGGAGTTCATGGACACGTCGGCCAGCGACCTCCAAGGCGGTTCCATCTTTCTGGATGACGTTTCGGTAACGGCAACGCCGACAACCGGAATACCGGTCATCGCGACCTCGCCGGTAAGCCAAACTGTGGCGGCCGGAACGGCAGTTTCATTTAGCGCGGCGGCGACGGGAAGCCCTTCCACATTGCAATGGTATTTTGATGGAACCAACGCGATAACCGGCTCCGGCGGCTCGGTGTCTCCGCTGGCGGTCACGGCGGGCGATGCCACAGCGGGCAGTTACGTGGCCGTTTTCAGCAATGCGTTCGGGATGGCCACCACGACGGTGGCGGTCCTGACCGTCGTTAGCGTGCCGGTCATCACGACTTCACCGTTAAGTCAGGCAGCGGCCTTCGGCAGTCAGGTCACTTTGAGCGCGACTGCCACCGGCGGCGGCACCACCGTCCAATGGTTTCTGGGCACCAACGCCATTTCGGGTGCCACGGGCACAAATTACAGTTTTATCGCCCATGCCGCATCGGCGGGAGATTATTCGGCCGTATTCAGCAATCTGGCGGGATCGACCACCAGCGCGGTGGCGACGGTAACGGTCATCGCAGGACCGTTTGCCAATGGCGGGTTTGAGGCGATCAATAATCACACGGCGATACCGAACAACGACGCCGTGGTCCTGACGCCGGGCAGCACCTGGCTGAATGACTGGACTTCTGGCGGTCCTTCCAGCGCAGTGGTCGTGGCACATGGAACCGTCCTGGGCTATGCGCCCTACGAAGGACAGCAATTCGCCTTTTTCGCCCCGGGAAGCTTCGGCCAGCGCGGAGGCACCTTGTCGCAGACCTTCCTGACAACGGTGGGACAGCCTTACGCGTTCTCATTTGAGCTGGGCAAATCTGGCACGGCTAATCTAAGTTTGGGCGCCAGTGTGCTGTCTATCGGCGGCGCGGTGCTCGCCACCAATGACTGGGCGTCCAGCGCTGGAATTTGGACGGGAGTCACTCTGCGTTTCACCGCCACCACGACGAACAGCACCGTGGTATTCAAAGACACGTCAGGCAACTCTACCGGCGGATATGTGACCTTGGATGCCGCAAATCTGATCGCGCCACCGACGATTACCGCTTCGCCGACGGACCAGACCTCGCTGATCGGGGCAACGGTGACGTTCCTAGCGTCCGCCAGCAACAGCACGGGGGTGCAATGGTACCTCGGGGCCGACCCGGTGCCTCTGGCCAACAATGCGACCTTAAGTTTCACCGCGGGTGTCGGCAGCGGCGGGAATTACACGGCAGTGTTCACGAATATCGCCGGCAGCGCCACCACGGCCGTGGCAGTGTTGACCTTGGATCTCCCGGCCACGCTGTCGCAACAACCGCAGAGCATTGTCACCAACATTGGCGCCACGGTCACATTCACGGGTGTGGCTGGCGGCACCGCACCTTTCGGCCTGCAATGGACCTTTAACGGCACGAACATCGCGGGGGCGAACAGCACTAATTTGGTATTGACAAATGCCGGGATTTCCAATGTCGGCAGCTATGCGCTGGTAGTCACCAACGCGTACGGCACCAATACCAGCACCAACGCGGCCCTGTCGTTTATCACCGCGTTGCAGGTGGCGGGTGGCTCAACCGTGGGCGCAGGATCGGTCACAGTGCCGGTGAACCTATTGTCGTTGGGCACCGAAAACTCGGCCGGTTTCAGCCTGGATTATGATGCGTCGGTTCTCACTTACGCGGGGGTGAGCCTGGGTAGCGGCGCGCCGGGCGGGGCACTGTTAATCAATTCGAATTTCGCGGGAAAGCTCGGCTTGACGGTCAGCCTGCCCGCGCTTTCAACCTTTACTGCCGGCACGGAACAGTTGGTGCAGGTGACCTTCCGCGCGGCCCTGGTGTCCACGACCGTTAACTCCACGATAAGTTTTGGCGGTCTGCCGACGCCGCAGCAAGTTGTTGACCCCATTCCGGCCATCGTGCCGGCGGTTTACCTGCCGGGAGTCGTGACCGTCCTGCCGACCCCGCTGGAAGGGGACGTTTCGCCGCTCGGTGGAGAGGATTTTTCGGTGGGGCTGTTGGACTGGGTGCAGGAAGGCCGCTTTGTGGCGGGGATAGATGTCATCACCAACGCCTTGGAATTCCAGCGGGCGGATTGCGCTCCGCGAAGCACGCTGGGAGACGGGCTGATCACGGTGGCGGACTGGGTGCAAGTGGGCCGTTATTATAACGGGGATGATCCGCCGACACCCGCGGGTGGTCCCACGAACGGTCCCGACTCATCCAGCGCAGTGCTAGCCCCGGCCGGTAAACGGACCGGCTACGACGGGACTTTGCGGACGATCACGATCGCACCGACGACGCGGGGATCGGCTACGGAATCGGTTTCCATCCAACTGGTGGCGCAGGGAAACGAGAGTGCGCTGCAATTCAGCTTGAGCTACAACCCGGCAGTTCTGAGTTATGCCGGGGCCAGCCTGGGCAGCAACGCCACGGGGGCGACTTTGATGGTCAACACGAACCAAGCCACCAACGGGTACCTGGGCGTGGTGGTGGGGTATCTGAGCGGCACCTTTGCGGCAGGCACACGGGAAGTTGTCGAATTGAATTTCAATTCGCTTTCCTATGCCAACGCCACAGCGCTGGTTTTTGGAGACAGTCCGATTATTCGGCAAATTGTGGATACGACACCTTCCGTACTGGCCGCCACATACCAAAATGGCTCGCTCCAGGTCCTGCCGAGGCTGGCCGTCAGCCAGCCCGCGGGCGGCGTTAGCCTTAACTGGCCGTTATCGGCGACCATTCTCAAGGCGCAATGGACCACGAACCTTGGAACCAATTGGACTGACGTGCTTGCCACACCGGTCACGAACGGCGCAATAATATATTTGACAATACCTGCGCCCACGACGACGACATTCTATCGGCTTTCCCAATAAGGGTAGGGCCGTGCAGCGGCGCGGCGCCCTATTGGGGCGACAGGAAGTTCCACTTTTCCCAGATTTGGACCGAAGCAGCACGGCCCTATCACCATCCGATTACTCACAATCCCGTGGGATGATCGAGGAACAACCATGGGACGCGGAATTTTTGGGAGAGTTCGGCGGCGAGGGCTTTGACGCCGAAGGTTTCGGTGGCGTAGTGGCCGCCGTAAAAGACGTTGAGACCCAATTCCTCGGCCAATGCGCAAGTCCAATGCGGGCCTTCGCCGGTGATAAAAGTGTCCACACCTTCGGCGGCGGCGATCTTCAATTGGCTGCCGGCGCCGCCGGTGACGATGCCGATGCGCCTACATTGGGCGGGGCCGCCCGGCAATATAATTGGGGCGCGGCCCAGCACGCGGCCCAGTTTTTCTGTCAAATCGTCGCGATGCACTGTGGCCCGCGTCTGCCAGCCGATGGGGCGGCCTGCTTTGTCGTTGAAGAACGGCTGGAGCTTTTTGAAATTGAGCGCGGCGCAGAGCAGCGCGTTGTTGCCGAGCTGCGGGTGCGCGTCGAGCGGGAGATGGGAACTGTAAACGGCGATGTTCTTTTCGATGAGCAGTTGCAACAGCGCGCGGCGTGGGCCGGTCCACGGAATGGTCGGGCTCCAAAATAAACCGTGATGGACGATCATCAAGTCCGCGCCGGCGGCGGCGGCCATTTTCACGGTGGCGAGGGTGGCGTCCACGGCGGCGGCGATTTTGGTGACGACGCCGGAATTTTCCACCTGCAAACCGTTGACCGCGCCGTCGTAGTCGTTAAACGTTGCGGGGCGGAGCCGGATTTGGCAATGTCGGATGATGGCGGACAAAGTGGCAGTGGACATAACGGAATGAAAACAGACACGGCGAGATTTTTCAAACGCGCAATATTTTTGCATGGACTTGTTGAAATATTCGGCGCGGTACTTATATTGCGCTTCGCCTTGAAAGCATCATGAACCAGTCCGCGCCGACTCCGCCACCGTGGGATATTGCCGCCGCCCGCGCTCTTTACAACATTCAGAGTTGGGGCTCGCGCTATTTTGACATCAATGAGGCCGGCCACGTGGTGGCCATGCCGCAACGCGGAGCCGGTTCGGTGGTCGATATCACCGACGTCATCGAAGAAGCCCGCGGCCGCAATCTGGCGTTTCCGTTGCTGATCCGGTTTCAGGATATTCTGCGCAATCGCGTCGAAGCGATCAATGCGGCGTTTGCGGCAGCCATCACGGAATTCAATTATCAAAACTCTTATCGCGGCGTTTTTCCGATCAAGGTCAATCAGTTGCGCGAAGTGGTGGAGGAAATTCTGGACGCGGGCAAGCCGTTCAATTTTGGGCTGGAAGTGGGGAGCAAACCGGAACTTTTCGCGGGACTGGCCATGCAAGACCACCCCGGCAGTCTCATTATCTGCAATGGCTACAAGGATTCACAGTTTATTCGCATGGCACTGATCGGAGTGAAGCTCGGAAAAACGGTGGTCCTGGTGGTGGAGAAGCTGGAGGAGTTGCGGCAAATCATCACGGTCTCGCGCCAGGTCGGGGTCGAGCCGCGCATCGGCATCCGCGTGCGTCTGTCAAGCAAGGGCGCGGGGCGTTGGGCGGAGAGCGGCGGGGACAATGCGAAGTTCGGCCTGAGCACGGCGGAACTGTTGATGGCCACGGAGATGTTGCGCGCGGAAAAAATGGACCACTGCTTCAAGCTGCTGCATTTCCACATCGGTTCGCAGGTTCCAGACATTCTCACGATCAAGAAGGCGGTGCAGGAAGCGGCGCGCTTTTACGCCAAACTTTACAAGGCGGGCTTCAAAATCGAATCCCTCGATGTCGGGGGCGGCCTCGGGGTGGACTACGACGGGAGCCGGTCGGCCTCGGACAGCTCGACCAATTACACTTTGCAGGAATACGCCAATGACATGGTGTTTTACATCGCCGAGGTCTGCAACCAGGAGAAGGTGCCGCATCCGCAGATTGTGAGCGAGAGCGGCCGCGCCATCGTGGCGCATCACAGCGTTTTGATCGTGGAAATTTTTGGGGCGATTGAAAAAAATCGGACGGGCGCGCCGGTCTGCGACGGCGATTGCCAGCATGCGCTGGTACGGGACTTGTTCGACATCCGCAAAAATCTTTCACAGTTGCACCGGCTGGAGGCGTATCACGACGCCCTGGACCGGCGCGAGGAGGCGCAGAACATGTTCGCGCTGGGCCTGCTCGATTTGCCGGACAAGGCGCGGGTGGAATCGCTCTACTGGGAAATCAGCGAAGAAGTGGTAAAGAGCTTCAATGGCCAAATGCACGTGCCGGAGGAAATCCAAAAGCTGGAGGAGAGCCTGGGCGATCAGTTTCTCTGCAATTTTTCCGTGTTCCAGTCGCTGCTGGATCATTGGGCGCTGGGCCAGTTGTTTCCGATCATGCCGATCAGCCGGCTGAATGAAGCGCCGACGCGCGAGGGCACGCTGGTGGACATCACCTGCGATTCCGACGGACAGGTCAAGAAATTCATTGATATTGCCGACGTGCGCGACACGCTGCGATTGCACGGAATACGGAGCAATGGCAACGGCCCGGAGCCGTATTATCTCGGCTTTTTCCTCATGGGCGCGTATCAGGACATCATGGGCGACCTGCACAATCTCTTTGGCCGCGTCAACGAGGTGCATGTGTTTTTGGATCCGGACGAGCCGAGCGGGTATTACGTCGAGGAAATCATCGAGGGCTCGACCATCGTGCAGGCGCTGACATCCGTGCAGTACGACGAGCATGAGTTGAAACGGCGGATGAAAATGCAGGTCGATGATGCGATCAAGTCCGACCGATTGAAGCCATCCGAAGGGATGCGGCTGCTGGATGATTACGAACGCGGCCTCAAAGATTACACCTACCTTACCAGTTGAAATGCCGGAAGCCGCGAAAGCTGAACTGCTTCGCGGGCTGGGCCGGTTGTTGCGCGGCCTGGCCACGTTGTTCTGGGGGCTTGGGCTGACTGGTTTTGTCTATCTGGAAATGGTTTATCTCGAAACCGCGCCGACGGTCTGGCGGGACACTTTCAGTCCCTGGGCGTTTGCTCCCGCGCTCTTTTTGAGCCTGCTGCTCTGGCACGGGCTGAACCAGATGCGCGCGTTTCAACCGCAGGAACGGATTTGGCAGCGGGCCTTGAGCCGGGCGGAGATTTTTGCGGTCCTCGATGCCGGATTGGCGCCGTTTCTTTACTGGTGGTACAAGTTTCCATCGGTCCCGCTTTTCAGCGCCTGCACCAGTCTGCTGTTGCTGGGCAGCGTCTTTTTGCTGCTGCAAATCAACTGCGTCCTGCAACGGCTCTGCGCCATGCTGCCGGATCTGACGCTTCGCTCGGAGACCCGGTTGTTCACACGATTCAACATTTCCCTGCTCCTGGCCTTTTTGGTGGGGCTCGGGCTTTATTTGGTCTTGACACGCGTCGCGTACCGCCCGGAGTGGCTGGATGGCTGGATGAACAGCGCCGTGGGTGCCGGCATCTGGCTGGCGCTCTTCCTTCTCTTGATGCCACTGGCCATGACCATGGCGCTGTTGTGGAAGATCAAGGAAGTTATCTTTGGCAGCTTGACCAACGGTGGGTGACTTTTTAAAACTGTTGAAACAGTTTCACACCTTCTGCCTCGCAGCTTCACCTGGCTGAAGCCAGGTGTTAATGGGATTCCACCGTGACTGACGCGCCGTTGCAAAAATTAGCGGTTTGCATTTCGGAATTCGCCTGTAGAATTGCACGATGAACAATCATCCGACGAGTGGATTCACCAAGGAAGATCCGTGGCGCGTTTTCCGCATCATGGCGGAATTCGTGGATTCGTTCGAACTGCTTTCACAGGTGGGGCCGGCGGTGACGGTGTTTGGCTCGGCGCGGACGGAGTCCGGCGATCCTTTTTACAAGGCGGCGCTGACGCTGGGGAAGGCGCTGGCGAAAAATAATCTGGCGGTCATCACCGGCGGCGGCCCGGGCATCATGGAGGCGGCGAACCGGGGCGCGGCGCAGGTCAAGGGAAAATCGGTCGGACTCAACATCGAACTTCCCTTCGAGCAGACCGGCAACCGCTACGCCAACGTGCCCATCCAATTTCATTACTTTTTCTCGCGCAAGGTTTGTTTTGTCAAATACAGCATCGCCTTCGTCTTCATGCCGGGGGGCTTCGGCACGCTGGACGAGTTTTTTGAAGTGATCACGCTGGTGCAGACGCAGCGCATCCCGCGGTTTCCCCTGATTTTATTTGGCAGGGCTTATTGGACCGGCCTGCTGCACTGGGCCAAAGGCACGCTGGAAAAGGGCAAGTTCATCAGTCCGGGCGATCTCGACCTGGTCACCATCACGGACGATCCTGCGGTCGCCCTCGAAGTCATCATGGATTACATGAGACGGGTGGGACCGCCGGAGGCGGCGCCGAAAGCGGTGGGTTGATCTTTCCAAATGGCAACCTACCAAGTCACGCGGCTCGAGAATGGATTGACGGTGGCCACGGCGGAGATGCCGCACATGGCCAGCGTCAGTCTGGGGATTTGGGTGGGAGTTGGTGGGCGGTGCGAGCCGGAGCCGGTCAGCGGCATTTCCCATTTTATCGAGCACATGTTGTTCAAGGGCACCCGCCGGCGCAACGCCCGCGAAATTTCGCAGGCGGTCGAGGGAATTGGCGGCTACCTGAACGCTTTCACCAGCGAGGAACACACCTGCTTCTATTCCCGCGCGCGGCACGACCGCCTGGATGAGTTGCTGGATGTGCTCACCGACATGTTCCTTCATTCCGCGTTTGACCCGGTGGAATTGCGGAAGGAGCGCGAGGTCATCAAGGAAGAACTGGCCATGTACATGGACCAACCCCAGCAATACGTACAGGAGTTGCTCAACGCCACGCTCTGGCCGGACCAACCGCTCGGTCGCTCCATCACCGGCACGGAGAAAACGCTGGACTCGATTTCGCGGGCGAAAATCCTGGAATTTCAGCGGCAGAACTACACCGCGGCGGGAGTTTTGATCGCGGCGGCCGGACGGCTCACCCATCCGCAGATGCTCAAGGCGGTCGGCCGTTACGCGCGGAAATTTCGCGGCGGGCCGCGTTCCACATTCACGCCCGCCACGGCGGTCCAGACCAAGCCGGCGGTGCGGCTGTTCACCAAGAAGACGGAACAAACACAAATGGCCCTCGGCATCCGCGGCTGTTCACGGCATCACGAGCAGCGCTTTGCCTTGCGGGTGCTGAATGCCGTGCTGGGCGAAAACATGAGTTCACGGCTCTTCCAAACCATCCGCGAGGACCAGGGTCTCGCCTATTCCGTGTATAGCTCCAACACCTTTTTTGATGACACCGGCGATTTGGTGGTCTCGGCCGGCCTGGACCTGGCGAACCTGGAAAAAACGCTTAAAATCGTTTTGCGCGAGTTGAAACGCCTGCGCGACGAACTTGTGCCGGCGCCGGAACTGGCGCGCGCGCGCGATTATATCACCGGTCAACTGGATCTGAGCATGGAAAGCTCGGAGAACCAGATGATGTGGTTGGGCGAACAGTGGCTGGGCTACGGGAAGATTTTTGATCCCGGTGTGGTCAAGCAGAAATTAAATGAAGTACGCACGTCCGACATTCGCGCCGCGGCGCGGCGGTTCATCCGCCCGGACCAGCTAAATCTGGCCCTGGTCAGCCCGCTGAAATCCGCGCACGGGGTGGAGAAGTTGCTGGCGGGTTCGGTCTCATCGTTTGCGTAGCGGCGGTGGTTCGGTTCCCCAAGTTCCTGTTTCTATCGTATCTGATTTGAGATCCAGAGTCCGAGTCCAACCTCTCGATTTATCTCAATTCCGCGAACGCGTCCGCGATGGTCTTCACGGGCAGAAATAATTCGAGATCGTTGGGGGGGGATCGGTATGAAACCAAACTTCTCGTAATATTGCACGGCATTCGCGTCCTTTGCATCCACAAAGAGCCCGATCCCGCCCGCCGTGCGGTAAATCTCCATGAATTTTCTCATAGCGCCCAGCAGCAACATTTTGCCCAAACCTTCGCCTTGATGTTCAAGCTCAACCGCCAGGCGGCCCAGCCTAACAGCGCCCACCTCACGCGGAAGACGCGTTGCTTCGGCAGGAGGCAATGTCTCGCACTTGATTTGACACAGATTTAGGGAAAAAAATCCGAGGATGGCCACCGGCGGCGGACTCTCCTCATCCACCAGCACGAACGTCCGCGAAATACCCCTCTCGGCATGTTGCCGCGCGGTCTGTTTGAGGAAGAGATTGAGCGGCTCGCTGCCGCAGTCGAATCCGTCCCGGTCATGCGATCTCGCCAGCGGTTCGAGCTTAAGCACGGACGGTGTTTTTGAAGGCCTTGGCGGCGTCTCTTAGCCGCTTGTTCGGTTTGGGTGGATGGTCGAGCACCGCCAACACTTTTCGCGCCCCCTTTTGCGAGAGACGGATGACCGACTCGCGCTCGACGAGGCGTTGCGCCTCCTGGTAGGCCGATTGCACCAGGAATTGGTTGACGGTCGAGCCGGTTAGTTCCGCCGCCTGTTCGAGTGTCGCCCGGACGCGTTTTGACACACGGGCCGTAATGCGTTCGCGCGGCTCTTCTACAATCTGTTCCATTTCTCCATAGTGCCATTTTGGCACCGATATGTCAATGGCGTCCAAAGGGGCAAACGCATCCGGCAATTCAATCTGCCGCTGGTCAGCCCGTCGAAATTGGCGCGGCGGGTGGAGAAGTTGCCAGCGGGAACGACGTCCTCCTTCGCGTGATAGCGGCGGCCGAGAGATGGCGGCGCTCTGCCGAGGCGCCGCTACGGTAACGCGCCAGTGACGGCGGGAAGTTCGAAACTGTTGAAACAGTTTCATACCGTCTGGAGCGCAGGTTCACCTGGCTGAGGCCAGGTGTTAATGGGATTCCGCTGTGACCCATTACCCGTTCCAGAATAATTTCCTTTTGCATTCGGGGTTTTGCACGCATCTTGTGTGGATGGGTCAACGCCGTGAGGCGCGTGAGCGCGCTGTTCAATTTCTGTTTCAGTACGACCTCAATCCATGCGATAAACTGGACGAGGCCCTGGACCAATTCTGGGATTCCCAGCGCGCCCCGGCGATTGCGGAGGAAAAAGCGCCGGCCACGTGGGGCGAAAAGACGGATCTGCCCCCCGCGACGACGGAGGAAGTGGCCACGCGACAATTCTCCGACCGGCTCATCCGCGGCGTGGTCGAACATCGCGAGGAACTGGACAAGCGCATCGTGCAATTCGCCGCCAACTGGGACCTGAAACGCATGGCGGTGGTGGACCGCAATGTGCTCCGGTTGGCCATTTATGAAATGTATTACAGAGAAGACATTCCGCCGATTGTCAGCATCAACGAGGCCGTTGATATTGCCAAAAAGTTTTCGACCGGGGACAGCGGCAAGTTCGTCAACGGCATCCTGGATCGGATCAAGGGCGAACTGATGCGGCCCGCCCGGATCGTCAAATGAGCACTCTCCCTTCCGCCAACCAGCCGCCGCCGCCGGGATTTGCCGATCTGCATTTGCATACGCTCTTTTCGGACGGCACGTTTACGCCGGAGGAACTGGCCGGGCATGGCGCCCGTTGCGGGCTGGTGGCGATGGCATTGACCGACCACGACACGGTGGAAGGCTGCCCGCGGATGGCCGCGGCTTGCGAGGGATTGGGCATCGAATTCATTTTCGGCGCGGAATTGACCGCGGAGTTGGATGGGTCGGAGTTGCATATTCTCGGATATTACCTCGACCCGGAGAACGCCCGGCTGAAGACCGACTTGCACAAGTTTCAGGCCGTGCGGCAAAACCGCATTCACGAGATGGTGGCGCGGCTGAACCGGGTGAAAATTCCTCTCCGCGCGGAGACGATTTTTGCGCTGGCGAATTGCCGCTCGCCGGGCCGTCCTCATGTGGGGCGGGCTCTCGTGCAGGAAGGTTATTGTTCGAGCCTCGACGAAGCTTTTGACCGTTACCTAAAGAAGAACCGGCCGGCTTACGTGCCGAAATTCAAAATCTCCGCGCTGGAGGCCATCGACCTGATCCATCAGGCGGGCGGTCTGGCTTCCCTGGCTCATCCCGGGCTCAACCGCAGTGATGACGTGATTCCGGAGGTGGCGGCGCAGGGGTTGGACGCCATTGAATGTTTTCATTCCAAGCACACGGCGGCAATGTCGGAGTATTATATGGAGATCGCCTCGCGCCATAACCTTCTGATTACGGGTGGTTCCGACTGCCACGGTTTCAGCAAAGGCAAACCGCTGATCGGCGGCTCCAAGCTGCCGGGGGTTTATTATCAACGCCTGAAAGAGCGCCATCTCGCCGCCGGAAAATCGCCGGACGCCACCCTTGCCGCCAAGCCGGCCTGATCTTCTATTCGCCGACTCATGGGTCTCTTCCAAAAATTCAAAGAGGGCCTGCGCAAAACGCACAGCAAGCTCACCCACGAAATCAAGCGCATCATCACCGCGTCGCCGAAGATGGCGGGGGCTTCGATCGAAGAATTGGAAGCCAGCCTGATTTCGGCGGACCTCGGCATGGCTACCACGGCCCAAATCGTGGCCGAGGTCAAGAAAGCTTACGAAACCCAGGGTCGCGCCGGGCTGGATGTGCTGGCCATCGCGCGGGCCGAAGTGGAAAAAAACCTGTTCATCGCCAACAGCCAGCTTCGCCGGAATGAGGGGGCGCTGACGGTTGTTTCCGTCGTCGGCGTCAATGGCACGGGCAAGACCACGACCGCCGCCAAGCTGGCCCATTTGGTTCAGGGAGAGGGGCGCACCGCTCTCCTCGCCGCCTGCGACACTTTTCGCGCCGCCGCCGTTGAGCAGCTCAAACTGTGGGGAACGCGCCTGCATGTGCCGGTGATTTCCGGGGCTTCCGGAGCGGACCCGGCTTCGGTGGCGCATGACGCCGTTTCCGCCGCGCTCGCCCGCCGCGCCGATTATCTTTTTATTGACACAGCGGGCCGGCTTCACACCAAGCATAATCTCATGCAGGAGTTGCAAAAGGTCCACCGCGTCATGGGCAAACAGCTTCCGGGCGCTCCGCACGAGACGCTGTTGGTGCTCGATGCCACCACGGGCATGAACGCGCTGAACCAGGCGCGCGAATTTCACAAGGCCGTTCCACTGACCGGATTGGTCATCACGAAGCTCGATGGAACCAGCAAAGGGGGCATGGTGGTGGCCATCCAGAAGGAACTGGCGCTGCCGGTCAAGTTCATCGGTTTGGGGGAGAAGCCCGATGACTTGCAAGTGTTCGATCCCAAACAATTCGCCCAGGCCCTGTTCGAGGAATAATCTCAGTGCGAAGATTTGCCTCGAATTGCCCGAGGCTGGTCGGCAAAGTCATGTGGTAGCAAAACACAGAAAGAGTTCACGCTTGAAAACGCGAAGAATAAACCGCAGGTCTCGCAACGATCCCCGCCAAGAATCGGATGCAGTCGTTTTGGGAGAAGGCTCTGAGCCCTACCATGTCAAAGGCGACAGCTTGAATGATGTAGAAGGCCTGACGGTCTTAGATACCTTTGCGGGAGCAGGCGGATTCAGTCTTGGATTTGAAATGGCCGGATGTTCAATTGCCGGCGGAATTGAAGTCGATTCGTGGGCAAGCGAGACTTTTGCCCACAACCACAAGCAAGCGCATGTCATCACACGTGACATCCGATTGATTGACGATTGCGAGCTTCGTGATGTTTTTGGGAGTCGGCGCCCCGACATTCTTCTTGGCGGTCCACCCTGCCAGGGCTTCTCGGTTTGCTTGAAGAATGCTGGTGATCCTGCAGATCCTAAAAACTCCCTGTTCGTGGAGTTTCTTCGAGTGGCGCGAGCGCTGCAGCCGGAATACGTCATAATGGAGAATGTTCCGAACATCGAAAAGGCGCGGACACGTCGAGGCGAATCAGTAATTGAAATAATCGAGGGCGAACTAAGAGAACTGGGCTATTATGTTACACACGGCATTCTTGAGGCAACCGACTTCGGCGTTCCTCAGATTCGGAAACGTTTGTTCGTAGTTGCCTCCCTACACAAGCTAGACCGCCCGTTTCCGGAGCCCACGCATTGCTCTTGCGGCACCGGGGAAGACTTGTTTGGCCGGTCGCATGAGCGTTGTCCGACTTTATGGGATGCGATTTCTGATTTGCCGGTATTACAAGCCGGAGAAGGAAGCGAAAACCAAGATTACACGCAGGAGCCCTTGAATGAGTATCAGTGGGCCCTGAGAGGAGCGTGTTTACGCCTTTGGAACCATACGGCGATGCGTCACTCAAAACGCATGGTTGAGCGCTTTTCCTCGATGACGTGCGGGCAATCCGTGGCTGATGTCGCAAAACATTTGCGACCGTTGAAACGCAACGGTAACGGGGAAATATCTGCTTCAGTCTATGACCAGAATAACCGGCGGATGCACCCCGACAGGCCTTGTCATACAATCCCAGCTTCATTTTACGCCAATTTCGTGCATCCATTTCAACACCGGAATTTCACGCCGCGGGAGGGCGCGAGACTTCAATCTTTCCCGGATTCGTTTGTGTTCAAAGGGAAGCCCACCGTGGTAAGCCACTGTCTGCTTGCGCGGGAGGGGCGCACAGACGAAAAACACCTTTGCCAATACAATCAAGTCGGCAATGCTGTGCCTCCGTTGTTAGCGAAGGCGATTGCTGCCAATCTGCTCTCACAAACCAAGACGGCCGGCAAAAGTCAATATGCATGTCCACGGTGACAATCTTCAGCAAAAAGAGACTGCAGAAACCAAATATGCCGATGCAGAGTCTCGACGGTTTTTGCGGGAGATTCGCCAAGAATACGAGTTGTGGCGTGCAGGCAATCAAGAACTGAAGGGGCCGAACAAGATCGCGACTTCCCGGGACATGGAAACGCTTCGTCAACGAGTGGCGCTTTTTGCCGCGTACAAAGACTTCATTGACCAACAAAAGTACGCCGAGAAATTTGATTCGAGGTCGAACCTTCACTCTTCCGTTTTGGAGGAATTTATCTACTATCTATTCCGCGATTTAGTTGGGGAGTTTAACGAGAAAGCCCTCATGGGGAAGGCGCACACGTTCAAGGACATTTTCTTCATGGCACCAAACTATGCCGCGATGCTTGAAACGCCTCACGCGCGGATCGAGAGAAAAGATCATGACTTTGCCATTGGCGTAAGTGTCAGCGCCCGCTTGGGTTGCGCGGGCCAGAAAAAAGCGGAATTGCACCACTTTCAAATTCCAGCCGTCGCCATCGAATGCAAGACCTACCTGGACAAAACCATGCTGGAGGGTTCTTCAACCGCCGCCGAGCAACTAAAATTTCGAAATCCGAACGCCCTTTACCTCGTGGTTTCGGAATGGCTCAAGCTGACGGGAAACGTGAATCTTCGAAAATTCAAGGTGGACCAAGTTTACGTTCTTCGGAAACAGAAAAACACAGATCGCGAGGATCGCTTTCTACCGGATTACGAAAAGAATCCGGTTTATCTCGACGTTGTGGAACATCTTTTCAAAACGGTCAGGACGCATCTCACCTCGGATTGGGAAGGCGGCGTTTCCTTCGGCTTGCAGCGAGGTTATTTGCTTTGAGCGTCCGTGGCCACGAAACCTAATTACATTCGTCTGGCACTTGGCCTGGCCCGGCGGGCCTGGGGGAGAACGTCGCCCAACCCGATGGTCGGCGCGGTGCTGGTCAAGAACGGAAAAGTCATCGGAAACGGCTGGCATCGGCGTGCCGGGGAGCCGCACGCGGAAATCGAAGCGATCCGGGACGCACAGAAACGCGGCGCCGACTTGCGCGGCGCGACCCTCTTCGTCACACTGGAACCTTGTTCCACCCACGGGCGCACGCCGCCCTGCACGGAGGCGATCATTGCCGCCGGCATTCGGGAAGTCGTGGTCGGCGCCACCGATCCCAATCCCAAGCACGCGGGTCGCGGGTTCGCTATTCTTCGGCGCGCTGGAATCGTTGTTACTCAGGGCGTCCTGAAGGCGGAGTGCGCGGCGCTCAATGAGGCCTTCAATCACTGGATTGTTCACGGCACGCCGCTGGTCACGGTCAAAGCCGCCATGTCGCTCGATGGAAAGATCGCCACCACGAGCGGGGAGTCGAAGTGGATTACCGGCGAACGGGCCCGGGCTTATGCCATGCGTTTGCGGGCCTCGGCCGACGCGGTTTTGGTCGGTATCAATAGCATCATCAAAGACGATCCCGGCCTCACCGTGCGCCTGCCCGGTTTTGCGGGCAAGCCGTTTCGCCGGTATGTCCTGGATCCGCGGGGGCGGACGCCGACCACGGCCCGCATCTTATGCGATGAACAGGCCGGCATGACTACCATCGTGGTTACTAAATTGGCGGCGGCGCGGCGGGTGGCCGCACTGGGACGCCAGGCGCGGGTATTGGTCGCGCCGGAGCGGGATGGCCGAATTGATCTCGGGTGCCTCTGCAAAACTATGGGCGGCGAAAACATCACGCACGTGCTCGTGGAAGGCGGCGGCGAAACCAACGCCGTCTGGATGCAGCACGCTCATCGCGTGGCATTCTTTTATGCTCCCATCATTTTGGGCGGTCGCGGCGGCCCGACCGCGGTTGCCGGCGCGGGAGCGCAAAGTCTGGCTGACAAACTCACGCTGGAGGACGTTCACTGGCTCCGGCTTGGGCACGATCTGTTGTTGACCGCGAGAGTGCGGGGACCAAAATAGGGGAACGGCTGGAACTTGGCGGCTTTGGGAAGGTAAGAAACTGTTGAAACAGTTTCCGGTTAAGGTCCTCGAAAACACCTGGCTGAAGCCGGGTGTTAATGGGAAGTTCCGCCGATCGGGGATTAACGTCGAAATAATATATGTTCACTGGAATCGTTGAAGAGTGCGGGCGGGTCGAATCCATCACGCCGATGGCGAACGCCATTCAAATGACCGTGCGCTCGCAGCTCTGCGGACGCACCCTCAAGACCGGCGGCAGCCTGGCCGTCAACGGTTGCTGTCTGACCGCCACCAAAGTATCCGGCCGCGGCGGCAGCCGTTTGCTGCAATTTGATCTTTTGGCCGAGACCTGGAAACTGACCAATTTCCATGCCCTGCGTCCCGGCGCCGGCGTCAATCTGGAGCGGGCCGTTCGCGTCGGCAGCCGGATGGACGGACATTTCGTCACCGGCCACATTGATGGTTTGGGCAGGATCATCCGTTGGGAAAAATCCGGCTCCGACCACGTGCTCGACATTGCGCCCCCGGCCAACGTGATGCGCTATATTATATACAAGGGTTCGGTGGCGGTGGACGGAATCAGCCTGACTGTGGCGGAGGCGCGGAAAAAGACGTTTCGAATTTGGATTATTCCGCACACCCTCGAAGTGACTGCATTGGGCGAGCGCAAGGTCGGAGACGAAGTTAATCTGGAAGCGGACCTCCTCGGAAAATACGTGGAACGCTTCGTGACGGCCGCTAATTCCTGAAGACCATGTTGCTGTCCCCGTGCGGGACAATATAGATGACACGGCTGGAGGGAATGATGGTCGTTTGCCCGTTGCCGAGCTTGAGTGTGTAATAGGTTCCGTCGGCGCTCCGCACCGGTTTCCTGACGTTGAGCAATTTTATGCCGTTGGTCTCGGTGACGTCGTAGCGGACACAGCCGCACAGAACCGCCGCCAGCAGCCCGGCCAACAACATGCGCACGCCCGGGACACGCCGGGCGGACTTCGACCTGAAAATACTCATGGTGTTCATGCTTCCATCCTGTCCCGGCATCATACCCTCGCGCCGGCTTCACGCAAGCCCGATCTTCCCAAACCGGTCACACTTCCATTACCGGATCGGTGTTTTCATACGGCGTATCATGTGCGGCAGCCATCCGGTCTGGAGAGAAAGGAATGGCGCCGGGAGATGGGCGCGGTCGACAGGTTGACTTAACCTCTGCACAATTTATACTTCTGCCATGAGAGACGACGCGCCCGGCCAGATGAAAGCATACCGCTCTCGCCGAAAACGATGCGCGCGCATTTTGTTGTGGACCGGAAGCGTAGTTTTCGCGGGAGCATTTATGGCGCTGCGCGCCTTCGCCGGCATGTTCTCGAAACATGACGATCCCATGCGGCTCGGCTCCGAGGTCCATATCACCGTGACCAACGGCTTCACCCTGCGATGGGTGGAGAAGTTGGGCTCAACCAATCAGCGGTTTGATGTGGTGTTCATCCACGGGTCCCCCGGAGGCGCGGGCGTCTGGGCCACTCAATTCAATTCCCCGCTCACCAACGCCAGCCTGATTTCTTACGACCGTCCGGGATTCGGCGGCTCCAGGCCGGCGCGATTGCAGCCACATTTGCGGGAGCAGGCGGATGCGCTGGTGACATTGCTGGCGTGCTCCACCACCAACCGGGTTTTGCTGGTGGGCCATAGCTACGGTTCGCCCATCGCGTTGCTGGCGGCGCTGGAACATCCGGAAAAAATCGCCGGGGTGCTGCTGATTGGCGGGGACGTTGATCCCGCCCAGGAAAAACCCTG
>Ga0302320_10012573_pt1 | contig 17756 bp, 17 predicted proteins | sample Bog_T0_3_FD_202130 | JGI IMG/M metagenome (GOLD analysis project Ga0302320, IMG submission 202130) | Peat permafrost microbial communities from Stordalen Mire near Abisko, Sweden - Bog_T0_3 | ecosystem: Environmental > Terrestrial > Soil > Wetlands > Peat | place: Sweden: Abisko, Stordalen Mire...
TTGGTCGCAACGCGGCGTGATCGCGGGCGAATGGCAAGGCCGCCTAGCCGGGCAGTTCGGCCTTGCCGGGACGGTCTCTGCCGAGGACTTCGCCAAACTCAGCCAGGGCCAGCATCCACAGACCAGCAAGCAGCTTGTCCGACAACGAGCGTCGTATGAATATCAGGATGCCGAGGGCAAGACCATCAAGACAATGGAGCACCGAGCCGGGTGGGATGCGACCTTTTCCGCGCCCAAATCTATCTCGCTCACCGCGCTTGTCGGCGGCGATGAGCGTGTCCGCGAAGCGCACCGGGACAGCGTCCACGTTGCCCTTGACCAGCTCGAACACTACACGCAAGCCCGCATCGGCGGCAATCATCCGCCGGAGACCACGGGCAAGTTTATCGCCGCCAAGTTTGAGCACGATACAGCCCGCCCGGTCGATGGCTATGTCGCGCCACAACTGCACACACACGCGGTCGTTTTCAATGTTACCGAGCGCGACAACGGCCAGCCTCGCGCGATTCAGCCGCAGAGCCTCTTCGCCTCCCAGCAATTTGCTACGGCCATCTATCAATCCGAGTTGACCTACAAACTGCGCCAACTCGGTTACGAAATTACGACAGGGCGCAGCGGCGCCCCGGAGATTAAGGGATACACGCAGGAATATCTCGATGCATCCAGTCCCCGCAGCCAACAGATTCGTGCGTACCTCGAACGCACAGGGCGCTCCGGGAAGGAAGCTGCAGAGATTGCCGCGCACTCTACACGGGACCGGAAGGAGATTCATTCGCCGGGAGAGGTGATGGCCGCGCACCGGAAGCTGGCAGCAGACTTTGGACATCAAGCCGAGGTGGTTGTACGCGCAGCGCGTGAACGATCTCAACATCAGGAGAAGCCAGTCAATTCGTTTGACCGGGTTCGAGAATCTCTCACCTTTTCCCGCGACAAGAACTTCGAGCGCGAGGCTGTCGTGGATGAACGTGCGCTGATCCGCGACGGCCTTCGTCGCGGAATGGGGGAGATCACCCATTCCCAGGTCCGCGCCAATCTTGACGCCCGCTTGGCATCCGGCGAATTTCAAATCGTCGAGCGGAATCAGAGCATTCCGGGCCGTCAGTTCACCACCGCCAAAACCATCGCAGCAGAACATGAAATTCTCCGCCATATGCGGGAGGGACAAAACCACGTCGAGCCGGTTCTTTCGCGTCCGCAAGCCATCACCGTTGCCGACCAGCATTCACATCTCAACCGCGCGCAGAAGAGTGTCGTCGAGGATGTACTCAGTTCACCGGATCGCATCCAAGGAATCCAAGGGTTCGCCGGCGCGGGCAAGACAACCACGCTAACGGTCATCCGCGGCGCTGCTGAATCACAGGGCTATCAGGTCGAGGGTTTTGCCCCGACCTCGCGCGCCGCGCGCCAACTGAATGAGGCAGGAATCGAGGCTGGAACGGTGCAAGGCTTTCTCGCCCGGACTGCAGATCCAGACGCAGCAGAGCGGAAGCACTTCTACCTTGTCGATGAATCGAGCCTTGCCAGCACCAACCAGATCCGCGAGTTCCTTACGCGGCTTGGTCCCCATGACCGCGTGCTTTTGATCGGCGATATCCGCCAGCATCAGGGCGTCGAGGCGGGCCGCCCCTTCGAGCAACTGCAGGAAGCCGGGATGCGCACGGCCAAGCTCGATGAGATCGTTCGCCAGCAGGACCCGGCTCTAAAATCTGTGGTCGAACTGCTGGCCACCGGCCAAGTGTCCGCTGCGCTCGACGCACTCCAACAGCAGGGCCGTGTGAACGAAATTCCAAACGCAGAAGAGCGCGTCCGCGCTATCGCCAAGAGCTACGTCGAATCGCCCGAGAAGACTCTCATCGTCTCCCCTGACAATGCTTCCCGCCGCGAGCTGAACGTCGCTGTTCGCCAGGAGTTGAAGGCCAATGGAAGCCTTGCGCCGGAAGATCATACTTTTCGCGTCCTGGTTCAGCGTCAGGACATGACGGGAGCCGAACGATCCTGGGCCAGCCACTACGAAATCGACGACGTAGTTCGCTACACACGTGGCAGCAAAGTCATCGGAATCGGAGCTGCCGCCTACGCATCGGTGGTCGCGATCAACCCCGCCGCAAACCAGCTCACGGTCCAGAAAGGGAACGGAAAACTTGCCACCTACGATCCCCGCCGTCTCACAGGCGTCAGCGTCTACCGGGAGATCGAACGCGAGTTCTCCGTAGGGGACCGCATCCAGTTCACGACGCCCGACAAATCGCTCGGCGTCGCTAATCGTGACCTCGCCATCATCGAAGCGATTCACCCCGATGGCCGATTCTCCGCCCGCCTCGACAACAACCGCCAGATCGAGTTCAACGCCAGCGAGCATCGTCATTTCGACCACGGCTACGCCGTCACCAGTCACAGCTCCCAGGGCCTCACCGCCGAACGCGTCCTCGTTCACGCCGATACCAGCGTCCACCCGGATCTGCTCAACTCCCGCTTCGGCTACGTCTCCATCTCCCGCGCCAGCCACGAGGCCACGCTCTTCACCGACGACATTGCAAAACTCGGCCCCCAACTCGGAGCCGATGTCTCGAAAACCTCCGCCTTGGAAATCAATCAAGGCTCATCCGTTGCCCAGGGGTTGGGTATAGGGCTCTGACAGTCTTAACCATCAAGATAGAGGAATCTCGATGACGAAGATGACAACGACTTCCGAGAATTACAACAAGATCCGTGCCGGAATTGTCGAACTGCTCAAAACCGCCCGCACTGCTGCTGCCCGGAATGTCAATTCGATCATGACCGCAGTGTACTGGGACATTGGGCGGCGCATAGTTGAGTTTGAGCAAGGCGGGGAGCAGCGCGCGGAATACGGTGAACAACTAATCGAGCAATTATCTGGGGATCTAACGCGGCAGTTTGGTCGCGGGTTCGGTCGAGCGAATCTTTGGCAAATGCGTGCGTTTTACCGCGCCTGGCCGGAGGCAAAGATTCTCCAGACACTGTCTGGAGAATCTACAAGCCCCGTTGATCCCGATAATACGGATGGCGATTCCTCAAAAGTCTTAACTTTCGCCTCTCGCTTTGTGTTGCCTTGGTCCGCCTATGTGCGGCTGCTTTCGGTCAAGAATCCGGAAGCTCGGACCTTCTACGAGACCGAAGCCTTGCGCTCGGGCTGGTCCATCCGGCAACTTGACCGCCAGATCGGCAGCCAATTCTACGAACGCATCGCGCTCTCACAGAACAAAGCCGCCATGCTGGAGAAGGCCGAGACTTCCCAACCCAGCGACGCGGTGACACCCGAAGAAGCAATCAAGGACCCGTTCGTCCTCGAATTCCTCGACCTAAAGGACGAATACTCCGAGTCGGACTTGGAAGAGGCCCTCATCCAGCGCCTCACCGACTTTCTCTTGGAACTGGGAGATGACTTTGCCTTTCTTGGTCGCCAGCGCAGGCTCCGTATCGATGACACCTGGTTTCGCATTGACCTCATTTTCTTTCATCGCCGTTTGCGAACGATTTTAATCGTGGATCTTAAGGTTGGGAAATTCAGTTACGCCGACGCAGGGCAAATGCACCTCTATCTGAACTACGCCAGCGAGCACTGGATGAAACCCGGCGAGAACCCACCGATCGGCCTCATTCTCTGCGCCGAAAAAGGGGCCGCCGAAGCCCATTACGCACTTGACAATCTCCCCAACAAAGTGCTCGCCGCCGAGTATAAGACCGTCCTTCCCGACGAAAAACTCATCGCCAAGGAACTGGACCGCTCCCGCCGAGAACTAGAGAATCGGGCTGGATTTGCGCACGACCTACCTAACCGTTAGACGACTGGCGGTCGATCAATCGGTTGGTGCAAAAGTCAAGGCACTTCGGGATTTGAAGTGTGCGTTCTGTGTGCCACTCGGACTTGAAAGGACTATGCACCGGCGGGTCCTCGGCAAGGGTTCTTTGTAGTTCGGCGAAAGCCGTGAAACGGGTTTCCATGCACGGTACCCGCAAAGACCGTTAGGACGTGAGTCGGCCAACAGCTCTATCCAAGGAATCGCCAGATGCCCAGACAGGCCCCCGTCATCCTCCACAAGCAGATCAAACACAAAGACAGATGGATTCCCGTCCTTGCTTTATTCGACAGCAAGCGGCCCGTCCGGCGCAATCACGTCCCCGGCGCAACCGGCACCGGAGCCTGAACCGGAACGCATCACCGTGGCCGCGGCGCTCGACCGCTATTCCGAATACATCAAGTACCACCGCCCGCTGCACACGGTCTATCGCAAGGGTATGAGGAACAGCGACATGCACGTCCGCATCAACGAGGGCAGCCTCGCCGCTTTCGCGTAAAGCGTGCCACACGACGAAAATTTTCAGCAGGGACGAAGCTACCTGATTTTAGGGTTGCGAAAATCATGGGCAATCTTTTCGGATTCGGATGGGGTGAGACGGCCCACAACGCCGCTGGATGAAATAGCGACCACCTCAGTGCTGTCTTTATCCGGCGACTGCGTCCAAGCTGCACATGTACCGCCAAGATTGCCGGAAGCGACATCATGATTTCCAGGCAAGCTGCCACGCTTGAGAATGTAGTATCTATCGAGGCCCATGCCGTCATTTTAAGGCATCTCCACATGATTACTGAATCAGCTTTACGCAAGCACATTAAAGCGTTCGCAGCCACGATCAGCCATCAAGAGCTCGGCCTCGCCCACTACAGACCGGAAAAATGGGGGCAACCGACGAGATGCTTCGAGAATGTCGCGCGTAAGGTTCAAGAAGACGCCGGCCGAGTGCAATTTGGATGGATGTTCCATCATCGTTACGTCACCGACATTCCGGACTCGGATTACCTAATCGCCGCACATCATGCCGTCTGGCACGCGCCCAACGGCGACCTAATCGATGTAACGCCTTTTCACCCGGATGCGAAGCATCATCCGATTTCACCGGGGGGCGACGTGCTGTTCCTCGTCGATAGCGGAGCAATGCCAGTCATAACGGATCGATTGATGGCCCCGCTGCCGTCAAAGTTTAGCCCCGTGAGTAATGATGAAAGGCTGCTCAGCCATTTGCAACGGCTGAGCCGAGAAGAGGAACAGCATTGCCGTCTAATCTATGAGGGCAAAGCCTTTTCATAAATGAAGAAGATGAGAAAATGAAGAATAAAGCATGGCTGTCGTCAAGCAGGGAGCCTGGGCTGCAGTCTTGTGACTGTCCGTTTAACAGGGTTGATATGGACGACCGCCACACCGGACGCAACGGCGAAAGCGACGATGTCGGCCGTTCCGCCTTTTCCTTTCGCGGGCTTCGCGTCCCAAACCGCAATCATGACGTCCGACAGCTCCACAACGCGCCTGCCCGCCGCCAGATATGCATCCTCGTCCGTGCCCGGCGTCAGGAGGATTTCTACGGATGCCTGGCTCGCTAACCGGCGATATTCCGGCAAATCTTCCACCGCAAACGTCCGCTCGATGCCGGCGAACGGCAACACGGCATGCACCGTCGCGCCGCGTGAGACCCCAAGCCGCGCAACGAGCTGGTCGGCCCCAATCGCGAGCGAGGTAACCACGACGAGCGGCTTCGGTGCGGCATCCAGTTCGCGACCGACCGCTTCTTCAACCCACCGCCAGGCCGCCGGATCTTCCAGCCGCTGATGACCGGTAACTCCGATGTGCGTCACGCACGCTCCTAGATTTTGTCGTTGACGAGTAACCACCAATATTCCCGGCCGCGCGGCGTGAGTTCGACCGTATCGTTTCGACGGGCCACCCAATAGAGCTGCAGCTTGGGGTCCGAGGGCTTGAGCAGCCCGGCATCCCGATACACCTTGAACAATTGCGCGATCTCGACCTTCTCATTGTTCACCGGCTCCTTCACGTTGCCGTGCTCGTCCTCGGGCTCGTACTCCGGGTCGAGCCGGTATTTATGATCCGCCGTCGGGAAGTAGCTCGCAAGTTGCCGCAGCTGCAGCCGGTTGATCAACGGCTCGCACTCCCGCACCACCAGGACCTCGGTGGCGTTCGTCTTGTAAACGGGCCGTTGGTCCCAGGCGGTGAACCGCCGGCTCACATACGCGTACAGCGCGGGCGCCGTCACAAATCCCATGTGATCCGCGGCACCGCCTTCGAGGGCATCCAGAAGCGCCCCGGTGAACAGTCCCTGCCCGCCCGCTTCGATCGCGCCCTCTGTCGCGCGCGAGGCGGCGATGACCGTCATGTTTTCGCGGAGCACCGCCAAGGGGCTCTTGCCGCCGTCTTTGTTCATCGTGGCCGCATTGGCGATGTCGCCGCTGTGGCAGCAATCGAGAATGAGCAGAACCTGTTGCGCGGCCGACTGGACTGTGAGGTCCACCACCTCCTGCATCGGAATGCCCCAGTCATCCTTCGTTGCGTCGGAGGTGCAGAGCAATCCACCCGTCTTGCTGAGAAAGCCGTGTCCCGAGAAGTACAGCAAAACGTCGCCGTTGAAGTTGAACAACTCGGTCAAGGCCGCGCGCAGTTTCGGCCGCGTGACCGCACCGCCGTCATCCGTCTTGTCCAGCCAGACGAGGCAGTCGAAGTTCTTCTCGCCGTCCTTGTGACGGGACAGCACCTCGGCCATCGCCTTCGCGTCGGCCACGGCGGCAGCGAGGTCGTTGCCGCCGCCGTAGCTATTGATCCCGACGATGAGCGCCCTTCGCGCCACGATCACACCCCCCGTTAAAGCTTTTCGATGAAGGCCTTCAGGTTCGCCCAACTCCAGACGTTAATGCGTTTATCTTTCAAAGCAGCCGGAAGCGTTGGACGATCCTCGTTGACATACATAAGCATAACCGGCTTTTTCTCGTCGTAAGCGCACTCGATTTCCCAAAGCTGGCCGGTGGCTTTGGGTGTATTCTTCGAGATCAAGCCGATGACCGCGTCGCAACCCTTGATCCGGCTGCGGCAGTTGGTTTTCCATTTTTCGTCCCACGGCTCCTTGGCCGACATATCCGTGAACTCGAACGGAGATTTATCGAGCTTCGCCTGTCCGGACAGAAAGTCACGATAGGTTTTGTCCTCTGCGGCGAATGCAACAAAAACACGCTTGCTCATGTCTGCTCCTTTTTTTTCTTGCTCACGAGTCGGGCCCGTCGAAAATCTCACGCTGCGGCCGACCATGCAAAACGCCTTCACCTACTATGTGGCTGGGCGCGGGCAATGGTTGCGGTATACCCGCGTCCAGCCTTGCCGCCGCTACCGCAGCAGTCCTTGGCGCAGGGTTGCGGAAATTCTGCTATTCCGCACTTTCTCCCTCACCCGAAACGCTTTCGATTTCACGCCCGAGACCGTCATGTTGCGATCGCGCGCCATGTCGGCGTAGGCCTCGCCGTCGGCCGCGTCCAGCAGAAACATGAAATCGTCATCCGGCAACACTGTCCGGATCAGATCCGTGAGTTGTCCGTAAGCAATCTGATCGACAACGTCGCGAGCCGGCGCCATCAGCAGTACGCTACCGATATCGCTGCCGCAACGCCGGTGAGTGCTCCGGCAGCGGAGCCTGTCAAGCGCCCGGCGGTTATTCAGCTTCGAGAGCCGATTGCGGCGCAGGCTGTAGTATCGTTTTCGAACCAACTCGCCGTCCGGCGCGGGATCGGCTAGAACTTCATCGAGGACGACATCGAGCGCCTCATCGCGCGCCGACGATCGATCAATTGATTGGGGGTCTACTTCACTCTGTAAAACGGCGAAGAACTGCCAGGCGGGAATGCATTCGCTCATTGTAATAACTCCTCTGTGGTTCGCCTCTATGGCGAACTACGGTTGAAACGGCGTTACTATCGGCGGCTTTCATCACCTTCCCGTCTCCCAGGACGCTGTGCCTGGAGAAGGCGGGAACTGCAGGCAATTCTGCCGCAAGAAATACAGGCGTATTGTATCACATTCTTTTTCGGCCTGGCCGACCGGGGATTTCAGGCCCGGCCGGCCAGGCCGCAGCCGGCATTCTTTTAGCGAATGCTCAACTGGGTCATGAGATTGAGGCTCCACTGGCGCCGCAGCTTATCCAGCATCTTCTGCGTGGTGCCCTCCGGGTCATTCCACGTCATCTCACTTTGCGTCCGCGCCAGCGACAGCAGCATCAGCTCCAGCGTAACGACGGCATCAGCGCAAGACTTCACGAGCTCGGCGTCGAGCGTGACGTCATCTTCCTCGCCTGCAATCCGCACGTCGACAGATCGCTTGGCAATTTGCGCCAGGGGTTTGTAGAGCGCCTCAAAGAAAGGGTGCGCCGTGTTGATCCGCAGGATGATCTTCCGCAGCCTGTATTCCACCCGGTAAAACGGCGCGTCCTCGTCGTACTTGAAATCCGTAATGTACTTGGATTTATTGACGCGCTCGTAAGCTTCGTCGTCGGTTTCCTCGTTGCGCCTAAGCCCGCTCGCCAATTCCCTGATCTGCTTTTCGTATTCTTCCGTCATTACCGGCTCAGGGAGCAGGCTGGACTGGAGAGACTCGGCCTCGTTCGCCCGCTGCTCCGCCTCGCGGGCTTTCGCCTTGGCCGACTCCGTTGCACGGGTGGACCAATGCTGCTCGATCCTGCTCTTGACGTTGCTGAGTTCTTCCTTGATCTGCTTCTTGATCAGGTCGGTGACGTAGGCCTTCAGCCGGACGCCCTGCTTGTTCACCGCGACGCCCATCGCTTCGTCCAGGGTCGCCGGAAAGTCTACTTCCAGGCGCCACCAGGGGTCTTTCGATCCCATCTTGCCGGTGATGGCGGCCAGCGGCCCCATATAAACCTCCCGCCCGTTCCGCATGAAGGAGACGCCAGTGTCTTCAAATACGCGCAGGTCGTTCTTTAGCACCTTCCTTGACAACTGGTCCCAGGTCTCGATCGGCAGGATGAACAAGGTGACTCTGATATCCCTGGTGACTTCGCTCTCCTCTTCCACCGGAATCGGAATTGTCCACGACTGGACCAACCGACTCCGCTTCTCGCCGAGTTCCGCGATGCTGGCGTGGGTAGCCTCTTCCATCCGGTACGTCGGATCGAAGGGGCGGACGCGCCGGTTGTTGATAAAGAGATTTCGACCGTCCTTCAGGAAGCGCCGATAGATCCGGGCCATTTCCTTGGTCGCGTGATCCACCAGGGTTTTGGCCGTCCGGTGGGTCAACCGGTCGCAATCGGGAATGTAGACGATCGTACCCGAGGCCCCCAGCCGCTCCATCAGCACCTCGTCGCTTTCCGCGAGCATCTCCTGCTCCGCCGCGTTTTTCGGAAAGCCCATCGGCTGAACCAAAATCTCCCTCACTTCCGGCGGCAGCGTGTCAATGAGGATGGGTTCCGGCAGCTGAACGACATTCGTATTTTTGTTCGAAAGGTCCACCGTGTCAAGGATCATGCGGTAGATGGCGCCGGATTCCTGCCACGAGTAGATTTCGAGCACAGGCCCCATACTGAGCGCCGCCGCCTTCATTCCCATCCCGTACTTGCCCACGGTTTCGCGGTTGTCGTAGCAAAGCGAACCGCCGAAGGCCGTAACGGCGCGGAGCACATTTGGCGACATTCCCACACCATTGTCCAGGACCAGAACGTCGATCTTGCGGACGTCCTTCCTCTTTCCCTTCTCGTGAAAGTAAAGGCGCACGTCCTGGCCGCGCCACTGAAATGAGTTATCCACGTGCTCGCAGATCGCGGAGGTCGTGTTGTTGTAACCGAGGTCCCGCAGCGCGTTGATCATCGTCTGCCCGACGAAAAGAGGGACGTTCGCACCTTCCTTAATGATGCGGGAGAATACCGCGCGCGCGCCTTTTGGCGCATCAGGTCCCCATTGCGTTTCGGGGGAAACCGACGTCATTCCGAGGTCCGTATCCATTTGCTGTTCCATATTGCTTCTCCTTTATTTGTTGTCCAGCTTTGTGCTGAACCGAATGGAGGGCGCTGCCTAGAGGCTAAAGCAAAGAGGCGGACGGCAGGTTTTGTGACCAAAACTTCTGGCTCTCCCTCTCTGTCGCCGTGCTCTTTGCCGGCCCGAAAGAACGCCTTCAACTACTATGTGGCTGGGAGCGAGAAACGGTTGCGGGTTTTTTTCGGGCGAGGGCCAGCCGACCGCCCGGCCAGGGTACGAGCTAACCTATCGTCACTTTATTAGGTAACCGCCCCTGTGCCTTCTTCAACAGCGCAAATGAAATTCATTTTCCTGCGAAATGCGGCTCGCTCCTTAAAGGATTCTGGATTTCTTAGGACATTAGCATATTCGTGAATGGCTTTTTCAAGTTGCGCGTGAAAGAGCTTGGCGTTAACGATCACGCCCTTTTTGTCTTTCGTCGGTCCAATGAGAGGATCGGTAAGGTTGCGCCGTATAAGCGATTTCTCAGCTTCGGATTGGTGCAGAAGCCCGCAGCGGATTTGCGCGTAAAACTGGGCCGCCTGCAGCGGCGTAATGTATGCCGAAAAAGAAGTGCCTGTCAAAAACGAAACGAAATAGGCCTCCCCTTTCTTATAGGGAGTTTTCTGGGTTCCTTGTCGAAATTGTTCCATCGTTTCGATGACGATGCAGTCAAGGGCTAATGCTGCAAAACCGCTGGTTGTATGTTTGAGGAGCCGTCTGATGTGCAAAAGGTAGCGCGTCTCCATGCGATCCATGAAAATGGCTATACCTTCTTGCCAGTCAGCCTCTTTGTCGAAGCTGAGACCCTTCCAGTGCTTATCCTTGTAGTTTCTAGAGATTCGCATGCTCACGACCAACATCTTATCAGCGGCGCCACCCGATGGTTTCATGCATATCTCCACAGGAAGGGATGCACACGATGGTGGGATGCGGTGCATAGGTGCCTTTATAAACAATACTGAAACGAGGAAGTTGGATCAGGGTGCTTGGGGAACAAACTGAAGTTCAAGCTTAAGTTGCTCAATCGGCTCTAATGGAAATACAGCCTTGCGATATGCGCGAGACATCAGCTGCGGCGCCTCGGGGTGATCGGTCGCATGAATCATGAAAAACATGACCGCTCCGCCATCTCGACGTTCCAAAATCGGCCAAGGGCTTAACGGATTGATAGCCCAGATCGCGTTTTATCCTGAGGACCAATTCATCCCTGCGCTCTTCGCGGGACATCTTGCGTAACAGCGGCCAATCGTCGTTACCCCACCAGCGTGCCAGCTTGTCAAGGTCTTTCTGGGCTGCGAGCGCGCGTTCCAGCCAGCCGTTGGCGAGAAAGTAGAAGAGCTCGATCTTGTGGCCGGCAGTCTTGAAGCGGGCAAGCTTCTCGACGGTAGCCCAATCACACTCGAATGTGCGCTGATCGAGTAGGCAGAAGGTAGCCTCTTTCTCGGTGATATCACTGGACCTCAATATCTCGTCTACTTTGGAATTGAAGTCACCGTCATAGATATTGATGTCTCTAGAGATTTTCGCTCCCGAAGCATCCACGAGAGGCTGCGAGGCTTTAAGCTCCTCAAGGAACGCAATCTGTGAGCGCTCGTTGTCGCAAAGATGGAAGTGACGCATCCAGCGCGGTTCGCTCTCCAGCACGAGTTTTGCAGCCCAGCAATCGGTAACTCGTTCTTCCTGCGGTCCGGCGAATCCATCGATGTATGTTCCGTGCTTCGTGATGAAGACGAAGTAGCGCAGGTAGCGCATGATGAAGTGCGCTTTGTTGTCCGTCCAGACGGGATTTTCGAGGGGCCTTACTCCAGGCTCCGGAGGAAGGATTCTTATATCGTTGGGGGGAAGCGGAAAAAGAAAATCCTGACTTGGTGGCGGTGCGTCATTGCTCATTTACACCTTCTGCTAAAGTCCGGCACCCGCCGACTGCAAGAGCATTAGTGGCGCATGCGGTTCGGGTGCAGACCAATGCTTCACCCTATTTTGCCACTTTATAGCCAAGAAAGCGCGAGTTTTTCTTTCAGGGATAGGTTTCGCCTTAAACCGAGGCATCTCGTCATAAGTTCTACCGTGCAGTGACCGGCCTGTCGTGGACTTATGGACACCACCCCACTGCTTGAAGAAGAACGCGACTTTCCGGCGGCGGCAGGACTTGAGAATCTTTTCTACCCATTCTTGTTCCATAGCCCTGGCGCCGTGACCGCTTTCTCCGCCGACGATAACCCAATCCACGCCTGAAATGTCGAATTCTCCGAGATCCTCAAGCAGAGGCTCGATGGAGAGGAATTTGATGGCCGCCGGCGCGGAACACAAATGCCCGATCCGAGGCAAACCATACTTCCTGTCCTCGACACTCACGCCCCACCAGATATGTCGCTCATCGGCCGCAAAACGGAGTCTCGTGGAAAGCAGGTCGCGCAGGCGTTCGGAGCGCTTGGTGAGAAGCTGATACGTGTGCCAGTTCGCCTCGACCATCACCCTGACGACATCCTCGATATAAGCGTCGGGCACCTCGGGCTGGAAGAGGTCGCTCATGCTGTTGACGAAGACGGTGCGGGGGCTGGCCCACTCGAACGGCTCGGAAAGCTTCTCAGGCACGAGACGAAGATCAAAGCCCTGTTCGTATGGATGGCCTTTGACGCCGCGGAAGCGCTCGGCAAACGCTTCGGCGTAACAGTGCTTGCAGCCGGGACTAATCTTCGTGCAGCCTCTAAGCGGGTTCCACGTCGCGTCAGTCCACTCGATCTTTGAATGTTCACTCATGGCTGGAATCTTGCCTTTTCATACTACCAATGCGGAGCGTTAAGTAAAGGATTCTCCCGTCACGGCTGCTGATTGAGAAGGCTCATGATGCGCTGCCGTTTGATGACTCCCGCAGGACCGTCGCGCGTGCCTTGAGCCCATTGGGTTACCTGATTAAGCCGAAGGCGGTGTTCCACAGCTGGCCGATGAATGGCGATGACGAACTCGGTCATCGGGCCAACCTCGGCGGTCAGCTTATCAGCCCGGAATTCAGAGACCGCTAGCGCTACGGCTTCGTATAGGGATTCTGCTTGTACTTCAACATCATGGGGGATCCCATTGGTGTCCGTAAACGAGACCCGACAGCGATTCATGCGGCTCCATTATAGCGTATTCGTCTTTTGTTCGCTACCTGTGGTATCATTGAAATGGGAAGCCATAATCCCATTAATCTCTTCGACTTGCAGGGGCTCTGGTAACATTCAGGCGGGTGACTTTCTAACCCTCTTCACAAATGGGGCACTCGCTAATAACTGAATACGGGCGAACGCTGGCGGAGTTGAGCGGCGACGACTTCGAGGATGAAGTCAGCGCACGCCTGGAATCGGTGATCGTGGATTTCCAGAGTGTGCCGGCAAGTCCGCATGGAGACGCTGGGCTCGATGCGTTCTCGCATGGAGGAGAGATGGGCTATTGCTGTTATGGCCCGGTGCACAACGCCTTCAAGAGCGATAAGGGACGAGAGAGCGGCATCGTAAAAAAGTTTCGAGGCGACCTGCAGAGTCTGTACGAAGTAGGGTTCGTCAAGAAGAAGTTAATGGTGGTGGAGACCGCCGAAATGAAGACGATTCTCCCGTCCGGGAAGAAGATCAAGCATATCGAGCTAATTTGTAACTGGTTCGAGAGCCACCGCGTCTTGAATCCTTTGAACGATTCACGGGCAGAGTATGCGGGAGTTAGTGAATGCCGCTATGTGGAAAAATCGGCGACGATAAAGATTGTGGGCCCGAAAGAGCTGGCGAATCGCTACGCGGTTGATGAAGCTACAATTGGGCGGGCGCGCCAACGGATTTTGACACAAAAAGTCGAGAAGATCGCAGAAACTCTTGACTTAGGCAGCACGGAGAAATTCGAAAAGAAGATGGCGCAGCTTAAGGCTCTTGTGCCAGGCCAGGATGAGGCGATTGCCGCCTTGCGCCAGCAATTACAGGCGAATTGGCGGATGGCGCTGGCTTTCGAGCGCGAGCTTGGGGATACACTGCCGGCAATGCACAGGGCGTTGGAGAAGAACCGCACGCGCATCCTGGGTAAGGTGACGATGTTGATTATTGGCTCTGCTAAGCCATGGATGGAACTCGGAAAAGCGACCGAAATAGCGGCGGAGATCCTGAAGGGCGACTTCGATATGCACTCATACGGAATGATGATTGACGATGTGAGTTCTGGAGAGATCGCCCGTCTCATTGGTGAATGTCCAGTGGGATGGGGAACGGCAGTGGAAAGCCCGGTGACGAATGGCAAAAGCTAACGATCCTGTGGAAAAACTCGCAATGTTGCTGGAGGGCAGTAAGGCAACTCCGGTTATGATGCCGTCGCGGCTGGCGCCGTCCGCTATCTACGATGTGGAATATCGAACAGTAGTCGTAGCTCTTTTGTTTGAGCGGTTCGCAAAATCGTTTGGACTAGGCGGACACCGTCGGATTTCGAGTGCGAAGCTGAAGTTATTGCAGTTCATCGCCTTCCGGCCTTGGCTCGTTTCTTCGATTCGAGAGTGGAGCCAGGGAGAAGAGCAGGGCTCGCTCGGACTAACTCAGTCGATCCGGAGCCGGCGAGGCTTCCTATCGGATACGGCACACGAAGATGTAATTAACCTATTGGTCGCATGCGGCATTTTCGTCCGCGCGAAGAGTCACTTGATAACGGGAGAAAAGGCAGGCGAGTTGGCCAAAATCAGCAAAGCAATGAAAGAGCAAGATCTGTTCGCGAGCATGCAACGCGTCATCTCGGAACTGGCAGAGATACCATTGGCGAAAAGCATGCTGGAGGGCTGGTGATTCAGCTGAAGAAAGTCGAGGTCAGGGGAAAATCCGAAGCCGGAGATTTCTCCGGAGTGCTTGAATTCGCAGGCGGCCTGCAGGTCATTTCAGCGAAGAACGCCTACGGAAAGTCGCTGGCTGTGAAAGGCGTGACGTGGTGTCTGGGCCTCGATGCGATGTTCGGGAACGCAGAAAACGATCCAATACGCTTGCCCGAAGCAGTTCGGGAAGACTTGGAGTTGGCTGGCCACAAGAGCCGAGTATTGAAGTCAGAATGTGCAATTACGCTTGAAGATGAAAAGGGAAGAAGGCTTGAAATCACCCGGGCGATAACTGGTGGTGATACACGCATAGTTGAAGTGAAGGAGACGGAACCGAAGGGCACCCCGCGGGTAAGCAAACTTGTGGCGCGTCGAGCAACGATGCAGGACCAATATGGAGGCTTCCAACGGTTTCTCTTCGAATGGATGGCGTGGCCGCGGATTGAAGTGCCAACGTTTCGGGGGCAGGACGCAGAGATCTACTTGGAGAATCTTGCACCGCTTTTTTATATTGACCAGGACGAAGGCTGGACAAACATTCAGGCATTGCAGATCTCTCGCTATGGACAGCTTGAGATCAGTGAAATAGCGGTGGAGTATCTGCTTGGAGCGATGGATGCCCTCAAGGCGCATATTGCCCGGCTGAAGGCCAGCCAGAGGGCCGCAGAACTAAAGGAATCCGCGAAGGAGATCGAAGTGCAGCTGAATGACGAGATGGCGCGGCACGGCTGGCATGTTGAATGGTCGAGCCATGGATCTGTTGCGGATATCGTGAAGCGATGGTCAAAGGAAAAATTGCGGGATGTGCTACAGAAAGAAGCTTCCGTCGATCTTGATGCCAGGCAGGTCGACTTGGCAAAAAGAATTAATGGGCTACGCACTGCCTTGACAACGGAGCCGATCGATGTGAACAACGTGAACGCACCGGTGGAGGTTTCGCAAAAGGCTATTGAGCTCAAGAAACAGCGGCACGTCTTAAATCAGGATCTCAGCACGTTCAATGCGCAGCTCAAAGAAACGAGGATATTGCTGGATAGCCTTGAGCACCGGATACAGGCCGCTCGTGATTTGGTGAGGCTGAAGAATACCGGGGTGGGAAGGCTCGATCATCTGGAATGTCCGACATGCCATCGCGATCTCAATCCTGAAATCTTTGGATTGACCTCTCAATCCGCCGAAACAGTGGAAGCCCATATTGAGGCGATGAGGAGCGACCGCGACCTCATAATCAGGAACCAAGAGGCTTTGTCGGCCAACGTAAAGACGGCAGTCGCATCGATCGCTCATGTGGATAGCGAGTTGCGCGATGCGGAAAAGGCCCTCAGGACAGTTACGAGCGCAGTTGGCCCTGTGCGGGAACAAATAGCCAACACTGCGGCGGAACTGAGTGCGGCAGAGCGCGAGCTGGATAGAGTATCGGAGGCCGCCAAGGAAATCGAAGACCTGCAAGCTTCCATTGACCGATGGATTGAGGACGCGCGGAGTTCCGTTGCTGCTGCTGAGGAATTCATTGATAAAACGGGGAAACGGGATGCGTTCGTGGTAGCGCTGCGGAAGTACCTCGTGGCGCTTGGGCATAGCGCGGTGAAGGAGGGCACGGCGAAGGAAGTAATGCTGGACGAGCAATATGTGCCTTTCATGAACGGAAGACGCCTGCGGGCATTGGGTTCGGCAAGCGATCAGTCTCGGCTAGTAGCGGCTTACAGTCTTGCGCTGGCGGCCACGGCGCAACAGGTAGGCGGGAAACATCCCGGTTTTGTGATTATGGATGAACCGCTGCAGCAGAACCCTGACAAGCGTCACCGGGATCTGTTTGCGGACTTCCTGACTAAGGAGCTGGCACAGAAGTCTAAATTTCAAACATTGGTATTTACCTGGCTGGGCGACCCGGAGATTGCGAAGTTGCGTAAGCAGGGGACCGTGGTTCTAACGCCTTCTGGGGAGCATTTTTTGCAGCCAGTAAAAACGACTCCGCCGGTCATTGCACCAACCGTGCCACCGGTTCCTCCAGCAAGTGGTGGTCCGAAAGCTGGCTGAAGTTTTCAGCCCACAATCCTACCCACAAAATGCGATGTCTTACCGACTTCCGCGTGCTTAGGCATTCCCCGCGGTTCGTGTAAGTTGTTCTAAAGCCCAAACAAGGTGGCCGAACAGACAAATGAGCGGGCCGACTGACTGTCGGTGAGTCGCCAATGCCATACTCAGCACGTTTGAGACTCCGGCTGAGTGCCGGTTGTGTGCTACTTCCCATCATTTTCAGTAACCATATCTGACCAGCTTCTTTCTCCCCTTCCAGTTACCTGATTCTGCAAGGCCAAAACAACTTCTCGGATGCGCTTGGCCGCGCTTCTTTTCTCTACTCCCACGTGCAAGGGTGACCACTCCGCTTCGCTCCGGGACGGCCCTTCGGGACAGCACGGCTGCGCGCCAAACGATAAGGCTGTTTGGCACTTACCATGCCCGCCTCTCGGTCCTTCCCCCTCACCCTCTGTCGTTCTTCTTTGTCTCCCGGTGGTCCGTTTTTTCCTTCGCTTCGCTCTGGATTGAAAGAAAAAAACGCCCACACCGGGCAGACAAAGGAAAAAACAATGGAATATCACAGCAACAACAACACCCACGGCGACGGCTCAGCCGCCGTCAACGCGGCTTCCGGCAGTAGGAACCGGAAGCCAGCCACCGCACAGCAACTCATCCGCGAAAACGTGGAATATCTCATCGAGCAGTTGGAAGCGGGTCACAGTGAAACGCTCACCGCTTACTTGAATGCAATGGCGAATTTCCACACGTATTCCTTCGGCAATGTCCTCCTCATCGCGAGACAACGGCCCCAGGCTACGCATGTGGCGGGCATACGGACGTGGAACGAGCTTGGCCGCCGCGTGAAACGTGGTGAAAAGGGCATCGCCATTCTTGCTCCGATGATCGGTAAACGTCGCAAGAAAGAGAACACAGACGCCCGGACGGACGAAGAAGCGAATCAATCCACATTACTCGGCTTTCGCCGCGTTTTTGTTTGGGACAGATTATCTCGTGATTTGCGGCTGAGCCTCTGCGCGCCCGTTGGATTCCGCCAGTAGATGCACTCCTCGATAGTTAGCTGGAATATGATCTCTCACTCCTCTG
>Ga0302320_10012574_pt1 | contig 17756 bp, 2 predicted proteins | sample Bog_T0_3_FD_202130 | JGI IMG/M metagenome (GOLD analysis project Ga0302320, IMG submission 202130) | Peat permafrost microbial communities from Stordalen Mire near Abisko, Sweden - Bog_T0_3 | ecosystem: Environmental > Terrestrial > Soil > Wetlands > Peat | place: Sweden: Abisko, Stordalen Mire...
CAGCGGGTTCACTGTCACCGTGCCGCTGCCGCTGTTGGCGCAGCCCGTCGTGCCATCCGTCACCGTCACCGTATAGGACGTCGTCGAAGCCGGCGTCACCGTGATCGAGGCCGTCGTCTCGCTGTCACTCCATAGATAGCTCGCATTGGTTGAGCTGGTGCTCGCCGTCAAAGTCGCCCCGCCGCCAGCGCAGGCCATCGCCGAATTCACGCTGACCGTCGGCAGTGGGTTCACTGTCACCGTGCCGCTGCCGCTGTTGGCGCAGCCCGTCGTGCCATCCGTCACCGTCACCGTATAGGACGTCGTCGAAGCCGGCGTCACCGTGATCGAGGCCGTCGTCTCGCCGTCACTCCATAGATAGCTCGCATTGGTCGAGCTGGTGCTCGCCGTCAAGGTCGCCCCGCCGCTAGCGCAGACCGTCGCCGAATTCACGCTGACCGTCGGCAGCGGGTTCACCGTCACGATCACCACCGAGGACGTGAACGAGCCGCAGGCGTTGGTTACCACGCAGAGGTAATCCCCCGCGTCCGCCACCCCGACCGACAGGTTCGTGTAAGCGCTGTTCGTGGCACTGGCAAGGCTTATGTTATTGGTGAACCATTGGTAGTAGAGATTTGTGGTCCCCATCACATTCGTCAGGCTCAGTACCAGCGGGCTGCCCAAACACAGGTTCGTGGCCGTAGCTTCAATCCCGCCCACGATGCCGGGCGCCGTGCAGCTAAACTCGGCCGTGACACTGAGGTTGTTGCTCACGTCACTATCCGCGCGGCTGGCGGTCGTGACCCCATCGCTCCAACCCGTGAACAAGTAGCCGTCATTTGCCTCCGCCGTCACCAAGCTGCCGCTGCCGCCATAGTTGACCGTCTGCGGTGACGTGCCCGAAATTGTGCCGCCCGCGCCCGCCGTGTAGGTCAGCGTGTAGGTGTTGATGGCAAAAGAGGCGGTGATGCTATGGGCCGCCGTCACGCTGCTAAACGTGTAACTAATCGCTGGACTCACCGGGCTGCCGTCCACGGTGATCGTCGCGACATAATAACCTGTGCCGGGCGTGATGGTGTAGGTCTGGCTGCCACCATAATTCACGGTTGTGGTGCCACTCGGGCTGATCGTGCCGTTGGGGCTTTGCGTGGCATTAATGTTGTAGGAATTGATCGCCACTTGCGCGTACAACGTCACGTTGCCGGCCGGTATGGCGAAGGTGGCCGCCGGACTGTAACTCGTGCCGAGGCCGTTGGGCTGCGTGTTCCAACCCGCAAAGGAATAACCCGTCGGAATCGTCAGACCGCCCGTCCCCTGCACAGTGACCGTCGCGCCGTTGGTATAGGCGTTGCTATCCGTCGGCGGGGTGCCGCTGAGTCCATTGGCATTATAAGTCACCGCGTAAGTGTTGAGGACATTGAGGATTACTTGTCCGCCACTCGTGGTGATGTATTGGATGGTGTTCGCCACGAAAGACCCGCTCAGTACCGACGGCGTGGAATTGAAGGAACCGCTGCTGCCCGCCGCGTTGTACGTGGCCAGCGTGTAAATGCCGGCCGGAACACCGTTCGAAAGATCAAGCTGCACCGGGTTGCCGTTGGCGGTCAAAGTGCCGGTGATGCCCAGCGTCGCGCCGTTGGTGAACAGGGCCGATGCGCCAGAATTCAAGGTGACACTGCCCCCGATGGCGCCGGTCCCTCCCAGCGTGGCATTCGTAAACACAGTGAGCGTGCTGCCACCCGTTTGGCCATTCACCAGCAACGTGCCGCTGTTAACGGCGGTCGGACCAGAAAACGTATTGGTCCCGGAAAGAACCAGCGTGCCGGCGCCGAACTTGGTCAGCCCGCCGTCCGGCAGACCGCCCAAGGCCGGGTCATGCAGCAACGAAGCCGTGATGGTGATACTATAGTTCGAACTGTCGAGCAACGCGCCATTGGTCGTGACCAAGGCGGTGACATTGGCGGCGGCGGCCAAGAACGGGTTCTCCGTGGCGGTTGCTTCAAACCGGGTGCCATTAAAGTAGAAAAAGCCTGGGCTGTTGCCGCGATTGTTGAATTTTTGCAGCACGATCGTTCCCCCATTGAACCAGTTGGTCGCGTAGTTCGCGGTGCTGTCGCCCCAACTGAACCAGTTCAAAAACAAAGTGGCCGGGCTGATCATCGCGAAGGTGGAGGGGCGGTCAAAACCATTTAAGAACTCGCCCGTGCAGTTGAAGCTGCCCCCGCGCATAGTCATGAAAGCGGTGCCGGACCCGCTGGCATTGCCCACGGCAAAGTAACTGCCGGCATTCATCGTGCCACCCAATTGATCGAAGGTGGCACCGCCCGCCACGCCAAACTGACCGTTCCAAGTTCCACCCACCGTAACCGTTCCGCCCCGGAGCGAGAGTGTGCCGCCGCTGGCAAACAAAGCGCCGGCACTGTTGCCGCCCGTGCCGCCGCCGGCGGTGACGGTCGCCGCCGCGCCGCTGTTGGTGATGACCCCATAGCCAAGGAATTCTCCAATCGTCTCGTTTTGGCCCGCCAGATCAAACGTGCCGCCGTTCATGGTGACCGTGACCGAGTTGTAAATCTGGTCGCCACCGCTGCCGCCCAACTGGAGGAGTCCGCCGGCGTTGAGAGTCAATCCGCTGTCCACCGCGTGAACGGAAGCGCTGCTGGCTTTGGCCAGAATCAGCGTCGCACTGTTGTTCACCATGGCGACGGTGCCATTGTTGTCACCGGAACCGCCGAGGGTCACGCTGCCGGAGTCGAAGACCAGAGTTGGGGAACCGCCCGCACCGAGCGTGCCACCGGCGCTGATATCTTGGATGGTGTTGTTCACTGTGATGCTATCCATGCGGTTGAAAGCGATTGTTGTGCCGCTGTTGGTGACGTTGACCGCCCCCAAGCCTAACGCGCCGGCCGTGTCGCTGTTGCCCACCTGCAATGTTCCCGCACCCAGCGTGATGCCGCCGCCAAACGTGTTATTGCCATCCAGGATTACCGTGCCCGCTGTGGACTTGGTCAACGCTGCGGAACCGCCGGCCAAAATGGCCGTGACCGCGCCGGTTTGAACCAGGAAGGAAGGCGCCGTCAAAGTCCCGCCGCTGCCGGCCAGAGTTCCATTGATAAGCGCCACCGCCCCGGCACTTTGGCTGTTTCCCTGGATGTTCAGCGTCGCATTGTTGCTCACGGTGATTGCGCTATTGGCGGACAAGGCATTGGCCGCGCCAGCCACCAGCGTGCCGGCATTGATCAGCGTCGCGCCGGTATTCGTGTTCGCGCCCGTCATCGTCACGGTTCCCGCACCCGTCAGGGTCAAAGTCGCCGCCCCGCCCAAAGCCGCGCTGACCGAACCGGTTTGCATCAGGAAGGAAGGGGCGACGATCACGGCGCCGCTGCCACTTAAATTTCCGTTGACCAGCGTGACCGGGCCGACGGTCTGGCTGAAACTTTGCAGATTCAACGTGCCGTTGCTGATGGTCATGGTGCTGCTGGCGGAAAGCGCATTCGCCGCACCTGCCTTGAGCGTGCCGGCATTGATCAGGGTTGGGCCGGTGTAAGTATTGGTATTGTTCAGGTTTACAGTGCCGGCGCCATTCACGGTCAGGCCACCCAACGCCCCGGAGACGGAACCGCCAGTCAGCGTGTAAGTCGTGCTGGAATTGCTGAAGGTGACGGAGCCGGGCAACTGGGTGCCGGCGAGACTGACGTTGCCATTAGCCGCCGAGTCGTTGAAGGTCACATTGTCCAGCGAATAGAAATAATCCGGTGTGCCACCATTCAACCAATTGATGGTCATGGTGGTGTCCCAGCCGTTGCCATTCGTTCCGGCCCACACAATCGAGGCCGGAACCGCACCGCCCACGATCATCTGCACTTTGCCGGGCACGGCGGTGGTATTGAAGGTGACGGTCTGCCGGGTGGCCAGATTCAAATGCAGGTTTGACGGGCCGCCAACAATCGAACCCGCGCCCTGCACCAGCGTGTAAGTGCCGTTGGCTAGCGAACCGTTGAGCAATTGCGGCTGGATGGTAACGGTGCCGCTCAAGGTCAGCGTGCCGCCGCTCATCTGAATCAGACTGTTCGTGCCGCCACCCGCGGTCGTGTTGGTGGAAAAGACATAGGGCAGAGTGTTTCCATTCAAGGTCAGGCTGTTGCTGAAATTGAGCGTCCCGGCTGACAAGTTGGTGCCGGGCTGAAGGGTGCTGCCGGCCACAATCGTGACCGCGCCGGTGACGGTGCCAAAGCCGGCCAGCGTCTGATTGGTGTTCAGAATAAACGGGGTCGTGAGTGTGGAAACATCAAAAGTGCCATTGGTATTCACGTAGATGCTCGGCGCATTGGAGAGCGAACCGCTGCCGCTCAATGCCAGGCTTCCCCCAGAGACAAAAATGTTCCCACCAAACGCATTGAGGCCGGTTAAACTAAACGTGCCACTGTCAACCTTGGTCAGGGTTGGAATGCCGGTTCCCCCGTTCGTGATCACACCACCATAGGACATAATGGCGCCGCCAACCACATCAATCATGCCACTGCCTGTCAAACTGGTCGGTCCGAGCGTAATGCCACGGAAAGCGTTCAGCGTAAAGGTCGCATTGCCTTGCAGCGTGGCGGCGTTCAACAAAATGCTGGCCGGGGTGAAGCTTCCTGGCGCCGTGCCCAGGTTGCCATCCGCCCCAACGCTCAAAGTGCCGTTGGTGATGCTCGTCGTGCCGGTATAGGTGTTCACGCCACTCAAGGTCAGCGTGCCGGCACCGCCTTTGATCAGGCTGAAGTTGTTCGCGCCGGAACCACCGAGGTTTCCGCCATAGGAATCGCTGGTGGCATTGGTGATGGTCAAGTTGGCGGCCGTCGCACTGCTGTTAATCAGGGAGTTATTCGCAGCCGTGCCGGCGCTGGAAAGCCCGGACAGGATTTGACTGTTGCCGTTAAGGTCGTAAGTGCAGGTCGCGGTGACATTGGCCAGGGTCAGGGTGGTCGCCGGCGGCAGCGCGTTGGGCACGCCATTGGAAACGGCATACCAGAGCAGTCCGCCGTTTTCCTGGAAGGTCGTGGCGCCGGTATAGGTGCTGACCCCGTTCAGGTTAAAGGATGCGGTGTGGGAGGCGGTGCTGCCGCCTTGGGCTTGAATGGTGAGCGGGCCCGTGCCGGCAATTGGCCCGGAGAGCGTTGTCCGCATGGTCACGCCATAACTACCGATGTTGGCTGCGCCGTTGAGCGTCACCGTGCCAGGCCAACTCTGAATGGTGGCGCCGCCACTGTGAAAATCCAAGGCTCCCTGACTGCTATTGGCGCCGTTTCCAGTTCCCGTAATCGTGACTGGGGTGCTGGCATACGTCACCGCCGCATTCGGACGCAGGGCGGCGCCGCTGGTCACCGTGACGCCCGAAACCGACTGAATTGCACTGGCACTGTTGAGTACCAGCGTGCCGCCGTTGACACTGACCGATCCGTTGAACGTGTTTGTTCCGCCAAGCGTGAAATTATTCACACCATTCTTCACCAGATTGAAATTATTGGCGCCGGCTGTGCCAAAAGTGCCGTTGAATGTGGAGTCGGTGCCGTTGGTGCCACTGATGGTGAGGGTGGAATAATTGACCGTGCCGTTGCCGCTGTTCTGGACGATATTATTGCCCACGGAAGAACCGTTATTGGCGCTGCCATTCAAGCCAACCAGCGTCTGGTTGTTGCCGTTCAGATCCACTTCGGAAGTGTTCGCACCCCCATAAGTGGAGTTGTAGGCAGCATTCAGATTCACGGTCGTGTTGGTGGACAGGCGGTTGTTGCCACCGACCAGCCTGACAATTGTGCTGCCCGCCAGATTCCCGAGGGTGGTGCTGCCGCCCCAAGTGTTTCCAGCGGAAGAGAGGTTGATTTGCTGCCAATGAGCCGTGGAAGCGCCCTGCCCCCAGAATGTCAGGTTGTAGTTACCGGTAATCGGTCCGGTCAAATTGAGCACATCGGGATTGGCCACGCTCGCACCGCCGTAGGCTTCGATCTGCGCGTTACCCGCCAGCGTGATCGGCCCCGGATAATTCGCCGTCCAGTTGTTGCCACCGTAGAAGATCAAGGACCCGCCCGTACCGCTGGCGCCGGTGCCATTGATCGCGACGGGCACCGGGACATAGGTGTAGGCGGTGCTATTGGCCTCGCTTAATTGCAACGAGGCGCCACTGGCCACGCTGATTGAGGCTGCCCCGGTGATTTGGCTGGCGTTGTTCAAGGTGAGAGTGCCGCCGTTGACCGCCACCGGACCGGAAAAATCATTGGCCCCGGTGGTGTTCAGCGTCAGCGTGGTGGTTCCGCTCTTGGTCAGCCCCGTAATCCCGCTGATCTTGCCCGCGCCGGTGAACGTGTAACTCTTCCCTGAAGTGTTGACCATGACGCTGCCCGGGGAAACCGTGCTGGCAATCATCACCGTATTGGAAGCAGAGTTGTCATTAAAAGTGACGGAGGCATTGTCCACGTAATTGGTCGAGAGGTTGCTGGTATTGGTCCAGTTAAGTGAAGTGGCGTCCCAGTTGGTTGAAATGGCTCCCGTCCAGGTCAAAGCCAAATCCGAAGCGCCGACGACCAGATCATAAATATTATGCACTGTGTCGTTGGACAGCGTCAGGCTGCTGCGCGCCGGCACCGTTCCCAAGCTCAGTGTCCCCGAGCCTGTCTGGCTGCCATAAGCTATGAGAGGATAAACGCCCGCCGTCAACGGAGCCGTGACAATATTGATCTTGGATGTTCCAGCAACGGTCAGTGCGTTCGTCACGGTCATGGCTGCCACGGAAGTGCTGGGAGCAATCAGGTCAAATTCGTTCGTCGCCCCGGTACTGCTGCCCAGCGTGAGCGCGCTCAAGCCCAGCGTGTTATCCGAAGTGACGACTTGCACGCCCAAGGTGGCGCCATCCGCGACGACGTAAGCGCCGCCCCCGGTGGTCGCCGCCGCCTGCAACAGCTTGCCAGCGCTGACCGTCGTGGCGCCGGTGTAGGTGTTGGTGCCGCTGAAGATGGTAATGCCGCTGCCAAGATTGGTCAGGCTGCCAGTCTGTCCGTTCCAATTCAGAATCGGTGTGGACACAATCAAATCCGCCGCTGCCGTGCCGCGCGCCACCGAGAAGGTGGTGCCGGCATAAATGCTGACCCCGGCCGGAGGATTGATGGCCACCGCGCTGGAGGCGGCATTCACGGCAATGGCCGTGCCACCGCTCTTGAGCAGATAGTTGCCGTAACCGTCGCCGGCGTTGCCGGCTCCGGCCGTCAGAGTGCCGCCCGTGAACGTAAGCGTGGGCACCAACGTCACCCGAAAATTGCTCCCGCCCAGGGTGGTCATTGTCCCGCCGTTGATGGTAATGCCCGACAGCACGCTCGAATAGCCCAGGCCGTCCGCCACATTCTCCTGCATGGTGGCGCCGGAACTGATGGTCAGGGTCGTGCCGGACTTGAGCGCGCCGCTCGTCCCGCCCGGGGCATTCAAAATCAAAGTCCCGCCCGCAACCGTCGTATTCCCGGTGAACGAACAATCGGCATCCAACTGCATCGTGCCGGCGTTGACCGTTAGGGTCGAGGCGTTTCCGGTCAGATTTCCCAATGCTAGCTTCGCTTCCCATGTGCCCGTGCCGGTCTTAAGATAATCGACGGTGTTGGCGCTGACATTCGCAAAGCTGTCATTGAGAGTTCCATAATCGGAACCGCCCAACTCAATCGCCCAGGTCGCGGGCGCGGCATCGCCACGCAGACTGATGGTGCCTCCGGACAGGGTCAGCGGGCCGGAAGCGGCGTTGAACCGGCGGGTGGTAGTGGTGCCACCGATGTCGAACAAAAGGAAGCTGCCGTTGATCGTTTGCAGATTGGGACTGCTATTGATGAACACGTCGGGGCCGGTGGCGGCACCCATTTGCTGGGCATTCATGGTGACGATCATGTTCGTGGCGGCGGCGTTAAAAGTCCAAGTTTGGGAATTGCCACCGTCATTGCAGTTGGCGGTGTTGGTCGCGCCACTGGCCAGCGCGCCAAAAGCAATGGACTCACTGTTTATCGAACCGTTGGTCACGACCGTGCCATTAATGCTCGTCCACACCCAGTTGTTCGTGTTGCTGAAATTATTGTTGGTGACGCTGCCGGCGCCGTTCCAAGTCTGCGCTGCCGCCTGAAACGCCAGCAGGGTGAGCAAGGCCGCGCTTGCTCCGCGGATCAAAGCCGGACAAAACCGGGCGGCGAAGAAAGTTTTTAAGGGGTGTAGGCTCTGGATTTTCATAATATTCAAACGACCATCGGGTTGGGATTAGGTTAATGTAAAATAGGATCTCAAAGAACTTGCGTTATTCTCCGCCGCGTCTCGTCCATCGTTATTATGCGGGCCGGTGATGTTGTTCAAAGGACCAGAACGCCAAGGTGGTCTTTTGCGGACGCGGCGGGCGCAACCGGATCGGCATGGTGGTTGGAGGCCAAGCTCAATTGTGGCTGCTCAATGGTGGCTGCGAGCCCAGAGGGCGCCGGCATCCGTGCTGGGCAACGTCCAGCCCGCGGTGCTGTTGCGACTGGTCTGGGCGTGGCCGTCCATGAACAGCCAGTTCACCCGGAACGAATGGCGCGGAACGGAAAGGGTGTCATCCCCGACCGGCCAAGTACCAGGATTATTTGAAGGCGCACGGAAATAGGTGGCCCCGCCGCCGGTATATTCGTTATAAGCCGCATCATATTCCACATCCTCGACCCAATTATCGTAACCATTGCGCAGACTCCCGGCGGTGACGGCGCCCGCGTCCGCCCAACCAATGCATTGGGCGGGAATGGACACCGAGGTCTGTTTAAATGGATTGGGCGGCGTGGGTGTGCCGCTATCATCCCAAATCGCTCCTATTTCCGGAAAATTAATGCCCAGACCCAGCATGTGATTTGTGGCAAAACCGCCGCCGATGCTTGCGATGCCAAAATCAATCAGCGACGGGCAATCAAACGCGCTGAATGTTTTCATGTAGCCGCCCAACCGCAGCCGGTCCTGCCAAAAAAAACCGGCCCCGTTTTGGACAATCCAATTCGGGTCGATGGGCAAGGCGGCGGTGGGCACGGTGTACAGCGGCACAATGACGTCATTGTTGTCCTGGCTATACATGATTTCGGCCACCCCGACTTGTTTCAGATTGCTGACGCACTGCATACCTTTGGACTTGGCCTTGGCCTTGCTCAGAGCGGGCAGCAGCATGGCGGCCAAGATGGCGATGATGGCGATGACCACCAGCAGCTCAATCAGCGTGAAGGCGCGGAGCGTCTGCCGGCGGCGGTGGCTACAAGTTAGACCGTTGCTCATAATTCAGTTTAGCCCGGGTTGCATTATATCAAGGCACGCGAATGCGATAAAAGAGCTGGGGCGTGGCCGCACTCACCGGATTGGTAAAGTTCACCGCGCCGCCGGCCCCGAATGCCTGGCCGGTCGCATTGGTGGTCCAGTTCGCCAGCGGAGTCGTCAGATTAGTCGTGGTGAGCACGGTATAGGAACCGACGCCACCGCTGCCGGCGATGACCAGATTGTTTGTGCCATTGAGGTTGACCAGCCGGGCGACCACATTGGTCGGAGCCACGGCGGAAACCGTTCCCGTGGCAACATTATAGATTGCCTGGATGGCGGACGCCGAAAGCGCATGGTTAAATGTTGCCACCTCATCGAGGCTGCCGTAGAAGAAAGCGGTGTCAAATCCAGATTCAAGCGACGTGGGATAGGCTACGTTCTTGCCGATGCTGACCAGGTCGGAAGAGACGGTTCCGGGGCAGGCCGACGCCGTGCCGACCACCTGGCCGTTCAAATACATGGTGGTCGTGTTGGCCGTCTTGTCCGAAACGACGGCAACGTAATTCCAGACGCCAGGAGTGACGTTGGTGTTTGCGAAAATGGTGCCGCTGATGCCGGTGGCGAAGAAATACAGGTTGGTTCCCTCATAAAAGCCCAATTCGCAGGCCGAACGCTGGCCAAAAAGCGAGGCGCGACCTTGCGGATTGTTATACGGATCCGTGGGAAACGGATATTGGGTAGGATCAATATTGAACCAGCCCAGGATGGTAAAATTGCTAAGATTATTGAATAGGGACACCGTGGAGGCGTAACCTTGATCGTATCCATTCTGCATGAAGGGCGCGGTGTTGGTGCTTTCGAAACCCGGGAAAGCGGACGGCCGCGGTCCAGCCCCCATTGGCGAAGCCGCGTTCGCGTCGTAAACATTATTGACCCCGACGGTATCATACCCCGTGGTGCTTTCGCCATCGTTGAAGCGCCAGTAACCCATCGGGTTGTTGTTGAGTATGGTGGCGATGTATGGGGGCGCATTGGTCGGCAGCACGGTGAGCACGGCTGTGCCGTCACTGGCGAGGCCCCCGGCGGAATTGGTCGCCGTAATAACATAGGTGCCGGCTTGCGACAGTTGCAAGTTGCTGAGCGTCAGCGTGGCATTGGTCGCGCTGGGGTTGCTCGCGCTGGAAATGTTGGCGCCATTCAACTGCCATTGCAATTGGGGAGCCGGACTGGCCAGCACCCCGGCTGTGAAGACTGCCGTGCCGCCGACGTAACGGGTCAGGCTGACCGGCTGCGATGTGATCTGCGGGGCCTGGGTGCCCACCACGAGCCACAGCCCGCCACTGATGATTTGTAACGAGGCCGGGTCCGCCGCGCCGCCGTCCGTCACCGTCACCCGGCCGGTCACCACGCCGGTCACTGTCGCCGTGCCCGTGTTGGTGATGATATTGTAGAACCCGTCGGCCAGTTGCGAGCCGGTGTTGTCAATGACGAAGGCGGTCGCAGCCGAGATGGTCATGGAGCCGCTGATAAGATTGAGCGCCGGCGTGCCCACATTATAGGAAATTCCCACGATGCCCGCACCGGTGTTCAAACTGCCGTTGATGACGCCGGTGGCGGCGGCGCTGTTGCTCAAGGTCTGGCCGCTGGCCAAAGTGAACGTCGTATTCAGTTTGGAGACGTCGAAGATCGCGCCCGAGGCGCCGTTGATGCCAATCAGCGACGAGGCGGCCAGCGAACCATTGGTGCTCAAGGCCAGCGTGCCGGTGTTGATGAAGGTCGGACCGGTGAATGTGTTGGTGGCGACGAGGGTCAAGGTGCCAACGCCCTGCTTGGTAAAGCCGCCGTCGGTGTTGGTTCCGAGCGCCGGGTCATGCTCCAGCGCCTGCAAGATCGTGTAAATTCGATTGCCGTTGTTGGAGGTGTCAAGGACTGCGCCGTTGGTGCTGACATAAGCGTGGGTCAGGGTGGCAATCCAAAAGCCAGGGTTTCGCCCGGCATTGCGCGTGCTGATACCCAAAGTGCCGCCGTTGAAGTAGAACAGCGAGATGGATCCATCGCCGTAAACCTGATCCGTCAGAATCGTGCCACCGGGGTAAAGGAAGCAAGTTCCATTGCCAGCGTCGCCCACGCGCAATACGTAGGTATCGAGCGTGCCGCCGTTGACCGTGACCACGCCGGCGGCCTGGAAGCCAGGCATGACTTCGCTACCACATCCAAAGTTGCCGCCGGAAATGGTCAACTGGCCATTGCCATAAAGGTAGGCAGGGATATTCACCGTGCCGCCTGTTTGCCAGAAGGTTGCCCCGCTGTTGATCGTCAACCCGGGACCGGGACTGGGGCCGTTTAAGGTCAAGCCACCGCTTTGCAGAGTCATGGTACCGCCGGAAACCGTGCAGTTTGCGGTCGCCGTCAGCGCCCCGCCGCCCACGCTGTCTTCCACCGTGCCGTAACCGTTCAACGCCGTGAAAGCGCTCTCGGCTACGCCCGCCATGTCAAACGTGCCGCCCGCCATCGTAACGGTGACGCTCGGAGCAATCTGGTCCCCACCGGTGCCGCCCAATTGCAGGATGCCGTTGGTATTGATCGTGATGCCGCTGACCAGCGCATACGCCCCGGAACTACTGGCCGCTGCCAGCGTCAGTTCGCCGCCGCTGATGATCGTGCCGCCGGTAAAGGAGTTCGTCTCGTCAAGGGTAAGCGTGCTGGGGCCGTTCTTGGCCAGACCCGCCGTGCCGGCGATGGGCGCTCCGGTGAAAATATAGCTGTCGTTCGTGGAAACGACCGTCACACTGCCGGGCGTGTGGCTGGTGTTCAATGTGACGGTGATCGGACTGGTGCCGGTGTTGTCGTCATCGAAAACCACCGGGTCGGTTTCCACATAATCCACCAAGCCGCCGCCAGTCAAAAGCTGCCAGTTCGCGGTGCTCGTGTCCCAAGTTTGACTGCCCACCGCCCAGCGCAAGGGCGGATTAAACTGGGTCACCAGCAACTGCAACTGTTTGGCGGAAGTGTTGTTGGTCAGGATAAACCCATAATCGGTCAGGTTGGGAAGCACGCTGTTGCTTACAAAGCTCCCCGCACCCGTCAGCGAACCATACTGGAGCAGGACAATGGTGCCGCTGCTCAAGTTGGTGCCAGTAACGTTGACGTACACCGGCCCGGTCAAATTCAAGGCGCCGGTGACCGCGGTCACCGGCACTGTGGGATTGGCGGAGCCCAAGGCGAAAGTATTTGTAGTCGGCCCGGCGGCGGACCCTAGCCTGAGGCTGCTATTGGTGAGGGATTGGCCCGGACCGGCCACCGTGACGATCAGCGTGGCGTTGTCTGCCACCGCATAGCTGCCGCCCCCCAGGCTGGCCGTGGTCATGTTCAGGACGCCATTGGAAACGATGGTTGGGCCGGTGTAGGTGTTGGAGCCGGTTAAGATGATCGTGCCGGAGCCGGCTGTTTTTATAAAACCACCATCCTGGGAGCCACCCAGCGACGGGTCATGAAGCAAGGGCGCGGTCAGGGTGATACTGTTGCCTTGGCTGTCAAAGAGCGCGCCGTTCGTACTGACAATTGCAGTCAGGTTGGTGGCGGCGTTCATAAATGTGGTTTGCGTGGTGGTTGCCCGGAGCAGGCTGCCGTTGAAACTAACCACTCCTGGACTGTTGCCGCGATCATTGAACCGGTTCAGCAAAATGGTGCCGCCGTTCAACGCCATGGTCACGTTGTTGGTCGTGCCGTCACCCCAGCTCAAGTAATAAAGACTCAACTGCGCCGTACCGCTGACCGTGAGACTTCCGGGCCTTTGAAACCCATTCAGCAACTCGGCGGTGGAGTTAAACGTGCCGCCGCTGGCGGTCATGTAAGCCGTGCCGGATCCGTTGCCGTTGCCCACGGCGAAGTAACTGCCGGAATTCATCGTGCCGCCGGTTTGATTGAAAGTGGCACCGCCAGCCACGCCAAAGGCGCTATTCCAAGTCCCGCCCACGGTCACCGTGCCGCTCTGAAGAGACAGCGTGCCGTTTGCCGGATAGAGCGCCCCGATGGTATTCAACGCACCTCCCAGGGTGAGCGTCGCCGCCCCGCCGCTATTAGTGATGGCACCGTCGCCAGCAAACTGGCCGACGGTTTCGTTCTGCCCGCCAAGGTCAAAAATGCCGCCATTCATTTGGACGTTTTGACTGTCATAAATCTGATCGCCGCCGGCGCCGCCGAGCTGGGCGGTGCCGCCGGAATTCACGGTGAGCGCGGTCGGTCCGCCGCCCAGCGCATGCACCGTGGAACTGCTGCTCTTGGCCAGCACGAGCTTGCCGTTGGTGACGGTGGCGGTGGCATAAGAATTATCCCCCGTGCCGCCCAACGCGACCGTGCCGGAACCGACCTGAATGTTCGGCAGCGAACTGGAGGTGCCGACAATCGCGTTGGTGACGGTGATTGAATCCGTGCGTTTGAACGCAAGGGTGGTGCCCGCCGCGGTGACACTGACGTTACCGGTGCCCAGCGAACCGGCGGCATTGTTGTTCCCGATTTGCAGCGCGCCGCCGCTCAAAGTGGTGGCGCCGGCGTAATTGTTCGCAGTCGTGTTGGCGAGGGTGAGCGTGGCGGTTCCCTGTTTGGTGAGTCCGTTCGCGCCACTGAGGCTGCCTGCGCCTTGGATGAGATAATTGATGACGGAGTTGGTGACGGTGAGGGAGCTGGGTGAAACGGTGGCCACCAGGTTCACGGTCGGATTAGTGGAGGTGTCATTAAAGGTTACAAAATCGCCGTCATTATAAACATACGTGAAGCTGCCGCCGGCCGAATTGACCCAATCGAGACCGGTCGCAATGTCCCAGCGGTTGAGCGAACCGTCACCCTGCCACGACTTGGCCAACACCGAAGTGGTGGCAACCTGTAGTTGCACCAGGTTGGGGGAGCCGGGCGCATAGACCACGGTGTAGGTCTGTCCATAAGCATTGATCATGCTAAAATTCGCGGCAGTGCCGCCCAGAGTTCCGTTCACCTGCATCAGCGTGTAGGTGCCATTGGGCAATGGACCACTATTGCCCAGGCTGATGGTGGTCACGCCGTTCGGCGTCAGATTGCCTGGGACAACGATCAGGTCGCAGTTGGCGGTGTTAGTGAGGTCAACCAAGACCACGCTGGAATTCAAGGTCAGATTGCCGCCCAGCGAAAGCGTGCCCACTGTATTGCCGGGGTGCGCGCCCAGACCGGCCCCGGTTGCCACCGACACATTCCCGCTGCCCAAATTGGTGGCCAGCAACGTGCCGTTGGTGACGATGGTACCGCCACTGTAATTGTTGTTGGCGCCGTTCAAATTCTGTATGCCGGGGCCAGCCTTGATGAGACTGAGATTATTCGCGCCGGAAAAGCCGAGGAACCCGTTGTAGGTGTAGCTGGTGGCGCTGGTATTGCTGATCGTCAAAGTGACGGCAGTCGCGCTGCTGTTGACCAGGCGGTTCGAGCCGTTGTTGCCGGTGCCGGAAAGTCCAGCCAGGGTTTGATTGAAGCCATTGAGATCATAGGTGCAGGTGCCAGTGACGTTAGCCAGGGTCAGAGCGGAAGCCGGTGGCACGGCGTTGGCCACGCCGTTGGTGACGGCAAACCAGAGCAAGCCGCCGTTTTCCTTGAACGTCGTGTTGCCCGAATAAGCGCCGGCCGCGCCCGACGTGAAGGCCGCCGTGTGACTGGAGGCAAGGCCACCCTGCGCTTGAATGGTGAGCGGACCGGTCCCGACAACCGGACTGGAGAGCGTCGTCCGCATGCTCACGCCGTAACTGCCGATGGTGGCCCCGCCGTTGAGGGTCACCGTTCCGGGCCAACTCTGGGTAGTGGTGCCGCCGCTGTGAAAGTCGAGCGCGCCCTGACTGTTGCCGGTGGTTCCAGCGCCCGTGATCGTGACTGGCATGTTCACGTAAGTTCCCGCCACATTCGCCTGCAGCGAACCAGTATTGGCCACGGTCACGCTTGAGGCTGTCTGGAGGGTGTTGAGGCCGGACATGGCCAAGGCGCCGCCGTTGATATTCACCGGACCGGTGAGCGTGACGGGCGTGCTTAAGGTGAGGATGCCGGTGCCGACCTTGGTCAAACCGGCGCCACCCGTGAGAACGCCGCTGTAGGTCGTGTTTGCATTGTTCTGGCCAACGCTCAAAGTGACCGGGTTGCCCGCATTGTTAGTAAGAACGAGGTTCCGCGAATCCAGCAGGCCACCGAGGGTCGCGGCGGTGATGGTGCTGCCGAACTGGAGCGCGCCGACATCGGCGGAATTCATGTCAAGCGTGCTGTTTTGCATCGCGCTGGCGTTATTCAGCACCAGTGTGCCGGCCGTGATGCGGGTGTTGCCCGAAAACGTGTTGGCCCCGCTGAGAATCAGCGTGCCCGCGTTGATCGTCGGCGATAAAACGTTAGTGCCAAGGTTGGGCAAGATTCCTTTCAACTCCCAGGTGCCGGTTCCTTGTTTGATAAGCCCACCGGTTTTGGAACCCGCCGTAAAATTGCCATTCACCGTGCCATTAAAAGGTCCATCCAAAACGATATTCACCGGGTTAGCCACATCATCGCGAATGGTGAGGGCGCCCAGCGAAAGTGGTCCGTTCGAACTGTTAAAGGAGGAACTGCCGGCGAAGACGCTGAGAGTGCCGGTCAAGGTCTGCAAACTGGAACTCAGGTTCTGCACAAAATAGTTATTGGGACCTTGAAGCTCTTGAAGGCTTTCGCTGATCGTCAGCGGGACGCAGCCGGCAGCAAAAGTCTGGCTGTAAAGATTGCCAGTAAGATTATCGGTCAAATTCGTCTGCCCTCCGCTGGCAACGGCATAAGTGAAATCATTCCCGTTCTGGTTGGCGGGCGCGGTTCCAACCCAGTTAAGTGTGGTCGTAAAATTGCCATCCGCCCCCAGCCCGTTAAAAGTGAATGCAGCCGCCTCGGCGCGATTGCACAGGCTTGATCCGAGAATGGTTGCGGCCGTCAAAAGGGCGAATTTTACCCTGCCATTGGCGGGGCACCGGGCGGCGCTGGCTTGGGCGGCGCGGCGCGACTGGTGCCAAGGAGAGTTGGACTTGAGCAGGACAAGGAGCCGGGGAGTTTTCATGGTTTTGAGTTTTTGGTTTTGAGTTTCAAATTTTTTGGCAAAGCTGGCTTAAGACACTATTAATTAGTTTTTATTGGCAGCGATCCTCGCACCCGTAAGCGTCGGCATGGAATTGCCAGGGCTGGATGGCCGCGCGCAAAGGATGTGCAATTGGAGCGTACCCACCGTGATGCGGATAGCGGCTGAGGTGTTCATTGCGCGGTCCATGGTTTGTTTCAAGTCTGGTCTGGTCGGGTAATTTGATTAACCATAGCAAAACCTCCGCGGGCGTGCCATCACGCAAACGCGGGATGGCCATCCCTGGCGGCTGACCCCATCCCGCGTTTGCGGGATGGCATATTTGCGGCCGGGATATATCTTGATTCAAATCGCAAAAAACAACATGCCAGCGTGAGACAGAATCCAGGAATCCCCTCAGCAGCCATTTTCAGACTTGTCCGCGTTGCGACCAGGCTGGCCGGCTTCGCCCTGCTGGGCGCGGCGGGCGTCGTGCACGCGGGCTCGCAAACCTGGAACAACGGCTCCGGCAACTTTATTTGGGATACCAGTTCCCTCAACTGGGGTGGAGCGCCATGGACCGCCGGCAATGACGCCAGTTTTGGCGCCACGGGCGTGGGCACCATCACCGTCGGCGGCGCGCAGACGGTCGGAACCGGTTCCGACACGCCGATGACCTTCAACACCGCCGGGTACACGCTGACGAACGGCACGCTGGCTTTGCCCGGCGCCGGCAACACGAGCACCTTCGCGGTGAATGCCAATACCACGATCAGCTCGCTGCTGGCTGACCCCAGCACGGGCACGCTAGTCAAAACGGGCGGCGGCACCCTGACGCTCAACCCCGGGATGGGCAACACGAACACCGTCGGGAGTCTGACCACCACCGCCGGCGGCCTGATCTTGAGCAGCGGTGCGCTGAGCGTGACCGCCAGCGGCGGGGTGCAAGGGCCGGGACTCTACGTAAATGGCGGCACGCTGACGGTGGCCGGCGGCACGTTGAATGCCAATGCCGGGAATTACGCGACCATCAACAATAATGGCACCCTGAGCATCACCAGCGGCGCCTGCAACCTCAACAACGGCGCGGAATTGTTGAACGGCTACGGTTCCACGGGAACCATCAACCTGAGCGGGACCGGCTGGCTCAACGTCAATATTTTGCGCATCAGCCAGGGAACCGGCATCATCAATCTCAACGGCGGCACGCTGGAGTTGAATCGTTTCAACACGGGCGGCGGCACCGGTACGGTGAACTTCAACGGGTCCACGGTGCAAGCAAAAAGCACCACGACCGTCTTCACCCCCTTGGGCTACACCTACACGGTGCAGGCGGGCGGCGCGATCTTCAACACGGCCGGATTCAACCTCGCCATTGCCGCCCCCCTGGCTCATGACAGCACCCTCGGCGCCATCCCGGACGGCGGGATGGTGAAAA
>Ga0302320_10012577_pt1 | contig 17754 bp, 20 predicted proteins | sample Bog_T0_3_FD_202130 | JGI IMG/M metagenome (GOLD analysis project Ga0302320, IMG submission 202130) | Peat permafrost microbial communities from Stordalen Mire near Abisko, Sweden - Bog_T0_3 | ecosystem: Environmental > Terrestrial > Soil > Wetlands > Peat | place: Sweden: Abisko, Stordalen Mire...
AAGCTCATCGATCTGTGTACCCGCGTCATAATCGACTGGCTGAAGGCGCAGCACAAGGTGATGGGCGATACGGTTGAAGGCATCTTCATCCTCGACGACATCGTCGGATTCATCAATGAAGAGCACTACCTCGAATTTGCGCATCCCTACCTGAAGCGCATCTGCGACGCGTTCCCCAAGGACTGGGTCAAGCTGTACCACAATGACGCTGAAGTGGATGCCTGCCTCGATCACCTGCCCGACACAGGCTTCAACGTGCTCAACTGGGGCAAGCAAAGAACTATTGATGAAGTAAAGAAGCGGGTCGGCGACCGCATGTGCCTCATGGGCAATGTGAATCCGCTCGAGATTGCGGTTCGCGGAACACCCGACGAAGTGAAGGACGAGACACTCGAAGTGCTCGAGGCCTCAGGCGGCGAAGGAATCATTCTGTCGGTTGGTGGTGGCGTGAGCCCCGGCATGCCGCGCGAAAACGTTCTGGCAATGCTTGAGGCGCTCGAGGAATTCAATGCAAAGCGGGCTGCCGGCGCAGATGCGAGCTCCCGATAAGGAAGAGGTTTCATGCCCGACTATGCTTTGATGAACCAGCATCTCTATGAAGGAAACGCGAATGAGGTTGAGCGCCTGACAAAGGAAGCGCTCGCCGAAGGCCGCACCGTGCAGGAAGTGCTGAACGAAGGATTGATCGCGGGCATGAGCGTGGTCGGCGAAGACTTCAAGCACAACATACTCTACGTTCCTGAAGTCTTGATCGCGGCGCGCGCCATGAAGGCAGGCATGGCCGTTCTCAAGCCGTTGCTGACGTCGAAAGATAGCGGAGTCAAGCCGCGAGGCGTCCTGCTGATGGGTACGGTTCGCGGAGACCTGCACGATATCGGCAAGAATCTTGTCGGCATGATGGCGGAGGGCGCCGGCTTCGAGTTGCACGACATTGGTGTCGATCAGAGCGTTGACAAGTTCATGGCGGCCGCGGAAAAATGCAAGCCCACCATCATTGGCATGAGCGCCCTGTTGACCACCACCATGATGTACATGAAAACCGTGATCGACGGGTTCGATGCCGCAGGCCTCGGTCACATCAAGATGGCGGTTGGTGGCGCACCCATCAGCCAGATGTTTGCAGACGAGATCGGCGCGGACGGATATGGCGCGAATGCATCCTCGGCCGTGGACTTGTTCATGCGGCTCGCGGAAGAAGAGCAGCCGGCAGGTTAAGCAAACATGGCCACGTACAAAATTCTCTACTGGCAGGAAATTCCTACCCAGATCAAAGTCGAGGATGACTCTGACGACGTGAATGTGATGCTGGATGGCAAATTCATGGCCCAGGTGGATATTCTCGCTGCACGGCGCGGACTTCAGAGCGCAGACGATTACCTCGCCCAATGGAAATGGAGCGAGGAAGAAGAGCGCGAAGGTTCCGCGCAGGAAGTTGCCGACGCTCTCAGGGCGGAACTCGAGGCAAAGGGCTTCTAGAGCCTGCTATGGCCGTCACTCTCACCATTAACGGGCAATCGATCGAAACTCAGGCAGGCCTCTCGCTCTTCGATCACGCTGAACTCCTCAGCATCGATGTGCCTACTTCTTGCCGCAAGCAAGGCAAGTGCAAAGAGTGCATCGTCGAGGTGGTGGAGGGCATGGATGCCCTGTCGCCGATGACCGAGCATGAGCGCCACCTGAAGGGAAATTTCCGCCTGTCCTGCCAGGCTACCGTTGCTGCGGCCAGCGGCACCGTTCGGTGCCACACCATGCGCCGCGGCCACATGCGCATCGAGAGGCACGCGCTCGGCCTGCCCGGAAACAAAGGGCCTCTCAAGCTAGAGCCAACAGTTACGCGCGATGGCGATCGCATCCTCATCGACGGCGTTGAGGTCGAACGCTCCACCGGACCCATCCACGGCATCGCCATGGATCTGGGCACAACGACCGTTGTCCTGCGCCTCATCGATCTTGAAAGCGGCGAATTGATCGCCGATACTTCGTTTGAAAATCCACAGCGCTTTGGCGGCTCCGAGGTCATGTCGCGCATCGCGTACGACACCGATCATCCTGGTCGATTGTTGATGCGCACTTTGACCGGTTATCTGTCTCATGCTATCGAGGCGTTCCCCGTCGATCCAAAAACAATCTACGAAATGGTTGTGGTGGGCAACTCCACCATGCGCGATCTGTTCTTCCGGCAGAACGTCTATTCAATCGGGCAGACACCGTACCGGTCGATCACGGAAATTGAAATGGCCGAGGGCAAGCGCACATCCACGAGCCTGGTGGAGACCGGACTGCGCAGCCAGTTGCCCATCCATCCCAAGGCTCGCGTCTACGGCGCGCCCATCATCAGCGGCCACGTGGGTGCCGATGCCGCCGCGGCCATGCTTGCCGTCGACATCGCCAATGAAGAGCGTCTCATCGCCGTGATGGATATCGGAACCAACACGGAGTTGATACTCGGCAACAAGCACCGCATTCTTGCCGCGTCCTGCCCAGCGGGCCCGGCATTTGAAGGTGGCGCGATTGCGTGTGGCATGCCCGCGCTTGACGGGGCTATTGAAGAAGTTGCGATCGCCGACGATGGCGAGTTCCATCTTGGCGTGATCGGCGACGTCAAGCCCGAAGGCATTTGCGGCTCGGGGCTTGTTGACGTTTTGAGCGAGTTGCTCCGCACCGACCGCATGAACGAACGAGGCCGCTTTGAAGACGACCTTTCCCGCATCACGCTCTACCACGACACAGATCGCGGCATCGCCCGCGACGTCTTCCTGCTTGAGAGCGACGTGAACGAACTTGCCCAGGCCAAAGGCGCCAATGTCGCCGGCCTTCATGTTGTCTTCTCGAGCTACGGCATCGACTTCGACCAGCTCGATGTGTTTTATCTCGCAGGCGGATTCGGCCGCAACCTGAATGTGGAATCGTCGAGGCGCATCGGACTTATTCCGAGCATGCCGTCTTCCAAAATCACGCAGGCCGGCAACATCGCCATTGAGGGTGCGACCATCGCCTTGCTCTCGCGCACAAAGCGCCAGGAGTTGGAAGACCTGGTGAAGCGAGTTGAGCACTGCCGCCTCGAAACGCATCCTGACTTTTTCGATTTCTTCGTGGAGGGCTGCCAGTTCAAGCCCGTGGAGACCATGCCTTGCGCCAACTAGACGACTCCATCGAGTTGACCGGCGCCGTGGCAGAAGTAAATGTGCTGCCCGAGGAGTACATCCGGTTGCTCGGCTATCCGCGCGGCTGGGTGCTCGAAGGACGCGCGCTTGAGTTGGCCAATTGGGCACGCGAGTGGTATGCGGCGCATGGCAAGCCGTGGTTTTATGCGCGCCAGGCGGAGAGTGTTGAGATTCATGGCGACTCGATTTTGATTGATGGAGTTTCCTTTGAAAGCACCCGGCTGCGCGGGACGCTTGAGCAGGCTGGCGCGCACAGCGTGGTTCTTGTTGCCGTAGGCGCAGGCCAGGAAGCGGAAGACGAGTCCCATCGCCGATGGGAACAAGAAAAGCCTGACGAATATTTCTTCCTTGAGATTTTCGGCTCCGCGGTCGTCGAGTATCTGACGACAAGGGCCGGCGCGAAGTTATGCGACTGGGCCGAGCAGCACGATATGGCCGTGCTGCCGCATTACAGCCCTGGGTATCCCGAATGGAATGTCGCCGAGCAACCGCGTTTGCTCGAACTCATCCAGTCGGCGCGCAACAATCCTTTTTCATTCCAACTGGAAGCACTGGAGTCTGGAATGTTGCGTCCGCGCAAGGCGTTGCTTGCGGTCTTTGGGTTGACGCGCCACACGGAACGATTGCGCCGGCTCACCGGCCTTGTTCCCTGCGAGAGCTGCTCGTTCGGCCCTTGCCAATACAGGCGCGCGCCTTATCGGCGAAATCCGCAGCCGACCGGTGAGCAGTTCCAGGTTCCGCTCGCCAGGCTCGATCAAAACGCGGCGTACAGCATCAACCGCAAAGCCCTCAAGCGATGGTCCGCGGAGCGCCTCAGCATGTGCGAAGCGCAAGATGGGTCCATTGACGTTGTGTTCCGCTACGATGGAACCACGTGCACCAACATGGGCTGGCCGCTGCAGTTTCTCTACAACGTAAAGTTGGGACCGCGTGTTGAAGGCTATCCGATCCTGGAGCAGCGCTGCTCGCCGGCCTCGGGCGATACAGGCCACACACGCATGTGCCAGTACCTTGAAAACCCTTCGCGTCTCATGGCGGCCATTGACCATGAAAAGCCATTGAGCGGCAAGCATCTTGAAGAAGCGCTCGCATGGCATCCCGAATCCAATTCGGCGGGATGCTTTTGCACCCAAACAAGCCGCGACCACAAATGGAAGCTGGTTTTTGAGACAATTCACTACGCACTCGCACAACAGGAACTCAGTCAGGACAAAGAACGATGACGAAAAAACTTTTGCACGAAGCTGTTCTCGAACGCACGCTGCTTGGCGATGGAGGCATGGGCACGCAACTTATGCTTGCAGGCCTGTTGCAGGGAAATTGCGGCGAAGCTTGGAACCTCACGCATCCAGAACGCGTTCTTGCCATTCAGCGCAACTATGCGCAGGCTGGATCGGATTGCATCATCACCAACACTTTCGGCGGGTCGCGCATCATGCTCAACCGCCACGGGGAATCCGGCAACGTAGCTGAAATTAACATGGCTGCCGTGGCCATCACGCGCCAGGCCTTCGGCGACAAAGATGGCTACGTGCTCGGCGACATTGGTCCCTTCGGCGGTCTGCTTGTGCCCTTCGGTGATTTCACCATCGAGCAAGTACAAGCCGCTTTTGAGGAGCAGGCCGGGGCTCTCGTTGACGGCGGAGCAGACGCAATAATCATCGAAACGCAAACTGGGCTCGAGGAATTGGGAATCGCCATCAATGCGGCCAAGACCGCCGGCGCAAAATGCATCATCGGCTCGATGGCTTACGACGTGACGCTCGACGGCTCGACCTTCCGCACCATGATGGGCATCGATCCCGAGCGCGCCGCCGAGTTCATGGAAGAGAACGGCGCCAACATTGTCGCGTTGAACTGCGGCACTGGCATGGAGATGGATCGAGCGCGCGTGGCTGTCGAGCGCTACAAGAGCGTCACGAGCTTGCCCGTGATGGTGCAGCCGAATGCCGGAAAGCCGCGGCTAGAAAACATGAAGGTGATCTACGACGAATCGCCGGAACAGATGGTGAAAGGCCTGCTGCCATTGCTTGAGACGGGCGTGAATATCGTTGGGGCATGCTGCGGCAGCACGCCGGATCACATCCGGGCGTTTCGACCAGTGTTGGACGAGTTTTTGAAATCAAAAGGAATTGCAGTCAGCGGAGCCTAACGTGAAGACGAAACTTTGTGATGTGAATCAGGCCGCGGTCGAGAAACTTCCTGCTCTCACCGGAGACAAGTCAGGCATCGGAGTGCACTACGTTGACGCCTGGATCAAGCCGATGAACAAGAAGCTGGAAGACGGGACACCGATAAAGTGCAAACGGCGCGGATTGAAGATCACCTTTTCCGTGGGACCTAAAAAAGGGGAAGGGCTGATGCGGCGCCTCGACGTCAGCACCGATCCGGTGGTGATGCTCGATGCTGCTTTGCAGGAAGCTGCGAAGGCTGCGGACATTGAACTCACGGTGGAAGAGGGCGCTGTCTTCATCACGGTCTAAGGCAGGCCCAGGGAAAGACGGCTGCCTTCAGACCGCGGGCAGCCGATTGAATCCGCGAACGCTTTTTGTCTCAATCCGCCTTGAGACACGCTACGAGCCGCCTCGCATTTGCTGCCACTTGCGCGCCTGACATGCCGGGCTTGTACAACGCCGAGCCGATGCCGTATCCGTCGGCGCCTGCTTTGCGCCACATGGGAATTGTCTCGTGATCTACACCGCCTACGGGCACCATCTTCGTCCCCGGCGGCAGCACAGCACGCAACCCCGTGAGCATGCGCGGCCCGACCACATCCGCAGGAAAGAGTTTCAGCGCGTCGGCACCCGCACCCACCATCGCAAATGCTTCGGTCGCGGTTCCTACACCGGGAACAGAGATCAGGCCGAGCCGTTTCGTCTCTCGCACAATCTCCGCGTCGGCATGGGGAGACACCACGAGTTGCGCCCCCGCAGCTTTCACGCGCTCCACATCTTCCATACGCGTCACCGTTCCCGCGCCGATCAACATCTTTCCGGAAAACAGCTTTGCCGCGAGTTCAATGCTCTCGAACGGTTGCGGCGAGTTGAGGGGAATCTCCGCGATCACGATTCCAGCGGCCAGCAGTGCTGAGAACACGCCCTCCGCTTCAGACGGTTCAATCCCTCTGAGGATGGCGATCAACGGACAGTGGCCGAGCCACTCCTGCATTACCATGCCAGGGCCTCCGCAACCAGCAGCAGGCCGCGCAAAGCCGCGCCCTCCGGCTCTACGGTAGCTTGCGCGCCATACGCGTGAAGAGCCTCTCGATACCATGCGCAAAGGGTTGAATCACCGATCAAATGAACCTGCTTTCCTTCGACTGCCATCCCCTTCACCTCATGCCCAATCAAGAGCCCCGACAGATACGACGATGCCGAATCTTCTTTCAGGCCGCCGGTAAGCACCAGCGTCCTGACGCCAAAGAGATGATGCGCCAGTTCACCCTCCTGTTGCGAGCGGGCCACGCCCGCGGCAAATCCATCCATGTCTGTCGGCTCGTTTTGCGTTGAAGCGCGGAGGATCGTGCTTTCGCGAATGGCCTTGTAGAGATCACCGGTCATGGAAGTTGAGAAGGACGAGATGGTGGCGCCTTCCATGCGCACCCACTTCGTATGCGTTCCCGGCAGACACACATGGGTCGCCTGTGCGCATTCGCTGCCGAGGAGCTCGGTTTCTTCTCCGCGCATCACTTCGGGAATTCCGTTTGCATCGACGCCCTTCAGGCCGGGCACAATCCGCGCATCCAATCCGCCCGCATCGACGCGGATCACCGCTCCCACAATCTGCTCTCGCTTTGCAGGGACGGAAACATAGGGCGCTTCTTTCCATCCATTGCGCGCGCCCACCATGCCGCACATCAGCACCCGCGATTCTCCGGCGCCGATCCAGTCACCTACTTCGGTCAGGAGCGTCTCTAGAAATTTTCCTGGCTGAATGGAAACGGCACCGCGGACTGACGACCTTGCGGCCTCCACGTTTCCCGCCGCATCCACCTTATAGGCGCGAAAGTTGGAAGTGCCCCAATTGATCGCGATCATCGTCCGCCCCTGCCTCAAGCTCGCTCCATGTTACTGGCAGGCCTTGCCTGCGCACAAACGGAGCGGCGAAGCAGTGGTCTAAAGGGCGATGAGAGGCCGGGGAAGGCGCACGCTGGCGCGATCGAGAAACAGGCGCATTCTCAACGCCTCAGCGCGCTGCACCGCGACAAGCCGCATCTGCCGGCGCATGTGGTCGGCGTCCGTCAATTCCGCAGCGACGGCCTCATCGGCAGCGGCATCTTTCTCAAGGCGGGCAATGCGGGCTGTCACAGTCTGCCGGAACCGCGGACTGATTTCATAGCCATCGTGTGTAGCGTGGTTCGTGGTCATCGCGTTCTCCTTGCTGTATCGGAACTCTGAGTCTGAGAATTTACGGGAATGGCCTCAAGTATTTCCCACTGGTGCCGATGTTAACGAAGCCCCATAAAATGCGCCAGATTACGAAGTAACGGGACGTGCGTAATACAGTGTCCGAAAATGAAACAGGGGCAGATTCCTCTGCCCCTGCTCAGCAACTCCTCCTGCCGGTTGGTGTTCTACCGCGCCGCAGCGATCCCCACTACGATCTGGGTACCGGAATCCAGATGAATATTCTGGTTCGACGCCGAGAGCATTCCCGAGGCCGCACCGGATGCATCCGTATGTAACATCACGCCCGAGATCCCCGTTGAGCGCGTGCCCAACGACGTTGCACCGGCGACTCTGCCCGCGTCTGAAACTGCTCCCGTTGTCGCGCCGGCGACCCCGCCTATGCCGCGATTGAGATCGCCCGCGGAATCGGCGCCAAGATCCCTGCTCGTATCCACGGCGCCGCCCGTTGTTGACCCGATGTCGGGGCCCACTCTTCCCGGCGCGGACGTGACACCACCCACGGGACCACCGCCACGCATATTAGCCGACGATCCCGCGCTCATCGCTCCGGCCCCGGCCGGGGAGCTGAAGGCGTCGTCGTTGGCCATGGAGGCAGCCGCGACCGCTTCAGGATTGGGTTGGACGGATTGAAGGATGGAATGAATCGGAAAGCTCTGTCCGTTCTTCAGCTCGACTCGATCGAACTGGAGTCCCATTCTCGATTCGGGCTGTCCTTTTGCGTGTGCCTGCACTTCGGTTACATGGCCCACCAGCCGCGAACCTTTGGGAATCTCGGTTCCGTCGGCTGCCTTCATTTTTTGGCTGGTCTTGAGAACAACGGGATCTCCGGTCTTGGCCGACTTGGTGTCGAGCTTATTCTCCAGTTCGCCGGTCACCGGCCGTAATTCCACGGCAGTCGAAGCATTGGCCTGGGCGCCCGGCGTCGAGACCGAGCCGTTCTGCTGGGCACGAGGGTCCGCTCGTTGCGAAATCAAGAGCGGAGCGCTAGCCGACAAAATCGCGGCCGTTAACAGCAGGTTCGAAGTAATTTTCATCTTAAGGGTCCTCCATCTACACAATCTTTTCCGTACCTGTAGATCGAGATAGGATGCAGGTTCCATTCCAATCGATGTCTTCTTCTGCCATCCCATCGGTTATACCATCGCAAGCACAACAAACCAGGAGAGTGTTGAATACCGACATTCCGTCCTGCAAGAAAACGCAGTCTGGCCGACGCTTGGAATCTGCTTCCACTGGCCGCGTAAAGTTTGCAAGGTTTATTGGTGTTTTCGCGAAAGTTCAGGTGTTCGTAGCGTAGTCCCTAGTAATTGTCCTGGGGCGCTATGGCGTAGTAGCCCTTGCGCACCTGGACCTTCATCCCATCCTGGCACTGGATGGCGATGCGCCGGAAGGTTCCGTCGAGCTTGATATTCGTGGGCGTGTAGCTGGCGACGTACTGCGTGCGCAGCTCGTCCTCAATCTCCTGGAAGGCCGCTTCCAGTTTCTTGGCGTTGTTGCCTACGTCAATCAGCCGTCCGCCGGTCTCGTCCGAGATGCGTTTGGCTGCGGAGTAGCCGCTGTATCCCATGTTGAACCCGCCGTAGAATCCACGGTCGGCAATCAGAATCACGTACACAATCACGTTGTTCTTCTGTGCCGCGGCGATGGCGTCCTGGATCTTCGTCCGGCTGCCCTGGTCTTCTCCATCGGTAAGAATGATGATGGCTTTGCGGCCGGTTTCCGAACTTAGCTTTTCGTTGGCCGCCAGATCGATGGCATCGTAAAGCAGCGTCCCTCTCGGATCGCCCACGGTGGGCACCGTGCCACCGCCTGCTCCGGGAATGCCCGCGCCGCCGTTGCCGCCAGCCGTGTTGATTTCCGCCTTGCGCATCGAGCGCGCGAGCTCCCGCGGACTATCGGTGAAGTCCTGCAGCAGGTCCACATTCACGTCAAACGAAACCAGGAATGCCTCATCCTTTTGCCGAAGCACGCGCTGCAGAAACTGACTGCCCGCATCCTGTTCCAGCGGCAGAACATTCTGCTGGCTGCCGGAGGTGTCGAGCAGGATACCCAGCGTCAGCGGCTGATTTGTCTCCGCCACAAAGCTCTTCAGCGTCTGCTGCGTTTTGTCTTCTGAGACCGTGCAGTCGCTCTTCGTTAAATGCGGAACCAGTTCCCCGTTCTTGTCTTTCACCGTAAAGAACAGGTCCACCAGGTTCACGTTGACCTTGAGTGTGGCAACCGCCGTTTCATCTCTTTGGGGCGGTGGGGCATTGCTCACAGGCGACTCGTCGGGCGACGGGGCCAGTTGCGCCCATCCCGCCAGGGTCAGACCCGGAAGGCCGAGGATCAAGACGGCAATTCTGAGCAGGATGCGCATGCTTGCCTTTATAGACGGAAAAACCACTGCTTGGAAAGCATACCTGAACTCTTTGCGACTGAATGGGCAACCTGGGGTGTTCCGGCGCGTCTGATACTCTGACAGGTGAAGTACCTGCCGCGAGGCGGGGCCTGCAACCGCGGAATTTGCGGTCTGGGGAGGACGAAATACCTGTGATTTCTGGTTTTATTTCTGGCTACAAAGCCATTGCGCTGGCAGCCCTGATCGGTGTGGGTCTCTACCTGGGCGCACCTGCCCAAACTCAAACACAGCAGACCACGGTGCCGGACGCACCCGTTCCCCAGGCTCCCCAGACCATCACGGGCGAAGGGCCCATTACGCCCGGTAAAGGCGCTTCGGGAGCCCCGAATGCCGCAGGTGATTCGAGTGACAACGTCCCCGCCGCCACAGCGCCCGCGGACGCTCCGCCGCAGCAACCGCAGGCAGTGCAGCCTCCTCCCGGTCCTCCCGCAAAAGACGACTTCCAGGCCACGGCCCCCGAGCAAGGCGCGGCCGCCGTTACCACCTTCGTTCAGAACGTCAACTTCGTCGAAGTTCCCGTCATCGTCAAGGATTCCAAGGGAAAGCAAGTCGCCGGCCTTACCTATCGCGACTTCAAGGTCTTTGAAAACAACACGCGCGAGGTCCTGCGCACCTTCAGCGTGGATCCCACCCCGCTTTCCATTGCTTTTGTCATCGACCAGAGCCTTACCTCCGACGTAATGGCCAAGGTGAATGATTCGATGGGCGCCATTCAAGGCGCGCTTACCCCTTACGATGAAGTGGCAATCTTCACCTACGGCAACGGAGCCAAGGAGTGGACCGGCTTTACCGGCGCCGAGGGCAACCGCGTGCCCGCTGTCCTGGCCCTGGCCAAATCGTCCGGCGCCGATGAGCTCGTACCCATCAATTCCGGCCCCATGGCCGGATGCAACATCCACGTGAATGGCAACTGCGCCGACCCCAACCTGCAGCAGGGAGGCTCAACCGGCAGCGGCCCGTTCATCACCATTCCCAAGGAGATTCACACCCTCAACGACGCCATCCTCTCCGCCGCCAGGGAACTCTCGACACGGCCCAAAGAGCGCCTGCGCGTTATCTACGTGATCTCCGACGGCAAGGAGTACGGGAGCAAGGCTTCGTTGAAGGAAGTGATCAAGTATCTGCAGACCAACAAAATCGCGGTCTATGCCACGGGCGTTGGCGCATCGGCAGTGTGGGGTGAAGGCTACGTCAGCCGCCTCCATCTGCCGTTCACGATGTACGACAACATCCTGTTCAAGTACACCTACGCCACCGGCGGCGATTTCGACTCAGAACGTGGCGTCAACGGCATTGAAAAAAGCTACGCCAAGATCGCAGACGAAGCGCGCAACCAATACACGCTTGGCTATCTGAGCCACGAATCGATCTACGACGGCAAATACCGCTCCATCGATGTGCGCGTGGATCTGCCGGGCCTCGACGTGATTGCCAAGAAGGGCTACTACCCGTCGGCGCGGGACTACAAATAGAATGATCAAGCTCGCATGAACGGCGCGGGCGCCTCAGCCGGTATCGGACTCTGCTCTGCGGCCTCGTGGGGTGGTTCCGATTTTGTGGGTGGCATGGGCGCCAGGCGCGCCCCGGCCCTGCTCATCGTCGCCTCTGGCCACATCTTCTCGTTCTTACTGCTCCTGGGATATTGCCTTCTGATCCGACTTCCTCTACCGGGGACGCACTCCCTCGTCTTTGCCTTGATTGGGGGGGGCGAAGGATCGATCGCGTTGGCCGTTTTCTATCGCGCGCTCTCCATGGGCGCCATGGGCATCACCGCAGCACTCACGGGACTTCTCACCGCCCTGGTTCCGGTTCTCTATTCTTTCTTCACCGACGGACTGCCGAATCCCCTGAGCGCCTGCGGCCTGGCCGCAGCACTTGTCGCCATCTGCCTGATCACGCTGTCGCCGCCAAAGGGCGCTCCCGCCGACGACGCCCGTCCTTCGTCCCGACCGGCGCTGTTGCTTGCCGCCACTGCGGGACTCATGTTCGGCACGCAGTTGATCCTCTTCAAAATCGCCAGCCCTGGAGGCGTGGTGGCCACCATGACTGCGGGCCGTGCCGCCGGTGGCCTCGCCATGGTTCTCGTGCTCCTTGTGGCGCCGCCCAAGGGCCCATGGAAGGGTTTCTGGGGCACAGGAATCGCGGCTGGCCTACTGGATACTGCTGGCAATCTGTTCTACCTGCGCGCGACTCAAATCGGTCGCCTGGATGTAGCTGCGGTGGTCTGCTCGCTCTATCCGGCAGTAACCATCCTGCTGGCAGCGCTTGTGTTGCACGAGCGGCCGTCCGGTCGGCAGATCACGGGCATGGCCCTGGCGCTCGGGGCTGTAATGCTGCTCAGCGCTTGAAATCTGCAGCTCTTGGCGCTCTATTCCTAACGGAACGCAAAAAGACCTGTGCCGCTGGCACAGGCCTTTCTAGAAGCTCATGACTGGTCCGAAAAACCGGCTGCAGGGCCCTGGAGGCCCGTCGTTAGTCTTTCCGGATGATCTGGGGCTCGGCAGGAGCCACGGGCGGAGCAGCAGAAGCCTGCTGCACGTTCTGCGCCGGTGGGGGCGGATCGCTGATGCCCCGGATTCCCTCTTTAAAGCCCTTCAATCCCTCGCCCAAACCCTTGCCCAACTCCGGCAGCCGCTTGGCGCCAAACAGTAGAAATGCAACCACGGCCAGTACGATCAAGTGCCATGGCTGAAGTAAATCGCCCATTGCTTTATCCTCCGCGCGCCGCATTTTCCCGGCACACATGTTCACGGGTAATTGTCGCACAAAACCACAAAGCCGTGCTTGGGCGGGCCTTTTCACCCAACAGACTCAGCTGAGTTCCAGCTCGATTTTCCCCTGAGGAATTTTTCCGTTTCGTTCAGCTTCCACAGCCCGGTTCCGGCCGGAACCGACTACATCTAAAGTCATATTGCCCGGAAACCCCTCTACCCTTGAAGCTGTCTTTAACAGGACATCGCTATCGCTGGAGCTATACTCCGCACGATTCTCCTCCTCAAAAGAAAGGAGCTTGGAAATGGCCGGCTTTTTACAACCCATGAATGTCCTTGTTCTCGCCATCATGGGGGTCATGCTATGGCTCGTCATCCGCTCGGTGGGTGGAGTCATTAAAGAGGTTACGCAGCCAAAAGCGCCGACACAGTTATGGGTCGATCCTTCGCAGCCCTCCCTGAAATATTGCACGGAATGCGGAAAACAGATCGCCCGACCCTCCGACAAATGTCCCCTTTGCGGTGGACATCAGTTCGGCATGTAGGTCCAACTTCAATCAGCCTTTGGGCCCCTGTTTCTCCGAAGCACTTTCCAGGCGAACCCACCCCTGAGTTTTCTCAGTTCACCTGTGCAGGCTTTCCCAGCCGTTCCGTCACCATCGCATAAAACGCGCGCAGGTCTTCTTCTTCGCCTTCCGTAAGGCGCTTGTAGACCTTCATCAGCGGGAATACCCGCGATCCGCGCACATCGACCGCGGGAACCGCGGCCACACCGCCGGGGTACTGGGTCATCTCCCATATGCCGGCGTAACGCCTGCGCAGTACCTCGCCCAGATAGCTGCCCCAGAGGCGGACTTCGAAATCCAGGTCCAGTTCCGGGCTTTCGCCCACCCGCACCAGCACTTCGTCCAGCCCGTCGATCGATTCCGAACTGAAATCCAGCTTCTGTGCGAACTGGTCGCGGCCCAGTTCCACTGCCACGCGGGCATACCCCTCCATCATCGTTCCCAGGTCAGGAAACGAAGCCGACTCAAGTTTTTTCCGCGCATCGGCAGAGTTTTTCATCCAACCTCAAGAGTACATGCACCCACGGCCCGTTTGCGTCATCAAAATGGTACGAAGCTATGGTACGACGCTTGCTGAGGCTCGGTTTGGGTCCTCGGCAAACGTTATGGCAGACTTAAACCAGAAGAGGCAGACTACCTTGCTGATGAAATTTAAAACCATGGCACTCGCAGCCGTGCTTGCCGTCGCAACCGTCTCCGCAAACTCCGCCACGCACGATATCTATCCCGATCCGGCTCAAGCCCCAGCCGATCTCGCCGCAGCTCTCAAGACCGCCGCAGCCACGCACAAGCGCGTCCTGCTGGACTTCGGCGGCAACTGGTGTGGCGACTGCCAGGTGCTCGAGATCTATCTCCACGATCCCGCAAACCTGCCCATCGTCAATGCCAACTTCGTAGTGGTACCCATCAACATCGGCCATTACGATGCGAATCTTCCACTCGCCCAGCGCTACCAGATTCCACTCGACAAAGGCGTCCCCGCCCTGGCAATTCTCAGCGAGCACGGAACCCTGCTCTACAGCCAGAAAAGCGGCGAGTTTGAGGCGATGCGTAAGATGGAATCGTCTGAGGTGACCAAGTTCCTGGTCCGCTGGAAACCCGTCCGCCAAGGTTGCTCTGTCCTCGTCGTCAATTGCTGACCTGTACCATCAATTTATGAACTTCGATCTCGAAACTTCGCCGCACAGCGTTGCCTATAAGCTACTCGTAGGGCTGGTTGCTCCGCGGCCTATTGCCCTCATCACCAGCATGAACGAGCACGGGCACCTGAACGCTGCGCCCTTCAGCGCCTACAACTATCTCTGCACCGATCCGCCCATCATCGGCATTGGCGTTACCAACAAATCAGGCGATGGATTCGTTCCCAAGGACACGGCGCGCAACATCCGACGCACAGGCGAGTTCGTGGTGAACGTGGTGACCGAAGATATTGCGCAGCAGATGAACATCTGCGGCACCGATTTCCCCGAGGACGTGAACGAATTGGATGCGGCGGGATTTACGACCGCGCCATCGCTCAAAGTGAAAGTGCCGCGCATCGCCGAGGCGCATGCCGCGCTTGAATGCGTCGAGTACACGACCATGGAAATTGGCCGGTCGCGGATTATCCTCGGGCGCGTGGTGGCCATGTTCGTGGAAGACAAGTTCGTCGAACCCGAGGGGCCGTATATCAAGGCTGACGAACTGCACTCCATCGGCCGCATGAACGGCCTCGGAAACTACGTCAAGACGCGCGACGCCTTTATCTCCATCCCGCGGATTAGCTATGCGGACTGGAAAAACGGGAAGCGGTAGGGAGCGGAGCTCTGGGTGGCTGGTGGGAGCCGGAGAAAGCACCAACTCCCCCGGTGCCTTTCTGACCACTGACCACTGTTCACTGACCACTGTTCTTACTGGCTGATCGGCGCAAGGTGCTTCGTCTTCGAATAGGTGTATGTCACGCGGTGCACTACCGTGATCATGGACATGACGGCCAAGATCCACAGCACCGGCGCCATCGCTCCCCAGTGATTGAACAGCGCGCCAATCAGGATGAGCACGATCCGCTCCGGCCGCTCCATAAAGCCCACCTTGCAGCTGCCGATCAGGGCCTCGGCGCGCGCCCGCGTGTAGCTCACCATCAGCGAGGTCACCATCACAAACGCGACCAGCACCACATAGCGGAAGCGATTGATGCGGCCGTAGTACACGAGCAGTCCGAAGAACAAGACCACGTCAGAATAGCGGTCGATGACCGAATCGAAGAATGAGCCGAACACCGTCACTTGGTTATTGCGCCGCGCCACGCGCCCATCGACCATATCAAAGATGCCCGCTCCAAAAATCACCATGCCCGCATACAGAAACATGCGGTCGTTGTTGGAGGCGTTGGCGTGGCCGAACAGAAATGCGGCCGCGATGTTGATCATCAGGCCGATAAATGTGAGGGCATTGGGAGAGATGCGGGTGAGTGCCAGCCCGTGCACGATGCGGTCAAGAAGCCATCCGCATGCGCTGCCGAAGGCACTGGTCCAGGTGGTCATTTCTAGTCTTCCCTGCTTCTACTTTCCTGCTGCTACTTGCCGCCTGCCGCGGCAGATTCGCTTTGCTCGCCCTGGTCGCCGGCTTCGTCGTGTACCGTGGTCAATTTCAGAATCTCAAGTTCGCGTTTGCCGTTTGGGGTGACGATGGTGGCCACATCCCCGACTTTCTTGCCGACAATTCCGCGACCAATCGGCGACGTGGTTGAAATCAAGCCCTTGGCCACATCCGATTCTTCGCTCGTGACAAGGCGGTAGACAATCTCTTCGTCCTTGGTGGAGTCGAAGACCACAACGGTCGAGCCAAAACCCGCCCTGTCCCGCGGAATGTTGGTTAGATTTACAAGGGAGAGCTCGGCCATCCGCCGCTTCAGCTGCCCCAGCCGTGCATTCACAAACTCCTGGCGCTGCTTCGCCATGTGATACTCGGCGTTCTCCGACAAGTCGCCCATGGCCACCGCCTTCTTGATTTCGGCAGGCAGCTCGTGCGCGAGTTCATGCTCCAGTACCTGGATCTCGTCGAGAAGTTTTTTCTTAATGTGTTCGGGCATCCACGGTCCGTTGCGGCGAGCGGGGCTACTCGGTCCGCGAGAAATGAAAGTGTCTAATTTCCAATTATACGCGGCCCCCGCTCGCCCCAAAGCCGGGCCCAAATCCCGCCTGTCAGTCCCGAAGCCCTCGCCAGACCCGCCCCCTTAGACCCTCGCCACGCTGTGCACGGCGTTCCGCGCCGATTCCAAAAACATTCAGCCCAAAATGCAGCGGGCGGATTTCTTCCTTTCAGAAGAAAATCCGCCCGCTTTGAATTTGCCGCTTGAATCGAACTGCGTAGTCTTAGAACTCGAACCGGCCGACGAACTGCACCTGGCGTTCGCGCAGGATCGTATTACCGGCCGCGCTCGGGGTTCCAAAGGTTCCCTGGTAGGTTGCCGTAGTTCCACTGATGTTGTATGCGCCAGTGTTGTATGCTGTGAAGTTTTGACGATTCATAATATTAAATGACTCCGCCGCCAGCATCAGGTTGTACTTCTCGTGGAAGGTAAACGTCCGCGACAGCCGCGTATCCACATCCAGAATCGAGGTCTGGCGGGCGGAATTGCGATACGGGGAGACACCGGTGACGAACGAGTCAAGGGACGCGTACTGCGGATAGGCCTTGAAGTCTACATACTGCGCGGTGCTGGCGCCTACGCCACCGGAACCGTTATAGGTTGTGGCGCCGCCGGGAATGGAAGTGCCACCGGAGAGCTGGTAGCTATAGGGGATACCGGACTGAAGGGTCCATACCGGAGTAAGCGACCAGCCATTGGCTGCAACGGACGCGGCGCGATTGGTGGTTGGAAATTTCGGAGCAAGAACAATGCTGCCAACGATCCGCTGCGGCACGTCGTTCACCGATCGGCCGTAGTCAGGCGCGGTCGTGAATGGATCCGTCTGATCGTTGGCATCAGAAAGAGCCGACTGGTTCATGCCGGTGTCCAACGCCTTGGAAAAGGTATAGCTGACCTGGATCTGAATGCCTTGGCTAAGGCGGTGGTCCAGCGTAGCCGAAAGCGCGTTGTAGTTGCTCGTGATGGTGCTACTGATCAGGGTTAACGCATTGAACGTGGAATTAAGGCGCGTCGTGTAGACCGGCACAGTCCATTTGTCGCCGGCAAGCGGGCCATTGACGAAGGAGTAGGTCTTCGATGTTGTTGCCGGAGCAATATTGGCATCGACAAAAGTTGGAAGCTGTCTGCCGAATGATCCGAGGTAAGCAATGCCGAGCACCGTGTTCCAGCCAAGCTGCTGCTGCACGCTGAAGTCCGCCTCGTAGGCGAATGGATTCTTGAAGCCCGGCGCGAACGCAGTAATATTCGAAACCGCCGGCGCATTGGATGGCCCAATTGGAACAATATTCGGATAGCGGGGCGGGTTAACCGTCGTCGGAGACGAGTTGAGCTGGAACTGCGCCGAAGGTGAGCCTGTACTGGCAAGCGCCTTG
>Ga0302320_10012578_pt1 | contig 17754 bp, 24 predicted proteins | sample Bog_T0_3_FD_202130 | JGI IMG/M metagenome (GOLD analysis project Ga0302320, IMG submission 202130) | Peat permafrost microbial communities from Stordalen Mire near Abisko, Sweden - Bog_T0_3 | ecosystem: Environmental > Terrestrial > Soil > Wetlands > Peat | place: Sweden: Abisko, Stordalen Mire...
CTCCATTCCCCCAAATATTTCGCTCCATCAGAATGAATGTATGTCCCTCTACCATCAGCCTTATCATTTTTCCATTCCCCCTCGTAAACATCACTGTCCGAATGAATCAACCTGCCCTTGCCCTCCGCCATATTCTCCTTCCAATACCCCTCATATATTGACCCATCCTTCCATATTTGCCTGCCCTTCCCATGACGTAAGCCAAATTTCCATTGTCCTATATATATCGCCTCATTCGCAAGCTCGTATGGACCTAGGTTTATGGTGTCTGCATCATCATATTCTGGACAATCATATACAAAGGAACCCAACTTCTCCTGCAATGCCTTGACATTCTCCTTTAATGAGGGTATCTCACGGTTCAAAGGCCGAGCAATTTGAGGAGGTGGCATATGACCCAAATTATTACGACCATTAGTCTTGGAAATGTCTGTGCCTTCGTTGGATAAACCGTTTTGAAGATTCGGATGATTAGTGACTGGAAAAGTAGTGTCTACAAAGGAAGTCGTTTTGGTCTTGGGGTTCAATTGGAAGTTTTCGAGCTGTTGAGCTTCATGCAATTCCTCTCTAGTTGTTGAACAACAGGTTCCCATCGAAAAAGTTTCGAAAATTCGAAAATGGGTTTAGTTGGTTTTATGTTTTTTGTTATTATAAATAAATTAATGAAAAAGGTTTTTTTAATTAATATCATGAAAAGTAAAATAACGATTTGATGTTAAAAATATTCAAAAAACATGAGAAATTTCATTATTTAAAAATTGGTTTTTTATATAAATTTCAAGTAAAATACAAAAGTTGAAATTTGACAAAGATTTAAAATTTGTATTAGTGAATATTTATCGAAAAAACATTAATTTTTCTTAAAACCTGAAATAATCCCTTGATTTCTGCCTGACTTCTTACCGTTGGCCAATGATTCCACTTTTATATTAAACAAAGACCCTTTTTTTTGATCAGTTGCGGCCGTTTTTCCAATTGGTGACCGTTGCATCAATTCTTTTTTTACATGGTTTTAGATAAATTTACTAAATAAAGGAATTAAACATTACTGATGCCAGCTGAATTAGGGTTGGGTGAATACCCCCCTCCTTTTTGATTGTAGCTTTCGGATCTTTGTCTTCCATTGATTTCTTTTTTCTTCGCTTGTGAAAAACCCACCTTGTTTTGTATTTTTTCCTTAGGGAACGAGGAATTTTCGAAATCCTTGCTTTCCTCCTCATCTTCCAGAGAATTTTTGGTTTTTGATTGGAATCTTTTTTCAAAGAGAAATTAGAAAAAAAACATGGTCGTTTTCATAAAATTTATTACTTTTCACCTAAAATCCAAGGATGATCCGCCATATCATTCATCGTTATTCTAGTCTTTGGATTTTTATCCAAACATTTGAAAATCAGATCCTTTATTTCATGAGAAAGCTCCATAGCAAATTCTTCTGGAAAAACCACTGGCAGATTCTTTATCTTGTCAATGATCGACTTGCTAGTTGTGCCTCTATAGGGTAGATTTCCAGTGACCAAAGCATATAAAATGCATCCCATCGACCAGACATCTAAAGCTGGAGAGACTACATCCAAATTTTTCCTTTCAAATACTTCAGGGGCCAAATATTTTAAAGTCCCAGCATGAATATTATCTGGGTTCATATTAGATAATATCCCAGCTATGCCAAAATCTACTACCTATAGAATTTTTTTTTTTTTACAAAGAAAAATTTACAAACCTTTATGATCTTATCCTCTTGATCTGATAAAAGTAAATTTTCAAGCTTCAAATCTCGATGGATCAGAAATTCCTTATGAACATAACTTATTGCATCTACAATCTGTCTGAAGAAATGCCGCGCTTCATCCTCACAAAGAGTCTTCCTCTCGACAAGATATTTCAACAGCTCACCCCCTTCCAAATATTCCATCACAAAAACCACCTGCATATTCTTCAAAGTGAAACAATTGTAAATTTTCACTATGTTCTTATGATTCAAAGATTTCAGAGTCTCCGCCTCTCGAAAAACTAGATCTATATCCATCGCGTTGCCTTTAAAAAATAGAACGATCCGTTAATTAAAATTCAGAAGCCATCTAAAACCTATCATTCCTGTATTTACGATCTTTATAGCAAATTTCTGCTTTGTCAGTTTATGAATCGCCAAAACTACTTTCCCAAACCCCCCCTCGCCTAAAGTCCTAACGATTTCATATTCTGAAAAACATGAGTTCTGATCAAAATCTTCACCTTTTTTTATGGGTTATCTTAAAAAGTTTCATGAAAAAAACAGGCGACCTCTTGAAACATAAAGAGTTGTTCCTGATTTCAAAAAATCAAGGTCATCTTGGAAAATTTCAACACCTTGAGGGGAAAATAGTCGAATTTTTTTCAGTCCTTTCCAATCCAATTTTTCCTCGATAATTTTGGCCATTTCTTTAAAACTGGCGTTTTTTGAGATTTTTATATAGACAAAAGTGGAATAGTCACCGTTGATCATTATTTTCAACTAATGTTAAGAGATTGAGAAAAAAAAATTAAGGGAGAAGTCCACCTCTCGTTCAGGATTGTCCATTTCGTAAAAGTTGTCCATTGCTTTGAGAAAAAAATTGATTTAATTTGTAATAAATAAAAAAAAAATATGTTATTTATATTTTTGTTTTTATCTCTGATAAAAACTTGAAGTGCATTATAATAAGTTTTTCTGTTGACTTGATATTTAAAAACACAAAAAAAAAAAAATTGTTTTTAATAATTTCATATTTTTGTTTTTTTCTTTATTTTTGATAATTTTTTTTATAAATTAAAGATTAAGCATAAAAATTTGTTAAAAAATTTAAATTTTAAAATTATTTCTGAAAATTTAAAATTTTTTAAATAAATTAAACAAAAAATTTTAAAAGCGATTGAAGTATTTTGAAAATGAACATGTAATTTTCCTGTGCATTTTATGATTTTGTAAGGAAAAGTTTTTTCAAAAAGAAAAGAATAATTAATGCGATCGAAGGATGAGGGGAACGAAAAAAAGATTTAATGTTTTATTAGAGGAATTTTTCAATTTTTGTTTAATAATTTATCTCATTCAAAAATCAAAATAAAACTCCCTTTTTTCCAGAAGCAATGACTGATCTCGAATCAAGGCTTATCAACAATGAAGACTCTATGAAAACTTTTTCCATTTCAGCTGAAAATCTTTGGTAATTCCTTTTCAAGCTAAAAAACTGTATTTGTAATGTTAATCTAGCGATTTAATCCATCCGGATTCCATCAGAGAAGGCAAAAGTCTCGAACAATTGAGAACTATGAAGGGGAATGAAGGTTTGGCCAATATCTTGAAAGTCAATTTGAAAGTAAAATTATTTTTTTAGTTTTAATAAAGTTGACATTTTAATTGTTTTCAAATTTTTTTCATCTTTTAGCTCGGTTTAAATCCCGAAGATGCTCATGACATGATCGAAAGAATCAAAGAGTAAACCTTAATTTCTCCAATTTCTAAGCTTTTTCTTTAGATTCGGGGACAACAAGCCCATTGTGAAGCCTATGACCACGATTTGTGAATTAATCCAGGAATGTCTTGAAGATAAGATTCTCAGAATCCTATTGGTTGCCGCCCTGGTCTCTCTGATCATAGGGGTTCTTACTGAAGGTCTGGATACAGGTTGGATTGAAGGCTTTGCTATCTATTTAGCTGTTTTCATTATTACTGCTGTGACTGCAATCAACAATTACCTAAAAGAAAAGCAATTCAGAAAGCTTTATGCACAATTAGATGATCGTAAGGTCAATGTGATTCGTAAAGGGAAAATAGATTTCATTTCCATCTATGACCTATTGGTAGGAGATGTGATGAAAATTGACACAGGAGAGATCTTTCCCACTGATGGATTGTTGCTAAATGGATATAATATAAGTGTGGATGAATCTGCAATGACTGGAGAAAGCGATTTGGTTCATAAAAAGCCATTGACTCCCAATGATGAATCTGGCAAAATCAACCCTTTTTTGATTTCCGGGTCGAAAGTCATTGAAGGCACTGGAGAAATGATTGTAATTGCTATTGGGGAGAAATCGTATCAAGGCCAACAGAAGAAATTGATGATGGAGGAAAAAAAGGAAGATTCTCCTTTGCAACAGAAATTGACAGTTTTGGCTGATCAGATCGGAATGATTGGAACATGGTTGGCTGGGACGATGTTTATCGTGATGATGTTACATATGATTATTGAGAAAATTGTGTTGGATGAAGCGTTCTTTAATTCCAATACGGTGAATTATATAGTGGAGGCGTTTATTTTGGCAGTGGTCGTCATAGTCATAGCAGTGCCAGAGGGATTGCCCTTGGCTGTGACAATTTCTTTAGCTTATTCCATGGATAAAATGAGAAAAGAGAACAATTTTGTGCGATATTTACAAGGTAACGTCTAAATTTTCTTATTTAATTAAATGATTTTGGTTTTTTTCCTCGTATAAATGTTTATTCAAGCGTGCGAAACGATGGGAGGAGCCAATAACATCTGCACTGATAAGACTGGTACTTTGACAAAGAATCAAATGGCAGTGACGAGTCTCTTTATAGAAGAGAATATGCATACTCACATTGATCCGAAAAACATTAGAGAATCAACATTAGCCTTATTTTGTGAGGGAATATGCACAAACAGCAATGCTTTGCCAAAAATTACCAAGACATCCTTTGAACATGGAGGTAATAAAACTGAATGCGCGTTGCTAGAAATGGCATACAAATTCGGGTTTAATTATGAGAAGTATCGGCCTTCAGATAAAATCAAGAAGGTGATTCCGTTCTCATCATTGCGAAAGAAAATGACTGTTGTTTATCAAATAGATGATGATGTTGTCAGGGTGTTTAGCAAGGGAGCTCCTGATGTTCTTTTGGATCGATGTTCAGAGTACATAAACAATGAAGGAATGAAATCTAAGTAAGAGAACTAAAACCATATATTTTGAGTTATTTACTATAGAATTTTTAATTAGAATGACTGTAGAAATGAAAGAAAGAATAGAAAACAAAGTTATCAAATCATATGCCAAACAAAGTCTTCGAACCCTGCTTCTGGCTTATAAAGATCTCAAAGATATAAACTATGAAACTCTTGATGATGAGTTCCTCGAAGATGATTTGATTCTTATCGGAATCGCTGGCATTAAAGACCCTTTGAGAGAAGAAATTCCGCAAGCCATTATAAAATGCAAAGAGGCATCTATCACTGTTAGGATGGTCACAGGTGATAACATTGACACAGCTATTGCAATTGCCAAAGATGCAGGAATTATCCCCAAAGATTATGAACATTCCGAGAAATCTTTCGTTGTAATGGAGGGAAAGAATTTCAGAACCTATGTAAATTTTAGATTAAGCTAAAGAATTAGTTTGATTTTTATAGGTTGGTGGATTGATTAAAGCCACTAAGGATGAATCTTCAAAAGTAGGTGATATTTCCTGTTTCGAATCAGTTGCGAAAGAATTAAGAGTTCTAGCCCGCTCTTCTCCGGAAGATAAATATTTGCTTGTGACAGGATTAAAACAATTGAATAACGTCGTGGCAGTCACAGGAGATGGGACAAACGATGCTCCAGCCTTGAAAAAGGCTGACATAGGTCTAGCTATGGGCATTGCAGGCACTGAGGTCGCTAAGGAAGCCGCAGGTATTATTTTAATGGATGATAATTTCAACAGGTTTTTAATTAAAAATCGGAATTTTTATCTAACAAATCATTAGCATTGTGACAGCTGTGAAATGGGGACGCAATATTTTTGATAGTATTAGAAAATTCCTACAATTTCAACTAACTCTCAACGTGGCAGCTTGTTTCATGTGTTTCTTCAGTGGTGCTGTTATCAAGGAATCACCCATGAATCCAGTTCAGATACTTTGGATCAATTTGGTCCAAGACACTTTTGCAGCGTTAGCCCTTGCTACAGAAGAGCCCACTGAAGACGTTTTAAAGCGACCTCCATATACCCGAGATGAATATGTTATCACTCCTTTAATGTGGAGGAACATCATGTGCCAAAGTATTTTCCAATTGATACTTTTGATTGTGTTCTTGTTCTATGGGGATGTTTGGTTGGGGATTCCTTCTGGGAGAAACAATCCAGAATGGACCTTTGAAAATGGGATCCATTATACTTTGTTTTTTGAAATTTTTGTCTGCTTGCAACTTTTCAATGAAATAAATTGTAGGAAATTGAAGAAAGAAGAATATAATGTCTTCGCGGGCTTCTGGAAAAATCCATTGTTCTTGATAATTTTCTGGGGAACCTTCTTCGTGCAAATTCTTCTCGTACAAATGGGAGGTTATGCGATGAAATGCACTCCTTTAACATGGGATTATCATTTGTTCTGCTTTGCACTTGGAGCTTTGAGCTTGCCTGTACAAATCTTAATTAGGATGATTCCGGAATCGATTTTTGCCAACATTCCATTGTTCAGGGAAAAGCCAGAACTCATTGAAAAATTGAAGACTCAGGAGGGCTTTGTGGAGAAATTAAGGAGACCATCGAAATCTAAGTCAATTCAAAAATCGAAATCCAACAGTGGAGAAGGGTTCACAAGAACGAGCTTCCATAAGATCATGTGATCAATTAAAGAAAAAAAATTGAAAGTTAAAAATAAATTACATTGAATCCGATAATTTTTTAAAAGATTTTTTATGAAAATTTTACTATTAGAGATTTTTTAATTCGGGTCAACTAAAAAAAAAATAAATAATTTTATTATCTATTTTTCAAAAAAACATTTTTAATTCCGGTAAAAAAAAAAAAAAAATAATAAAAGCAAAATTACAAATAAATTAAATAAAAAATTAAAAAATGGAGAAATAAAAAACATTTTTTTGGAATTTGTTTTTAAAAACTCTGATTTTATTTATTTCTAAATTTGATATTTTATTTAGAGGTGTCATGCCAACTGTGAATATTTCTTTGTTTCTTATCGAAAATTAAAAATCTTTTATTTTTTAATAGTAGTTTACTATTTTCTCCAAAATTGATCCAGGCAAGACCTCAGGGACATTGAAGATTTTTTTAAAGGTGCTGGTTTTGCTGAATTCATTAATTAGCGCAGTCAAAATTGAATATGTCAACCAAAATAACTGCAAGGACTATAAAAAATTCTTTCTTGAACAAGATATTAAGAAAGTACAGTTGGACAAAAAAGCAACACTGGAAGTAACAAGAATATGACATTTCTGATGGCATTGTTCATTTTAGCAACATCAAAATGAGCTGCAAAAAATATCTGATGTGGGGATCTCTATTAATATTATGAACAACACATAAAATTTTAAAAGTACTTTAAAGTTCAAATATGTTAAAATTGTTGTTAAAATCGGCATTATACAATAAGGGTCATTATCGCTCAGGTTCTTTATCCAAAAAAACCCTTCTAAATGAGAAATTTATAAATAATTAGAAGAAATAATGGCAAACCAGTTTGAATTTGAGGGTAATATGTTGGGTAATTTGACATTTTTAACAAACTGAAAAAAATGTTCCCTAATAAAGGAATCTGCATTTTTATGGTGACAACATAAAAAAAAACCAAAATAACCTGAAAAAAATGTGTCAAAATAGAAAAATTTCGAATTCCGAATCTCTTTTTGAGTAAAGCATATTTCTTTCCTGAATCTGAAGCATTATTTTTCAATTTGTCATTTTCCATGCTTTGTTGAAAATTTAAAATTTCAGGTTGAAGCAATCCCATTTTAGCTGAATTTTTATGCTTTTTCATCAAAAGAAAGTTTCAGAAATAATGAAAAAAAAAAAAATTACAGAAAGAAGAGAAATTGGTAAAAACATCATTTTTACTAAAAGAGAACTCAAAATAATAGAGCCACCTAAGCTAAATTCGAGGGAGTTGGTAATTTGTAAGAGCTTTTCCAGATAAAATGAATCGAATTCTTTGTTTATAGTCAGAAAATTCGCCATCCTGTTTTGAGTGAAAGATGAATCTAATTATTTAATAAGAAAATTAAAAAATGGGAAATTGTTATTTACAGCGAAGATTGATTTTGGAGGAGGAAATCAGAATTTTAAACATTGGAATGTGTGTAAAAAAAAAAGGAGATTTTTTTTTTTCGAAAAATGAATTTTAATTTTAATCAATATTTTGCAAAATTATTGGATTTTATAAAAAAAATTTTAATTAATTAATTTTTAAGTCTAAAGGAATACTTTATTTTTCCGAAAAAAAACCAAATGAAGTTTTATTCAATTATTTTAAGTTTTTTTTTTATTTACCTCCCGAAACATTTCGCCCTTTCTTCCTTCCTACAAACCAAATTAGAAAATCCCACACAATCCCAAAATGGTGGTGGAGATCAAATGTATGATAGGGTCCAACAGGCCGCAGAACATATTTTTTTGCCATTTTCTCACAAAATGACATTTTTCGAACATCAGAACCCGTACGCAATTTATCCGACAGTTCAAGATGAACTAAAGGCGAAAAAAAAGGCAAATGCAAAAGTTGATAAAGATCATTCTATTTACCACAAGTCTCTTGATAATGAGCTGTATACGGCGATGAAATCAGTTTCCAACAAAATAAAATATTCCAATATAAACACCATCAACAAGGAAGAAGACACTTTCCAATTCAAGCTGAACCCTGAGATTGGAACTGAGAATGAAAATGATACAAAGATAACTGAAGTGTTGGAGAAAAGTCGGGCTCTGGCCAAGGAAAATGAACAATCAAAAACTGGCAAATTGATGGATTATGCTGGGACGGAATATAATAAGTCTCTGAAGCAGCTTGAAGACAATGGCAACCTCACTGTAGGGCAACAATTATCAGTATATGATTTACAAAAATTGAATTTGAACTTGTCAGAAGAGTTCCTCAATCAAAATGTTATGATTCGCGAAACTTCCAAATTAGACTCTTCAGAAAAAATCATTGTTGAGAAAGATGAAGATAACATAAAGGAATTGACACTTATTCTTAATAATAGGACTAAAGCTATGGAAAATGAAGAAAATTCGTATTTAGGAATGCAGTCTGTGTTTCCAGGTAATAAACAATCCATAGAATTCCGTAACAAAACGTATTACAATGGTTGGATTCACCCTCATGAAATTCCCTATTTTGATAAGTTATACATGGATGGATATTATGACGATATACTTGAGCGATAACGAATTCTAAATATATTTTTTTTGAAAAAAGAAGCACTTTTTTAAAGTTAAACGATGCCTTTTGTCCGCATCATACATTTATTACATATCAGATAAACACAAGTCCAACAAATATAAAAAGGGTTGAACCCCCAAATTGATTTATTAAGCTCCAAACAATTAGTTCCGCATAAATTACATTTCAAGTCTTGTGCATTCTCAGTGAAATTCTTCTTTATGAAATTTGGCAATTTTTCTATGTTCAATTGGCAGATTTTCTTTAAATAATGCCCATTCGAACATACTCTGCATTTATGACATAAGGCAAAGTCGCAATTTCGACATAAAAGGAACCCTTCCGCGTTCGGAGCAGTGAAAATACCACATAAATTGCATGTTATGGTTATTTTGGCTTTTTCGGTCTCTTTATTCTTATAATAACACATGTCTGTAGCACAATTCAGACATTTCAGATTGCAAACTTTGAAGAAAGTTGTCGAATAAAGGGCACTGTTGTTTTCGGAGGGTTGAGGGATGGCCACAATGGACTTGATGTTCAGGGAATAGGTTAAGGAGATCGAAAGGTCATTGAATTGGGATTTGTCGACATCATCGAATTGTTGGCTTTTTTCTAATTCGTTTGAGTTATTTTCCATATTAATAAAGTTAAAAGTTGTAATTTCATAAAAATTGGTTTAAACATTTTTGGGAAAAAAAATGTTGTAAAAAATTTGAAAAAAAAATAATGAAAAAGAATTTAATATTGTTGGGAATATTCTTTATTAAAAATATATTAAAAATTAAGCTTATTAATAATTTTCACACAACACAGGAAAACTCAAAAAAACAATAATTAATAAAAAAGCAATCATAATAAAATTTTCAACAAGCGTGTGAATTATTTTTTGTGTTCAGTAAGGCAATTAGTATTTTTTTTCTCGACAAAACCCAAATTTTCGCTGCTATTCTTCATAAAGCTTTCTCCCATGTTCGAATTCGAAGGTGTCACAGCGTTGCTTATTAAAAACTTATAAATTTCAATGCATGGCACATTCTCTTCTCCGATGATATCAATGATCTTTTTCTTATCTTCCAATGATTTCAACGGGTTGCCAGATTTTTCAATCAACTCTTTCATTTTTATGAATTTTTCTTTTCCCAACATGTTTTTTAAAAACTCTGACGATAAAATTGTTCTATTGGACGCATTAGGAGTTTTTTGGTCGAAACATGACATGAAGGAGAATTTTTTTGTTTGAACCTTTTCTGTTGGGATAGTATTAGAATCACTGCTATTTTTTATCGAATCTAAAGAAATGGGTCCTCCTTTCTCTTGTTTCTTCTGAGCAAATTGATGATCCAATCCAGCAGTGTTTATGGAGATATCTTTCTGATATGTTTTTTTGGGTAAATTCAAATTCAAGAGATCCTGCTTTTCATTGGATAGTTGAAAGGGGGGAGTCAATTTTATCAATGGTTGAAATAATGACGTTAAATTTTTTGAATGTCTCGGGGGATAGGTTTCTTTCCTTGAGACTTCATCTTCTTTGGTGTCAGAGTTCAGAACTAATGAGTTTTCGGAGGATAAGGTGGGATTTTTCTCGAAAGACATGATTGAATTTTTGCGTTTCTTGATTATCGATGTGAGAGAGTTCCTCTGGGTGAAGAGAGTGGGTTTATTGATGAAGTATTCATGCACTATTTTGTTGGTGCTTTTAATTTCTTCAAACTAAAAATCAAGAATTTTTTTTTTCATGCGTTGAATTTTTTACCTTTTCTTGGATTTCCTTTATTTCCAAAAGCTCAGACACTTTGATTCGATTGCCTGGGATTTTGTTGAGCATGCGGTTAATTAACTTTTGTAGGAAAGGACTATATATTTCGGGGATTGGTTTAGGATTTTCGAAGACGATTTTTTGGAAAAAGTTCTTTAAAAGAAAAAAAAAAAAATAAAAAGCCAAAAGTGAAAAACTAACCTCCCAACTTTCGCCTTGGACATAGAAAGGCTTTTCGAAGGTGCAAAGCTCATAAAGGACACAACCAAGCATCCAGATGTCGATTGCGAAATTATAATGTTCATAATTTTTACGATCCAACATTTCAGGAGGCAAATAAAAGGGAGTGCCGACAGTGGTTTTGGTGAAATCAGTAGTCGATTCCAGCTTTTTGCTGATTCCAAAATCGCCAAGTTTCAACTAGAAAAAAAGTTCGGAAGTTAAGTTAAAAAAAAATGGAAATCAAAAGAAAAACCAGATTCGTTTGAGTTAGGAAAATGTTGGAATTTTTGATGTCTCGATGAAGGATTTTATTTTCATGCAAATAGTTTAAAGACAAACATAATTGCGTAACCCATGTTAAAATCTAACAAAATACATCGATACATTTAGATTTCCCAAAGAAAATTTACCTGATCCTCATCAAAATGTCTATTTTTCATCTGCGCTTCTAAAATCTTCTGTGATAAATCTCCTAAAATAGCATTTTTTTAAATTCCATAAAATTGTATACAACTAACCATGATCTGCGTACTCCATTATGATGCATAAATCGCCCTTATGTTCAAAGGAATCATGATACTTTATGATATTTGGGTGATCTAAGGTTTGCATCAATTGAATTTCATTGACTGGAGATATACTCGGACTTTGCAAAGCTGAAATGAGGATTTTTTTCAAAGCATATAACTAGATATTTTTTTAAAAATTCCAACCTTTTTTTAGGGTACTTTATTGTCTTTTTTGCCTTTGACTAATAAAACCTTCCCAAAACTACCCTTTCCGATTGTTTTCACCTTTTCATAATTTTCCATCGGATTTATTCAATTGGATTATTAATTTTAGGCTAACTTTCGCTTAATAGATTAAGCAAGGAAATAGGTTTTATTATTATTTTTAATGAGATGTCATCGGCTTAGGAATTTTAAAGGTTTTTTTTTAATAGATTATCTCGAACACACAAATTAAAAAAAAAAATTGTATATGTTTTTTTTAAGTCAAAACTATAAAATGAGAAAACTCAATTTTATCGGAAATTCCAAATTTTTTAAAAAAAAAATTTATTTTTTTATTTTATGGGGTCGTCCCATAGAAAAATTAAAAAAAAATTAAAAAAAATAAAAAAATTTTTTGGAAAAATAAAAAATTCTGATGTTCTATTCAAAAAAACCAAATTAAAAATTGAAATGCTCAAGCTATTTATTTTCAAAAAAGTAAAGGTCACCAAAAAATTTTTTGGAGGGAAATTAAAATTTACTAATAAAACATGAGTTCCAAAAATCCATCCGGTTCTAAAAGGTTGCATTCTGAGTTCCAACGTTGTTCTCCCTTTAACAAGATGGAGTTCGATTCCTTCAATCTCTTTTCAAAGAAATCTTGTGAAGAAACCTATATAGACAACCGAAATGATGAAATCCTCAGCAATGCAAATTCATCTCCTGAAAGTATTATCTTTTTTTGTCTTTGCACGTTCTAAAAAAAGTCTTTTTTAGATTCGAAAACTGACAAATTGAGTGCCAAGAGCCGTCAAGACAACTCCTTGGGCATTTTGACTAAAAAGTTCATAAATTTGATCAAGGCATCACCTGATAACACAGTGGATTTGAATGATGCAGTGAAAGTTCTGAATGTTCAGAAGCGGAGAATTTATGACATTACAAATGTTTTGGAAGGTAAAAAAACCCATAAAAACTATGATTTATTTAAAAGGAATTGTTAAAGGTATTGGATATATAGAGAAAAACCATAAAAACAAAATAAAATGGATCGGTTCAAATGAAGATTTATCTTTGAAGCAAGAACTCAAGGATTTGAACCGTGAATATGAGAAGCTTTGTGCTGAAGATAAGTTGTTAGAGTATTGGATCGAAAAAACCAATCAGGACCTGCAAAGTTTCGGTGAAGATGAGGTCCAATCGCATTATGCGTTTGTGACTTATGAAGATCTGAAGAATTTGAGAACATTATCAAATAACAATGAAGATTATTTGATTATCAAGGCTCCAAAAGGAACTACTTTGGAGAGAGTATCATTGGATGAAGAGAAAAATGAAACAGAATACCCTCATCAATTGTTTTTGGATAGCGGGAATGAAGAGATAGTACCTTTCATCCTTTCAAATGAGCAAATAACTATGGAATATAATAAGTGCTAATAAATATTAAATGGATTTTGTATTTAAAAAGCTTAATTATTTGGCCTATATCTCATTTTACTATATATTAACGATTTTTTGTTAAATGATCGCATAAATCAAATTTTGAATTATTTACGAAATTTAATTTCATTTAAAAGTTTCAAATAACTAAATTATTTGGGTATCAAATTGGCTAGATTTACTTTGATCTCATTATATTCTAATTCCAACAATTGTAACATAGAATTGCTGAATTTGAACTCCTTGATGCCATATTTTAAATTAACGATGTCATTGATCTCTTTTTGCATTTCCATCGTGTTGCGAATCGCAGGCTCCAATTCGCCACGCAAATATTTCAAATAATTTATATTTGTAAAGAATTCAGATTTTGTTAAATCGTTGAGGAAAGTTAATAGTTGGTCAAATTTCATCGAAATCAACTCCTCCTGCTTCACTTTCAATATGTAAAGAATTATTTTGAAGAAACCTTTCCATCCTTTCTAATATAAATTTTTACTTTTTTTAACATTTTTTGATCAATTTTTACTATTAAGATCACGTCAAAAATTTGCAACAAGGTGTAAGAGTAATTCGTGAATTGGAAAGCGTTGGTGAATAATGTCAGGAACCATGAGGATGCATAAAGACTGGAATCAATTTTTTCGACCTTCAAATAAAAAAATTAAAATTATTAAAAAAAAAAAAATATTTGAAAAAAAATGAATTTTTGTGATGAAAAAAAACATGAAAATGCTCGGCCAAATTTGGTAGGAATTTGGAAACTAGGCGGTCTAATTGATAAAAGAGCAACTTGACTCTTTGAAGGTCTTGGGTGAGAACACAGCGAAGCATTTTTTCCAAAAGCACTGCGAAACATTTGAAAGTGAGTTCTTCATCTTGGATGAAATGAAAAAGGAAGCCCATGACGAAATTCATCCCTTGGCAATATGAGATGATAGGGTCATAATAGGCATACATTCTTAACAGATTATAAAGCACCTTTAAAAAAAAATATATTTTTCAATAAAATAAACAAAAAACCATATGATTGATTGTTTCTTGATGAATATGGAAGGACCTTTGAACATCAAGAGTAATGAGATCCTCAACGGATGGTCCTTTTTTTGGAGTATGATTAAATCGTTGTTTTAATTCATAATAGTTGAACGGAAGTGAGTTCTTGAAAAAGATGAATTTTTTAGATGAAAGTAAAATATTACAGGATTGAACACTTTGATCCAAATTTTTGTCTTCAAATTGGTGTTCATAAGATGAAAGTTCATATAATGCTCATAAATAAAGCTCGCTAGCTTCTGGTTCCATTTCTTACAAACCAACAAAACGTTCACAGGTGAATCTTTGACAATATCAAGATAAGGGATCGTCAACTTGAGAACATATAACTCCTTTCCCAAACTTTCAAGTTTCTTATTTGATTTCTTTTTTTTCTTGACGAAATTCGGCTCAAATTTCAATTGAACCAGCCTTTTCTGTTGTGATTCCAATAATGGCAAAATGTCATTACTCTTAATTTGATATTTCTTAAATAAAAAAATTAGAATCTCAGAAGCTTCCTTCGGTTCCATTTCAATGGCATGCAAAATGTTATTGATTTCATCAATGCATTGGATATTTATGGCTTTAGAAGCAAAATTTATCCAATTATCATTGTTAAATCCCATGTTGGAATTTCTTGTGGGTGTCTTTGATTTGGTGGGTGTCTCACTGAAATCCATAGAAATGGTTTTGCCCATATTTTTTATTTTATGGAAGAAACCCTCCTTTTTATCTTTGGAAGATTCACGCAACTTGCTACGCTTGATCAATTTGTCTAACCCGTTTTTTTGATTGAGGTAAATCCAAAGCGCATCCCAACGGTTTCGATCGTTCCAAATTATCGATTTTTGTATGCGATTGGAAATGTAAATTTTGAAGTTACCTTTTCTCTAAAATTTAAGAAAAAAATGAAAATCTTCAATAAAAAAAAAATTCAATACTATATAAAAACGAATCAAAAGCAAAATCAAATGATAAAATTCCTCCTCATCCTTATCTCCAGTTTCATAAATGCCTTTTTTTTTCACCCATATAAACTTTCTCAAAAATTAATAAATTAATCATTACTTGTCAACATTTGTTCTGCTATATATTTGAAGATCTCCCATAAATTTTCCTCTAATCTATAACTATAACCTTTTTCTAAGATTCCCAGGAAAAACAATTTCTGTAGAAAATATTTCCTCACCTGGATCCTCTCTAAATTATTATTCTTCTTATTTTCAACAATTTCCTTGAAAAGCTCTTCTCCATTATTTATCACATTTAAAGCTAAATATTGCATTCTTCCATTATTACTTTTCTCTTGATTTTCCAATCCAAACAGCTCATTTTGCAGATATTTTACTCTATTTTCTGGAAAAACTCCCTGTTTCTTAACCAAAAGATATTTAAGCACAGATTCCACGAAATATTTATCATCAATTCCCTTGATAGGACTAAAATATGCACTATTTTCCTTGCTAAGTCTTCTATGCGAAGGTGAAGGATATATCGTTGCATTAATTGGCTTATTGGCCACATTGAGAACATTGTGACCTTTGATTTGTTGCTTCCAAGTGTCATAAGATAAGAATTCTTCCCTTTTTGAATTAATTGATGTCAATTGTTTGCCTTTGAGGAAATTTTTTAGACAGGAGGTTTTCTCATCACAATATTTATCTTCCAACTCTTTGATTTTTTGATCAAAAATCTAAAGATTTTATTTTAAAAAAATTAAAAATTATTTAATTAAAAAACTTTGAGGACAAGCCTCACCTTAAAAAAAAAATGAAAAATTAATGAAAATTTGCCTCCTGGCTGAAAGAATTCATTAGCTTGAACAGACTTGAAAGATGCTTCGAAGACTGGGAAATGGTGATTTTGGTGAATTTCGTACGGCTTTCTTCGTTCACATCGTAATTGTCGAAAATTGAATAAAATTCTGAATCAAAACTTTCCCATTTAGTGTTCACGATTTTCTATTTTTTTTTAATATAAACGATTTTTTCGGTTAGAAATTTTTTTAGAAAACAAGCTGTTTCTTGTAATAATAAAGCGCATCTTCTGTGCAATTTTTTATTTTCTGATTATTGGCTTTAAAATAAACAAAGAAATTAAAAAAAAAAAAAAAAAAAAAACTTTTAGCATTTTCCAAGTCAAATGAATTCAATGTGCCTTTTGAAAGCTGTTGCAATAGAGTTTCTAACAATTCTTGTGATTTTTCCCCATGTTCACTCATTTTATTATATCTAAAGAATTAATAATGGACTTGATCAATTAATTATTAACTCTTCTTGTTTTTTGAAAAGATCTATCCTTGCCTTTTCCAATGAACTGAGCAACTGTCCATTAAAAATATTGAGAAATTTTATAGAAATGATGATTTATTTACAGAACTGGCGTTGTTTATGAAATTGTGGTTGGTCTCGTTGAAATTTATCAAATAGAAGTCCAACGGTTCGCTGGCATCGCTTTGTAAATTCATTGACAATTCAAGAAAACTATGCGACATATTTAGGATGAAACTGCATAGGTAATTATAACAGAAAAGATTCATTTCTTCATCCTCCATATTGTTGGCAAATGCCATCTATTCTTTCAATTCATATCTATTTTATTATCAAAAAATCAACATAAAATTCCTCAGTGTTTTCTTTGAGCGAGTTAGCAAAGGTGTGGAACGTTTTTTGGATGTTTTTCATATAAATGTTTAATGCGTTGACCTAAGAAATGCTTTCGTAAGGGCTATGGAAAGAATTAGTACAGTAGTCGAAGAATTGTTCATTTTTATCTTCAATTCATCCAAGAGAAGCCAGGCTTCCTCTATGATATTGGTCATTGTTTAAAAAAGAAAAAGTAAAGGTTTTTTTTTTAAAAAAAAAATTTGATATTTTGTATTTAAAGAATTTAGTTTAACGAAATTCAAACCAAAATTCGGCAAAATTACAAAATGTAAAAAATACAAAACAAAACAAAATGTTCTTTATATTAATTTTCCTCTTTAAAAATCCAAATCTTCTCATCCCCTTCGACAATCTCAACAATTTCATTTTCCTCATTTCTAAACGAAGTCACCTACAAATTAAAATTTAAATTTTAACGTTTTTTTTTCAAAAAAATACTATCGGCCAAATTTTTTCTCTTAATGCTTCTCCGTATCTCTCATCCAGATCCTGCTCTAGTTTGTTCAAGGATATCGACTTATGTGTCTTTAGAAAATCATGACCAAGAACTAAACTCTAGAAAGAGAAAAAAAAATTTTACTTGGACTTGCACTTTGATCCTTTGGTAGATTTGATATCCAAGTCTTTTATACGATTCCTAAAAGAAAACATGAAATCTTAAACAAGCAAATAACTTACATTAATCTTTTCGGAGGAAGAATCATAGACTTTCTGGATGTTGCCCATCTTCTGATCATTTTCTTCTACTTGTTCATCATTCATCTCTTTCACTT